>Ga0163148_10004734_pt1 | contig 14059 bp, 8 predicted proteins | sample OliLakLV19MP7P2_FD_148606 | JGI IMG/M metagenome (GOLD analysis project Ga0163148, IMG submission 148606) | Freshwater microbial mat bacterial communities from Lake Vanda, McMurdo Dry Valleys, Antarctica- Oligotrophic Lake LV.19.MP7.P2 | ecosystem: Environmental > Aquatic > Freshwater > Lake >...
CCGCCCATCCCTCCGTCCATCCCTCCGTCCATTACTTCGCGCATTCCTTTTTCCGACACAAGACTTGCCCGATAACCAATCCCACCAACCACAGAAAGACCATAACTATGATTACTGCAGTCATTTTAGCATATCTCGGCCTCGGCCTGATGATTGGCCTCTCCGGCACCGGCAGCGCCATCGGCGTTTCCATCGGCGGCAAAGCCACACTTGGCGCCCTCAAAAAAAACGAGGAAGCCTTTGGCAACTACATGCTCCTCAGTGCCCTTCCAGGCACCCAAGGCCTCTACGGCTTCGCAGGATTCTTCATCATCAACGGCAAACTCCAAAACATAGCTGAACTTACGATTGAGCAGGGCGGCATGGTCTTCGCCGCCGGCCTCTCGCTCGGCCTTGTCGGCCTCTACTCCGGCATCAAACAAGGCGAAATCAGCGCCCACGGCATCGAAGCCATCGGCTCCGGCTACGACGTTTTCGGTAAAACAATGGTCCTCGCCGTCTTCCCGGAACTCTACGCCATCGTGGCTTTCGCCGCTACTTTTCTCATCAGTTCGGGGCTCTGATTGTTGTCGCTGCGCTGGCTACCGCTGCGCTGGCTACCGCCGCGCTGGCTACCGCTGTGCTGGCTACCGCTGCGCTGGCTTTCCGTTGCCTCTGCCGCTGCGCTCGCGTTCCGTTTCCGCTGTGCTCGCGTTCCGTTTCCGCTGTGCTGGAGTTCCGCTGCCTCTGCCGCTGTGCTCGCGTTCCGTTTCCGCTGTGCTGGAGTTCCGCTGCCTCTGCCGCTGTGCTAACGCATTACTGCGGTTGCGCTTTTACCTCGCGGCTGTCTCACGCCGCTGCCACCAGGTTGCCCATTTGCTACTCAAGCAACGCATAATCCCTCCATTTCAAACGTATTAGATATTTAACAGTTCAATGGATATAGGTACTGATTTTTTCCCATTCTGTTTTTTCGGTCAACTTCTACGTTAAAAAAGAGGGAAACTATCAATGTTTAGGTTGAACTGAAAATGGGATCTTGAAATTTTTTACCCCTATTTCCATATATCTGTATTTTATTAAATCAACATGTGCGATACCTCAAGCCAAAACTCGGTGGCAAGAACTGAAGCATGAATGGCGCTGGGCACCAGCAAAAGGTATATGGCATATTAAAGGTTTAACAGTCCAATTAACATGGGCACTAATTTTATTTCGATCTGTTTTTTAGTTCAACTTTAACGTTAAAAAAGAGAGAAACTATCTATGTTTATGTTGAACTGAAAATGGGATCTTGATTTTTTTTACCCCCATTGCTATGCATCTTTATTTTATTAAATTAAAGTGTGCAATACCTCAAGCCAAAACTCGGCGGCAGGAGTTGAAGCCTGGAAGGCAGTGTGCAACGGAAAAGGGTGTGTAGCGTGAGGCAGTACGCGACGGAGGATGGGCAGCAGGCAATGGGCGGCAGGCCCTGGGCAGTAGGCACACAGGGCAGCAGGCACAGGGCAGCAGGGCAGCAGGCCCAGGGCAGTAGGCAGCAGCGCAAGCCCAGCGTCACTTACCGAGCCGGGCGCGGAACAAAACGTAGTCGAAGACGCGGCCGGGTTTGAGGCAGCGCTCGTCCTGGACATGCCAGCCGCGGGCCTGTAGGAATACACGGTACTCGGCGGTGTTGTGTTGGTGGGGGTGGAGGGCGTCGCCGGGAAGGGCACGGAAGAGTCCGCGGAGCAGGGTCGAGCGGTGCGCATCGACGCCGAGCAGGAGCCAGCCACCGGGGCGGACGGCCAAGGTTAGGGCATCGAGGGCGGCATCGAGATCCTCAACATGGTTGATTGCGTTGAGGCAGCAGGCACCGTCAAAGGGTTGGGGGGTGCGGAAGCCTTCGAGCGGAGCGGAAATGTAGGTGACGCCGGAGACCTGCAGCGCAGCGAACGCAGGCAATTCCACCGAATAGCGGTCAAGCAAGGGGTCAAGCGCGGTTATAGTGTGACCATCCAGGGCCAGGTTGATGCCGGCCGGGCCGCAGCCCGCGTCCAGCAAGCGCTGCGGCTGGTTCAGGGAGAGGGCGTCGCGGTGTGGGGCGAGTAGGTCCAGCCAGTAGCGGCGCTTCCAGGAGCGGTATTCGTCGGGCGATTGGTTGCCGAGGTAGCGTTTCCACCAGCGTCGTTCCAGGGCCTGCGCCATGCGCCAGCGCCAACCAGCGCGGCGAGTGCCGGGGCTTTTTGTTGCGGGCGAAGGGCTTGTGTGGGGAGTGCGGGAGCCAGACATATCTTTGAACACTAAGACAGTTGCCACGCAAGGTTAGCACAAATCTGTGGTTGTGCGAGCGCAACGGTTTCGCGGGGCTATGCAAGAATACCGAAGCGGCGACGAAGTTTTTCTAATCCATTCCAGGCAATACGCGTGGATTGTGGAGCGTCGCGATGACGATTCGTGGGTGGTTGATTTGGACGGCGATTATATCCCGGTTCACGAAGAAGACCTGGTGCCAGCTTCGCAGGCAGATCAGTTTGAACCGCCTGAGCCGGATGCGGCACCCGCTGCCGCAACAAGCAAAGATGCCCCTGAACCAGCCCTGGCTCCTGACGCCATCAACAGCTTTGCACAAGTTTTTGTACCGCTGGGACAAGGCAGATACCAACGCTGGCTGGTCAACGGTACAGTACATACCCTGCGTGTGCAGGTTTCGCAGGCAGGTAAATCGTTGACTGAATCCCAACTCAGCCCGGGAGCCAAACTTGACTTGGGTGCCCTGCATCGCGATGACTTGCATGAACAGCAAGCGCTGACGCTGACGTGTCGCTATACGGTAGGGCTGCACAAATTGGAACGATCGTTCCAAAAAGATTTGCGAATCCGAATGGCGGCGTTTGCTAAAAGGGAGGCAGCGGCAGCGAGCAACAAGGCCAGCAACGCAGCGGCAGCGAGCAACAAGGCCAGCAACGCAGCGGCAGCGAGCAACAAGGCCAGCAACGCAGCGGCAGCGAGCAACAAGGCCAGCAACGCAGCGGCAGCGAGCGACAAGGCCAGCAACGCAGGCAACGCAGCCAGCAACGAGCAAGGCCCGGCACTGATTTTCAACCTGTTTCAGGATCTGCCCGGGGCAAGCGCAGATTTCAGCACGTATTCGCCGCCGAATTTGAATATCCAGATACAAAGGTCGGTCAGAGCCCCCTACATGACCGGCCTAGGGCAAGGCCAGACTGGAAACTGGGCGCAAGGTCGCGCGGGGCGCGAGGCCCTTCCCCCGGAATTGGATTTGCACATTGAAAAGTTGGTGGAGCATCCGGAAAAATTGCACCCAGCCGAAATGTTGGCCGTGCAATTGGCCAGAGCTGCGCATTATTTGGACCGGGCGTCACTGATCGGGCTGAACAAGGTTTACCTGATTCACGGGCTGGGAACCGGGCGTTTGCGCGAGGAACTGCACGATTTGTTGCGGCGCCATCCGCGGGTGCGTTCCTTTCAGAACAGCCACTTTCCGCGTTATGGTTTTGGGGCTACTGAGGTCCTGCTGGATGTGTGAGCTGGCCTGCGCCGCCGCCACGCCGCCGCAAGAAGCCAGCCCAGCGTTTCCTTCGGCCAGCGTACCTTTGGGCTTCGTTCTTTTCCTGCTGATTCCTGCTCTTCCCGGAACGTTCCATCGCTCTGGCCTCGTGCCAGGGAGGAAAGTCCGGATAACACAGAGCGCCGCACCTCCTAACGGGAGGGCGCCGGCCCGCGAGAGCGACCGGTGACAGCCAGTGCCACAGAAAATGACCGCCCGCTTGCGGGTAAGGGTGAAAACGGGGGGTAAGAGCCCCCGGCAGCCGCGGGCAACCGCGCCTGCGGGTAAACCTTGCGGGTTACAAGGCCAAATAAGCTCCGGCGCGCTTTCGAGTGCGCAGGGTGACTCGCCCAAACGGGGGTTCCGCCAGCCGGAGCCCGCTGCCGGAGCGGGTAGGCCGCTGGAGGGCGCAGGCAACTGCGTCCCGAGATAAATGATGGAAGCCCGGCCAAGGCCGGGTACAAAATCCGGCTTACAGGTCCGGGGGGAGCAGGCGGCAGAAAAGGCCTATTTTTTGGGGGAAAGGGCCCTTGGGCCCCGAACCGCTGTTGCCCTTAGCCCTAACTTTGCACCATGGCCAAGATCCTTATCATAGACGACGAAAAGCCGATTCGGCGGACCCTACGAGAAATTCTCGAATATGAAAAATATCAGGTTGACGAAGCCGAAGACGGCAAAGCCGGCCTGCTAAAGCTGGAAGAGAACGCCTACGACGTGGTCATGCTCGACATCAAAATGCCCAAAATGGACGGCATGGAGGTGCTCGAGAAAGTAGCATCAGAAAATTCCGACCTGCCTATCATTATGATATCCGGGCACGGCAGTCTGGAAACGGCGGTGGAAGCCGTCAAAAAAGGCGCATTCGACTACATTGACAAGCCGCTGGACCTCAACCGCGTGCTGATCACCATTCGCAATGCCCTGGACAAAAGCACCTTGGTTACCGAAACCAAAGTGCTCAAGCGCAAGGTGACCAAGACCCGCGAGATCGTCGGTGACAGCCCGGTCATCAACCACATTCGCGAAACCATTGAGCGCGTTGCCCCCACTGATGCCCGCGTGTTGGTTACAGGAGCCAATGGCACCGGAAAGGAACTGGTTGCCCGCTGGATCCACGAGCAGAGCAACCGGTCTCAAGGCCCTTTGGTTGAAGTGAACTGCGCGGCCATTCCCTCGGAATTGATTGAATCTGAACTTTTCGGCCACGAAAAGGGTGCGTTCACCTCGGCCATCAAGCAGCGCATTGGAAAGTTTGAGCAGGCAACGGGAGGAACCCTGTTTCTGGACGAGATCGGCGACATGAGCCTCTCGGCCCAAGCCAAAGTTCTGCGGGCGCTGCAGGAGAACAAGATTACCCGCGTTGGCGGCGACAAGGAAATCACCGTGGATGTCCGCGTCATCGCCGCTACCAACAAAGACCTGCTACGCGAAATTGATGACAACCAGTTCCGGATAGACTTGTACCACCGGCTAAGCGTCATCCTCATTCACGTACCGTCGCTGAACGAACGGCTGGAAGACATCCCACTATTGGCCGAACGCTTCGTCAAAGAAATTTGCGAAGACCACAGCATGACCCGCAAGATCATCACGCCCAAGGCCGTGCAGGAGCTGCAGCAAATTCACTGGACCGGCAACATTCGCGAGCTGCGCAACGTGTTGGAGCGCTTGGTCATTCTCAGCGGAGAAAAGATTACGGAAGACGAAGTACAACTTTACGCCAACCCCGGCCACAGTCGCCAACGCCAGCGCGAAATCTTCGAGCGCTACACCAAATTTCAGGATTTTAAAGAATACATGGAACGCGAATTCATCGCCTATCGCCTGCAGCGCAACGCCTGGAACGTATCAAAAACCGCTGAAGAACTGGACATCCAGCGCAGCCACCTGTACAACAAGATTGAGAAGTTCGGGTTGAAACGGGTGGGCTAATGGAGCCGGTTTAATGCGCTACCCCTCCCTCTTCTCCACAGAAAACACCTCGCCTTCCAGCGCTAAGTCAGTATTGGGAAAAACATCACGCGATTCGGCAAGAAGGCTGTCCAGTTGGTCATAGCGGGAGGAAAAATGCCCGATCAGCAGCCGACCAACGCCTGCGCTAGCAGCCAGCAACGCAGCCTGGCGAGCAGTGCTGTGGAAGCGCTCGGCGGCGCGATGGGCATCGGCATCGGCGTAGGTGGCTTCGTGGTATAGCAGATCTACGCCGCGCAGCACGTCAGACAAGGCGGGCAGGTAAGCCGTATCCGAGCAATAGGCATACGAGCGGGGTTGCCAAGGGTTGAGGGTTAGGTCCTGGTTGCGCACCAGCCGCCCGGCAGCATCCAGCACGTCCTCCCCCTGGCGAAGGCGCTCCATGTCGGCGTGAGGGATGCGCAGGGCCTGAGCCTTTTCGCCCTGAATGCGGCGGCCACCGGCGCGCTCGCGGATCAAAAAGCCAGTTGTGGGGGCAGGGCCGTGATGCAGGGGAAAGGACAGGATTTCCAGAGCAGCGTCCTGGAACAGCAGATGAACGCCGTCGGCACCAGTGGGCACGACGCTTAACGCGTAGCTCAATTGGCCCTTGGTGTAACGCATTTGCAGCTCCAGAATAGGCAGGAGCTCCGCAGGGGCATAGACCGTCAGGGGCCGCAGGCGCCCGGTTAAATGAAAGCTGTTCAACAGGCCGACCAGGCCAAAATAGTGGTCGCCATGCAGGTGACTGATCAGAATGATTTCCAGCTTGCCGGGGCGGATGCGGCAATCGGACAGGCGCATTTGGGTGCCTTCGCCGCAATCGAGCATGATCAGACGATCACCTGTTTGCAACACCTGCGCAGAGGGATGTCGGCCGTGGGCTGGCAGCGCAGAATTGCTGCCCAATATGGTCACCTGAAAAGGCATACTCGGACGGGCCGGGCGTGGGCCACCGCGCTCAGGCTTCGCCCTGGCCGTTTACCCCTTCGATCTCCCGCTGGACCTCTTCCATCAAAATGTAATCGTTGGCCTCCTCTTCGGAGCCGGCGATCATCAGAATTTCGTCCAATTGCGAAATCTTGATCAGCTTCATCACCGGATCCTGCACGCCGGTCAGCACAAAGGTGCCGCGAGCGTTTTTGCACATGCGGTTGCCGATCAGGATAGCCCCCAATCCGGAAGAATCCACAAAACTGACAGCCGAAAGGTCCACGATCATATTGCGGAAGCCTTCGTTGTTCAACAAGACAAACTCGGTTTTCAGGTTGGGGGCAATCCCCGTATCTAACCGGCTTTCCTGTAGTTCAAAAATCAGGTAGCGCTCGCGCTTGTCAACGGTGAATTTCATGAGGGTACAATTTCAGAAAGCCAGGAAAAACGGACAAAAATTTAGACAGGTCTAAAAAGTAATGGGGAGAACAAATCAGGCTTCGCGCCCCGACCACATGCGTTTTGCTTTGGCGGGGGAAGGGCTACCATGCGTTAGGCAAGGGTCAGAGTTGGGCAAGCGCTTCTTCCTCTGAACCGGCCAGATTCAGAATCTGGTCTAATTGCGAGATTTGGATGAGCTTCATAACTGCAGGCCTGGCATTGCAAACCACCAGTTTGCCCCCGGCATCCTTGCATTGCCGGTTAGCTAACAAAATGGCACTTAAGCCAGAAGAATCTACAAAAGTGACCGCATCCAGGTTCAAAACCATGCTTTTGAACCCTTCGTTGCCCAAAACGGCCATTTCGGCCTTCATTTCCGGGGCAACAAGCGTGTCGAGTTTAGGTTCCAGGAGGCGGAAAACAATGTACTGGTCTTTTTTATCGGCGCTATACTTCATGGTTGGCTGGTGATTGTGGCAAGTATATGGGTTTTTGGAAAAATAACCGGGGTAGGTTTCAACAAAATGACCACATGTGCGTAAGCCTATTAACGGGGATGATTTTGCGCTCTGGTGAAACCTGCGGAGCAAGTGGGTTGTTATTGGATTAATGCCGGTTGAATAATGGGTGCAAATCCTGTTATTTTACTTGTGCGGTTCTTAACTTGATCGAAACTGCCATTCTGCCTGTCTGCCGCATTGGCGCAATATTTGAGCACTCAACCCCATGGACGCAAAATTCTCACCAAAAGTCAAGGAAGTTATCAGCTTCAGTCGCGAAGAGGCTTTGCGCCTGGGTCATGATTACATCGGTACCGAGCACTTATTGCTGGGCCTTATCCGCGAAGGCGAAGGGCTGGCCATCAAGGTCTTGCGTTCCTTAGAAGTGGACATCCTCAACCTGCGCAAGTCGCTCGAGGAAGCCATTCGGGATAAAGCCTCGCGGCAGCATTTCAACTCGGGCAGCCTTCCCCTGACCCGACAAGCGGAAAAGGTGCTCAAGATCACTGTGCTGGAAGCCAAAGTGCTGAAGGCCGACCTCATCGGAACAGAGCATCTTCTGTTGTCTATTCTTAAGAACAAAGACAACGTAGCTACCCAGATACTCAATCAGTTTGATATTGATTACGAAATATTTAAACAGGAACTTGACTACGTGAAAAGTAACATCACCGACGAACTGTCCAACGACCAGGGGGACGAAGAGCCCTTTGAAGAGGACGAAGAAAAAGGCAAATCTTACACCCAGCGCAAGTCCGGCTCGGTAAAAAGCAAAACGCCTGTGCTCGACAATTTTGGCCGCGACATCACCAAGTTAGCCGAAGAAGGAAACCTTGACCCCATCGTGGGCCGGGAAACCGAAATCGAGCGCGTGTCGCAGATCCTGAGCCGCCGCAAAAAGAACAACCCGATTTTGATCGGTGAGCCTGGCGTGGGTAAAACGGCTATAGTGGAAGGGCTTGCGTTGCGCATCGTGCAGCGCAAAGTCAGCCGCGTGCTGTTTGACAAGCGCCTGGTTATGCTGGATCTGGCCGCCCTGGTGGCCGGTACCAAATACCGCGGTCAGTTTGAAGAGCGGATGAAAGCCATCATGAATGAGCTGGAGAAGAACCGCGACGTTATCCTGTTCATTGACGAAATCCACACCATCGTAGGTGCCGGCGGCGCCACAGGGTCACTGGACGCTTCGAACATCTTCAAGCCTGCGCTTGCCCGCGGTGAACTGCAGTGCATTGGGGCCTCCACCTTGGACGAGTACCGCCAGTACATCGAAAAAGACGGAGCGCTCGACCGCCGCTTCCAAAAGGTGCTCATCGATCCGCCGAGTGCTGACGAAACGGTTATCATTCTCACCAACATCAAAGCCAAGTACGAAGACTACCACAACGTGGAGTACTCAGAAGAGGCGATCAAAGCTTGCGTTAAGCTGAGCAACCGCTACATCAGCGACCGCTTCCTGCCTGACAAAGCCATTGATGTTCTGGACGAAGTGGGCGCACGCGTTCACCTCAAAAACATCCACGTTCCCGAAGAGATCGTTCAACTCGAAGCCAAAATCGAGGTGATCAAGGAAGAGAAGAACAAGGTGGTCAAAAGCCAGAAGTACGAAGAGGCCGCGCGCCTGCGCGACACCGAAAAGCGTTTGCTCGAAGAGCTCGACAACGCCAAGTTGGCATGGGAAGAGCAGGTTAAAACGCAGAAGTACCCGGTTGGCGAAGACGACATCGCCGAAGTGGTTGCTATGATGACGGGCATCCCCACCAAGCGAATCGCCCAAAGCGAAGGCCACCGCCTGGTCAACATGAAAGAAGAGCTGACACTCGGCGTTATCGGCCAGAGCGAAGCCATCGAGAAAATCACTAAGGCCATTCAGCGTAACCGCGTAGGCCTGAAAGATCCGAACAAGCCCATTGGCTCCTTCATCTTCCTGGGCCCCACCGGGGTCGGCAAGACCGAGTTAGCCAAGGTGTTGAGCGAGTACTTATTCGATTCGCGCGACGCCCTCATTCGAATTGACATGAGCGAGTACATGGAGAAATTCTCCATCAGCCGCCTCATCGGAGCGCCTCCTGGCTACGTTGGCTACGAAGAAGGTGGCCAGCTCACTGAAAAAGTGCGCCGCAAGCCATACTCCGTCATTCTGCTGGACGAAATTGAAAAGGCCCACCCGGACATCTTCAACATTATGCTCCAGGTGCTTGACGACGGCCAGCTCACCGACGGTCTCGGTCGCCGCGTGGACTTCAAGAACACGCTGATCATCATGACCTCCAACATCGGCGCCCGTCAGTTGAAAGACTTCGGCTCCGGCGTCGGCTTCGCCACCACGGCCCGCAAGGACGGCACCGATGCCCACGCCCGCGGTGTCATCGAAACGGCGCTCAAGCGCACCTTCAGCCCCGAATTCCTGAACCGAATTGACGACGTCATCATCTTTAACTCGCTGGGCAAAGAAGACCTGCACCGCATCATCGAAATTGCGCTCAAGCAAGTGCTCGGCCGCCTCGAAGTGCTCGGCTTTGCTCTGGAGCTGACCGACGAAGCCAAAGACTTCCTTTCTGACAAAGGCTACGACCCGCAGTTCGGCGCCCGCCCGCTGCACCGTGCCATACAGAAATATCTGGAAGATCCGCTCGCCGAAAAAATCCTTGCCGCCGATATCAAACAAGGTGACGTTCTGGCCGTGGAGCACGACAAGAAAGAAGACAAGCTGGTCATTCGCCAAAAGCCCTCCAAAAAGAAGAAGGAGGAAAAAAGCGAGACCAACTAAGGTCGAAGGGCCTGGTCAGGCTTGGCAACAAGTTTTGTTGCCTCCAGCCGCAGCCGTACTTCCTGACTGAACAAATGTTCAATCCCCCTGCTCGTGAGAGCGGGGGGATTTTTTTTTGGGGGGGCACGTCCGCAAAAGGGACAAACCTTTCTTAAAAAAAATGGCTCCACACCCCGGAGGAAGTAGAGCCTTAGGTTAAGCAACCTGCAGAATAATCTTTATTCCGATTTGCTTTCACCCTAAAAATACTGCTTTACATGGTATTATGAAATAAATAGGGCATTTGATTGATATTTTTATTTCAATAACATTTAGGTTATTGATTTTTCGCTGCATATTATTGATTAAACATAGGTTTCTATTTATGGCATACCGTCTTGGTTTGGACATTGGCACCAGTTCACTTGGCTGGGCACTATTGGATGACAACCACATTGTGGATTGTGGTGTCCGAATCTTTGATATGGGCAACAAGGTTACCCAGCATGGAGAGGAGAGTCGGCGGCTGGATCGTACCCTAGCCCGGAGTGCAAGGCGTCGGTTACAGCGCTATAAGCATCGGAGAAAGAATCTGCTAGGTATTCTTGATCGGCTTAATATGTTACCAGATCCTAATGAACTCGGCGACAGTTTCAGACTATACCAACTGCGTGCGCAAGCCTTAGATCAGCAAATTTCAATGCCAGATCTTGGTCGGATATGGCTGTACATCAATAAAAAGCGGGGATTCAAGAGCAATGCCATTGTGGAGCGATCTACCAAGGAAGATGGTGCTGTGGCAAAGGGAATTGCACAGTTGAAATTGGACATGGCTGAACACGGTGCAAGAACTGTTGGAGAGTATTTTTTTGGGATAAAGGCAGAGCATCATCAGGGCAATTGGGAAAGAGGCAGGATTTTGGGCCATTGGATTGATCGCTCCCAATATTTCGAGGAGTTCAATATGATATGGCAGGAACAGTCGAAGTACTATCCCGAAATTCTGACGGCTGACTTGCTCAAAGAGGTAAGGGATAGAACAATTTTCTACCAGCGCAAACTCAAGTCGCAAAAGCACTTGATTAATAACTGTCGCTACGAAACCGACAAAAAGGTCGCTCCTAAAAGCCATCCGCTTTTCCAGGAGTTTCGGATGTGGCAACAACTCGCCAACCTTAGGGTCACGCACGGTGAGCGGGTAGATGAGCCGCTGTTACCGGGTGAGCGCGAGCTCCTGGCTGAAATGCTCATTAAAAGGGGAGAAGTTGATTTGCTGAGTGCCACTGTTATGAAGGCATTGAAGTTTTCGGAGCGCGACACTGAATTCAATGACATCCCTGATAAGAATCGACTTAAAGGCCTGGATACGGAAATCAAGCTTCGCAAAGCCCTTGGAACGGACTTTTACAACAAGCAAACCCCAGACTTTAAAGAGCGACTGTGGCATACCCTTTACTTTTTTGATGACCGGGACAAGCTGGCCCAGGTTGCCGAGCAGCGCATGGGCTTAGACAAGGAGCAAGCCTTAGCCTACTCAAAGGTCAACCTTGAGCCAGATTATGGAAGCATGAGTATAAAGGCAATTCGGAAGTTGCTTCCGTTTTTGCGGCAAGGGCAGCGCTACGACCAAGCAGTAATTTCTGCGGGTTATGAACACCACAGCTTTGACCGGATAAAAAAAGCTAAAGATCGGGAACTAGAGGATGAAGTACCTCCGCCGGATCCTAAGCAAATCCGAAATCCAGTTGTCCTTAAAAGTTTGCACCAGGTTGCTGGTCTGGTAAACAGTTTGATCAAGGAATATGGCAAGCCGGAAGTTGTGCGCATTGAAATGGCAAGGGCATTAAAGTTGCCACGTACTAAACGCGAACGAATTCGCCTGGACAATTTAATCCGCGAAAACGAGCGGCGACAGTATGCGGAAATATTAAATAGTCACGGGATTGAGGTGTTTTGGAAGGATCCTTTGATCGACAAATACCGGTTATGGTTAGAGTTGGGGTGTGAGCAAACAGATATTGAAGATTTTAGCCGTTTTAGCGATAAGTACCGCAAGGAACATCCTGAAAAGTACAAATTGTGGCTCGAGTGCGACCGCATTTCGCCCTATACAGGCAAGACCATATCGCTGAGTCGCTTGTTCAGCGCCGAGATTGAGATTGAGCACATCATTCCGTACAGCCGATCGTTTGACAACTCCTTCATGAACAAGTCTCTTTGCGAACGTTCTGAAAACATGCGCAAGAAGAACAAAATGCCAAGAGAGTACATGACCGATCCCGAGTTTGAGGCACTCAAACGTCGGATAAAAACACTGCCCCAACCAAAACGGGATCGGTTCTTGGAAACAGAGATTACTAAGGACTTTTTAAACAGCCAGCTTTCTGACACCGGTTACATCTCAAAGGCTGCGGTAGAATTAATTGCCCAGTGCATTCAGAAAGTTGAGGAAGTGCCTGGTCAGGCCACATCGCGTCTTCGAAAGCAATGGCGGCTGAACGACCTGTTGCACGCACCTGAAAATGTCGAGTCAGCGTACGCCATCAACAAAGAACTCAGCAAGAACCGTGAGGACCACAGGCACCACACTTTGGATGCTATCGTGGTTGGGTGTACCGACCGATCCATGATTCAGTCATTGGCACGAGACAGCCAATTCCGGGAGAATGGGGTGCCCACGAATGACATGTTTATTGACATGCCCTATGATGAGTTTAAAGCCGACGTTGCGGAATGCCTGAGCAAAGTATTTATTTCTCATGAGAACAGGAAGCGGTTATTGTCTGCTTCTTTTAACCGATACCGCCATTGGAAGAAGGATCAACCAAAGCCAAAACAGCGTTTGTTGGCACCGCGTGGATCCATGCATGAAGAAACTCATTACGGATACATTTTGAATCCAGAGAATGGGGAGTGGGTCTACACAGCTAAGAAGAGTGTTGCTGGCTTGACCGAAAAAGAAGCTCCCCGAATTATTGACCCCATCATTCGCGAAGAAGCACTGCGCCATTTGGCAGAGTTTGGCAAGATAGACCCAGAGAAAGCGCCCTTGCGAATTGAGAAGAAAATGTACGGGGAGTATCGCTATGTTAATGTTCGGCACGTTCGCCTTGCCGTTCGGGCAACCAAAATGGTGGCGTTGCGTCCAAAGTACAATCCGGAGCTCTTTGTGCCTACGGGCAATAACTTCTGTCTTGCTCTTTACGAAGGAGAAGTCAAGGGCAAAACAAAGCGGACGTACCGCTCCGTCCCTTTCCTGGAGGCCGTGAAGAAGTCGCAGGCCAGAGAGCGGTTCTTCCCTGAAATGGTCATTGAGGATGGAAATGAGTTCAGGCTGTGGATGGTTCTGAAGGCAAAGGATTGCGTCATTCTTTACGACAACCATCCTGATGAAATTGAATGGGACAATCCTCGGTGGTTGTTTGATCGGTTGTATTATGTGGTGAAGTGGAATGGGACCAGCGGACAAACTGTTTTTCACAAACATTCAATTACAGAAGATAATCCTGATAGAAGTCCGGTCCCGGTCATCCAGAGGTTTGTACCTAACACATTTAGAGTTTTTAAAGTTAAAGTTGATAGATTAGGAAGAGTTTCTAGATTTTAACAATGCTTTCTAGAACTATTCATATAGGAAATTCTGCGAAGCTCAGGCTGCAAGACCAGCAATTAATGGTTGAGCAGAATGGGGAGGTGTCTGCGCGAATTCCTATTGAGGATATTGGATTAGTCGTTGTTGATCACCCTCAAGTAACCTTTTCGTCTGCTTTGTTAAGACACTTAGGCAAAGAAAATGTGACCGTTTTGTTTTGTGATGATCAACACCTACCTGCGGGGCTATTCCAGCCCTATGAAGGTCATACGTTGATGTCAGGGAATGTACAAATGCAGATTGATTGCTCAGAGCCACTCCGGAAGCAACTCTGGAAACAAACCATTGAGGTCAAGATAAGTAAC
>Ga0163148_10004739_pt1 | contig 14043 bp, 9 predicted proteins | sample OliLakLV19MP7P2_FD_148606 | JGI IMG/M metagenome (GOLD analysis project Ga0163148, IMG submission 148606) | Freshwater microbial mat bacterial communities from Lake Vanda, McMurdo Dry Valleys, Antarctica- Oligotrophic Lake LV.19.MP7.P2 | ecosystem: Environmental > Aquatic > Freshwater > Lake >...
GTACAATACTAGCGAACCACACATATAACACTTTAACCTACACGATCCATTCATTCAGTCATTAGCAAACAAGAGCGATCACTAACGCAGCCTCCGATCACCTCCCAGTAATTCTAGACAATTTTTTAACAGACGATCACTGTGGTGTACTAGGAAAGCGAACCAACACAATATTCTCAATTCAGGGTTTGAATGTAAATGTTTAAATAGATAGTGTTTTTCTTAACAGGAAGCTTTATAATTGTTTTAAAATAGCTTCAATCAACATTTTATTTTTACTATTTGTTTGGCATGTTAATGTGTAATATTAACTATTCATTAAAAGGTTAAAAGAAATGGCTTCAGGAAATGATAATCAAAATTGTGGTCAAAATAAACCTCCTTATATAAATGCTGGTCGTGTTATTGAGGGTGGAAAGATGGTTACTGCTAAAAAAGATTTTATAGCGCATCTTACAGGATCTGATGGTTATATGACAGGAACAAGCTTTAGACATTGTTCAAATGATGTTGATATGTCTGAAATAATTAATTCTTTTCCAGGCGATACAATTCAACAAACATTAGAATTACTGTCAAGTACAGTAGATAATCAAGATTCTTTTTTAAACGGAATTAATAGTAGATTTACAGCCGTTGATGGGTATTTTGCAGCAACTGCTTCAAGCATTTTACTGTTAGCATCAACCGATGTTAGTCTTCAAAGTCAAATTACTATAAATCGAACTAACATACAGGTTTTCACATCGAGTGGAACATGGTTTAAACCAACCGGCATACCTAGCACAACACCTGTTGTTGCGTATATATTTGGCGGCGGCGGCGGCGGCGGCTCAGGCCTAGCATCATTTGCACGTGCTGGAGGCGGTGGGGGGTCTTCTTATCCAAGAATATTTAGATGTTTAGCTGGCTTTTTAAGCTCAACTATTACTGTAACTGTTGGAGCTGGTGGACTTGGTGGACCTATAGCTTTTAATGCAACTCCTGGCGGACATAGTAGTTTTGGCATTTCACCATCAGCTCGTTCTGCTGGTGGTATCAATGGTCTGAGCGGATCTTTTTCAAGTGGTGGAAATGGCGGTAATGGAGGCGGTAGTGGTGGTAACAATACTACTCCAGGTACTGGTGGTTCAGCAGATGGATCTGCTGAATATTTTTTCGGCAAAGCAGGTAATATTACAGCCATCAATACAGGTGCTGATGGCGGTGGGTGGTACACTAATCATGGCGGTCTTGGTGGTTTAGGAAACATATCAGGTACAGGCGCAGGAGGCGGTGGCGGTGGTGGAGGAAATGTTACTATCATTGGTACAGTAGCTTTTCCAGTTGCTGTTAATGGCAGTAATGCACCAAATTCAAATGGCGGTAGAGGCGGCGAAGGTTACGGAGCCGGAGGAGGTGGTGGTGCAGGAAACAGCGGCGGAGCTGCAGGAGGAGATGGTGCTAGTGGTTTTGTACTAGTTATTACAGGTTAATCTAACTGCATAATATAGGATATATATATAGTCACCAAGGAGATATATGGATCAATTAATTGCGCAATTTCTAACTATACCAAACCTAGTTCTTTGTTTTATGATCGGCTTAATAGTTGATCTTCAAAAACGTGGGTTAGAATTGTTATTTCAAAAATATTTTAAAAAGTTTAATAAAAATATTAACAAAAAAACACAAATCTATATGGCTTTACCACTAATAACTGGTGCACTATTTGGTTTGATTTTATCATTTACAAAATTTCCATTTCCTGAAATGATTAATTCAAGATCAATACAGTGGATGTTTGCTTTATTCTTAGGAGGATTATCAGGTTTTGTTTATAGATTTGTTAGAAAAACATTAGCAAAACAAGAAGCCACAATTGAAGAAAGCACAACTAAAGTTACTGAGAAAATTAAAGAAACAACAACTGAAGTTATTACAAAAGTTACTCCTGGAAGTGGTGAGTGAAAATTTGTAGCAAATGTAAAGTAAAAAAAGAAAATGTTTCTTTTGGAAAATGCTCTAAAGAAAAATCAGGGTTAAAATCTCGTTGTAAAATGTGTAGAAAAGAACAAGATAAAATTATATACAACACGGATACTTATAGAGAATATCATAGAGGTTATGTTAGTAACAATAAAGAAAAAGTTAATATAACTGCTAAAAAAAATTCTAATAAAAGAAAAAATATAGATCCTACGTATAAGATTAAAAAGTCTATATCCAGAAGAGTTTATAATGTTTTAAAAAATAATAAGAATGGAAGTTTTCTAAAATATTTAGAATATAAACTATCTGAATTAAAAGAGCATATAGAGGCGCAATTTAAACTACCTGGTAATGAATGGATGAGTTGGGATAATTGGGGAAAATATAGTGTGTTGGTATGGGATGATGATGATTCTAGCACATGGGTTTGGAACTTAGATCATATCATTCCTCAAAAATGGTTTAATTATACATCAATGAAAGATAAAGATTTTACAACATGCTGGTCTTTAAAGAATTTAAGACCATATTCAGCTAAACTAAATATTTTAGAAAAAGACAGAAAAGAAATTTACGAACCGATTTATGGCTCAAAGGTAATTAAATGACAAATTTTCCAAATTCATTAGATACAGATATTACTCTTATTAGAATAGATGATAACATAACAGAGATCGGTAGCACAGCTATTAATCAGTTACGTTCAGCTATGTTTGCTGTTGAAAAGAATATTGGTCTTGGAGCACAAGGTTCGCTATCATCTATATCAGAACGCTTAAATGTTTCTTTTAATTCAGATGGCACAATTAGAGCATCAGCACTTACATCTATTGGTCTTGCATCGCTTCCAATTGATAATGCCGAGATAGGAGAAAATGCCGGTATCAAAGAATATAAATTATCTCTTGATTATTCTACATCCAATCTTAATACTTTAATTCAAACTAATAAAAATCTTTTAGATACTTTAATTGGTTTTACTACAGATCTTGATTCGAAAGTTTCGGCGCATATTGGTGGAAGTTCTAACCCACTATTGCGTCACGTTGCCAGCCAGATAGATTTGAATGATGTTCCAGTTGATAGTCGAGACCCTGGATATAACTGGCCAGGATTAATTGATTACCAGGGAAATCAATTACCAGCAACAACTGTAGCCGAAGCTCTCTACGAAATTAATCAAGATCTTGTTAATCATCAGAACAATACAACCGGCACAGCTCATACGGCTTCAGGTATTGGAGTAGATACAACTAATTTTAAAGAGCTGTCACAAAATTCTGACAATGTTCAAAAAGCTTTAAATAATATTGATGATATTAATGCGCAAGGTTTAGGTATTCATAGAGCTACAATGCATGGAGGAGCTGTTCCAAAAGATGCAAGAAGTATGTTGGTTGGAGAAGATGGCTATATTCAGGATGGATATACGAACGCAATTGTTCCAGCAACTTTATGTGTAACCCATGTCGCACATTATCCTCCAGGCACAAATCCTGTTGATAATTCCGTAACTGGAGATTTAATTGTAACATTTCAACCAACTAATACTAATTTCCTTTTTGATTCACAATTTTCACAAGTTAAAGCTGGAGATGAAATAAGAATTAATTACGGTTTTGGTCTTGAAGATATTAAAAAAATTGATTCAGTTGCTTATGCACCAGGAAGCATTTGGACATGCAGAGTTACATCTCCAAACTTAATTGATAGCGACGGTTATGCTGATGGATATGCTTATGCTGCAATTTATCGCGAGCGTTACGATCCAATCACCCAAGGTGTTCTAGCATGTGCTCCGGTGAATGCTCAACCATCATCAACCTATTCTAATATTCTAGGAAGTATTACAATTGGAACAGCTTTTGGAGCAACAGTGTTTGGTAATGGATTTGATCCTAATCAGATTGACAATACACATTATAATTTATATTTACAACTTTACCCAAATGGTAAAGCAAATGTAGGTGTAGTAAATCTTCCGGTTATTGATATTACAGGAAATCTTGGAGCAACACCTGGTCAGTATACGCTCGATTCAATCGTACAATCTACAAATAATGCATTTCACGGATTAGGATATAATTATCGATTTATTGCATTTGCTTTTGAAGGTAATTTCGGATTAATGCTTGCCGATGCTATTGATGGAGCTTCTTTCTCAATAATTAATGGAACAATTGCTTCAGGAGTACTATTACCCGGTTCATTTACAAATAATGTAATTGGTAATGATAGAATTTCTGATCTAGACGCTTTAGGGCTCGGTAATGCAAAAGCTAATTACGCATCTCCATCATTTACGCAAACTTACGTTGATTCTACAGCTGCTCAGTTTCCAACTAAAATAATTTATCCATATAGTGGTAGGAATTATGTTGCAAACGGTGCTTTATTTGATAGGTTTAGACCAAAACCTTTAACTATTGATAGTTTTTGGGCAGCAGACATTACTTCTAAACATATTGTTGGTTTATCAACAGAGGTAACTTATACAGTGCAATCTGATCTTGCTACAGCAGGATTAATGCCAGGAAAAACTATATTAGTGCAGCCGGCAAATGACACAGCTCAAAACACAGCCAACACTGTTGATTATGGAAGATTTATAATTAAAGATGTCACATTTGTTCATGCATGTGCTCCTTTATCATCAGCGACATTAATCACTGTTTTAAACGGTATTCATGGAACAGGGTCAGGAACATCAACTTCAAGTCCAGAAGGAACGCCAGTTAGATTATATTTTTCTGAGGACTCAGTTGGTTTTAGTGCTCAAAATGTTGTTGATCAGGTATCAGCTCCAAGCAATTATCATCGCAATTTTGAGATTTATGTTAATGATAACCAGCAAACATTTTCACATGAAAGAGCTAGATTACCATTTCAGGTCGAATCACCTACTTTCTTAGGTACCAATAATTTTCATTTAACTAGCGTATCTCCTAAGTTAAGAGGATATACAGAAACTGTTGTTGGTATTTATAGAAAATTTGTTAGACTATATATCAATAACTATGATTCTATATCAGGTGAATTTGATGGTTATTTGGGACGAAGGCCAATAGGCGGAGGTCCACCTACAATATCTTTAACAGGACCAATTAGCTCGGGCCGTAAAAATGAGCCGGTTAGATTTTATGATGAGACAGCTGTTGATTATATTGAATTAATATTTAATGAAATAGCAATAGCATTACCTGGTACTGCAATATTAACTACGGCAGCGGCTCGTTATGTTGATATTGAGATTTTCGATTCATTAGCTTTAGATGAAGAATTAACTTTATTAGCAACATGCGAAGTTAACTGGATGCCAATTTCTGGAACAAATATTATTGAAAGAATTGTTGATCGTCGTCAAAGAGGATCTGTTACAGAATTAGAATTTACTCAATCTGCAAAAGATTATATTAGTTCTGCTACAAGAGGTTTAAACGTCAATGGTATATTTAGAGGTTTTGAATATCAAAGCATCAATGCAAATGATAGTAGAGAATTGTTTTTTAATGGTGGCTCAGCATTAGTGAATGGATGTGTAGTAACAGCTAATCAAAACTCTGTAACAATACCTCAGGTATACACTGAATCAGAAACATTACCGGAAACTTTAGATTATGCTGTTTGTGTTAATCAATCCGGAAACTATTCTTGTATTTTACTAACAGATACTAAACAACAGTTTTTTGCTAAAGACACTATTTCTGGTAACAGTTATTATATACCATCTGTTACATTTAGCGAGCTAGTTACAACAAGACAAGACATTTGTATATTTGCGTCAGTAAATGTTACAATAGCCTCCGTTACTATAAACAGTATAACTGATGCTAGAAAATTTATTGCTTTAGAATCATCAAATATACCATTAACATTAGTAAGAAATGATATTACAACTGGTGTCAATATTAATGTTGGTCATTTTAATACTTTTGAACAGGTAAAAGCATGGGCTAAAGGATTCGGTTCAAAATTATATCTTCAGTTAAAGGGAAGCATTGTTATAGACCAAACTGTAAATCTTACAGATTTAACAACAGGTTTAGTGATTGATGGTACAAACGCTGATGTTTATGTAACAGCTAAAACTGGTTTTATTGTTAGAAATAATATTAGATTTCAAAACGTAAAGTTTAATTATAATGCTGTGTTTCCATCTTATAACGATATAGATTTAGCCAATTTAATTGACGGTTATGCGTGTATTTTGGGTGATGCAACGTCCGCTGATGCAATTGATGATATTGATATTGATAATTGCGTGTTTAACAGGACCGTAGGAGGTTATCGCTCACCACACATTATGATGTCGATGGTTAATGCTTCTTTTGCTAAAAGAGTTAGGATTAAAAATAACAAATTTTTAAATAATACAATTGTTCCATATGATGTTAATAATTGCGCAATTGCTTTTTATGCTGACGGCACAGGAGTATCATCTTATGCAACGATGGAGCAATGTTTTATAAGTGATAATATCATGTCTGGTCAAAGCATTTTGTGTCTAGCAGAAAATGTTGTGCACGGTTTAGCCGTGTTTGATACTAAGATATCAAACAATACAAGCGTAAGTGTTATAGGTTACCGTATTTCTGGTGCTGCAAGCGGCACACCAGAGTTGATAATTGAAGGTAATAGTTCTATTATTATTTGTACGGCAGGACCAAATGGCAAAAGGTCTTTTGTTAATGATATTACAGCTGGTAGTGGTTATGTTAAAATATTAAATAATAAATGTTCTAATATTTATTGTGCAATTGCAACAGATGCTGCAATTTCAGTTTCTAGATTTAATATGGTTATAGCTCATAATACGTTAACAAGTTCGTCGACCGCTTCTATCGCCACATGGGGTTTAACTGAGAATCGTGGTATTTTTGTATCTGGAACAAATCGACAAAATATAGCTGAAATTTATGAAAACGTCATAAACTCATCCGTTAGTGATGTTTATATTGCCGGTATATATTGTTTCAATATGAATTTTAATATTCATCATAATCAAATTAACAGATTTATAGAATATGGAATTTATTATCCAAGCGAAATGTCTGGACAAGGCATAACTACTCGTATTGTTTCAAATAATATTATTAACAGATTCGACGGAAACGTTATTTTCTATATTAGTATTATAAATATATGTACAATTACTGATAATAGGCTTGATACCAGAACAACTGATGGCACATCAACTAATACTATAGAGTATATTCCAAGCAATGCTTACATTGATAGAAATGTTAATCATATTAAATCTTTAAAGATTGGACCGGGAGCTATTGGTACATTTATGCCGGCAATGTCATTTTTCCCAACAACAGCTGCTTATAATTATGTAAAAACTCCAGCATCTGTTCCAGCAGCAGATGTTATCTCATTAATAAGTTCAAGCTATGTTATTGGAAGTTTTATTCCCACGGCTAGTGTTGTTTTTGGATTAACAGGATCTGCATCAGCCACCTGGTATGTATTATTATCTTCAGTAATACCAATTGGTTCTAGAATCGTATCAATACAAGGAGATGTTAGTGTTGATAATTATACACAATGGTCATTAGCCGATTGTGGCATAAGATTATATGAAATTGGTAATGGTACCGAAATTACTAACTCTACATATAGTTTTACTACTAGCTCAACAAATTCTGTAACGCTTTTAGCAACAGACCCTTTACTTAATCGTATAGGTAGTGGTATGTTTTTTATTTTTTTCGTGACAGGCAACTCTATTGCTGGGTCAACAAGTTTTACCATTACCAATGTAGTAATTACATATACTTACTGATTAATTTTTTGTATAGGAAAATTCTGTTACTGGATCTGCGCTTTTTTGTTATTAATATATTTGTTAAATATACTTACAGAATAAATACGCAACACCAGTCGACCAATGTATCTCCTTCAAAATCATAAGGTCCAGCATGTTTTGAGCAATTTCTTGTTGTGTCAATAACTACAACATTTTCTTTACAATTTAAAAAAAGATCGTTATAAGGATTAGTACCATTACAAATTCGTGGTAATAAATCTGGTGGAGGAGCAAGCGTCTCTGTGCACCCTGGTGGAATAATAATTTCTGGAGGAATAATAACGCCAGTACCACCACTACCAAATACCCCACCTGTAGCCACCCCACCAGTGTTATCAGTGCCGCCGGGTCCCGTATCAGAACCACCAACACCAGCTTTACCGCCAGATGAAGAGTCATCAGAATCTGAACCTCCGCCACCAAAACCCTCGTCAGATGTTGAGAAATTTTCGCCGCAACCAATGTTTAGAACAACTAAGCTAATTAAAATAATTTTTTTCATATAATTTTTTCGAACTCCTAATACGTATACTGTAGCACATTCTCACTTAGAGTCAAGGATTTTTGTTAAACCAAATGTCATTATCACAAGGAATAGTTGATGGTTCATCAGGGTAGCATGAATCTGTTATAATAAACCGACAAGATCCAATTGATAATGCACTAGAGCTTATTTTTTCACCACGAACAGAAAAGTTTGTATTAATTACACAGCCATCATCGAATTTTTCAGTATTATAAGCTAAAATTGAAAATTTATTTAATGCTTTTTGTGTAATTTTTCCTTTTAATACTTTTCCACCTTTTAAAATAACTTTTATGTCATTATCTTGTTGAATAATTTTTAACTGAATATCTGGAGAATTGTCAGGTGACCATTTGCCAGTTATATTAAACCATGTTATAGCAAAACTTTGGGTTGAGAATAAAAATATCGAGCCGAATGTTAAAATTTTGATTGTCTTTTTCATTTTGTGACAATACCAGGTTCAAACGAACAAGTCAATAATTAAAATATTATAAATCAAACGTTTTTCATACAATAATTAAACATAATTTCATGTATAATAATATATCTAAATTAATATCTGATTATTTAATTAATGTTTTGGCATCTACTAGATCTAAAACTTTTAATCTTTCTTATTTCAAAACACTACAGCTAGGAGATATGCTTGAATATCCTAAAGTTACTTTAGAGTTTTTAGGTCAAGGATCATCTAGAAATGTTTATATCATATCTAGTAAAAAAGTTCTTAAAATGGCCTACAATGAAGCCGGCATTATGCAGAATAAAAAAGAAGTTGAAACATATGTTAAATTTGGAAGTTCGGGCATTATTACTAAAATCTATGATTCAGATTCTAAAGGATTATGGATTATTTCAGAATTAGTTAAACCATTTTTAAATGAAAAACAGTTTCTTAATGCAGCAGGAATTCTACCCCAAGATATACCTAAGGTTAAGTTGGAAAGTTCGGAAAAATCTTACATATATACACCAGCCGGAAAAGAATTTGCCTTAAAAATTCAAAACTTTACTAAACATTCAGGTTTAAGATTAGGAGATCTTATAAATTTTTTTAATTATGGAACAAATTCAGATGGCCATGTCGTTATTCTTGATTCGGGATTTGATGATGAGGTTTATAATAAATATTATTTTTATGAAACATCATTAGTAAATAAACCAGAAGAAGCTTATATCAAAATTAAACAGGCTTCTGAGTTAGGTCAAAGGATAGACCCAGAATTAGAAGATATTGTTTGCGAAGACCCTACCTATGCTCTTAAACTTGCTAGAATACCAGGATCTAATAAGAAAAAATGCGAAATGGCTGTACTTGATGATGCTTACATTCTTTATACTTATATGTTAGAAATACCTGAAGCTGATATTGATTATCTAGCCGATTATTTAATTTTACATGAAGAAAGAGCGTTTAACTTTATTAATAAAAGACCTAAGCATCTAGAAATACTTAAAAATAAACCGGCATGGAAACATATTGTAGATGAATACGAAGAAAATAATAAAGAACTTATGGTAACAGCATCTATTAGAAGTAAAGATTTTAATATTAATTATTTTAAAACTTTAACATATCCTCACTCTTATCATTATGCCGCAGATAACTTAGAACATATAGGAACAGGTACAACCAGGTTTGTTTTTATTCTATCATCTAAAAAAGCATTGAAAATCGCTGGTAATATTCAGGGTATTGCTCAAAACAAAAAAGAAGTTGAAATTTATACTAAAACTGATAATAAAGAATTGTTCGCTAAAGTTTATGATGCAGCTGATGACGGAAGATGGGTAATTTGTGAGTTGGTTAAACCAGAAGACCCATATTCAATTTCTTTTGTTCATAATGATATTTTTAATGATGAACAATATCAAAATACAATTAATGAATTAAAACTTAATAAAAAAGAAATACGTAATCCTTCTCAATGGGGAAAAAATACTGACGGTAAATCTGTTATATTAGATTATGGTATAGATGATGAAGTAGAAAAAAAGTTTTATTAAAATTGTAAACTATTTTAATAAAAGATCAGTTCTTTAAAATTTTCTGTCATTTGAATAATTTAATACACCTAAATGCAAAAAATAAATAATCATGAAGGAAATAGAAGATAATTATTGTATTATTAAAATGATATATAATAGTAACCACTTAATTTAAGGAACATTATTAGCACAGGGTTTAGTCAGACAACCGACCTCTACAGAATCTATGACGTTGTGCAAAATACAATGATTAGAGTTTCTAAAGATATTGTTATCGCTTCTCTAAAAGAGTTTTTTGCGAAGGATAGCTATTATCATTATGTTAAAGATGAATGGGGGTTTGCGAAAACACCATCACACTTAGACCTGCCAACAGAGGCCGGTCTTAATGATGACCTTACAACTCGCCTTTATATAGGAGAGAAAAATAGATATGATGCTATTTATTATCCGGCAATCATTGTGGAAAGCGGTAGTTGGAGAAATGTTCCAATATCTATGAGCCGAAATCAATATGTTACAGAATGGAAGGCTATAGAATATGTTGATGGTTATGGAAACTCTTATTTAAAAAGAATACCTGATAAGTTTGTGCTTAGTGGTGCTTGGGAAGGAAGCCTGAGCATAAATGTCATGGCTAGAGGTTTAAAAGCAAGGGATGACCTAATAGAGCTTTGTGCAATTTTCTTTAGTGATTTAAGGTGGTCAGAATTTTATAAATCAGGAATAGCCATTAAACCAAGTATGTCAATTGGTGGACCAGGTGAATCATCCGACTATAATGAAAATCTTTATAAGCAAAGTATAACTTTGGAAATAAGAACCGAATGGAAAAGAGAAATTCCAATTAATGATCTCGTTGAAATGATTAATATTTGCGTAGAGTTTGGAAATATTGAAACTAAGCCTGAGCAGATAGCTCCGAATTTAACTGTAAATACTTATGTTGATTTGTTAGATGAACTTAATGGATTAAGCGATTTAAGTGGTCTTGTAGATTAATTTTTTATCGAAAGAAAGAAGAGTTCTGGTTGGATACTGAACAAATAAAAACCTGCATAAATTGTAATGAAAATAAGAAATTAAATGATTTTCATATAGGTTGTTATAATGTTTGTGGTAAACCATATTATAAACCAGTATGTAAATGTTGTATAAAAATAAGAGTTAAAAATAATAATAAAAAAGAAACTCTTAAAAAAAGAAATATAACTAATAGTATTGATAATACTAAAGAGTGTACAGCTTGTTATAAAGTTTTAGATATTAATAGCATCAATTTTAGAAAAAGATCTGTAAAAAACAATAAGATATCTTTTACATCAAAATGCAAACCTTGTGAAAAAATAACGCAAGAAATTTCTAGGAATAAAAATAAAAAAAAATATTTACAAATATGGAAACTTAATAATGACAAAAGAATTCATAAAAATAAAGCAATTAATGCAAGATCTAAAGAACTAAGAGATAATAAATTAAAAAATGAAACAGCTAATGAAAAAGAAACTAGGCTGCAAAAACATAGAACATATATTAAAAATAAAAAAAATAATAATCCAAATTTTAAATTAAGAATAATAATTAGTAATGCTATTTTAAAACAATTAAAAAACAAAAATAGCATAAAAAATAACAAATCATCAATTTTAAATCTTACCTATACAGTTCAACAACTTAAAGATCATATTGAAACACAATTTAAAAATCCTGGAAATGAGTGGATGAACTGGAATAATTGGAGAAAGTATAATGATAAAAAATGGGATGACAATAATTCGAACACATGGGTGTGGAACCTAGACCATATAGTTCCTCATTCTATGTTTAAATATTTAAATATGGAATGCGAAGATTTTCTAGCCTGCTGGGATTTATCTAACTTACGACCATATTCAGCTAAACAAAATTCAATTGATGGCTGTTTAAAAATTAGACATAAACAAAATTTATTTGAAGCCTATATGAAAGATTGGAAAGAAAAGAAAAGTTTTTTAATATTAAAACTTACTTATTAAGTCATTTTTAAAAACAGTTATGGCAAATACTAAGAAAGAAAATAAAAAAATACCATATTTAAACGATGGAATACAATTTAAAGAATGTTATAAATGTGAACAACATAAAGAACATTCTGAGAAGTTTTGGCGTTCTAGGAATAGTAAAACTGTTAATTTAAGATCTGTTTGTCGAAATTGTGAAAGTAATAACACTAAGAAATATAATTTGTTAAAATCAGGTAAAGAAATAACAGATAACATTATAAATAATAAAAGAAAATATAAAAGAACAGAAATTAATAAAGAAAATAATACTAAAACCTGTAGTAGTCAAGATTGTGATAGTGGAATCTTAAATATAAACAAAAATAATTTTAAAGTAAGAAAATATCCTCATAGCGGTAAAGAATATTTTAGCGCTACATGTAAAACCTGCGATAGCCGATATGAAAAATCAAGACCTATTAAGCATCCTGAAAAATATAAACGGAAAACCGACAGATTTCTAGCCAAACAAAAAGAACAATCTTTAAAAATAAAAGATATTGAAAAACAGGAATGGCAAGATGAAAACGAATTATTAAAAGTATTAAATGTTATGGAATGTAATCGTTGCGGAAAATTTAGGACATTAAATTTATATAGAAAAAGATCTGCAGCAAAATATAAAATTAATACCATCTGTTTAGTATGCGAAAGAGAGCAAAGAAAAGAATGGGATATTAAAAATCCTGATAAACTTAATATTAAATTAAGAAAAAGAGCCGGGCAAGAGTTATTTAAAAGGAAACAAGAAAGATTAATAAATCCTAAGCCGGCAATAATTATTATACAAAAAATAATAAAAGAAAAAGTAACTGGCCAACAACGATTAGAAGAATATTTAAACCAAATTATTAACGGTTTAGATTGTAATAAATATAAAATTTTTAACTATATCGATAAAAATAGCTTTGAAAGCATTATATCCGCTAATTTTGATTCATGGATGAATTGGGATAATTTTGGCCATCATTATACTGAGTGTTGGAGAGATCAAGATCAGAGCACTTGGAAATGGAACTTAGATATCTCCAATGTTATTATTAAATATGATACCGTTATTTGGGATAGTGTTAAAATAATACCAAAATCTGCTAAAGATTTACTAAATATTAATATTTTAAAATATAAAACCTGTGTTGGTTGCGATGAACATAAACAATTATATGGAAATTATAATATAAGAAATCCCAGTGAAACTTATATAAAATATAAAAACTATTGCATTAATTGTGATTGGATTGATGATTACTATAAGCAAAAACTATCTAGTTGGTTCAAATGTAATAAAATGGATATAAATAATTATAACCATATGCGCGGAGGATATAAATATTGTAAAGATATAGATTGTATTAGGGGATTATTAGAAAAGAATGACCAAAATTTTGACTCAAGGATTAGAAATGATAATGAATTGTTTGAAAGCTTATGCAGAGGATGTTATGTAATTTATAGTAATGATTATGTGCAAAAGAATATAGAAAGAATTAGAAAAAAAAATAAAAAAAATTTAATATTAAAACAACAAGAGTTTCATAATAGTCCTGGCTATATAGAACGTAAAAAAAATAAAGATTTAAAAAAAATAAAACAAGAATGGAATATTAAATATTGTGAAGGTTGTGATAAGGATCATTTTGATTTAAAAATGTTTGGTATTGCTCATATTAATGATAATAAAAATATTACATATCATAAAT
>Ga0163148_10004747_pt1 | contig 14034 bp, 27 predicted proteins | sample OliLakLV19MP7P2_FD_148606 | JGI IMG/M metagenome (GOLD analysis project Ga0163148, IMG submission 148606) | Freshwater microbial mat bacterial communities from Lake Vanda, McMurdo Dry Valleys, Antarctica- Oligotrophic Lake LV.19.MP7.P2 | ecosystem: Environmental > Aquatic > Freshwater > Lake >...
ATTTTAAAGTCACTATTTCTAGTCACTTGTCAAGTGACTATTTTAAAGTCACTATTTCTAGTCACTTGTCAAGTGACTATTTTAAAGTCACTATTTCTAGTCACTTGTCAAGCAACTTTACGCCGAGAAGTCACCTTTTTGGGCTTTTTGCGGGATTTAATAATCATATTGTTTATTTTTAATGCAAGATTTTCTCGGATAATGTCACATTTCATATCCATATTCATGTTGACATTCAAGTCAATCACGTATACTCGCTTGTTTTTAATATTCCATCCAATATTTTGGTCGTGTGTATCTTGGAATGTTCTACGAATCAGACTTAATTGTAATTGCATGATGCCAGTGTAAAGACAAAGAGGAAGCCCATCATACTCAGAAACTAATACGCTTACTTTTTCAACAATAATAACTTCCGTGTTATCTTTGGGCAAATGTGCCCGATACATTTTTGGCACAAACTTTGCCAATTGTGGCTTGTTCTTAGTTAGCCATTTATAAGCATTGTATTCATCTTCACAATTTGAAGTATAACCTTCATCTTTCTTACGTTTCTCAGTAATCCAGTTGAATTTAATTCTTTCCATCTTGATTGCCCATTCACCAGCATCGTAGACAATCCTTGATGCCCCCGATCCAAGAATAGGCAATTTTTTAATGACATTATTTTTGCTATGTAATTTCTTAACTAGCTCCTTGATTTTCACAGGCATGGTAGTGTTCATGGCTGAATTGTAGCACCTATAAAACAAATACAAGTACCAAATGGAAGCTACTTGAAGTGACCGTGTGAGACAGTGCATAAGAAAGGTTGGTCTGTCAGCCAGTCCCTCGACCACCGTATAACTGGTATGAACACAACCTCACATACTCCTATCCTCGCAACTACTGGCACCATTGGCACGTCTATTGTGCCAGCCTGCCCATCTTGCCACGGCTTTACAATTCGTAAAGACGCCAACAAGCGCACGTGCGAACATTGCAAAAAAGTGTCTATATTGACACTTACTGACCACCACTGGAAATTAGGGGATTGACTTTCCAAGTCATGCGTTATACTGCCAACATACCCACCGCGCATAGCGCAGGACATAACATGACCACCACCGTCATCCCCACCCAAGTCGCTCGCCTGCTCGCCCTCAAGGGGCAGATCACGACGCTCATCACCCAGCGTGACTGCAAGGTCCGGAAGGGCGAGGAACGGATTGAGAAGCTGTCAAAGTTCCAATGTCGCATTGGTGTAAATTATGACAACATCCAAGCCGTGAAGGAAAAGCGTGAAAACGGCGACCTGCCGGCCGAAAACGCTGGACTGCCCTGGGGTGAGTGGCTGATTTTCCCGTATGTCATCACCCATAAGGGTGAATACTACATGCGTTGCACTACCCTGAATAACGGCAATTTGCCGCAGGTGACTTTCCTTCGCAACAACGAAGAAATCACCAAGGAAATGGCGCAAGTTGCGTGCCTTGCCAGCGAGTTCCGAGACAAGGAAGACAACAATGTGTTCACCATCAAGATATCGAGTATCAAGGATGTCAATGGATCACTCGTCGAAAACTGAATGAGTGACTGAAACCCCAGGCCAAGCCTGGGGTTTCTTGTTTCTTTCATGTAACTGTGTGAGACAGTGCATAAGTGGTCGATGCACAAAACGTTCGCCACGTACACAAAACCTTCGTCAGAACCTGGACTTGACTTCCACAACAGCTTGATAGAATCACACGCATGCCCTACAAACTCAACATTGACCGCAACATCACCCCACAGTTCAATGCATTGCAAGCATGGTCACCAACGCCGGTTGGCTGGTGGAATGTTACCACTGAAGGCGATGTTGAGGGGCGATCAATTAAGCAACTGGGAAACCATTATGGGCATCTCGCAGCCGTTGCGCTATGCATTACATGCACTGGGTATTCGCTTAGATTTACTCACGTACCAGCAAGTTTCAAAGTAACGGTACCACAGAATACTAAACAACATATCGTCACGAAGGAAGTTAATATAATGATTGATCAATGGTCACATAGAGGTGGCGAAAAGCAACTTGAAGAGTGGCTTAATTGTGATGAAATCCGAGTCATGAGGGGCAATTTTTATGGGACATACAAAATTCAACTAGTGGATTGACTTATCAAAGCAACTTGATAGGATACACATATGAGTGACACTGAAACATCATCAAAAGTCTGCCCAAAATGTGGCAGCACCAAGCTAACTTCTCACGATAAGTTAGAAGTTACCTATGGTGCAAATGGGTTCTCGGGTGACTTGCATATTGAGTTCTGTACCGACTGCGGGTTCGTATATGATAAGGGAACCTGGCTAGAAAAATAATATGAGTGACTGAAACCCCAGGCCAAGCCTGGGGTTTTTTGTTTCTTTCATGTAACTGTGTGAGACAGTGCATAAGTGGTCGATGCACATAACCTGGACTTGACTTATCAAAGCAACTTGATAGGATATAACAATGAACATTATCATATATATCTTGTTGACTATAATCGTGTATCCATTAATGGTTTTCGTTTTTATTGTAGCATGGTTGCTTATGGCAATAAATTGGGTTTTGACAGGATCAGTCGACCATACAGATGGACTTGTTGGTATTGTTTGTTTTAGGTTTACATGTTATTTCACTGAGAAAAGTAATAATATACGCAATATATGTTTATCATATAAACCAGCAGGATGGACCTTCAAAACAGCAGTAAAGAATTATCGTATAGCACTTAGACGATGGATTAATAAAGCAACATATGATATTGAATATCAAAAGGCTGTTAAGATCCAGATCAATACAAGCAAAAGACGGTGGGAAAGAAGGTTCTTTTATTGTGTAGATCGTAAAGTAACAGAAATCCTTGAGAAACGAAAAAATATAGATTGACTTCTCAAGAAACTAATTATACTCTACACAACTAAGGAACATACAATGCCGTGTTGTGATGGATGGGACTATACAACTGAAAAAGTCAATGGAAAGTGCCCTGAATGTGGTGAACCCACCATTGACGGGTCAGCACCCACGGGATGCAATTATTCCCCAGTAGTATGCAAAACATGCGGAGATGCTCCATGTGATTCAAGTTGCTAACGTGTATTAACTTTAATAAAAAATTAATTGACTTCCACAACAACTTGATAGAATCTCAATTATGACTACCATGACACACAAGCGACTCGCAAGTGCCTTCATCAAGGCAGGTGCAGTCGTCAAAAATATCCCACACCCAATTACGGGAGAAACTAGTAGAAACTGGATTGCAAGCAATCCAAAAAATAGCGTCTCAATTGAGTGGAGAACTCAGGATGATGTGACTACATATTGCATCGAACGGTCACCCATGACCGATGCATATACAGATTGTTTCTGTGATTCTTACTATCACACCATCAAGAGTGCAGTCGCTGCGCTGGTTGGAGGTTGATAAGCGAGGGCAGAACAAAAGAAGTACCATATTCGCCACGATAGTCAAGAAGTTTTCAAATGTCTTATCAAAATGGAAAAGCTTGAAGATGCGCTATTGACTTCCACCGAAACCTGATAGGATTAAGAGCATGAACAACAAGCCCACAATCACCATCCCAGCCATCCCAGCCGAATGGATTGCCCATTCGGGCATCATTCCAGCCGGGAATGGCTTACTGACTCATGTCAAGACTGTTTTACACAAGAGCACCGGGTATCACCCGTATGTGATTCATACTGCCAGCGAAAGGCAGAATGCCTGGTCGTATGGATCAGGAAAGTATTTCCTGACACTGGAAGAAGCCACCAAGGAGTATCGTGAAATGGTAGGAAAGTAGCCGACTAGGAAAGAGTCACTTGCCTAGTCACATGGCAAGTGACTCTTTTAAAGTGACTCACACAGTGCATAAGAGGCTGTTAAGCGAAATGCGAGCAACTCAAAGTTGCTCGCATTCGTTTCATCCTAGATGCGTCAGCACCGTCGCAGAGTGCGACATGGATGGGGCGTGTCGATGCTGACCTCGCGAATGTAGTGTCCCACGCTATGCTCAAGCATAGCAGCGATAATTGCTGGCATATCAAAGTCCTCCTCAGCATATACAAACTTAGCGTCACGGAATGAGTATTCCGAAAGATATACGTCCAGCGTGCGGAACGTGTCAATAGGCACTGCCAAGTAACCATGGCTTGGATCGCTAGTGTAAGTCAGGTTGAGCATTGTGTGTTTCCTTCACGAAGTATATCAACCATCAAACAAATACAAGTAGTATGTTCATGGTCTTGAAGTTGAGTGACTCACACAGTGCATAAGAGACTCACAAGGAAAAAAGAAAGACAATGTCTTTCTTCAATCTGTCGGTCAGAGGTTGTTGTGATGTGTTCTATAGTTTGTACTCTATCTCTCCTAGATATTTCTTACGTTTAACTATTGTAAGAACTACTGACTAGCGGTTTTGGTCATCCTGGCATTAAAACTGCGGCATACCACAGTAAGCGAGGTTCCAAGGCACGAATACCCTTATCTATCGCACGCCTACAGAGTTAATCCTGTATTATCGCGTACACGTTCTGAGGTTGGTATCGCTGAGGCACTAATCTACGGTGCCTACTAAAGATAAAAGTGATAGCCGCTTGAGCACCATCAGCCTCGTAGATAGGCAATAACGGTCAGCACGTCATCTTCGGTTGGAATAACTATAGCGCCTGATTGGCGTATAATGTGGATGTTGTCTGTACGCCCGCGATTCTTGTACCATTCAACCAACATACCGTTTGCTGGACTTCTAGGCATTTTAACTCCCTCAAGAATCACCCTACTTGATTTATTATCACCATCATAAACGCACATGACTTTTGCATCACCTGCGAACGCATCGCTGTATTCGTCAACGAGGTCCCGCAACTCTGCGAGAGTAGCACACATCCAATTTGTTGGGGAGAACTGGTAGTCAATGAACCCGCACTGCGGAGCATCTCCTTCCCAATTCTTTCCTCTGGCTGTGCATAGTTGGCATAGCATGTGATTAATCCTTATTTAGTAGGGTACGTCACAAAAAAGTGCCGGTCTTTCCCGACTGTCAGAAGGTTTTAGACATTGTTGTGTAAATCACAGATGTCCTTCGTTTAAGGCCGCGCTTTTTTCTAGTGTTAATGCGGCGACTAGGTCTGATCCTGCTATTTCTCGCTATTATCTAACATACCTGCGTGTGGCACACCGTCGTGTACCAAGTCAGCTTTGCTAGCGAGCGTTGCACCGTACATATTCAGACACTTCTACCCGTCAGTGAGCCGGGCGGGATGGACACACTACTTAAAAACCTAATGGTGCCACTTGCTGGAATCGAACCAGCGACCTACCATTTACAAAACGGTTGCTCTGCCAACTGAGCTAAAGGGGCGGCATGTTTACGACTAACTCTTCCTGACATTCGACATTCTTTTTTAGCATGTCAACTGTGCTAAGCATAGGAAAGCCGAACACTTTATCTAGGATGCATTGCAGTGCCATCTCAACATCTTTACGTGACTGTCCGTTGTCACGAAACTGTGCTGCTGCTGCTGCTAGCGCAATACGTGTACCGAGTAGTGATACCTGTTCGTCTGTAAGCATGTTTTTCCTTCTGGAGTTATGTGGTGGGCCATGTAGGACTCGAACCTACGACCAAAACATTATGAGTGTTCCGCTCTAACCAACTGAGCTAATGGCCCGTATGTGAATGGCATGCTCACTTGGATTTGAACCAAGGACCCGCAGCTTAGAAGGCTGCTGCTCTATCCGACTGAGCTATGAGCATATAAAAGATGGTGTCCAAGAGGGGAGTCGAACCCCTAAGTCTTTCGACGCTGGAACCTAAATCCAGTGCGTTTGCCAGTTCCGCCACTTAGACATAAACAGAGAAGCGCCTGCTCTCTGACGACTTCCTTATTATTGGTAGTGTGAAAACCTCATCAGCGTTGTAGATGATGTTTTCCAGCGTGTCTGGTGTTCTCATACGGTATACCATAAACACGTTCCGATATTACGTCAAGCTACCTATTTTCTTGAGCGTAAATATCGGACTAACACTGCTAATCATTAGTTTCTACTTCTAGCATACCCATAGAAACGGCAGTGTTATGATCAATAAAAGTCCAGCGGTGCTTTAGAATACTCTCAAGCAACGATGGAGGACTAACAAACTTTCGCAAACCTTTTTCTGTGATAACAACAAACCCACCGGCACGGTACGGGTTTGGAATATCGCCCTCTGATGGCTTATTCCAACCAACCGAGCATTTAGATTCATCAATAGTGATGAGGATTATACCCTTCTTCATGTACTCCTTGCACTTACTGCAAGGTTCCATGTTAACGACTTTTCCCTTCATTCTACTGATATCACGTAGGTGAGTGTGAATCAAGATATCACCAGACCCAAGGCAGTAAAAACATTTAGTTAACGCAATGTGCTCGCCAGACATGATATTCCTTTCGCGCTCTTGGCGCTAGTTGTTTAGTCGTCACTTGAGATTGCAGTATGTAGAGCCTAGAGTACTGGTGAAATCTTCGTGTGAATATCAGCGTTCTTCATGTGGTCACGAGCCTCGTCAAACGTAACTTTCTTAAAAGAAACCTTAGAGCTTGTGTACGTTCCCTCAACGGTGAGAGGCTCAATAGTCGGATCACACAGGATAAGCCACACGTTACTACTGTCCTGAAAAATCTTATTAACTGACTCCAATGCAACCAGTGACTCTGCCCTGGACTTCTCATCCTTGAGAATAAACGGGAAGATGTGGGTGCCGCTGTCTCTGACGCAGTAGACAAGGCCGAGAAGATTTTCGTGGTTCTCGTAGATACAGTGTGCGTCATGCGCCAGATCAGTTCGGTAGTTCTTGGGCAACCCGAGTGTCTCGCATGCGGTCATGACCGCATGGAAGATATCATGTGCGGTGACGACCTTATTCTCTTTACCTACGGTGATGGGGGTTTCAAACATCTTGTTCCTTTGATTGCTTTTTTATGGCTTCCGCATCGTAATTTTCTAGTGGATCTACATAGTTTTCCTCAGCTTCTTCTTCCACATCGTAATTGTCTAGTGGATCTACATAGTTTTCCTCAGCTTCTTCTGCTTCAATTTTGATGAGCGGTACTTCCATGTTATGTATTGGCCAAGGATTACCAACCTTTGGCTGCTCTACACAGACACTAAGCTTACCTTTGGAAGAATCCCACTTCAACGTTACTGCAAACGGGCATGACCCGATATTATCGACGACTACCTCGTTGTCTGGGTCTTCTACGACTAGTGTACGTTTGGCCATGTTGCTACCTTTCTATGTTATTTATGGTTTCCGCTGTTTGCGCTGTTTCTCAAACTGGGCCGCTTTCTTAGCGGCGCGTTCTTGTCTGAACGGTTCAGCGAAGTAACTGTACTCTTCCTCAAGAGATTTATTGAGCTGCCTGCGCCTATCTTCGTCGCGCTGCCAGTCCGCTTCTGATTTTGGCAGCGCATCCAGGGCAAGAATGAGGGCAATCGGGAACAGGTTACGAGTCATTTCTTACGCACCAGATGAACGATAGTGACTAAAACAGTCACGAGTGCCGTATGGATCATGGAGCCGTCCCCCGTAACTTCCATGATATGGTGTACCTTCTTAACGATACCATTGAAATGGTACCCCTCTTTTCTCATGAATACCGTATCACCGGCTGCCAGAGAATGCGTCTGGGTTACGTCAATAACCTCAGAGATGCATCCGTCAGGCGTTGGTACTTCATAGATAATGCTTAGGCGCACTGGATGTCTCCTTAAATACTTTTGTTGAGTGTTATGTGTCTTGTGGCAAGTATAGTATTCACAGCCAGCGTAACTCTTTTACAGTACCACAAAACACACTTCAGACGGTTTATCGGGTGCCGTTAAGCTTTTGGATCTTCCGCTTTTTCTTCAGCGCTGCCTTGATCCTCTTACTTTCTTCTGGCGTTGGCGGTCGCTTGGATCCCCATGGCCGATTGATGGTGGGGGCGGTAGCCATACGGTGTGGCGGGAATCCGATATCCCTGCCTCCTGCACGTAGCTCTGTTGCCCAGGTGCGTAGTTGAAGATCCGTGTTCTCTTCGGAGTGCAGCGGGATCCCATTGTCGGCGCAGTGCTGCGCCGAGATTCGGAACTCTTCTGGGATCATCACTGCGTCCTTGTGAGCGTTGTCACGGACAAGTCCTGAGTTTACGTCCATAGTCTAGTTACTTTCTTGTTTGTGTGGGTTAAAGCGCATCTGTACACTGTGTTTCCTAAAGCTTTCTCTAGCGTGCTATACTTAGGCCGATACCTAATCCTAAAGCAAAGATGTGTAAGGCTAGTACGAGTAGAACCGGTATGGCATAGATTTTTCGACAGAAACGCATCAGGAATGACTTTTCGCCGTCTAACGAAGGCGGTTTCTGGTCGATTCTAGGCTCTAATGGTACGAAGTAGGGTCTTGGTAGGGTATTGGTTGGGTTTTTTAGCCTGACGTCGTCTAAAAGGCCGTCGAACCGTACTGAAACAAGAGTTTCTAGGCTTTGAAGACGGTCAGCCGATTGAGTAAGAACCTTAGCTGAAAGACTTCCTGGTGTTGCCCTGCTACACATAAGCCTAAGATATCTGCATAGGGCATCTGTTTCGATGTTGTGCATAGTTTCCTTAAATTGTTTAGTTTGGTTAGAGACTAGCTATCGTACTCAATAGCTTCCTTCTCAAGGCGTCGAATGACCTCCATCTGGAACTGAATCTCAGTCTCTGCGTTTTTGCCATGGTCTAGGCAGTTGGACGCCATGCTCTGTTTATCCGCGACAACTTCTTTCTTGTGCCGGTCGATAGACGCTGCCATCACACGGAAAATCTTAACGGTACCTTTTTGCCCGATGCGATGGATGCGGTCTTCACGCTGGATGACGTAGGCATGTGACCAGTCAAAGTCGAGAATAACCATAGTATCAGTCCTGGTCAGCGTGATACCTTCAGCCAGTGTGGTAAGGACAACCTGGATGTCTTTATTTCCGCCCTTCTGGAATGAGTCTTGAATAGACTGTCGATCACTTTTGGCAGTCGACCCGTCCATAACGGCACAAGAGATTCCTTCCCCTTGCAGAATCTTATGGATCTGGTGGAGCGGATCTTTCCTGGTTGATTGAATTACAGTGGCTAGTCCTTGGTCACATCTATCCAAGATCCACTCAGCCACAGGACGAACCTTTGTGTCGTTGGCAACGGTTTGGAGATTAACGAGGATGGCCAGCTTGTTGGCAGTCGTGATACCTTTCTTGGTAAGTCCACGACGCGCAGCCGCGTAAGCGAATTCCTCTGCTGGAGTCATCAGCACGTTCATTTCCCCGCGAGTTTTAGGCGGAAGTTCCTTTAGAACGTCTTCCTTCAAACGGCGAACAAACCAGCCGCTGTTATGAAGCTTGTCGCATAGCTCGGAATAATTGCCGGTAGCCACGTAACGCTCATGAAAATCCTGGTCACTAGAAGCTATCTCGTGGAATCTCCGGATACCCTTTAGGATATGCACGATTTCATCTGGACGGTTCATCAGAGGGGTGCCGGTCATAGCGAGGCTAACTTTACAGCCGCGCATGACAGCGATGGTGGCCTTAGACCGCTGAGCACTCGGGTTCTTGGCCCGATGACACTCATCGACAATGCACAGCCGATTGTAGAAGTACTGCTTATAATAGCTGACGATGACCTTTTCTTCTAACGCAGAGGTTTCTGGATCTGGATTGTCCATTACCATGTGCTTGGTTCCCTCATAACTCGTGACTAGAACGTCACAGGCCGAAAGGTCATTAGTGAATCTTTTAGCGTTTGCACCAAACACACCAGCACGTGAGTCCTTGTTAGTCTTGTCTCGGTAGATCTTCACGGACCAAGAAGGATGGTGCTTGAAGATTTCACCTGCCCAGTTGTAGCACAAACCTGCTGGGCATATGACTACACATTTTTCTCCGTGTGAGATAGCAACTGACATGGCCTGGATGGTCTTTCCAAGGCCCATGTCGTCGCCAAGAAACGCACCCTCAAAACCTTTAGTGGCAGCGGTGAGTGTTTTACTCCCATACTGTTGGAATGGATACATCAGAGTTGTCAGGTTTGACATGTGGTTCCTTTGCGCTCTTGGCGCACGGTGGTTGGACAGTTTAGCTATTAAACTGTTCCGCAGTCAAAGTGGGTGTTCATGTGTGCATGAACGCATGAAGAACAAGGGTGCCGTCACGAAGCACGAACGTTCCGACGTGCTCACCCGGGCTGTCAGGGATGGGCACGCAGGTGCCGTAGATGAAAATGCGATGGCACACCGATGACTTCTCTCTATCCACGAGAAACCACAAAGTCATCTTCCCGTACTGGATGTCTGAATGCAGAAGTTTTGCCTCTGTAGGCATCCAGATAAGCTGCTCATCGACGTGTTCAAGCTGGTATTTTAATATGGTTTTCATTCTTTTGGTCCTTATGTAGGAAGTCTTCATCTACTGCAAAAGCCCAGGCGCGAGCGTTCGGCCTGGGCTGGTTGATGGCGGGGAGGGTCAGTGCATCATAGATTGACGACTGTCAATGTGACGGTTGGCCAGGCTGACGACCAGACCCTGTGTAATGAGTGACCTACGGTTGATGCTTTCGTGCCTGTCGAATGCTGTCCCGTCAGCCCCGAACAACATGTAGCTACTTTCTGCACCGTTAAGTGTTGATGGGATTCGCTCGCCTGGGTAGGCAGCTACTCCAACAACGATCGCTCCGATTCTATCTTTGTGTTTCACCAGATATGCAACGATGGCATCGACACCTGTTTGTGGGATTGGATTGGCCTTAGGCGCTGCTTCCTTAGACTGGGCCTTGGGATTGGCCCAAGGCCCATTGATCCCTCGTGTCCCGTGAACCTCGATGAGGATGTCTCGGAACTTTCTATTGGCCTTCGACTGTGTCTTGGCCTTGGCCTTGGCCTTGGCCCGAGCTTCGGTGACCCCGTAGAACTCATGAGCCTCTCGGATACTTTCGCTTAACTTTCTGCTGGCCTTAGACTTGGCCTTGGTGATCTTCTTGATTGGCATGATATTTTCTTTCTGCGCCAGTGGCGCAATCTTTGGTTAATGGCACAACGCTTCGTACCGTTCTTTTGCGCACCGACGCGCCACCGATGGATACTCTTTAGAGCATCTATCAAATGTCACATCACTCAACCGAGCAGACACGTATTCCAACACCGCCCATGGAGAACTTACGGCGCATTCCTCCAACTGCGCATCACTAAACCTAGCCGATGCGTACCTCAGCGCCTCCCAGGGGCACTTTTTGGAGCATTCCTCAAATGTCACATCACTCAACCGAGCATACACGTATTCCAACGCCGCCCATGGCGACCTTAAGGCGCATTCCTCCAACTGCGCATCACTCAACCTAGCCGATGCGAACCTCAGCGCCTCCCCTGGCCATTCTTTGGCGCATTCCTCCAACAGTTCTTGCGGCAACGCATCAACCCATCCATCTAACCTCATCGCCCACGTGCACCATCCTAGATTCTCCGTAAGATCCGCGTAGTGGCGCGGCGACGTCTTCAACCACTCCAAAGCTGGAGGACAGGCTCCAGCTTCGATGGCGGCGTCAATGAAATGTTGGTGGATCAGCATACACGACTCCTGCGCCAGTGGCGAAATCTTTTGGTGTGGTTTATTTGATGGTACAGTACTTTATACAGCCTATAGAAATTGTTACTAACGAGTTATTCCGTGGCTGTTCGCTTTTCTGGCAGCTTCACGCCACATTTTCTCGTTATACTCAGTGTTTCTCCATCCGTATGGCTTACCTACGTCTTCCATAACTACTCTGATTAATCCAACCAGCGAAATTAAAAAGAACGTGATGACAAACAGGAGCCCGCAGCCTTGTAAGACACTTAGCTTAGTGCCTTCTTCTGGATTCACCGTGGCAGTTGGATGTACACCGCCGGATGAAAACTCAATGAAGTGTGAATCAGGTGGTCTTTCTAGCATGTTGTTACCCTTATTGTTTTCTGTAGTGCTTTGTGAGAACTTCATCCAGATACCGCAGTAGCTCTTTCGCATGTTGGCCTATCCAACTGAAATTATCACCTTCTACAGAATAACCTGTAGTGTTGACGGTAAGTATACCTTCCCACTTTGACGTAGAGTGCTCTATAAGAGCGGTTCTGCCGTCATTAATGTGATGGGAACACGTCAGCTTGAAGAATCCATGCCTCGTAACTTCTTCTTCAATCTCCTTACGCTTTACCTCAACTAGTTCATTTGGTGACATGTCTAGGCTCCAGATCTTTCGCGACGTTTATAGTAATCCTATCGCCGTCAAAGAAATGGCGCTCGACCCATTGCTGGTATCGGTAAGCGATCACCGAGTCTGTCTTAATCAGGACGATATTGGAAACTCCGTAATTACCTTGTTCAATTGACACACAGTTGACGCTATCTTTTCTGCTATACTTCTGTCGCAAAGTATGCTGAGCCTCGTTGAAGCAGAGAGTAGAGATTTCTTCCGGAAGATTGGTCTGGTCTTGCTGGTACAGCGAGATAATCCACCCAAGGATGTTGTGCTTGTGTAGACTGTAGAGAGAAATCCCTAAAGCTTCTACACTCATTTCCTTTAGTGTTTTAGCGTCATTGGGATCTGTATAGATGAACGGTCTTCGCCTGTCGTTCTGGACAAATGCGGTTTTGCGGATGTCGTCAAACTGGAATAGACCAAACAGGCGACAGATAGGAGACATACCTCCGTAAGATGGTGTGTAGGACATTATTAACCTTTCACAGAGAAGATGTGGTACAGGCCGGTCTGAGCTTTGCTGAATTGTCCTACACAGATATGCTTGGCTAGCTCAAGCGCAATTCTTTCCCCGTTATCTGGGAGAAGATTAGGAAATGAGTAGTACAGAGCGTACTGAACCGCATTGGTGATATCTATGATAGTACCGTAGCCTAGTGCTGGTATAGCAACGTAGTTGCCCGGAATGTCAGTCGTAACTCCACGGTATTCTACACTTTCGATAAGGCCCTCTGCTAGAGCAGCCGAAGACCTTTCTATATCGTAGTGCTTCTCTAGTACATATTTACTGATAACCTTTTTCTTTTCGTTGGTATCCATGATCAAGGAACCATCTTAACAGTGATGTATCCAGCCCCAGCCATCTGCGCGTGAAGCTCTTTACCAAGCTCTGGAAGAATGCCGCTCGGTGTCATGAGATTGAACACTCCAAGGTGTGACCCGAGGGCCATAAACCACAAAGCAATACCTTGGTCACCAATCCACCCTCCGATTTCTATGTAGCTATGCTCTTCCTTGTCATTGAAATCGCAGGCGCAATGATCTCCTTTGTGCTGGTTCATCAGCTTGATGAACTCTTCCTTATTTGGATTACCAATAACCTGCACTACAAAGAACTCCATATTGATGCCCTGTTCTTTGCCCGTGCAAACGCGAATGTGCGTCTGTGTGTATTCGATGATATCCATGGTGTAAACTCCTTTGGCACTTGTAGTGCGGTTTATGTAAGCTGACTCTAAGTGTCCACATAAAAGAAAAAGCTGGTGGGGAGTACCCACCAGCTTGTCTCGTCCTAAGTTTTACTTGAATTACGCAGCGGCAGGTGTGCCGAACAGCGCCTTCGACCACTTGAAGGGAACGAACTCAGCCGGAACCTTCTTGAAGAAGGCGATGATCTTCTCGACTTCTGAACCCTGGGTGTAGCACTTGCGGCAGGGAATGCCGAGCTTGGCGTTGAACAGGACCTGCGAACGCTCATCAACGTCACGCAGTTCCAGCTTCTTGGGAGTCTGAGCCAGCGAGATTTCGCGCATCGCTGCAACGATGACCAACGCTTCAACCTGCTCCTCGCTGAAGTGGCGAGACTTGATGGCCTTGATCTTGGGAACAACGTTCTCGACAGCGGCCTTGGTCGCCTTCACGGGCTTGACTGTCTTGACTGTCTTATCGACCTTGGCGACCAAGACGGGCTTGGCTGCCTTCTTGGTGGCGACAGGAGCCTCGACGGGCACAGCTTCGGGA
>Ga0163148_10004753_pt1 | contig 14027 bp, 12 predicted proteins | sample OliLakLV19MP7P2_FD_148606 | JGI IMG/M metagenome (GOLD analysis project Ga0163148, IMG submission 148606) | Freshwater microbial mat bacterial communities from Lake Vanda, McMurdo Dry Valleys, Antarctica- Oligotrophic Lake LV.19.MP7.P2 | ecosystem: Environmental > Aquatic > Freshwater > Lake >...
CCGATCGAGCGCGCGACGGAGCCGGATCACCGGGATCGGAGCCTCGTCGTGCTCGCGGAGCCACGTCCTAGTCCCGGCTTCGCCACGCATCGCGAGCACGCGCACGAACGTGATCACCTTGTCGTCGTCGTCTGTTTCCTGCTTCTGCTTCGCGGTCGCCTTCGGGTTGACGTCTCGGCGGACCTTCCACGAAGCATGGACGGCCTCGCCCTGGTCATCGTCCGCGACCGTGAGCTCGAGCTCGAAGCATCCGGCCGATCGCGCGCCCTTGATCTGCGACGTCACGGTGTTGACGAACACGGCCTTTCCGTCGCCCCCGGCGTCGGACAGGTAGAGGCCCGAGTCCACCGAGCCATGAATCGCGCCCGAGCCACGGAGGTTCTGCCCGGGCCGGCGACGGGCGTTGTCTTTGGTGGCCTTCGGTGCGTGGTGCACGACGACGACGGTGCAGCCGAGCAACTTGCCGAGCAGCCGCAGGCGCCGCATGACGTTGCGCATGCTGTCGGACTTGTCCTCCTCGCCTGAGTGAAGGTCCCGCAGTGGATCGAGCACGAGCACGCTGGCCCGCGGGTCGACGCGCTAGCAGCAGGATCCAGCCCGTCGCCGCGCAGCCCGAGCTCGAGCAGCACCAGCGCAGCCCGCCGGCGCTGGCGCGACCACAGTCCACGCACGCGATCCGCCCGTCGGCGTGCTCACCCGGCTGTGGCGCGTCGAGGTAGACCGCCGGCAGGTACAGCAGGTCGCGGCGACGGTCTACTCCGCCCGATTGCAATCGGCCGCCGCCGCACGAACGCCTGGCGACGGATCCGACGTGGCGACCAGCCGCAGCCGCTCGCACACCACAGCGTTGTCGAGGTAGTTGTTCAGCCCGTAAACGACGCCCTCGCGCACCACCGCGTCGGCGTGGTCGATCAGCGTCAGCAGCGCCGCGAGCGCCTCTGGTGTCCGCGTCGCGCCGTGCTCCTCGGCCGCGAAGGTCAGATCAACGGCGTTCGTCGTCGGATCGAGCAGCACCGAGAATGGGTAGTTCACGCCCGGCCCGCCTTGCGTCCGCGCAACGCCTCGCGCGCCTCGTCGTGCAGCTCGCGTGCAGCTGGACACAGCCGCGTCGCGTTGCAGTCCGTGCACGTCTCGGCGTGGCCCGCGACGTCGACGACAAGCGTCGGGACGGCGCGCTCGACCACGGCGTCGCGCGCGGCGACGAAGAGCGCGGTGGCAGCGCGACATGGCCGGCCCGGCTCGCACGTGGCGCAGGCGTCGATGTGCGCGATGACGTCGGCGTAGGTGGTCACCGAGGCACCAGCCGCGTCGACGGGATCCACAGGCGAAACGAGACGCGTCCGTCGCTCCACACGTCAACGCCGTCTCTGCGGCGGCCTCTTCGGCCGACCGCCCAGCGACGACCGCGCGATCGTCTCGACGTCGACGTCCCACGAGCTACTGACCGGCACGAGCGTACGACGCACCCGCCGAACCTGGCGCACCACGGACAGCGTCCGCTCGGCGTGGAGGTCGAGTCGTGGGCGATTCAATACTTCACACCCTTCACACCCCCCCAGACTTCGGGGATCGCGTAGCCCGTCGAGCCCGGCAACTTGAAGCCCGGGCCGCCGTCGGACAGCCCGAGCTCTTCGTGCAGCGGCAACGCGACCTGTCGCCAGATCGCCTCGCCCGGATCGTTGCGGCGCGAGTCAACCGCTTGCCGGTGCGCGCACAGGATCTTCACCGCGCCGCCGTGACGCCTCACGTTCTCGACGATCCAGCGCACGAGCTGGCGCGTCGATTCCATCGCGAACGGCGTTACCTGTTGTGGCTGCTCGCGATACGGCGTCGACGGGTCGTCCCAGACGGTACGCGGGTCGCCTTCGACGCCGGCGTACAGGCCGTTGATCTCGATTCCGACGCACTGACTGTTCCAGCCATGGCCGTGGTAGATGATCCGGGCTTCGTCGGACAGTCGCAATACGCGTCCGGATCGCAGCACGGCGAAGTGACTGCCGATCGTGTCGTATCGCTCGATCCTCTCGCCCATATCGCACGCCGTCTGGTGCAGCGTGATCCCGCGGACCGACGCCCACGCGCGCGGGATCGGAAGGTACGGGTGTGGCTTGCCATCCGCGCCGCGCAAGAAGGGCGCGGCCACGAGTCGACGATCGAACATCGATCGCTCGAAATCGGCGAACGGGACAGCCTCACAGGACGTCACGCTTTCGGCTCCGGATCGGGATCGGGGTGCCACGACTGTGGCATCTCCTGAATCTCGATTCCGTCCAGCGTCCGCGCGACGAGCCCGGGACCGGCGGTGTCCCACGCGGCAAGCACCCGCTGCACAGCCTCGGCAACGTCGTACGTCGCGAGGACCACGCCGAGCTGTGCCGCGACCTTCTGGAGCTCGACGGCGATCACGACAACAATCGTCTCCTGCACCTTATCGGCGACGGCAGCGGCCACGCCGGATGCGGTGAGCTTCTCGGCCCCCTTGAGTTTCTCGATGACGCCGACGACGAGGTCGGCAATGACGGCGGTTGCGGACATGATCAGTTGCCTCCGATATCAGGGTGAGGTCGCCGCGCGCCGAACCAGCGCGCAATCAATGGCGACGAGCAAGAGCAAGCCGAAGCAGCAGTGCGAGTGCAATCAGCATTACTTGGGTACCTTTCCGTTCTTCTTCGAAAACCAGGCTTCGTTACGAGCATCGATCGCGGCGACCTCGTCGACGCGCCGCTGTTCGAGCAACGCGCAGTAGTCAGCGGCCCGCCGAATCTCAGCGGGCGTGAAACAACTCGGGCAGAGCGCGCCCTCGTAGCTTTCGTCTCGCCTCGCCGTGTACTGACCGACGAGTGATCGTTCACAGGCCGTCTCGCTCGGGTCCGAGTGGTGGCGGATGCCGCGCGCATCGAGCATCGGCCGATGCCACTCGCCTCGGAGACTCACCTGCACGGGCACCTCGGGATCCGGACGCGAGAACCGAATCGCCGACTCGGTGTGTGCGTGCGTTCGCGGCGCGACGGTCGAGAGGGCGGATCGGTGCATCGCATTTCGGATCGCCACAGTTCAACCACACCCTGCTTTGAGCAGTGCGATCAGCGCGAGGGCGCCAGCGAGGACGACTGCGCCGAGCTTCACGAAGAATTCTCGACGCGATTCGAGATCTGACTTCTTTTGTCCGATCAGCATGTCGATCGTTCGATCCTGTTGCTCGCGCAGCCGGGCAAGCTCCTCGGACTGCCCGATGTTCATGTTTTTGATCTCGGCCGACTGACGCTGCATGCGTTGCATTGCCGTCTCTTCGCGGGCCGGGATTGGCACGTTCACGCCGGTCGTCTCGCGGTCGAAGGCGATGCCCTCGACGGGCGTGCCTGCGCGCGGCTTCGCTAGCGGCCCGGCGATCTGCGACCGGACGCCAGCAGGCGGAGTCTTAGGTCTGCGCTCGTCGCGATCACCCGGAGGGCTCATGACTTCCTCGCGTGACCGCTGGGGTTGACGACGTCTACCGGGTGCGATCGCGCCACGTGGCCCGACTCGTTCGTGACGTCAGCCGCATGCATGCGCGCTGCATGCGAGCTCGCATTCGTGAGGACGACTGAGTGCGATCGCGCAGCGTGGCGGCTGCCGGTGTAGGCGACCTGCAGGCCGAGGTACGCGCCGACGTCGAGCCCGAGGTAACTGCCGACGTAACCGGCCATCACGGCGTCTCACTGTTAGTGACCGTGGCCGCTTCTCGTGTGCCGAGTGCGGTGTTTTGCACCGCACTGATCTCGGTGGTCACCCCGTCAGGCTGGTAGCCAGTGACGAGCGATCCGATCAGTCCGGCGACCTTGCCGAAAAACAGCGAGTCCATTCGTCGCCAGTGGCCGCGGACCGTACGACCGGTGCGTAGTGCGTAGTTGAGGAGCGAGTCTCGGATCTTGTCGGCGGCACCCTGAGAGAGTGCTGCTGCGCTAATCGAGTCCGTTCCGAGCGATGCTGTCGCGTCGACGCGGTTTGTGACCGTGAACGTCAACTGATCCGTCTTTGCCTTGACCGCCGTGACGTCGGCAGACAGCGCGAGACCCGTCTGAATCTCGGTGACAGCGGAAGTGGCCAACTGCGTAGAGGTGATCGCGTCCGTGCCGATAGCCGCACTGTCGATCGCACCCGACGCGAACTTTCCGGAGGTGATACAGCCGGTGTCCAGAATGGCGTTCGTGATAACCGCGCCGTTGAATGAGGTGGTCAGGATGCCGGTGTCCTCGATCGCACCGGTATCGGCGATCATCTCGAAGACACTGGTCACGTCCGGGATGATGGTCCACGGGGGAGCCACGGACGCCACACGACCCGCCGTGTACGCGCGAATACGTCGGGCGCCCTGCCCCGCGCCGGTGCCACCGACGATATAGATCAGGCAGCCGTTGTACTGGCTGACGGTCGTTGATGCGCCGGCATCCAGCGTGATCGTCGAGGCTGCGCCCGCCGTTGCCGTGTTGCGACGAACCTCGCCGAACAAGTCCTTGGTGTTCTGAGCGAGTGATGCGGCGTCGATCGCACCCGCAGCGAACTTTCCGGAGGTGATCGCTCCCGTGGCCAGAGATGCGGCGTCGATCGCGCCCGCAGCGAATTTGACGTTGGTGATCGCTCCCGTGGCCAGAATCGCCGCGGTGATAGTGCTGTTTGCCATGAGATCGACGTACGCCGCGTGGGACGGCAGAATCACGTAGACGGAGGTGGCGTCCGGGTTGGTGGTCCACGTCTGCGATAGCGTTGCGACGCGAGTGCCACCCACGTAGCTGTTGATCCGCCGTGCCTGTCCGGCGCCCGTTCCACTCAGGATGACGATTACACTGTGAGCGTAAAGGTTCGTGGTCGCCGACGCGCCGACAGCCAGGGTGATCGTCCCTGCTGCGCCCGCCGTCGCCGTACCGGAGTGCACAACCGGGCCGAGTGATTGGACGTACCCAGAGAACAGGTTGTTTGGCACAACCGTTTTCCACTTGGCGACGTCTGCAATCACATTTTCCCCAAAGCTCCCCGAAACGGCGTGACCGGCACGCGTCGTATTCCACACGGCGTCTGCAATCTCTGCTGCTGTGGGCATCTCAACGTACTCCTCGATGATGACGACGGCCGGCGCGCCGACTCCACCGTTCCTGTTGGTCGCGGCTCCACGACGACCGCCGCCGCCGCCTGCACCGAATCCGGTGCCCGGCGACCCATCCGCGTCGCCACTGTTGCCACGACCACCGCGACCGAACGGCGTGCCGCCGCCGAGGCCTGCCGTGAACGCCGTGATGCCGCCAGTGGTGGCGCTGATCATCGCGTTGGCGCTCGGGTTGGCACCGCGGTCGATGTCGAAGTTTTGCGAGCCCGCGGTTCCGAGCGCTGGCGGATCAGCCTCTCCGTACGTGGAGACCGCAGTGCTCGTGGCGCCCGCGGTTCCACCGACAGCCGTAAACGTGACCCCATTGATCACCACGCTCGCATTTGCGCCGTTCGACGCAGACGCACCACCGGCCGGGACAGTGACCGCACCCCCGGCGATATTCGCTGGTGACGTGTACCAAGCTACGAGCCATTCACCGGAGCTTCCACCGCCGCCTGCCGCACCTGCCACCGTCGTCGCAGCGCCACCACCAGCGCCGGACGCAACAACGGTGATCTTGACGGCGCGAACGTTCGGGCTCGGAACGTAGGTAAGCGGCCCGCCGTTGAGGAAGCGCTTCTCGGCGGCCTTGGCGTAAATTTTGACGTCCGACGCATCCAACTCGATGGCGATCGCCACCCAGTCGCCGGAGACTCCGGAGACTGCTGCACCGAAGGTGACGGTCGAGCCTGGGAGCCCAGCGTCGGCGTCGCCGGCAGCGTAGGTATCACGCGTCGCGACCTCGAGCGCGATGGTCGGTGTGATCTGACTCGCGTCGATCCGCTCGGTCATCACCGGAGGTGGCGACGTCGTCGTGTCGTCGGACGCGAGGATCGCGATCATCGGACCACCGGAGCCGCTCAAGCCGAGCGGTGTCCGGGTCAGCGTGCAGGCGGGGGTTCCAACGTTACCGTCAGCATGTCCCCAACTGCGGACAGCGTCGGAGCCGGTACGGAACATCCCCGTGTAGGCGAGGATTCCGATCTGCTCGGAGTCATTGGTGTTCGTATCGACTGTGACTGTGATTGTCGCGTTCGCAGCGACCATCGTGTTGCGAATCGCGATTACACCGATGGTTGTTGTCGTGCTGACGCGAGTGCGCGAGATGATCGTGTAGGTGCCGCCCGCGTCATCGGTGATTGCGTTGAGCACACCACCAGTTGCAGACACCGACACGCAGACCACCAGGAGATCACCGGCGAGCGCCGAGATCGCGAGAGTGCGGTCGGTCGTCCCGGTGGTGTTACCGCCTGTAACTGAGGTTCGATACGCGGTAGGCATCTAGGTCACGCTAGCTCTGAGTCGCTGTAGATCTCCATGTCGCTCGCAGCCGCCGCGACGATCTTCAGCCGCGCCCGCCGACAGCAGAGATTCGCGACGTGCACCTTCGTCGAGCCGGCCGCAGTTCCGGCAGGCCCGGCGATCGTAACGCCCGCTTCGGTCTTCCAAACCCAAGCAGATCCGGCAGCGTCAATGGGTGCGTCCTCAACGGCCGAACCCGTGGTCTCGAGCGTGATCGTCGCGCTCGACACCGCGTCCTTCCACTGCACGTCTATAAAGAGACGCCCGCCCGTCGACATCGGGATCGCGACGTACTTGGTTGAGATCGGAATCTGGCCTTTGAAACGTAGTCCCATGGTGTCTCTCCTTGTTCAGCTCGCACGACGTTGCGCGGCGGTTGGCTCGCCGAGTGCCTTGCTCACCGATCCAAACTGCGGCGCAGCTCGCGGTGATTGCGTCCCGCCGTCAGTGCCCTCCTCGGAGGCATGTGCCGCCTGGATCACGGCGAGGATTCGCGGATCCATCGTCGGATCGACCGCGATTCCGGTGAGCCGCGAAAGGGCAAGGCGACGCTGATACGGGATGGTGGTCTTCGCCGAGCTCGATTGCTCGATGATCTGCTGTTGCAGGTCGGCGAGCATCTCCGGGTACACCACTCGCATCACCTCGGCGTCCTCGGGCGACACGGATCCGTCGACGACGCGATCCATGATGCTTTGCGGATCCTCGACGCCTGCGACGTAGCGCGCCCACTTGCGCACCTCCATGTCGCTCGGTCGCCAGGTCTCGGGCCCGATCTGGTGTGCGAACATGTCTGGCTTCTTCGGCAGCTTGTCAGCGAGGAACACTGCGCGGCGTGCTGCGATCTCTTCGAGTGCGTCGGCGAGCAACGGGAACTGCAGACCGATCGGCGACAAGTGCGAGGCTACTTTCGCGCGGGCGCCCTCGCGCATCTGGATCGTGCCGTCAGGCCCGGGCTCGACGAGCGAACGAACTTCGGCTGCTCGCTTCTCGAATAGCCTACCGACGTCATGCGTGCCGCCAGGTTTGCTCTGCTTGCTCTGCTTGCGATCTTCGTTGCGTCCCTCGGAGAACCGGGTGCTAGCGAGCACACGCGACGCGATCGGGACAGACGCTTTGACGCCGCGCTCGGCGTGGCCGAGAAACTGTTGCGCGACCTTCGAGGCACGCGCTGCCTGCCCGGACGCTGCCGAGCTCAGGCGACCGAACACTTTTTCGCCGAGCATCTTCGAGACCGAGGCGCCGACAATGCCCGCTACTAAGCCGGCGCCTGGGATAGCGAGGTTGCCCACGACGCCTGCGACCGCGCCGAACGCCGTGCCTTCGAGCATGCGCTGCGGTACGGACGCGAGCGAGCTCGCGCTTCCCGCGAGCGCATCCTTCGCAGCGTCGATCGCCTCGAGACGCGCCGAGCTTGTCGGTACTGGCGGATGCGCCTCCATCGACTTAGCGATGCGCTCCTGCAGTGACCGATTTTTCTCGAGCAACTTGGGCGCCGCTTCGAGTGCCGCCGCGCGCTTGCCGCCGAGCCCGTCGACTACGTAGGTGGCCCTGAGATCGTCGGCGTGATCGAGCAGTGTGACGAGCCCGTGCTCCTGGCGCTGCAACGCGTCGAGCGCCTTCGCCGGATTCTTGGCGAGGCCGATCGGGTTGTCTAGCATGCCCGCAAGCTGCCTCTCAGCCTTCGCGCCCATCCGCCCGAGCTCGGCAGCCGACAACTTGCCCTCGACGACGGCGAGCTTGACGTCCTTCGTTGTCGCCCACTGGTTCGATTCCTTGACCTCGCGACGGAGCGAGGCGATGTCGTCGGCGATGGTCTCGCGGTCGACCTTGCGCGTCGATTCGAGCGCCTCGGTCTCAAGCCTGTGCTCTGCCCTGATCGCGTCGATCTCGGTCTTGCGTGCCGCTGACAGCTGCTTCACGTCCAGCTGCGCGAGGTCGTCGACCACCGCGCGGCCCTCACGAGCGGCGAGCGTGGCGCGTGCCTTCGACAGGCCAAGCTCGGCGAGCTTCCCGGCACCGCCGACCGCGCCACCGGTCACGCCGCCGTAGAGCATGTGGCTCGACAGCACCGAAGCCACGCGCTCTACGTCGAGCGGCTTGTCGGATAGCGCGAGCTCGGACACGCCAGAGCCTGCACCGTAGAGCGCGCCTTCGGTCGCCGCGCCGCGAATCGATCGCGCGACCGCGCCTAGCGCTCCTTCGGTCGCCGCGCCGCCGCCCTTGCCGATAATGCCGCCTGGCAACGCCAGAGATCCAACGAGCTCGGACGCCATCGAGAATCCCGGGTTGGCCTCCCTGATCCCATTGAGGTACTCGGCTGCCGCGTCCCCTCCGAACGCGCGCATCGCGACGTCGGACGCGCCGAGTGTCAGTCCGCGCAGTCCGCCGTAGGCGACCGCGTTGATCTTTCCGCCAACGCTGGTGTTCCGGTCATGATCGATCTCCTTGGCAATGCGCACACGCGCCTGGTCGTCGCTCTCCGGCGTGAATCCAGCGCCGGTGGCTTCGGAGACCTGCTCGGCTGGGATATCCCGCACGACCCCGTGCGGATCGATCATCCGAGTTGTCACGTCGCCCATTACTCGCCCCTGTCAAACGGGTTGCGAATGTCTCGATACCCGGAAAGTAAAAGTTTGCCGGTAACGATGTCTCGTTTGAAGGGTTGCGGATCCGATTCCCTGCTCACTGAATCCTCGTAGGCCTTCTCTTTGATAATCCTCTCACCACTGGTCTCGACGTGCTTGTGACCGTACAGATTCGGGAAGTCGATCTTGGCGACTCCGCGAGGCGACAGGCCGAGTGCCTCGGCCTCGATTCTAATGCTCTGCATTAGATTCTTGCGAGCTTGGTCAATTGCACTAGCGAGCGACTTCCGAACAGTGAAATCTGCCGCGCCCAACGCGCCCACGATCAGATCGTCATCGGTCGCCGTGATCTGACCGAGCTTCTCGGCGTTCTTTATCGTCAGCTTGGCCTTGCCCATAATGACCTTGAGTCGTGCGTTCTCGTCGGAATTTCCAGTATCCGACGTCCATCCAGTCCGCAGCGACACGGCCTCGTCGAGCAGTCGGACCGCCTCTCTCGTAGCAGCGTATTTCGCGCGAAATGCATTGACCGTCGACACGTCGCCTTGTGGAATCCATGCGCGCGGCTTACCGCTTTCTTCGTAATCGGAGATTGGCATGCCACCGCGAACAAGCTTGTTCGCGCGTTCCTCTTCGCCGAGCTTCCCTCCGCTCGAGATCTCCTGCTCCGACCTCTTGCCGGTGAGGTACGCGTTGCGCTGGTCGATCCACTGCTTCTGCGACCCGGTCCACCCGGCCGGTGGCGTGATCGACTGGAACGCCTGCTCGCCGAACGCAACCGCAACCCTCGCGGCGCCGCCGCCGCCCGACAGCTGACCGCCCGACAGCTGACCGCGCAGCTTTTGGTTCTCGAGCAGCCGGTGCTCGATATTCGCGCTGTCGCTAGCGGTCTTGAGATTGCGGTCCTCCAGCGCCCGCAATGCCGCGGCGCGCGACTGCATGAGTCCCGCTTTCATCTTCGCTAGCTGGATCGCGCGCGTGCCACCCGGCGCGAATTTCATCGACTCGCTGCTGATGTCGGAGATCGCCGAGTCGTGAAGCGCCAAGCGGTACATCTCCTGCGCCTTGAACATGTCGCCCGAGCGCGCGAGCTCGTCGGCGATGAAATTGCGTTTCATGCCGATCGCTGACGTCCGGTTCTGCAACTCGGCCTTCTGATCCTCGACGTCATCATCGAGACGTTTCAGGACGAGGTTGAGTCCGACGTTCGGCCCGCCGGTTCGAGCCGCGACTAGTCCGCCGAGCGCACCGAGGATCACGTCGAATAGGCGACTACCGCCCGAGCGGCGATCGCGAACGATCTTCGTGTTGGCGATCGCCGTCGCCTCTGCGTTGAGGCGCTCGGTCTCAGCACGAGCCCTTGTCAGCGCAGCGAGCTGCATTTGCGCGTTCAGATCGGCCGATTCGCGGTTGTTCGCGCGCTCCTGCTCGATCATCTCGCGATCGCGAGCGGCACGCTCCGACTCGAGATCGAACTCCTCGCGCATGAGGCGCGCTGGATCCGAGGCGAGCATCGACGATCGACCCTCGGTGTCGGCTTCCGCGCGCGCATCGGCAGCGGCAGGTCCCACGGTGGACTTCACGTTGCCGGCGAGGTCGTCGAACGCCTTCGCGGGCCCGAAGTGGCCATCCCATCCGGCGAGCTGATCCGGTCCGGCGAGCTGATCCGGTGCAGGCCCCTGCATGCCTTCGAGCGATCCGCCCGGCGCGACCTTCGCCACGCCCTGATCGATCGCGGCGAGCGGATCCAGCGCAGCGATCGCCGCGGGGTCAGCGGGCGGGGGCGGTGCAGCAAGCGCCGGAGCTGCGGCGTTCTCGATCACACCTGCCGTTCCGCCGATCTGCTGATCGGTCGGCGCAAATACGCCGTAGTCGGCAGGGTCCACTTGGAACTGCGCAGGCCACTCCCACGGCGCAGGCGCGACCGCTGCCGGTACGACAGTATCGAGCGGCACGTAGCCGAGGTCTTGTGGATCCTGCAGTGCCATTTTACTTGCGCTTCCCGCCCTCAAGCTCGGAGACGCGCTTGCCGAGCGCAGCGAGCATCGCGGTGTTGGCTCCGGCCAGCTTGGCGCCGTGAACGATCTTCCCCTCGGGCGTGTCGATCACTGCCTGCCGAGTCCTGCCTTCTCAAGATCCTGCGCCATCACGCCGAGCTGGCGCTCCTCGCCGTGCTTCTTGTTTTTGTAGTCGTACGCGTAGGCCTGAAGTGCTTCCAGCTTCAGGCGCGCCCCGTCGTCGGCCTTTGCAACGTTTTTCTTGAGTCGGCGATCGGAAGCCGCGGCTGCGCCGCCGATGATCATCGCACCGTACTTCTCAGCAAAAGACTTCTCCGGCACGCCCGCATTGCCAGCTCCGTATCCGGACGTCGCGTTCGCGCGCGACTGCAACGCAGCCTGGAGGTCCTGCTGACGTTGCTGTGCAGTTGCGTCGGCGTAGAGTTTCGCAGCGCCTTGCTGCTCGGCAATTCCAGCGAGCGCCGATTGTCCGGCCATCCCGGAGCCAAGGCGGGCTGCATTCTGAGCGCCGGCGAGCGCAGCCATCGGCCCGTTCCGCACCGATGCGGATGCGGCAATCGAGCGCTGCGCAGCCTGGTTTTGCAGCAGGCCCTGACGGAGTGCCTCCTTCGAGTAGGACAACTTGCCGGTCGCCTGATCGAGGAACTGCTGACGCGCGGTGTCCATCTGGCCGCCGAGCGACTGCACGCCTCCCTCGCCGTAGTCCGCGAAGTTGCCAGCCGCCGCGGCCTGCTCTTCTAGAAGCTTCTTGCGCGCTGCTTCCTGTGCGTCGCCTGGCGAATCGGTCAACTTGCCGATTCCGTACTTCACCGCGTTGTATCCGCCCGCGGTGGGGATTCCGAATGCCCAGTCGTCCCAGCCCATCGTTAGCTCCTCTGTGCGGCGGAGAGCCGCGGGTACGGGCCACGTTTCAGACCAACCTCGACAGCGAGGCCGGTTAATTTGATCGCTTCGCCAGTCGGCGTGCCGTTGATCGTCACTGACGACGCGTCGACGTAGCGACGGATCGCCGTGATCCTGATCTTTATCGCCTGCACCTGCTGTCGACGCGGACCGACCTTCAGTTGCAGGGGTCCGCCCACTGTCGTCGGAGATACCGGCCAGAACTTGTCGTCGACGTAGGTGGCGGAGTAGTTGTAGGCGATTCGGATCCGCAGGTGCGTCAGGTCAGTCGACCTGTACTCGCCGAGGATCTGCAGCTTGCGAACACGCGAGAATCCCTGCAGGTCAGCCGGCTTGAACCACGCGGTCTCGACGTCGAGGCCGTAGGTCAGCGCGGTGTACGCTGTTTTTTGGATCTGCGGCCCCACCGCGCCGAGATAGACATGCGCCCCGCTCCACATGCACGCGTGGAGTCCGCCGCTGATCGTCCACTCACCCCACTGCTGAGCGAGGTAGTCCCACACGAGCAGCCGCGAGCTCGTCAGGATCCGCACCTGGTGCTGTGTCTCGACGAGATGGATTGCTAGCGGCGTCTCGCCATCGTAGTCGGCCACCGATGCGCCGATGTAATCGAGCGACCAGCCGCGATTGAGCAGGTACCATCCCTTCGAACTCTTGAACACGAGCCCGCTCGGCATGAATGCGACCGACTCGGCGTTCACTGCGCCAACGTCCTGCGACAGCATCCTTGCCGGGCCGTAGTTCTGCCCGCCACCCGCATTGTCGAAACCGTCACCGGCCAGCGCGTAGATCGCCGTCTCGCGGAACACGATCAGGGTCTCATTGAGGAACGCCAGCGCCGTGATATCTCCGCCTGGTCGGGGAATCGGAATCGTCAGTGCCCCATGAAAGGCGGCCACTTCCCCATCGCTGCGAAGTCGCGAGTACCAGACCTGATCCGGATCGCCTGCGATTCCGGCGAGGAACAGCCGGTCCGCGGCGGCGACGATGATCGTTGCTGGGGGGGGCGCGAGACGCACGACCGGCCCGAACTCGTCGTGCTGCTCGCGGACGGTCAGCAACGCATCGGTGAGATCATCCTCGAAGTCGTCCTGATCCAAATCGGTGTAGTCGTTAGCAACGTAGCGATTCGGGTTGGTGATCGAAGACGGGTCCTTACTCGTGGCGAGGAAAAACGGCGCATCGTCGGTCGGATCTTTCGCGGTGCGCCAGTACTCCAGCGCGGGCGGGTTCGTCGTCTTGTGGGTCACCGGCAGCGCTGGCGCGGACTGAGCCCGGACCTTCTTCGCCGAGGTTGAGATCGTGACTACGGGGAGTGTGGCAGTGGTCGATCGGTCGATCTCGCCACGCGCGTTCTGCCATCGGAGCGTCGACTTGTACGTGTACGTGCCGATCGCCACGTTGCCGGCACCTGGCGTGGTGAGATCGAATGACCATGGGAATAGGTGGAACCCAACCTCGGTGAGCTGCTGACCGTCGTACTGGAGGATCTCACCGCCTGTGATGTACAGCGTCGCGCCGAGGGGCGCGACGCGTCGGGCTCGATTCGAATCGAACGTGAACAGGACGTCGCGCGGCCCACGGTCGGCGTAGTTGCGGTAGCTGTCCGTGCCGACGCTGATAACGCGCCGCTCGGTGCCGCACCACGCGTAGCCGGTCGTGCCCTCGACGAGCTGGACGCCGGGCAGCACACCGCCGCGCGGCGAACCGGTGTACCGAGTGAGGCCGCCGCCTCGCGCGTTGACAGCCTTCGCCGCCAGGAATTTGTCCGACCGGTACAAGTAGTACGAGCTCTGCAGGGCCGCGGATCCAACGGCGGTGTCGGTCTCGCCACCGAAGGTCAGCCACACGAACACCTCGCCGTTGTGATTGAACGCGCGAGACGCGAGCCCGAGCCGATAAATGAACGTTTCGGACGTGCCGGCCACGCCGTTGCCGGCATCGAAGTGATTTCGACGGTTGAGGAAAGCGTCGCGGCCCTCGGTCAGGTCCTCGTCCCACCAGACGTGACAGCGCGGTCCGTTCACCGACGACGCCGACGAGAACGCAGCGGTCACGAACGCCGGGCCATAGGTGAGCGATGTCGGTCCGACC
>Ga0163148_10004754_pt1 | contig 14026 bp, 7 predicted proteins | sample OliLakLV19MP7P2_FD_148606 | JGI IMG/M metagenome (GOLD analysis project Ga0163148, IMG submission 148606) | Freshwater microbial mat bacterial communities from Lake Vanda, McMurdo Dry Valleys, Antarctica- Oligotrophic Lake LV.19.MP7.P2 | ecosystem: Environmental > Aquatic > Freshwater > Lake >...
GGCCGATCGAAGAGCAATCAAAAAGGCTTTGTCGCTCCACGAAAATGCAAACGCTGATCCAAAGAATTTTGCCATTTTGAGGCAGCAGTTTCATCATCCAATCTGCAAGCATCGGAAATGCTTCAGTGCTGTTGCCATCTGTGTGCAGCTGGGCCACAAACGAGGAGAGATGCAGCGCAGGGTCACCTTCTGGAGAACTGAAGCAATCAATCGTCTTGCGTGTTTGAGAGATGGCATGAGGTGTTGCGGACAAGGAAACACTAGCTAGCAGAGGCACAAGACCATTTTAGAAACTGTGATGGATGGAATTCAGAGCAGACTGGGGGTAGCCAAAAAGTCGTGCAGATGATTTGGCAAACAAAAATGCAGATTCGAAAAGAGAAGCCCCCCCAAGCAGTGAGTGCCATTTTGTTGATCTGCTTCGTTGTCCATCTGCTGCTTGGTCTGCTTCCAAAACCCAAGCAGATGATTGTGCAGACAAATTGGCAGACCGACAACAAGTGGCTAGCTAGGTGGTGCACTGCTGCTGCATCGATGAGCGATTCTGCTGTGCTGCGATGACGATCGAACAGCAGTGGCTGCTGCTAGCCGCTAGCTAGCTGCCGTGACGTTAACGATCGAACAGTGCCGGCAACCACTAGCTAGCTGCTAAGTAGCTAGCCAGCTAGGTTAACAGACCGAACTCGCTGCTGGTGCTAGTGGCTGCTGTCAGCAGGAAGTGCTCAACGTGGCGCACTGCCTAGCAAACCGGCATGGTTGTTGTTGATCTGCCAAATTGTTTTCCGAATCATCTGAAGGGGTGGTCAACGTTTCAAGTTGACGCGCTGAGCAATTCAGTGCCGGTTCAACTGCTGTTTCGATATGCATTTTTATCTGCCAAATCATCTGCAGGACTTTTTGGCTACCCCTGCTGTAGCTTAAATTAGATGATTCCAGTGCCTGCAATGGCGCTTCCCCCGTCTCCCTGTGATTTTTAACCTGCACCCAAGAAATCGTTCTTCTACTGTGGGCCTACGTTTCAAGGTTAAGGGTTTACTTGATCCACCTAATGAGATCCTATCTGTCCATCGTCCGTATTACTACTAGTACGATAAACCACGAACGAAGACATCAACGACAACAACTAACAATCAACCATTTAATGATTTCAAACCGTTCGGTTGAAATTCAAAGAATCGGTGGATCCGGAAGATCTATTACGTAGTACTACTAGCTAGCTACTAGTACTTGGAAGTACTCAACTGTAGTGCCAATATTCCAAAACCTTTGCACCACGAGCTACCGTACACTACTCAACTGTAGCCTAGCTAGTAGCTAGCTTAGCTACAATATTGAGTTGGCTCGATCAATACCTACGTTATTGATTCGTTTCTAGGACTGGATATCATAATTCAGAAGGAATTCATTTTGCGGTAAAGGTATTCTTTCGTTTTGGAAGACCAAGAAGATTGATCATTGATTCCTCGGAGAACATTAATTTTATTGACCAACCCAATTGAAAACACAAGCATGGAACGCTCCGTGGCAGCAGATCCCATCCCATTGACTACTGCAATTGAACAGAGCAAACGAAGGAGCAGACAGAGTCGTCCGACCACGAGGCGGAGATTATCAGCCTCCGCTCTCCTTTTGTGTCTGACGGTGATATCCACCATGTCGGGATGTGCTCGAGCGCTCATCACCCACCACCAACGCACCTCTACAAGAGCACTTACCACCAGCAGAAGGAGGTTGTCAAGCGCCTTTCTTTCCAGTTTGACAAGAAGCACCAAAACAACTGCAACCTTGCCAAGGTCTTCTTTTTCTACGACAACTAGTGCTCGCTTTTTGGTTCCTCCTGCTTCGTCCAACAGCGTTTGGGGGCGCCATCACCCATTGGATACAACCAAACTCACTACTACTACAAGTAGTAGTAGAATCTCGTCTTTGCTGCGAGCGACTCGACAAGCATCTACTACTACCAAAGCCTCTTCCAAAACCAAAGCCAATCAACGTCCGTATAAATTGGTGATTGTCGAATCTCCCAGTAAAGTCAAGACGATTGAAAAAATCTTGCAACAACACGTCCAAGACCACAATTTGGACTATGATTACATGGTCACTTCGTGTTATGGACACATTCGAAATTTGCCCAAGAACAAAAAAATATGGAAAGAAGCTGGGTATGAGAAAGATGATACTACGGAAAGTCAATTTCCATATGAAATTGTCGGTGTGGATTTGGAACAAGATTATCAACCCACATATGTGTTATTGCCAGGAAAGGATGCATTGGTCCAAGAATTGCAAGAAAAGGCGGCAGGAGCACAACAAGTCTTGTTGGCGACCGATCCCGATCGTGAAGGAGAAGCCATTGCTTGGCATTTGCAACAAGTCTTGTCACAGTCGACAACCACAACGGAGGAAAACTTTTTTGAGCGCTTGTCCTTTACGGAAATTACACCCCGGGCCATTCAAGCCGCCGTCATGGCATCCCAAGGACAATCCCTCAATCACAACTTGGTACAAGCCCAAGAAACACGACGCATCTTGGACCGTCTGGCAGGATTTACGGTATCGCCCGTCCTGTGGAAAAAAATTGCTCCCGGCTTGTCGGCGGGACGGGTTCAGTCGGTGGGCATGGCCTTGGTCGTCCAACGCGAACGAGAACGACTCTTGTTTCAACCCGTCGACTATTGGGACGTTCAAGGTAATTTTAGTCAAGCCAATGCACTTGTGAGTAGTGACGATGATTTTATTCAAGCCACCTTGGTTTCGATCAATGGAACGAGTTTGGTATCTGGAAAACAAGATTTGGTGGAAGCGTCACCATCTGAGGAAGATGGAAAGTCAGGCACGGCTACGAAAGCCAAACAACCACCGAAACCCAAACCGAACAAACACCTCTTGACGCAAAAAGATGCCCATAAATTGGTGGAATTATTCCAAGATCCATCGACTAGCTGGCAGATCAAGAGTGTTCAAGGACGAGAGCGGCTATCGTATGCACCAGAACCCTTCAAGACGTCTACACTCCAACAAGAATCCAATCAACGTTTGGGATTGAGTGTCTCGCAAACCATGCGAACGGCACAACAACTGTACGAGGCTGGTTGGATTTCGTACATGAGAACGGATGCTACCTTTTTGAGTGAAGATGCCCAGGCGGCCACGTCGCAAGCGGTCACGTCACAACATGGACCTCAATATGTCTATGCGGCTGCCAAAAATACTGATAAACGAAAAAATAAGAAAAAAGCCCAGTCCGATAAGGTAGCCCAAGAAGCTCATGAAGCCATTCGTCCCGCGATTCAAGAAAGTGGCAATTTTGCTCATCCAACCGATGTCACTTCGGGATTACCAGACGTGGCCCAAAAGCTTTACAAGCTCATCTATGGAAGAACATTGGCATCGAGGATGCCCCCCCAAAAGACCAATCAAACGACGGTCCTGATGGAAGGAACATCCGCGGACGGAACCAACACCGTTGTCGAATTTCGAGCTACAGGAAGCGTCATTTTAGAGCCTGGTTTTACACTGGAATGGAATCGTGGTGGAGACCCAAACAGCAGCGATCGTGCGCTGCCACCGGTAGTAGAAGGCGAAGCCTTGTCCTGTCATGATTTAGATCCTCAATCGCATACAACACAACCACCTCCGCGGTATACCGAAGCCAGTTTGGTCAAGGAATTGGAAGCCCTCGGAGTGGGACGACCTAGTACCTATGCTGGCATTGTCCAGATTCTTCGGGATCGCGCCTATGTTGGGTCACCCACCAACAGCGGTGACAGTGCACGATCGAGACCGCAAAAGACAGCCACTGGTACCGCCATTACCGCCCAAAGAGCCGCAGGAGGCGGAGATTTGTTTGGAGCTCGTGGCCCTTTGGCACCCTCTCTATCGGCATTTGTCGTTACATCCTTGCTGGAAAAGCATTGTCCCGCCTATGTCGATCCCACGTTTACAGCTCAAATGGAGGAAAATCTGGATCGCATTGCGCAAGGTAGTTATGGAGGTGACGACGACAGTGACAACGATGATCCTGTGGACGCGGAACAAGAAATTCGGAATGTGGCACAACAGCGAGTAGCTTATTTGAATGAGTTTTATGCCGGCGAGCAAGGATTGGCCGCGCAAATCAAGCGAATCGACGACGAAGTAAAAGCCGAGGACGCCCGTCGTGCTCAATTGCCCGCTTTGGATGGAATGGAGCAACGTGACAGTGATGATACAGAGGATGTAGATATTGGTCTGTACATCGGCCCGTGGGGCCCCTACATCATACAAAAGCCACTCAATGGCGACGCCGAACCAATCAATGCTCCGTTGCCACCTGGTATGGCTACAGACTTGTCAACCATTACTCCAAGCACTCTCAAGGCTTTGGTCCAAGCCAAGCAGGGCAGCGGTGTCATTCTGGGGGAACACCCAGATGACGGTCGTAACATTTTTTTGAAAGTCGGTCGATTTGGCGCTTACCTACAATGGGGAGAGGATGGCGAAGAAGGAACAAGTACGCATTCGTTGCCAAAGCAAATCAGTTCCATGAGGAACCTACATGTTGGTGAAAAGCAAAATGACTCCGAAATGGACGACGATGCCATGCAAGATGACTTGGCAGGCGACATGGCCGAGGATGCCGTGGCTTCAACTCCCGAAAGCTCATCTTCTCTCTCAGGCATGCTTGGACTCGGCCTAGAGGAGGCTGTTGCGTATTGTGGGCTTCCGCGCACCGTTACTCACCTAGACGAAAAACCCATAACGGCTGCCATAGGACCTTATGGGCCATACCTCAAGTACAACAACAAGTACATGAGTTTGAATGCTCGTGACGGGGATGTTTTAACAGTCGACGAAGAAACAGCGGTCGTTCTAGTGACAGACAACATTATTAATAAAAAAGCTGGTGAGTCTTTGCACCGATCTCGTCTACTGGGTGAATACGCTTGCTTTGGATCTCACACCATTGGCATGGTTATTTCTTTCGTCAAACAGGTCCTGGCCGAGGTGTTTTGGCCGAATTGGGTGAAAAAGATGGTAGCATGGTGACGGTAAAGAGTGGCCGCTTTGGTGCGTATATCAATTGGGGGAAAGTAAACGCAAAACTCCCTTCCGAATATTTTGATGAACCAGAAACGATGCCTTTGGAAGAAGCATGGGCATTGGTGCAGGAAAAAGCTGCCTCATTACCAGCTTCAGGCAAGGGTGCCAAAAAGGGAAGCAAAACAAAATCCAACCTGCCTCCTGCGCCGAAACGTCCGAAGACTGCCTATCTACACTTTTGTGCCGAAAAGCGACCGGAGGTGGCGAAAACCAACAAGTCGCTTGGCGAGATTTCGAAAGCTTTGGCAGAGCTGTGGAAAGACACTTCCGATGCGGATCGCAAGCACTTTGACCAATTGGCCGAGGTCGGAAAACTAGAGTATGACAAGGAAAAGGCAGTGTGGAAAGAAGAGTGTCGGAAAGTTGGAGGCGGCAAGAAGAGCAGGTCATCTGCAAAAGGCATTCCTGGCGCACCACCTCCACCGAAACGAGGCAAGTCCTCCTACTTATTCTTCTGCGACGTCAAGCGCCCAGAAGTGTCGAAGACTGAGAAATCGCTGGGTGCTGTTACCAAGGAACTAGCTCGCTTATGGGCTGAGACAACCGACCGCAGCGAATACGAGGCAATGGCTGAAGGCGACAAGGCGAGATTTGAAAAAGAAAAGCTCGAGTACGATCAAGAATATGCCACTTCAGCGGCAAGTGCAAAAATATCAAATGGGGCGTCTGCATCCAAAGTTAAAGGGGTCAATGGTCGACGGACAGCGGCGAAGAAGACCGCAAAAAAACTATCAATAAAAAAGACCAAGGCGAAGCGTGCACCATCCGCGTACATGATTTTTTGCCGAGAAACAAGAAATGAGATTGTGGATCATGAGGGGAACAAGATGCCACTTGGAGAAACAACAAAACAACTAGCTCAACGATGGAAGAACTGCGATACAGAGACACGAGAGAAATTCGTAGTCATAGCAGCCGAAGAAAAGGAAAAACTACTGGTGAGCTCCTGAAACAAACAATCATAGAATAACTAGATCGCTAGCAAATTTGTTTTAGATGTTGTTATTTATTTGGGCCAGCTGGGCCTTTGCTTGGCTTCTCCAGTGTCAATTTCCAGCACTTTCGGGCTCCTTTAAATTCACCCAGCCCCCCGCAGCACCTGCCCAAATTAGCCCCATTGAGTAAGAGCGCACGTGGGAGAGTTGGCTCAAAAACTGCATCCCGGTATATGACAAGAAAGCACTGGACATGCGCCCCTCCGGTGCATCGGGCAAGCTTCGGCATAACAACAAGCAGAGTTGACGGCGGGGGCGATACCGCTAATGATTTGTCTGCAGGCTCGAGGCAGCTGCCCGGCACGTGGTTTTTTACCAGCTCCTGGAGGCGTGTTATTTGGTTGTCGTCACTTGGGTCATCAGCCGCGCCGCTGTTGAACAAACTCTGGGCTTGTTCACTGCGACCTGGCATGCAACAAAGAGCAGAGGCAAACGCAAAAAGTAGCTTCCACTTTCTGATAGGGTCAAGCGGCCATTCGCTAATCTCACGTTGGTCAAGCGGAAAAGGTATTACTGGAAAGCGCATTGAATGTGCAGAATAAGGGGAAGGACGAGCCGTAAGACCCGGGCGAAAATTCTTGTCTCCAAAGTAGTCCGTTGAGGGTTTGTGCGGAAGCCGAACTGTGGTAGACGGAAAGACCCGGCACCAAGGTTTAATCTCGTGGAAAACGGACGGCGCTTCTATCACTTTTTCCAGAAACTCGGGGCGAAAGTTCTTAAACACAAAGGGATCATCTAATCCCCGAGAAGTTCCATCGTCGCTGTCAGTTTTGACAGACCATGTTCCTGTACTTGCTTCGAAGCAAAGTGAACGAAAATGCTTTGACATGGAGCGTTGGAAAATGTAGATGTAAAGGGACTCCCCAAGCGTTTCCCGCAGCGACTTGTCCTTGACAACGCGAACACAAGCTCCCTCTTTGTCAAATACATGCCATTCACGGGGGTCTCGAAACTCGTCGTAGCACAGAAATTCCAGCTCATTAAAATGAGGTCTCAATGAAGCGAATTCACCACTTTCATTACTTGGGTGTGGAGGATTGAGTCGCTGATGGTCTACAAGATATCGAGCCCTTTTGTTGGGTGGAGATACCTCCACCACAGCATCGTCGTCGTCGTCGTCATCATCATCATCATCAGAGTCCAACAATTCAACGACATCTTCGGCAACTTCTTGTTGGGCCGGCTCGGCATCCTCCTCGTCATCGGAGGGGATCTCGATCACAGATTCTGAATCATCAGACTCGATATCATTGGAAGGTTGGTTTCCATTCTCATTGTTGTAGAACATTTCCTCATCCGCGCCCTCCTCCTTTTTCTCTTCTTCTTCGATATGACTGTTTGTTGCCCCGTCGTTTGAATGGGCTGCATACGTTTCAGCTGTTGCGTCGACAGATTGTTCCGTCTTCACCCCCGCACTTCTGCGAACAGGTGTTGTTTCTACAAGTTGTTCTGTCCTGACAGCCACAGGTCTGTGCACAGGTGTTGTTGTGTCAACAGATTGCTCTGTCTTCACAGCCACGGGTCTCCCCACACGTGAATTATTGATTGCTCGATTCGTAATGACAGGAGGCACATGCTGGTCTGGGTCCGCTTTGAACACAAGACGACCATTTCGGTCCCGCCGATAGGATCCCGGGACTTCACCCCCATTATTACCATCATCACTATCATCATCGTCGTCATCATCATCGCTAATACACACGATATTATCTTCCGTTTTGATTGCCACCATGGGTCTGTGTGATGGCCCAGAACCATAAGTAGAGTCTGAATTTCGGGCAAACGAAAACGTCCAAAATTCGGCCGGATCTTCTTGTTTGATTCTGGGTGCGACCGATTCTTCCTGTTTGATTTTGGGCCGGGGAGGAGAAGGTATCCTTCCCGCCAAACTAGAACTATCCTGGTCGGTCGTGGCTGCTGTTTCCGTCAATTCTTCTGATTGCTCATGGAAAGGATTGGTGGTGTTATTGTTGTTGGTTTCGTAATATTCTTCTCCCCCTTCAATACTGCTGTCATCCTTCAAAGCATTCCAATACTGAAGAGCAGCTCGAAAGCGTATATTGACAATGAGATCTTTGTTCTTAAACCTGTCTGGTTGCCGACAGAAAGGACAGGAAAAATACAGTTTCCGTCCTTGGTTTTCTTCCCTGTAGGCTTTCATGAGACAACCATGGCATGCGGTGTGACCACAAAACCCCACCAGTGGGGCTCTTTCATGTTCTTTGTCTAGAGTGGCAGAAAATTCTTGGTGGCAGAGAAAACACTTGTCAAAGGCATTGGGATCAGCTGCAATCGTTTCAATTTCTTTCCTGAAAGACTCGTGATTATTGGTGGCCTGCTTTCCCCGCAGTTTCCCTCGTTTCTTTCGCAAGTCTTGCAAGACCTCTAATGCTTGGGACAGCATTAAATTTTCATGCGGCTGCTCTAACCAAAACGCGTCCTTGATTGGGCGTTGCTCATATTTTCTTATCTCCCGGTTGAATGTGGGACGACAACAATTGTTGTAGCACTGGATTTTTGGATCTTTGGGAGGGTTCTCCAGCGGAACTCGAACGGGATAGCCTTGTTCATCTCGGACAGGATTGCCGTCATCGTCATATAAATCCTCATGGCCCAAGGAATCCTTGTACCTCTGAATGCACTCTGCGCACATGGAATGGCCACACTTGCCTACTATGGGACAGTGGTCACTGTTGTGCCCTGATGTAAAGGACATTAGACAGCATTGGCACTCATCAAAATCCACAGCTGCCATTGTCTTTTTATGCTTATGGAGTAGACTCTGACACTGCTATCGGGATTGCCCAAGATAGGGCTGTTGGCGTGCAAGGCGATAGAGCGATCGAGCGTCAAACTTGGAGGCAAAGACAATGGAATCGGAGCCGTGTAGACTCGTGACGATTGATGGATGGATTGGGGCTTCGCCGCTAAGGCCAACGATAATAGCTAGCTAGCTTCCTAGTTCTGATGCTTGCAAGTCGATCTTGGAAGCCGATCTAGCAATCCAAGCAATAGAATAAAAATTACAGGTGGTAACGCTGACTTTTCATGACCATGTCGCCATTGCATGTCGATTGCATGCTTTCGCGATTTGGTGTAAATGTTGAAACGTCGCACACTGTTCCCTTCAGCCAGCGCGCGCAGGCCGAGTTTCAGTCTTTGCCCTCCCTCCACGCCTCCATAAAAATGATCTCAAGTTAGTTCTATTCCACGCTCTACAGTATCTTGTGCCTTAGTGTCTCCCTCCTTCTTTGGAAGCAGATGCCACGCCGTAAAGATGTTTAGCCAGACAGTCCTCCGATCCACGAAGGCAAATATAGTCTTTTTCTTCTTTGTCGTACGTAGTCATTGGCCGCCCAAGCTACAGTAGAACTCAGCACTGCAATTGTTGCCATGTGTTTGGATTGAAACTGGCCATGGGGTTGGAGTTTTCTTTCAAATGTAACACTCTTACAATTATCATGTATAATCCTCTCTTTGCGCTTATACAGGAATAATTGTAATCGAAAAACACCGCAAGAACCAGTACCTATGCGTTGTATCCATGCTCATCAAAGGCGGAGTGTCAACTGTTGGAGTCGGATCGTCGTAGAAGCTAGTAGCCTTCCTACAGTCTTCCTACAAAGTAAAAGATCCAACAAGATCGTCACCACTAGCTCAAGTGCTCCTGTTTAGCAATTTGAGGGACATGGACAGCTGGACCTCTCCACGTTGTCACAAGAGTTGCTTATTCACTCAATTGCTCCTGTTTGGCACTTGGAGAGCATTGGACTGGACGGGCGTGCCGGATCTTTCGACTCCATGACCTTTCGACTCCATGACAAGAGGAGCTTGCTGGATGAGTCTCATTTTTCATCGCAGCAAGTCGAATGTAAGATCAAGTTCGTGACGATGGTTTTGCTGCTTTCGGTGTTTCGTTCACTCACCGTCTCTGTTGGCCCTTCTCTATCTATGTCCATTCACCACCGCGTCATCTCTTGTCCCTGCCCCCCACATGTAGCTCACGTGTTTTCGGTATCATGAAGCTTTCTCGCGTTTTCTTGTTGCTCCTCGCCCCAGTTGTGGCGGCTTCGAGCCGTCGTTTGGGCGGCCACAGTGGCTCTGGCAAGGGTGATGGTCCACCAAGGGCGATATCTCCTCGACGGAAAAGTCGAAGCAAAAGCAAAGGTGGTATGAAGCCCCCAACTGAGACCCAAAGCACGTCTCCAACAGAGGATCCAACACTGACACCTACCAAGGAGCCGTCTATGTCTCCAACTGAGGCTCCAACCCTGGTACCTACAAAGGAGCCGTCGACGGAGCCGTCACTGGCTCCAACCCCGGCTCCGACACAAGCGATTGGGGACTTTGGTTGTGGCTGTGAGGGTGACAACGACTGCATAAATCCGACTTCTTCCTGTGCTGATGGGAGTGGCGGTACTGCCACTTGTGGAAACAGCAACTATTGCAAGCCGGGTCATTGTAACGTTTGGAGTTGCCAGACTGAAAGTGATTGTTGTTCTAGCAATCCTTATTGTCACGCTACAGGAAACTGTTATTGTTTCCCCGGAGATGCACTGGTGGAAGAGGAAACGAAAGGCCCTATTGCCATAGAAGATGTTCAGGTCGGTGACAGCATCCGCACTGCCAATGGCTTTTCCAAGGTGTACGGTTTTGGGCATGGTCTCGAAGACGCAACTGGAGAGTTTTTCCGCCTCAACACAGACTTCGTGGGGACTGCCATTGAGCTCAGCGCATATCATCAAGTCTTTGTTGGTTTTGGCTCTGAGACCAAATATGCCAAGGATGTCGAAGTGGGCGATGTCCTTGTCCTCGCAAACCGTACTGCACCTGTCACCTCCATTGAAGTCGTTCAAAAGAAAGGCATCTACAACATTTATACCTATGCTGGCACTTTCTTTGTCAATGGTGTGCTGGCTTCCCAGCATACGCAGTCACCCCACGTTGCCGTAGGCTCCGTTGAGCTTTTTTCGAAGCACGAATTCAAGTACATGGCACACGCTCCTACTCGCATCTTGTGTACTTTTGCTTCCGGTACTGTACTCTGCTCGCACAAGAACAAGAGGCTGGATGCGTCTATCGTGATCGACTCGGCCCTGGAGGCTTTCATGCCTGGAGTCATGGCAGAGTGTGTGAATTTCTTATCGTTCGACCACTTCTTTCCCATGAGATTTGTCCTGCTTCTCTTTTGGATCCTTCCCGTCTATTGGTTGGAGCAAGCGGGATTGGTAACGATTGTTGCTATCCTTGGTGGATGGATTCTCTACAGGAAGGCACCAATGGTGTTCTTCAAAAAAGAATAACTATATCAGTCTATTGATGACGACGAAACGCATTGGCTTCAGCAACCCCTCGTGCTTAATTTCTCGTCATCATTTCCCATTATTACTCGACTGCTATTTTGCGCCATTTTTTTATCTCGTAGTAATCATTAGCAATGGAACCTATTGTTGTCATCGGATTTCAATGCCCCACCCTTTGAGCAGATGGCGCGCATGTAGATACGTTGTAGTTGCCCTACGTTACTGGGTACGAGTGCGGAACAGTCAATTTTGAAATTTGCAATAAATCCATTCCTTTTTGATAGCCTATACAAAGATACACCAGGGTTTGAATTTTGCTTCCGTTCCGTACCAAATGCAGTTGTTATATACCTAAATTATTCAAGTGGTGAAGTGGTTTATTTGTTCATGTTTTTTTCTTGTCGCACACAACCGGAAAAATGGTCTGGCTTGAGGTTTTCTCTATGGTCGATCATGTGTGACAGTTTGATGGATGGAGTTAATTGTTGTGCTTGTACTGTTCTTTTTTAATGGGCGTCATAAATGAATATTATTATGGGCGTGGTTGGTAAGGGAGGTAGGAGTGCATGTGATCGGCTGGTTACAAAAATGATCAGCGCAACTGAACAAATCAATGAACAACCACAGTCACAGCATCGAATGCACCGGCAAAGCTGGTTGAGCAAAACCATCACCTCGAGATATTCATTTCGTTTGTGGGTCATCGTTACTGATTGATTGTGAATTGTTCCAGTGATATTGTACTAAACAGCAAGGCAAGACGCTCTTCCTCAAGCTTCAAGCGATTCGGGCTCCAGTAGGTGTTTTGGCAATCTTATTGCCTCGGGCTCCTTGAACAGGGCCCACACGTCTGGATCGACTCCTTCAAAGGCTAGATTGAAGCGTTCTTCCTTGCCCGTTTCGTCTGTAACGTTTCGAATATAAATTCCTTGAACTTGTGTGGGATACCGTCTTGCAATTTCGCCGTACACTTCCGGATCCTTTTCACCACTGTCCCCCACCAACAAAAATTTGCGCTCTGGAAAAGCTTTCAAAATGGATTCCAAAACGGAAGTTTTGGTTTCAATGGGGCATTTCCAAAGATCAAACAAGGTGCGATCCTTGATTCGGACAGGTTTGAGATGAAATGTGGCGTCGGGGAATCCGACCTTGTCAAAGAATTGTGCCAATTCCTCCCACAACTGCCAAGGACTGCTAGATACAAAATGAAATTTAGCGTCCAAATCCGTGGCCCATTGTCTGTAAAGTTGTGACATGCCAGGTACTTCTTTGAACTCCTCCATAAAGGTGGACCGAAGCAACGCACGCTTATTCCCGACACCAGTAATCTTGACGGTGTCATCAATATCACTAATGACACTGATACCAGTGGGTGGGATCAAGTGAGAGACGCCTTTGAATTTACGATCATCATCTTCTTCTGTGACGGCTCGGTATTTCAAAATGGCAGAACCATCTTTTCCTTGGCAGTTGGTCATGACACCATTGTTGTCACTGGTTTCTTTGTGATGGTCGCAGGTACAAACCGTTTCGAGCTCTTCATCCGATATGGAAATCAGGGCTTCAAAGTGTCCGTTTTTCCCGGATCTAGGCAATTCAAATACTCGGCAATAATCATGGTCCTCATCATCAATGGCTCTGCAACCAATGTGTATAGAGAGTTCCTTGCGTTTCTCATTGTCGACCAAAAAGGGCCCCACGCGCCGCTTTAAAATAAGAGTTTCTTCGTCGTCTCGCTTCAATTTGAGGTACTTTCGAAGACCGGTGATTAGGGTACTACGCAGTGTAAATAATTTTGGGGTAAAAAATAGACAAAGTTGGGGTAAAAGCATGCAAAAGTTGGTGTCAGACTCAGCGCTACTCGTGTGTCTACATTCCACGCCAGCCAACAAAACACTTACCGTCGGGCGGGGTCTCGAGTGACAGGTTCGTAAATCCATCCATGAATGGGAACATCCCATCCCGTTCCATCTTCCGATCGACGAGCTGCGGTAGGGAAAAAGACGACTTTTTCGTTCTTTTTTATGCGGCGACGACGACCCTTGCGTTTCTGTCGTTTCGGTTTGTCTGTTTCTACCTCCTCATCCTGCAGCTCGTCCTCATCTTCGTCGTCGTAATCAGCCACATCGCCATTTAGGTTCAGCAGCAAAAGTTCATCATCGTCATCATCGTCGTCGTCGTCGTCCTGTGGTTGAAAAGGTGACGACTGTTGCTGTTGATTATTGGTGTTGGCCGTCGAGGAAGGAAGGCCCGTAATTTTGGCAATTTTTTGTTTGATTCTATTTTTGAAGGGACCCGATCGCATTCCAAAGGCTACAGCGGCGTCCACAAGGACGGTAATGGCCAATGCCAAGGATAGGAGAAGGAATCGCCAGGAAAGGGGAGCTTGACGCCGTCGTTCCGAGGAAGGGGTCATGGCGTGTGGTTTTGGTCGAGTCGAATCGAATGCAATCTCTTTTATGAGACACTATTGATTCAAGGGTACTGTGTGTATGATGAGATGCCGGCAGACCTTCGCTTTTGGTGTAGCTATCTTTTTTGCAATCAGCCACTCCGCTATCTTTGATGTTGTCAGTGACAACAATCGATTGATGTGTAGTTGCTTTCTGCCTGTTGGCGGATTCAATTATGATGATGGTGGTGAGA
>Ga0163148_10004757_pt1 | contig 14021 bp, 14 predicted proteins | sample OliLakLV19MP7P2_FD_148606 | JGI IMG/M metagenome (GOLD analysis project Ga0163148, IMG submission 148606) | Freshwater microbial mat bacterial communities from Lake Vanda, McMurdo Dry Valleys, Antarctica- Oligotrophic Lake LV.19.MP7.P2 | ecosystem: Environmental > Aquatic > Freshwater > Lake >...
TGCCATCGTTCGCAGAACCGCACATGACATGTCTTCTCAGAAGATCCAAATGAATGCTTCTTTTCTTTCCCAGTCATCATGATCATCGACGCAACACATTGTTGGCACCGGAGGAACTGAGCAGCACGCTGCGCAACATGAAACCATGTACAATTTCAGAGAAAAGCACGAGATTGATTTTGCCCTGTGACAGAGACCATCTGTTTGGCCAATTTGTGTCTGAATGATGTGAATCGCCATCGTGACTCCGATTGAATCATGGGCAAAATCGTCCATCTGCCAAGAGTTTTGACAACTCTTCTCTGATCACAGGGATGCACTTTTTTGTGCTCTGACACAGAGAAGAGTTTTTGATTGTCAATCAAAGTCTCAGATGATGAGCGATGGTGCAGTTCATGGTGTGAGATTTGAAAGACTGAATTTGATTGTGAGGGCTCAAGCAGCAGCTTGACAAATGATCCACATTGTTTTTTGATATTTTGCTGAGCATGGCATCATCTGTACTTTTCAATTATATTATTGGAGCAAAAAATGCCATCGCTGCTCTCCAGAAAGCGCGCAACATTCCTGCTGGGATGACAACAGTGTTGGACTGTCTTCGCTTGCTGGAGACGGAACAACAAATGCAATTGAGCAAGCCTTCTGCAAATGGCAGATTCCGACCCACATTTAAGTGATTCAGACCAATCACCTGCATTGCTATTAAAAATAAATGAAGGTGTGGACACCTTCTCAATTAAGGCATGATCTTGCTTTTGGTTTCAAGACTTTCAAAAAAGTCCGAAGAGTCTTTGTGTCCTCCATGCTGTCAAGTGACATTTTGAAAGGTTCTTATCAATGGTCTGAAGACCTTAACTAAGGTTTGAAAAGCTATGAATGGTCTTGGATAAGGTCTAAAAGTTTTCAACAGTTTCAACAGCCACTTGGCATCAGTCAATAATGTGAGTCTGGATAGCTGTGTGAATCCACAACTTTTGGCCTTTGGACAGCAGTTAGTTGCACTTATTTTGGACTCGCAGTGTCCCATCGTTTGTTCAACGGAAGAAAAGGAAGAATTGATGCGTCATGACAACAACTGCGACCGGCCAATCAAGTTGTACGCGTACGTCGCCGGTACGTCGTACAGTACTTTACACTGTACTAGCTAGTAGTAGCAGTCGGCCAGTCGCTACCAGGTAGGTTTAGTAGTACAAGTACCGGTAGGTAGTATTACCACTTACTACTATGAAGTAGGCGTCTGTGCTGGAGCACCTGGAGCGAGTTACCAACCGGGTACTAGTAGCGAGTACGACTTACTACTAGTAGGCGTTTTGCTGTCAAAAATGATGTTCAGCACGCGCAACAAATTTAAAAGTAGGGCTCGAGATATCATCATTGTTGGATAATTCACTGGAACAACCGTCCACGCGTAAAGTGAACCACCACCTCCACTGCTGAAAGAAAAAGTTTTCGTCACGACACATTCTGAACTACCACTATACGGATTCAAGACAAAAACTTTATTGGAGATCGACTTTTTGAGTAAAATAAATTAGGCATTCCTGCTAACTGGCAAAAACTTTTGGCTCATCGACTCGGTGCAGCACTAGCAATTATCAAAAAGTCTACTTAGGGGGCCATTGAACCATATGGCTTACTAAAGTACGAGCTCTCTTGAGACCGGAAGTTACGGATAAAACTGTACATGAAGTATAAAACTGGAAGAGCTCTTCAAACCGCTATATTACTTGTGCTGACGGAATGCTATTCTTAACGAGAAGAGTGTGAATAACGGTGAGTGTAAGTGCTGGCGCCGGCATGACAGTGAATGAACGCCGGGCTCTCATATCACAGTGAAAGAGTAGTCCGCACGTAAGCAGGAAAGCAGGGTTCTCCGTTTTCTCGCCTCACAAGACAAAAACATTGGCGGCCACTAAAAACCAAATTGTAATTACACATAATTTTGCGCTAGACCACATCAAGTGGCAAAACTCCTCAATTTCACACCTGTTAACACTACTATTAGTCAGGAACTCTCGAACAAGGATTGTAATTTAACATCCAAAACCTCTTTACGTTGATAATTAGAATGCAATAAACTCCTCAAACAGCTAGTAGGTACGATCGCCTCAGCGGCGTTTTCGCCATGGTCGACTGTTGGTTGTTTCTTTACGACTCGAATTAGTACTCTATACAATGTCGCACCCCTTAAGTAACGTGACACGGCCAGAGAATCTCCTCCGCATCTGGTGGCTCTGATTGGCTGGTTGACGTCACTGCTTGAGTTGGTATGCGTGCTTCTTCTCGTTGTTGTTGACAATGGCGGTGTGCTCGGAGACGAACTGCGGTAAACATACGCTTTACTCAATCTCTTGCTTCGCTTCTACTACTATTACAGAGTCTCGATTTAGCTGTCTGGGTTGTCCCTGAAACAGCGGTTGGCTCTTAGCACCCGAAGCTTCCTCAACACACAAAACTAGTGCCTTCCGCACGACCCCTCCAAGCCTCAAATTTCGAGAACCACACACAGTGTTCGTGTTTGAAGCTACATTACCTCAAATAACAATAATGAAGACATCGTCTAACGACTCATCATCATCTCTGACACTCTCACCAGTTCGGGTAGATGTTCGACTATGTGGCAGCATCCCTCGCAGCGACATGGTGGACCGTCAAGGGCCTCGAGGTGCGCCGTGCCCCTTGAGCGATTTGTCGTCCTCGGACTTGAACGCTTCATTAACATCGACCAACGGCCCCTCCAGCGACAAGCTTTCAACGCTTTCTAAGTCGTCGACGGACCTTTGTCAAGGCCTTGCAAGAATGGTGGCACATAATCCCTCCATGGCAAGAATAGAAAACGGACTCTATCAATCACCACCACCGCAACAGGTTCCTATCTATGAACCTCCAACATGGGCGGTTCCTGCTAGAGGGGAAGCTAGGCTTGAGGTATGTCTTATGTGTGGACTTCTTTACAGGTTTATTTGCTATCTAGACTGTCATGCTTACCCCCCCGCTCTCGTTCCCTCAACAGCCAGTTTGCGAAGCTCTAGGACGCCAAGCTTGTGTTGATTTGACGGCGAAATCTTGCTTCCGGATCGGCCGCTCTCCGCAGTCTGACGTTCAACTTCATCATGGTACTTCTTCTCGCAGACACGCCCTTCTTTTCCACCACACGAACGGGTCCTGCTACATTGTTGACTGCGGCAGTGCTCACGGAACTTTCGTGAACGGCCAGCGCATTACTTCTCCACCCAAGGGTGGCGTTGTAATCCCCCACAAAGTACGAAGAGGAGCTATGGTTCGCTTCGGAGGACCTGGAGCTCCTTGTTTTGTACTCAAATCCTTCTCCTTTAATCTGGATGAACTCGCGGAGGCTGAGGTGGACATGAGCGATTGTTTTATTGTACCAGACGAGGCCCCGGCCTCCGTCGTTCAAAAGAACACTCGGTTGAATGCTCTGGGCCAAAGTGCTATCGATTGTGTACGTTTGTCTGTATTGGGCATGACAAGCAAACGTTCTTTCGACAGCCTTGATGGTGCCGAGACTTTCGATGAACCATGCACGAAGCGAATGAGGTGTTTGTCCCCCCCTCTCTCCCCCGAAGAACCGCTACGACTAGTTTCACCCGACGCCCCTCCCGCGTCGAAACACCGACGAGTTTCTTTTTCTCCTGAACCGCCCATGGCCTTTTACCCGTCTCTTGTGACACCTGAAGAACTCTCAAGTGAGGAAGACAACGGGTGCTATTAAAAACACGACCCTAAACAACTCCCTTCCCTCCTCCTTCCACCTCCTACGTACATATATCGATATTCCTCACTACATGCATACACACATCATTTACCTTTCCGAAATTCCTAGAAAAAAAACCAAAAAATAAACAACCAAACAACGACGAACGATACAAACGCAGCAATTCCGAATCGATTCTCATGGGGGGATTGCCTGCTGCTCTGGGTTTGCGGCCAACCCTTTTTGCACATTTGCATTTAGCATAACTTTCCATTTTAGTAACCCCAATTGCAAGTGTGACACTCTGTCTATTAGCTATGTACTCTTGTAGCTAGTAACAGCTATATCAACAGTTGATTCTGTTTTACTAGGCCACCGCGGTCAGCGACCAACCGTACTAGTATTGGTTCTTCTCTAGGTTCGTTGGATGCAAGTCCTGCGGCATAGACGAGCAGCCGAGATAGCTTAGTCACGAAGGCTCACGAAGCAGTTTACTGTCTGCACTCCACACTGATGGCTAGCTAGTAGTAAGTGCCTAGTTCATCGATGGGTAGAGAGTTCCCCGCAACGCCTAGCTGGCTAGATGCGTCTGTACTCCATTCGACCCGTTTCTTGAATGATTCGAACCACTTACTCTAGCTGGGAGAGACGGACTAGTAGTAACGGTGCTCCGTCCCAGTACCAGTACCAGTAGCGCCTAGCTGGTTAGATGTGTAACTTTCATTCATTTGACTCGCTTCTTGAGTGATTCCAACGCCTGACTCTGCGAGAGACGTACCAGTCGCGCATGATCAGCTGGCCTATCTACTGTACGGCAATCCATAGATAGCGATTGTGGCTGCTGAGTAAGTTACACCTCAGGCTGAATAACAAAAGCCTAGTCTACTGCAGAACGGAGATAAAGTTGCATGTTTCAAGTCACCGGCAATTTTTCCAAAAACGTGATCACCCGGGAATGGTTTACATTCATTCATTCAACGCCCGTGCCGTGGAAGGCAAACGCTTGTGCTATACGCGATACATCGATTTATCACCCACATATATCGAATAGATAGTAAAAAACATAAATGAATGAACGAGTGAGGTGCGGGATCGATAATTTGTCCCGGGATTCGAATCGCACAATCAGCGGAGTTTTGCGTCGAGCCCTGTTGTTGTTGAAATCGTCGAATCAATACTTTGTTCACAATCCCACAATTCACTTTGCTGCTCAGCCGCGAAAACAATTCGTCTCGATCTTGATCCTCTTTTTCAAAGTTCCTTTTTTGTCGTCGAAATAAAATTCTACACGATGGTCCTCTGCCGTCCAATTCCAACTGTCTACAAACTGGCCGTTATGATGGCCATTGCTGGCTGTGCTCCTACAGGACTTGCGTCCGCTGAAAGTGAAGGTCATCGCGAAATCACCCCTCGCCTACGAGCATCGGGCGGCTTCACCACTTTGCAAGCCAGCCTTCGTGTCTATACACAAATGGAAACAACTTCGACCACCATGCCGGAAAAGACAGCAATCCCTGATATGACCACCATGCTGGAAGCGACCGCCATGCCGGAAAAGGATGACGGAGAAGCTGCAGTGATGGAGATGCTGCAAACGATGAACATCGATGACTGGATGAGCATGGACCACCAGACCATGGATCCTACACTTGCGATTACAGATGAACCAACTTCTTCGCCATCTGATTCCCCTTCGGTGGTTCCCACTTTTGGACCGACAACTTTTACAGCTTCCCCGACCGAATCGATGATGCCGTCTGTGGCCCCCTCCGTCAGCCAAGCCCCATCTCCTTCATTGCCTGTCCCGACTGAGATTCCTTCCTCGCTTCCAAGTGGCTTCCCGTCCAAGCTTCCTACGGTGGCTCCCAGTTCTGCACCATCCCCAGACATTCCAATCCCAGTCATTGCTGACACTACCGTGAGCCCAACACCGGGTCCTACAGATAGTCCAACATCTGGCCCTACAAATAGCCCAACATCTGGCCCGACCTTCTCTCCAACTGCCTCACCTACGTCTGCTTCTCCTACTACTGACTCTCCTACGGGGGCACCAACAGTTGAGGGATGCAATATCCCCGCGGAAGTGCGTACTATTGAGATTATGAAAATTTTGGACGCTGCCGTGGTGGATCCCAGTGTGAACAGAAACATGGCTACAGCTCAAGGAAAGGCCACAAGTTGGTTGTTGGCGCAAGACCCTCGCAAGACCTGTCCGGACACTCCCAAGATCCTTCAGCGCTGGGTTCTTGCTATCGTGTACTTTTCGACTGGTGGGGATAACTGGTTTCAATGCTCCAGCAACCCAAACGCCAACGATGACTGCGGGCAGGAGGAACCATTCGACGGACAGCAACGTTTTCTCAGCGGCTTTCATGAATGTGACTGGGCTGGAATCACTTGCGACGACTCGGACTGTGTGACAGAAATCGAATTTGGTAAGTCACGTTGATTGTTGCGTTTTGCTAGTTTCCCGCGCAGCACCAAAACTCAATTGTTGATCATGATATTCCCTACTACAGAGCTGAACAATCTTGTCGGTACCATCCCTACCGAGATGGGCCTCCTCAAAGGTTTGGAGGTTTGGGGTATGGAGCGCGGCGGACTCACAGGCCCGATTCCAACAGAGATCGGAAACCTTTCAGCTCTCTACTTTCTCGATCTGGACTACAACATGGTATGTAACGGGCATGGATCATGTCGCACCAAGTTGTCTACCGTTGTTGCTCAATCAGTCGCTCACACTCGGAATGATCTTCCCTTTATTTGAACCGTTGTGTTTGTCAGTTGACGGGATCTTTGCACAGCCAACTGCTTTCCCTGTCCACCTTGACTCAACTTGACTTGAACAACAACCGACTGACGGGATCCATCAATGGCATTGGCGTCTATCCCAACATGGTCTTTATGCAACTCCACGATAACCCCCTCACAGGAACTGTCCCAGCCGAAGTTGGTACCTATTCGAACTTGATGGCCTTTACTATTCACGAGAGCCAAATCTCTGGCGAGATGCCCAATGAAGTTTGTGACTTGTTGGAAAGCCGTGGAATTGGAGGTGGTCTCACCTCCCTGATTGCGGATTGTCGAGGCGGGAATCCCAACATCAAGTGCAACTGCTGTACCGATTGCCGAAACCCATTGCCTTGAGCTTGCTTGCTTCTGTGCACAGCTGGCTCATTGGTGCCAAACACCAAGTGTTCTACTTATGTCCCATATCTTTATCAGATCCTATTATCTAGAGGCTTGATGCAGGTTATCCAAGAAGTAACTTCGGCACATCCATATCCCGTGATGGCCAAAGTAACTTATAGTATACTAATCATATAAATCAACATATACCTTTCATAAACACACCTTTCCAGCGAGAGACTCAGCTATACCCGAACTACAGTAGCTGATAGGTAGGATAATAATAATATGTAAGTGCCATCATGTTGATGGATTATTACTAGCTTCTTTTAGTAACTTCTTGGGCATATCGACAGGATATCCATCACAACCAAGTGTCGCTCGTGTCTGTTCTGCAATCGTCAGTTGTTCTAAAAGTGAGACCACAAATGGGTCGACTGGCGTTCAACTGGATCACCACTGACGTTTCAAAAAATGCTGCCACGACAGTAATATCCACTGACTGTAAAAACATCTGCTTCATGTTATTGGTCGTCGTTTTCTTAATTATGTCTCGGGCTCTTGGTGCCCTCGTCACAAGTCAATAAATTGGAATGCTTTCACCAACCAAGCACTTTCAAAATAAATAAATTCTGTGGCACACATTATTTCTCCTTCACACTACTAATGTTGTTACTCAACAAATAAAAACATGAAATTCTCCGCTGCTCTCTGTTTTATGGCTGCTGGTTTGTCAGCACAGTTCCATGATGCGTCCGCCTTTTCTACGACTCCCGTTTCGGTCAGTCGGTCCACAACAATGACAGCATTGCAAGCCACAGCGGGTGACAACGACGAGAGCAACATTGTGAATCGTCGCAATGCTTTGTTTGGAATCATGGCCGCCACAGTGGGAGCGGTGGCGGTGGGCAGTCCCTAGGAAGCATCGGCACGTTGTAGCGCGCATGCGCATCGCGAGCAAGATTGGGAAGAACGACAAGCATCGGGCGCCATCACCGTGAAATCCGCCCGCGATTTGCGGGCCAAATTGAAAGAAATTGTACCCCAAAATGATTCCAGGTCCAAAATTTTCTGCCCCAATGGACCATCGGCGGCTGTCAGTCCTTTGATGGAGAACAAGTGTGGTGATCGTCTCGCTCTTCCTAGTGTCTACGGTCGCACGCAAGATGTCGTGGGAAATTCCATTCCAGGTAGGTTTTCAGCAACAAAACTGTTTGAATTAATTTATGAGGAGAAATCCTCTTTTAGCACCCGTGGTTGCGCTTTGCTGAGAATTCTATTCTCTGGAGAATGCGTCCAATTTTTCTGAAAGTGCGGTCTTAGTAGGCCCGTCCGTTGAGGCAGCTTGAATTGTCTTGACTTCCAGAACTCATTCTGTTGTTATTTTCTTACTGTTCAGGTTTTGCCACAGCCAAGGGCGCTGATACTGGAGGATTCCCTTCTTACAAATAAACAAACAACAAGCTTGCTGGTTCTTGCTGTGCCTCGTGTGCAACATGTCTCCCTGGCTTCGCCACCAATTGTGGTGCGGGAACGCTGTGAAAAGAAAAGAAGTCGGCTGCAATTAAGCCAACAAACAAAATGTAAATAGAAAACTTTTGTACAAAATAATCATAAAAGATCATCCAAGTGGACTCTCTACAAAAGGGCGGAAAGCATGTCGAGAACTCTTTGTTCTAGTAATCATTTCCTTCCCAAGTAAATCTGAATACCTAGTTTACTGAAACAACATAGAATGCAAAATCATTGGTAGAGGGAAATGCAAATCATATAAATAAAAAACTGAATGCTTCGCGAAACTGTTGCTCGCGCTAGTGCTCACAAATTTTGCTATCGGTTCTACTAGTGCTGTATTATTATGCGAATTAGCAGTGCGGTGTCATGATTCGCCCATCCAACCTGGCGCGATGATGTTGAGCAAACCCACCGAAATGGCGTAGGCAATCGACGAGAATGTGATAAAAATAAAAATGGCGCCACCAACTTTACTCGAACCCCCTCGCATGGTTTTCATACGCTCCAAATCTTCCTTGTATTCGGGTAAAAGTCCAACGAACAAAACTCCGGAAACTTGAATGGCGGTTGTCAAGTAGGTCAACTTAATGAGACCTTGGAATTCCTCATTGACAAGAGCCGATTTGGAAACGTCCCAAACGCCCAGCAACATGGTGCTGAACGCAACAGCTAGAGTTCCCGCACTGTTATTAACAGTTGTAAACTACACAAAACACATGTAAAAGTGATGGCACTCAAATGAGAGAGAGAAAATAAAATGCAAACGAACATAAAAAAGGCAAGAAACTGGATCGTCTTTACCATTGCATATGAGGCACCCTCACTTCCGCTTGGGCACAAATGCACCATCTGTGATTAGAGAAGCAAAAATGAGATGACGATGACACAACATTTACTCCAACAGAAATCGAAGCCATCCATCCGACTTACCATGATTGTAGTAGGCTACCAGAACACAACAAAACCAGATAGTGTGAGTGTCGATGTTTTGGCACACAAAGACTTAGAAGAATAAACGCAGCCACAAAGCTCACCAAGAACTGAACGCCGGCCAAAAAATCGGCAAACACGTCGTCACCCAAGGCAAATAGAAATGGAGACAGTCCGAACGTGATGCCATAAATGAGCAAAACCTGCAATATGGAGAATAGCCCATTCAAAAGCGTTGTGGTGATATAGACTTTTCGCCATGACCTGGAAAGGAAGAGAGATGTGTGAGAAGGGAGGTTCGTCCTTCCGTAGATTGTGGTCCCACTACTCTAGATTCTAAATTCCAAGCCACGGAGACCGACTCACCAAGTAATCATACAGTACTTGTACGTTAACACTCCCAAATAAATAAGGATGTAAGCCGCTATCAGCAGCATATTGAGCTGACAAGCTGTGAAGCCTAGATTAGTCCGTAGAAATTGTTTCCACGCCGAATTTCCAACTTGCAGTATATTGTAGAGGTAGACAAACCCCTAATCCAAACGAGGAAATAATAATAAGGGAATGCGTGAGAAAGGCACAGAAGACCCCTGAAGGGGTTTCTAATTCGATCAACCTGTTGAACATACCAGAGGCTGCCAAACAGATCTCGAGCAGACAGTGTTGTAGATTTCCTTGCACTGATCCTGGACGGATGCCACGGGAAAGTCTTTGACCTCCTCAAATCTCCAAACAAAAGGAATAACGGATAATGGCAAAACTGCCAAGAGTGCAACGATCGTTTTTGGACCCCAAGTAGAGTATAAGTATGTTCCCAATGGGACCGCAATCATCGATCCAAAAAACCGATATGAATAACAAGAGCTCTTTACAACAAGGAAAGGTCGTCCAAAAAAAATGAGCATGAGATATTTGGAACTTGAAAAAAAGATGTCTCGGCCACCACGACATCATTGTACTCTACCTGAATACTGCCTCGTTGATCCGGTGGCTCAAGTTTTGCTTTTTCAGCAACAATGCTATCTCCCATGACGTCGGCGAACCACATACCCGTTTCAGCCATGAGTGCACAAAAGGAAAGAAAGGGCATGGACGGTGCGTCATCTGGTGGAATTGCCTCTTGTTGGTCCACCTGGCTCTTGGCACTGCATCCTCTCTCCCCAAGCTGCATATTCAAATTGGAACCCAAGAATAGCAATAAATAGGATCCACCGCATAACATCCATCCAACCATCATGTAACTTTTTCTTCGATATCCCATGAGGGGCTTGGAGTCAGAGAGGAAGCCAAAAATCAACTTGAAACTCGCTGGTAAGCTGCGAATAGCAGATATACTGGTTTGTTGAGCCTCTGATGCTCCCAGGTCAAGGGGGTATGCGTTGATTAATGGTGACGAGAGTCCCAAGAGTAAACCAACTAAGAGATAACAGGCAGGCACGGCAATGTTTTCCACTCGCAGGAGCTGACACGTTCGTGGAAGGGAGGGAGGGTACAGAAAATGATCCAACCATTCCGGTAGGCATGATGGTTCTTGCACATGTGCAAAGTCCATTCCTTCCTTTTCCATGCTGCCGTCAAACGGTTCGTCTTCATAATGGTCCACCACATCGCTGTCGCTGTGGGCGAGCGGCATGTGGGCGAGCGGCATCATTTCCACCTCTGCCGACTTGGCCTTGTTCAAAGCATTGTCACTCGACAGTTCCACATTCATCTTTCTCTGCTTGAGGTCTGCGCCATCATGATAGTCATCCCCGTCAATGGAATCTAACGAGGACATGCTGAGCTAACAATAGACTACTAGCTAGACTGCTACGGTAGGTCTTGTTGGATAACCTGTTGCACGTATAATTTATTATAATTAGGTTGATTAAATTGATGGCATGTCATTTTAATTTTGGCGGCAGCGGATGGAACCATGCAAATCAATGTCGGAGCAAATGTGGGGGCGGGAGATCCTACATAATGACGCACAGAAGCCCCATATTCAATACATGGAGACGCACGCTTTCTCTGAAGACTCTGACGTATTTCTCCCTTTCTTTCATTATTTTTGACGCCCTTCTATCTCTATTAGCGACATCTTTTTTCTTACTCATCGAAGCACTCAAGCTGCATCGACCACCAATACTCCACCAATACACGGATGACAGTCTACCATGATGCTTTGTTGCTAATAGTACAGCATCGATGACAACTTGATAGCTTTAGTAAAACAATCACTTGCAAAGACGACAATACACCAGCAAATCACTTCTTGCCAGCTTTCGGATCTAAAAGAGTTTCATTATCACTGTGGATAAAACAGGAACGACAAGATTTTTATTTGGACGACGTGACAAGATGGTCCATTCTAACTTGTGTCGAGCACTCTCATTTGTAGCACTTGTTGTGCTGCCCACATCACAATGCTTTGTGATCCGACCCGGTACCACTGGTACTACTGCTCCATCTAGTAGTAGCACTCAGCTCTCCATGGTGTTTGATTTTTTCAAACAAAAATCTACCGAAGGATTAAGTCAGTTGAACAGGCTGGCGGATGCTAGCTACAAACGTGAATTAGGAAAAGGTCTTTCGGATGTCGCTGCCTACACCAAAGCCAGTAATATGGCCTTTGCATCTGGTTTGGCCAAGAGCCGAGTTCAATTGCTACAAAATTTGGAAACGCTCTTTACGGGAGTGTCGCCGGAAGAAGTCTTGGAAGAGCTACAGGATATTTTGCTGCAAGCCGATTTGGGACTCGCTTTGGCCGAAGAAGTCGTGGAAGAAGTAAAGACGCTACGACAGGATGCTACGGTAATGTTGTCGCAGGATGATTTGAGAAGTATTCTACGAGGAAAACTCATTGAAGCCCTCGACACGGGAGCGCCAGGTGCGATCCAATTTTCTACGAGTGAGGATATGCCAACGGTACTCTTTGTGATGGGGGCGAATGGAATGGGAGTAAGTGCTATCGTCTCTAGTTGGGAATCGATTTTTTTTGCTCTTGTTGATTGCAGGACGGCATGTTTCAATTACCATTGCATCGCTCGACTGTCTGCACCGATTCGTGCTGACGATATATTTACCTCGTTTTGATTGATCGTTTTTGCTGCAAAGAAGTAAGTACATTGTTGGAGGACATGATCGAGTGGCTAGCATTGATTTGGAAATCAAAGACTCATTCGTTTCGACTGTGATATCATGTTGCACTTTCTACAGAACGACGACGATTGGAAAACTTGCTTATCGCCTCCGTACCGAGGGCAACCAAACTGTCATGATGGCGGCGTGCGATACCTTTCGCGCGGGTGCCGTAGAACAGCTGGCTCAGTGGGCAGATCGTGCTGGAGTCGAAATGTTTGGACCATCTGAAAAAGCGACAACCCCTTCTGCCGTGTTGTATGGTGCATTGGATAAGGCATGCAAAGATAAGGTAGATACACTTCTTGTCGACACAAGCGGACGATTGAGCAACAATGATGCTCTGACTGCTGAATTAGCAAAAATGAAGAGGGTCATTCAAAAGCGTCTATCTGTTGAGAAAGATAGCGACGGAAGTGATATGCTGAATAAGAATGTTCCCCACGAAACACTTTTAGTACTAGGTAAGCTGCAATACAGAAAAAGACCCTAGCACACGTTTGGAATTTGGATCATGGCAAGGTATTTTCTAACAAGTACAAGATGTTTCAACTTGGATACTTCAGACGCCGCCCAAGGACGCATGGCTCTTGACTCAGCCAGACAGTGGAACAAAGAAATCGGCCTTACTGGCTTGATACTGACAAAGCTGGATGGCAGTGCCAAAGGTGGTAGCGTGGTTGCTGTGAGTCGTGACCTCAAGCTACCGGTCAAGTTGATAGGTGTCGGAGAAGGTCTTGATGATCTCAGAGACGTACGTGTGAAATTGTCTTGCGCTTTCTTTGTCCATCCGAAGTGCTTTCTACTTGATCCATCGAATTCACAACGTTTCTAATCGTGTATCCACCAGTTTGAGCCGGAGCGTTTCGTAGATGGCCTGCTCGGTATAGGAGCAGCCGGTGGCAAGACTGGTAAGGATGAAGGCACCAAGCTTGCGGAACGCTTACAAGTCATGCGGAAAGAGCGCGATGATCGAGCTAAGATTACGAAGGGAAAGCCCAAAGCCGCGGCCGCGGCCGCGACCGCACCTGTACCTGAAATGGCTGCAACTCCGGGTGGGCAGGGAAGTGCGGCTCCTGCACAACAACCGAATCGCCCCAACAGAAAGAACAAAAGTAAGAAGAAGGGCCGGAGGTAGAATTTAGTGTTAGAGGTAGATAGACGCAGTAAATACGGGTTTCTAGTAGTATTGCTCCTATCCACTCATAGCACTAATACAACCTACATATGTTATAACTTCTCTAGGTCCTGCCACAACTGTGATGGTTTCACGGAAGCTTCATGCGACCCAAACTCTCACTGTCCAGAATTTTTGTGATGTTCAAACAGGTTTGAAGCTGTCTCTTATTGTTGGGTCTAGCCTAACTACACTGTTAAGCGAACGCAAGGCAGTTTTTAGTTCATATGGCGGTGGAAATTGGTTTGGTTCGAATTGGGTGGGCGGTCGGAGATACAGTACAGTTCAATTCGGAATGACTAGCTAGCTAGTGGATGGATGCATCCACATGCACACTCGAATACTAAGAGGAGTGGCACCATCGAGGAGCGCACCTAATCTCGAAAGGAGAGCGCGGCGGGTACAGATCGGTCACTTTTTTTGCAACCCAAACTT
>Ga0163148_10004762_pt1 | contig 14012 bp, 9 predicted proteins | sample OliLakLV19MP7P2_FD_148606 | JGI IMG/M metagenome (GOLD analysis project Ga0163148, IMG submission 148606) | Freshwater microbial mat bacterial communities from Lake Vanda, McMurdo Dry Valleys, Antarctica- Oligotrophic Lake LV.19.MP7.P2 | ecosystem: Environmental > Aquatic > Freshwater > Lake >...
GTTGGGAGCGAGGGGTGGGCATACTAACCTAGGCGTGGATAAAACGGTTGCAGGGCGTTAAAGGGATCGGGCGGATAGAATCGGGGGAGGCTCACCGGTTTGGGCGAGCCAAAGCCATCGCCCAAAAACCAAGGGCGAGCAATCATGGCGCGTGTCATATCACCAGCGAGAAAGAGGGGCGTGTCATATATTAAGCCCCCAGTAAAACAGACCGAACGGGTAGTTTCACAACAGGGCTGCTCCCGGAAGTGAAAGCTCCCTTCAAGCGGGCGGAACGCGCCAACCCAAGGAACCGCCTCACAAAATGAGATCGGGCGGCACGTTAGCGAGGGCGTCTTCCATCGTGGTCAGGCCTTCTTTCACCTTCAGCATGGAATCTTGATGCAGCGTTTTCATGCCGCTGCGCATGGCCGCACGCTTGAGTTCAGCGATCTCCACTTTCTTGTTGATAGCTTCGGTGATGCTCTCGGAATTCACCATGAGTTCGTGGATACCCACCCGCCCCTTGTAGCCGGTGCCGCCGCAAAGATGACAACCGCCAGGGGTCGCCTTGTAGATCTCCCCGCTCCAACCAATCGCTTTTTCGAGAATGTCCTTTTCCCGGCCTTCAGGCAGGTACTTCACTTTGCAGTTTTTGCAGGCGCGGCGGAGCAAACGTTGCGCGACCACACAGACGAGCGAAGCGGAGATATTGAAAACCTCGATGCCCATCTCGGCGAGCCGAGTAATCGTGGAAGGAGCGTCGTTGGTGTGGAGTGTGGAGACGAGCAAGTGACCCGTCAAAGCCGCCTCGACGGCGATACCGGCGGTTTCTTCGTCGCGAATTTCGCCCACGAGAATGATGTCCGGATCCATCCGAAGATAACAGCGGAGCGCCCGGGCAAAGGTCAGTCCGATCTGCCGGTTCATCTGCATTTGATTCACGCCCGCGAGAGTGTACTCAATCGGATCCTCGGCTGTTTGGATATTAACATCCGGCGCGTTGATTTCACCGAGTGCGGAATAGAGCGTCATGGATTTGCCAGAGCCCGTGGGTCCGCAATGCAGAATCATCCCGTACGGTTGGCGGATACATTCGCGGTATTTCGCGAGATTCTCCTCCGAAAAACCCAGAGCGGTCAGCGGAAGCGTGCTCTTTTGTTTATCCAGGATACGCATGACGATTTTCTCGCCATGATTCATCGGACCGGTGGCGACCCGCAGATCGATGTCGATGTTCTTCTTGGTGTATTTCTTGAAAACGATGCGCCCGTCCTGCGGAAGCCGGCGCTCGGTAATATCCAGATTACACATGATCTTGAGACGGGAGACCATGGCATTGGCCGCTTGCTTGGGGAGACGAAGTTTCTCCAGGCAGACGCCATCGATGCGATAACGGATCAACAAATCCTTTTCCATCGGTTCGATATGAATATCCGAAGCGCCACTGATATAAGCATCCTCAATAATGCGGTTGGTCAGTTGGATAATCGGAGCGGATTCTTCATTCTCCAGATCCTCGGCCTTAACATCGCCGCCCGCCGGAGTGTAGGCGGTCCCGATGAGTTCAGCCACTTCCCCGATATCGACCGTGTGGGTTTCCTGCAACCCCACTCCGGGCTTGGATGCTTTGAAATATCGTTTAAGCAATTCCTCTAAAAATGAAGCCGGCGTGATGCTCACTTCCTCGATGTGCAGCTCCGTGATCTGCTGAAACGCCTCGCGCTTGGCGTAATCCAGGGGATTCGTCATCAGCACCGCGACCCCATGATCGCCGATGCGCTTATAAGGGAAGATGCCTTCGCGGCGAATAACCGCCTCGCCAGTGATTTCGACCAATTTCTCTTCCACTTCGGCTTCGGTCAACGCGGTGATCAGAGGGAGATTGGTGAATTTGGCTACGAACCGCGCCATATCTTCTGCTCCCAACTGAAACTTCGGATCGAGCATCCGCTGAATAAGTGCAGCGGAATATTCGGCCACTTCTTTGAGCACGCCGAGATCCTTGGGCGTGAAATGGCCGCTGGTGCCGGCGCTGGGCTCTTTGTTGAGCAGCTGAATCGCACCGATGATGGTATTCGCCTTCAGGGGCACGGTGAGCATCGAGCTCACCTCAAAACCCACGTTCATGCTCTTGAGGTTGGCGGCTTCGGCTCCGCGATTATTGAAGAACATCGGCTCACCGGTGTTGATCACCTTGCCGACATGGCCGGTGCCCGCCGCCAATTTGAGCGCGAGTAATTGCCGGGTCGTTTCCTTGAAATGCCCTTCCTTCTCCTTGTCCTGCCCCCAAAGCGTGGGGGAATAATAAACGTGCTTGAAGGCAATTTCGCCCCCTTCCAGCAGATAAATCGTCATCGATTGCGCCTGCAGCGCCTCCACGACTTTACTGGCGGTTAACTCGATCACCGAGGCGACGTCTTCGCGGCTCGGCTGCGGCTTGGAAATGATCTTGATCAGGAGCGAACGCCGAAGCGCGCCAGTGAGGTTGCTTTGGGAGGCCATGGGAGGGGGAGTAATTGATTTGCCCGAAAAGAAAAAAGGGAGATTCGCTCTTTAAGGGACGAGTTGCGTGAATTACGTTCTTGCCAGTAGTTTAAATAAAACCCGTGGTCGAGGAGAACTTTCTGATGCATGCGCGACTGGTTTAAAATGGTCTGGCAAAAACTACGGAACGCCCCCGGTTCAGACCGGGGAAATGACTCCGGAGCTCAAGGCGAAGCTGCGGCGGCGGATTTTCTCCAGCGCCGGCATGGCTTCACCATCATCACGCGCAATTGGCGGAGCCCCCGCGACCGCCGGGATGAGATCGACCTGATCGCACGCGATGGCGAGGTCTTGGTTTTCATTGAAGTGAAGGCGCGCTCCCTCAATGCGCTCGTGCCCGGCTATTTCGCGATCGATAAGCGAAAAAAACGCGTCCTCCGCCGGGCCGTTCACACCACGCACCTTCCGTTTCGACGTCGTGGAGGTGGCCCACAGCGAACGCCTGCCGACGCAATGCCTGCATTTCGAAAATATCCCGCTCTTCCCGAAAGGTTATCATGTCGCCCGACAAAACGGTTCACTGGACCAAGCGGCACCCAATAAATAAACCGGCAGCCTGCGGAAACCCGGTCTTTTCCTCTTTCAGGCCGCCGATTGTTTGGCGTGTGTCACCTAAGAATTAATTCCTTGCTGCACCCGCGCCGGGCCGAACACCCTGCCAGCCATGGCTGAAACCGAAAATCATCCGTTTTTGCACGGGCTGAGCAAACACCGCGGCTCCCCGCCCACCGCCGTCGTTATCTTTGGCGCCTCGGGGGATCTGACCGCACGGAAATTGATCCCCGCCATCTACAATTTGGCCTGTGATGGTCTCCTGCCGGCTGATTTCTATCTGATAGGTTTCGGCCGAAAACCGATTCCTGATGGGGAATTTCAAAAGATGGCGGCTGATGCGATCAAGGAATTTTCCCGTCGCGAACTCAAAGAAGATGTCTGGGCCCGCTTGGCCGCGCGCACGCTCTACGTCAGTGGTGGGTACGACGAAAAAGCCGCCTACGATCGACTGGCCGCGCGCATCACCGAGCTCGACCAGCAGATTGGTCAGCAATTGCAGCCGTTGTTTTATATTTCGACGCCCCCGACTGTGTTCGCGCCGATCATTCAGAATCTCGGTGCCAGCGGCCTCGCCTCCCGCCATCTCCGGCAGCGCAACCAGTCGAAAGTCATCATCGAAAAACCCTTTGGCCGGGATCTGGCCAGCGCCCAATCATTGAATCGAGCCCTCAATGCGGTTTTCGAGGAATCCCAGGTTTTCCGGATCGATCACTACCTTGGCAAGGAAACGGTGCAGGATCTGCTCGTCCAACGTTTCGCCAATTCGATTTTCGAACCGCTCTGGAATCATCACTTCGTGGAGTCCGTCCAGATCACCGTCGCCGAACAAGTCGGCGTGGAAGCCCGCGCCGGTTATTACGAGCAGAGCGGTTGTCTGCGCGACATGATTCAAAATCACACGATGCAGTTGCTCGCGCTCACCGCGATGGAGCCGCCTGCTTCGATGGATGCCGAGTCGGTCCGCGATGAAAAAGTGAAAGTACTCAAAGCCATCCAGCCGCTCCGGCTCGGGCCCGGCGGCGATGTGGCTCGCGCCCAATACAGCGATGGCGTCATGGGCGGGAAACCGGTGAAAGGTTATCTGCAAGAAGACGGGGTGCAGGCCGATTCCGGCACTGAAACCTACGCCGCGCTCCGCTTGAACATCAACAACTGGCGCTGGCAGGGTGTACCTTTCTACCTGCGCTCGGGGAAACGCATGGCACGGCGCGTCAGTGAAATCGCGATTCGTTTCAAGCGCGCTCCCGGCAAGCTGTTTGCCGAATCTGATCGTTTCCTCCTCGCGGCCAACACGCTCTCTTTCCAAATCCAGCCGGATGAAGGCTTGAGCCTGATCTTGAACACCAAGATTCCCGGCCTCGAAACCCGCACGCAGCCGGTGAAGATGAATTTCAAATACGCCACGACCTTCGGTTCCAACACTCCCGAAGCCTACGAACGGCTGGTGCTCGACGCCATGATCGGTGACGGCACCCTCTTCATCCGGGGCGACGAGACCGAGCGTTCCTGGCAACTCTGCACCCCGGTGCTCGACTACTGGCGCGAGCAGGGCCGCGAAGGCATGGACCGTTATGCCGCCGGCTCGTGGGGTCCCCAAAACTCCGCTGATCTGCTCGGATCTAACGACCACTGCTGGCGCGAGCCCTGAGTCCCCATGACTGAAGTTTTCAAGGCCTTGCCCGGTCTCGATGTGCCCGTCGGAAAAATCGCCGAGGGCTTCGTGAAACTCTGGGAGGATTCTCCGGCAAAAGAAAGCCGGGCCGTGCAGCTAAATCTCGTGCTGCACCTCGGCAGCAACACCACGCCTGCCGATGCGGAAGTGCAGTTTCAAAACACGCTGCGCTTCGCCCATCGCTACCCGTGCCGCGTGGTGGTGCTGTGCCCGGACTTTGCCGAAGCCGCGCCACCGGAGATTCGCGCCAAGATTTACGGCGAATGCTTTTTCGGAAAATCGAAGAGTGACACCCGGTGCGTCGAGTTTGTTTTTCTCCACTACACCATGGCCGCACGGTGCTATCTGGAAAACCAAGTCTCGGTCTGCCTCTCCACCGACATGCCGCTCTATTACTGGGCGCATCGTTTCACCAGGGTTCATCGCATGGCCGACTATCACTATCTGCTGACCCGGTCCAAGCGCATCCTGTTCGACAGCGCGGTCGTTCCCCCCGAGTCGTTCACTTATCCGTGGCCCAACCAGTCAGCGATGCGGGATCTCGCTTACACCCGCACCCTCCCGCTCCGCCAAAATTTCGGCCAATTTCTCAGCCGGTATAATCCAACGCTCATCACGAGCGGCCTGCAGGCCGTCACTCTTCGGCATCTAAGCCCGGTCGCGGCCGAAGCCAGTGCGCTGCTCAATTGGATTAAAAAAGGCCTGGTCCGCAGCGGCGTTGAGCTGACACCCATTCAGTTTCAGTTATCAACTGCACTGGCCACCGGTAGTTTCGAGCTGCAATTCACGTACGCCGACCCACGCAAAAAATTCCACTGGCAGGCTGACTTGGAAAAGAAAGAAGCCATCTTCGAGGGGGATCTCGGCACTGGCCGGACGACCCTCACGGTCGGCGCACAGTTGCTCATCCCCGAGCTGATGTTGTCCGAAGCGATGTTTTTTTAAGGCGAGGTCAGTCGGGATTTGTCATTATGTTTCGTCGTAGGGCCGCCCCTTGTGGGCGCGCCGCCTTCACGCATAACGGCACGGTCACAAGGGCCGGCCCTACAAAACCAAAGTCATTTGAGACCTCGCCGCCCCACCCTCACTTGTGATCCCACGGCAGCGACACTTGGATTTTTTTGAATTTCCAGAGACGGACGACTTCAAACATTTTGCCCGGATTGCAAATCCCGAGAGGATCCAGCGCCTGCTTGACCGCCTGCATCGCTTTCACCTGTGCCGGCCGGTGCTGGATCCGCAGAAAAGGCGTCTTCGCCAGTCCGATGCCATGCTCCCCGGAAATCGCGCCACCCAGCGCGACGACGGTCTTCATCAGTTTTTGCACCGTCGCTTCGGCACGTTTCGTCTCCTTGGCATCCGCGCGATGATACATGATATTCACATGCAGATTGCCGTCAGCCAGATGACCGAAGGTCGGAATATGAAGTTTTGAACTGCGCTTTAATCCGGCCAAAAACCGCGCAAACTTTTCATAGCTGCGCATCGGCACCACGATGTCCTCGTTCAGTTTGGCATCACCCAGTTCAAACATCGCTCCGGAGCATTTGCGCCGCACCGCCCAGAGTGCCTCAGCTTCCTCGCGACTGCGCGCTTCCGTGTGCGCCACCGTACTGGCTTGCGCCCACGCGAGCACCGTCGGTTTCAACTCCGCGATTTCGCTCACCCCGCCGGCGAATTCCAACAGGATAACCGGCCGACCTTCCTGCCCCGGGAAAACGGTTTTGCCCGTGGCCCGCTCTGCACAGAGCACGCTTTCCCGATCGAGAAATTCGCAGATCGCCGGCTGTACACGGGCGCGAAAAAGCGATCGCGCTGCTTGGAGGGCGCTGACTTCATCGGCAAACGCGGTGAGTAAAGTCCAGCGACTCGCGGGTTGCGGGATGAGCTTCAACACAGCACCGGTGACGACCCCGAGCATACCTTCGCTGCCAATCCACAGATCGCGCAAATTGAAACCCGCGGAAAATTTCTTTGTCGCCGTCCCCCACTCCACGAATTCTCCCGTGGGCAAAAAACCGCGCAGGGCGATGACAAAGTCGCGCGTCACGCCATATTTGCCCCCGTGCATCCCGCCGGCGTTGCAGGCAATATTGCCGCCGATGGTGCAATATTCCTTCGAGGAGGGATCGGGGGGATAAAACCAGCCGGATTTTTGCGCGGCCCGCTGAAGATCACCCGTTTTCGCGCCGGCTTGGACGTGCGCCATACCAGCGTCTTCGTCGATGCGGATTTTTTTTAACTTCAGCATGTCGATCACCCAGCCGCCGCGAACCGGGGCCGCAGAGCCCATCAAGGTGGTGCCCCGACCGCGCACGGTGACGGGCACGCGATACTTGTTAGCCAAGGTGAGCACGATCCCAATGGCCGCCTCCGTTCGTGGGGTGATCACTGCGGCCGGCAGGAAGGAAACTTTGCTGCTATCAAATGACGCGGCCCAGCATGCTTGGGTTGAAAAATCGACCTGATTGCCCAAACGGCGGCGTAACTGAATAGTGGCTGAGGCGAAAGGTTTCATCAGTTATTAACCCAGCCTAGCTTTCGATACACTTCAACCTCATTAAGATAGCAGGAAACGTCGAAAAATCAGTCAGCCCGGGTTAAAAGACGTTTTAGGATAAACCTTCATCAGGATGTGGCGATAGAGAGTAATTAGGGCACATCGCTTTGCCTAACTTCATGAACCGTTCTACACCGCCAAATGCTAGTGCACGAAATAATCGTATACTCATCGTTGATGATAATCCGGCTATTCATGCCGATGTGCGGAAGATTTTGTGCCCACCAGTAAGCATTACTGCACAAGCCTTGGATGATTTTGAAGCGGAGTTGTTGGGCAGTGCACCTGCCCCAGTACGTAAGGTCGCGGCCTTTGAGGTCGACTCCGCCCATCAAGGACAAGAAGGACTCGAGCTATTGAAACAGGCGGTCGCCGCAGGTCGTCCCTATGCCATGGCCTTTGTCGATGTGCGGATGCCCCCTGGTTGGGATGGCGTCGAAACAACCATCGAGCTATGGAAAGTCGCGCCCGATCTTCAGGTCGTGATCTGCACGGCCTACTCGGATTACTCCTGGGATGATATGCTCGCCAAGCTGGGCAGCTCTGACCGACTGCTCATTCTAAAAAAACCTTTTGATACGATCGAAGTTCTCCAACTGGCAAATTCGCTGACTGAAAAATGGGACTTGCTCCGACAGGCCAAGGCGAATGCCGAGGCCTTGGAGACGCGCGTGCGCGAGCGCACCGCCGAACTGGAATCAGTCAACGCCAACCTCCAGCAAGAGATCGTTCGCCGCGCCCAGATTGAAACCGATTTAAAGTTAGCCAAAGAACTGGCGGAAAGCGCAGATCGCGCCAAGAGCGCATTTCTGGCCAACATGAGCCATGAGATCCGCACCCCGATGAATGGCGTTATCGGGATGGCCTCCCTGTTGTTGGACAGTCCTCTCGACGCTGAACAACGCGATCTCGCCAACACCCTCGTACAAAGTAGCGAAGGCTTGCTGACCGTCATCAATGATATCCTCGATTTCTCCAAAATTGAAGCTGGTCAGCTAACGCTCGAGTACATCGATTTCAATCTCGCCGAACAAATTCGCATCCCGCTTGAACTGCACTCCGGACCGGCTGCCACGAAGAGGGTGGAATTGATCATCGATCTGGATCCTTCAATTCCAGCCGTAGTCTGTGGCGACCCCATGCGGCTGCGTCAGATCGTCCTCAATCTTCTCGGCAATGCGATCAAGTTTACGGCGGAAGGGGAAGTCTCCGTTAAAGTCACCGATGCGACGAACAAAGAAGACGCACTCACTCTACGTTTTGAAATCACTGACACGGGTCTGGGCATTTCGGAGGAAGTGCAGGCGAATCTTTTCCGGCCATTTGTCCAAGCGGACAGCTCCACCACTCGCAAATATGGGGGCACCGGACTCGGACTGGCGATCAGCCGTCGTTTGGTGGAACTGATGCAGGGCCAAATTGGCGTGAGCAGCAAACCGGGCGAAGGCGCCACCTTTTGGTTTACCGCCAAATTTAAAAAAGCGGCCAGCAGTCCTGCTCCGACCAACCCTGCGCCCGCTCCACTCCAAGGTCGGAAAATTTTGGTGGTCGATGATAATGCCACCAGCCTACAACTAATTGACCGCCTGATCAAGAGCTGGGGAACCACCCCACGAACTTTTCAATCACCGGGTGCCGCCCTCCTCGAATTGCAGCAGGCCGCCGCGTTGGAACCCTACGAACTTGTGGTCATCGACCACCATATGCCCGGAACCGATGGAATTAAATTAATCAGCCAGATAAAAAACGACCTTAAGCTGCAAAATCCGTCGCTCGTCCTGCTCACTTCCCGAAGTGAACGCCTCGCCAATGAAAGCCTGGAAGCGATGGGCCTCTGTGCCTGTGAATTGAAACCCATCAATCCCGAAAAATTTAAAAATGCCTTGGTACAGGCTATGGTAAACCAACGCCCCGCCACTTGCCCGGCCTTCGTCACCACCCCCGCGCCCCAGACCGTACGGCGGGATATTAACATCCTCGTCGTCGAGGATAATAAAATTAATCAAAAGGTTATCCGCCTCCTCATGGATCGGTTGGGCTACAACATCGACATCGCCAACAACGGCTATGAAGCCATCGCCGCCTTGAATCGCAAACGCTACGCCCTCGTCTTGATGGACGAGCAAATGCCCGAAATGGACGGCTTGGAAGCCACCCGCCAAATCCGCCAAGCGCAGGCCGCCAAATCTCCCTATTTCCCTCCGGGAATTAAAATTATCGCGATGACGGCCAAGGCCATGACCGGTGATCGGCAAGCCAGTCTGGATGCGGGCATGGATGACTACCTCTCCAAACCGGTGTCGCCCGATGCCCTGCAAGCGATGTTGCTCCGCTACTTGACGCCGGAAAAAAACTGCGCACTTGCCTGATGAATTCATCTTCTCCCCCCACTTTGCCTGTAGCTGGGCGGGCTCCGCTTTCGGACCATTTGCTCGTCACCAGTCTACTGAACATCATACCGGATTCGCTCTATTTCAAAGACCGGAAATCCCGCTTCACGGCCATGAACGCAGCGTTCGTGAAAGTACTGGGCCAGAAATCCAAGGCCGACATCCTCGGCAAAACCGACTTCGACTTCTTTGACAAAATCCCCGCCCTCGCCGCCTACGAAGAAGAGCAGACGATTATCAATTCCGGACAACCCATGCTCGGAAAATTCGAAAAAAAAATCTGGCCGGATGGTCGCGTCACTTGGGTTTATACCAAGAAGTTTCCGCTCCTAAATCCTGAAGGAGAGATTATCGGTACCTTCGGCTTCAGTCGCAACATCACCCAGACCAAGGAACTGGAAACGACGCTCGAAAAAAAGCACCAGGAGCTGGTCTGCACCTCCCGTGCTGCCGGCAAAGCCGAAGTCGCGACCGGAGTGCTCCATAACGTCGGTAACGTGCTGAACAGTCTCAATGTTTCCGCGTCGGTCATCGCCACCGGTTTCCGACAATCCAAAACCGAGAGCTTGGCCAAACTCTGCCAGCTCTTGCGCGATCACGGGACCGATCTCGGGAATTTCATCACCGTTGACCCCAAAGGAAAAAAAATCCCCGAATTTATTGATTCCCTCGCCCAGCACTTCCACAGCGAACGGGATCGACTCCTGCAGGAATTAACCTCCCTCCAAGCGAACATCGATCACATCAAGGAGATTGTCTCCATGCAACAAGCGTACGCCACCACGGTCGGCACCGTAGAGACGCTGCAGGCCGCGTCGCTCATGGAAGATGCCCTCCACATGAACTCCACCGCGCTCGAGCGACATGTCGTGCACGTGGTGCGCGATTTCCAAGCGGTTCCCCCGGTGATCGCGGAAAAAAACAAAGTTCTCCAAATCCTCGTCAACCTCATCCGCAACAGCAAATATGCCTGCGATGAAACCGGCCGGCCTGACAAGACAATGACGCTCAGTGTCGGCCCCGGTGAACCCGGTTATGTTCGCCTGATCGTGCAGGATAACGGCATCGGCATCGCGCCCGAAAACCTCAAACATATCTTTCAACACGGCTTCACCACCAAAGCCACGGGACACGGGTTTGGCATTCATTCCAGCGCGCTCGCCGCCAAGGAAATGAAAGGTTTTCTTACGGTTTACAGCGAAGGAATCGGCCAAGGGGCCGCCTTCACCCTGGAATTACCCACGGCCCCGAGAGTGCCGCAGAATTGATCAGGCCTCCCCCAAGCACCCTCTTGCCATGACTGCTCAATCCCCTAGCTCCCCTTCTTCCAGCGAGAAGAGCTCCGTCCTTTCAAACCAAATTATCATGGCCGCGCTCCTCGAGCACGCCCCTTTCCGGATATTCTTTAAAGATGTGGATCGTCGTTTTATTGCCGTCGGCCGGGAAAAACTGCGATGGCACGGCTTCACGATTCCGAGTGAAATCATCGGAAAATCCGACGACGAACTCTGTTCATCTGAACACGCGCAGCGTTCCCGTGATGAAGAAGATTACATTTTGCGCACGGGGGAGACCGTCGTGGGCGCAGATGAAAAAAACATCGGGAACGACGGGGAGATAAACTGGGGCCGTTCAACCAAACTACCCTTGCGCGATGAACAAGGTCAGATCATCGGCACCTTTGGTTACTCCGATGATATCACCAAGGAGAAAGAACTCGGCGAATCCTTGAATAAAATTACCACAGCCATGGTCGACGCTTCCCGGATGGCAGGCATGGCCGAGGTCGCGACGGGCGTGTTGCACAATGTCGGCAATGTGCTGAACAGCCTCAATGTTTCCTCCTCCATTGTCACCTCGGGTCTGCGTCAGTCGAAGGCCGAAAGTCTCGCCAAAGTCGGCCTAATTCTGCGCGAACACCGCCATGATCTGGGTCATTTTCTCACGGAAGACCCCAAGGGCAAACGCGTGCCGGAATTCCTCGAATCACTCTCACAACACTTCAGCACTGAACGCACCCGCTTACTCGAGGAAATTGAGGCGATGTGCAAAAACATCGATCACATCAAAGAGATCGTCTCGATGCAGCAGTCCTACGCGAGCGTGGCGGGAAATACCGAACCACTCGAGCCGGCCTCCTTGATGGCAGATGCCTTGCGCATGAATGGTGACACCCTCGGTCGTAACCTGATCAAAATCACCCAAGACTTTCCGACCGTGCCAAAAATCATGGCGGAGAAAGGCAAAGTGTTACAGATCCTCGTTAATCTCATCCGCAACAGCAAACACGCCTGCGATGAAACGGGACGCCCCGACAAGGATATCACGCTGCGCGTCGCCCTCGGCGAACTCGGCCGGGTGTTACTCATCGTCCAAGATAACGGTATCGGCATCCCGTCGGAAAATCTCACCAAGGTTTTTCAACATGGCTTCACCACCAAGGCCACGGGCCACGGCTTCGGTGTCCACTCCAGCGCCCTCGCGGCCAAGGAAATGAAAGGCAGTCTGACCGTCCACAGCGACGGACCGGGGCAAGGTGCGATCTTCACCCTCGAACTGCCCGCCGCCCCCCAAAAGCCGCACGCATGAGTCCTCCCCATGCGTATCGCCCTCACTCCTTCGCCCGCCATGGAAGAATCCATTCCGCTGCTCAGTCAGGCGCTCCTCCGCACCTTCCTGAAAAGTACGCCTGATAACATTTACTTCAAGGATCGGAATTCACGCTTCATCATCGTGAGCGACTCCTTCGTCAGGTATTGTGCCCAACAATCCCTCGCCGATATTATGGGGAAATCCGATTTTGATCTTTTCGATCAGGCCCATGCCCAGCCGGCCTACGACGACGAACAGGCCATCATCCGGACCGGAGAACCCATCCTCGGGAAACTGGAAAAAGAGATCTGGGCGGATGGTCGCGTGACCTGGGTCAATACCAGCAAAATGCCGCTGCGAGACATTTCCGGTAAGATCATTGGCACCTTTGGCATCAGCCGGGATGTCACCCGCGCCAAGGTGCTCGAGGCGACACTGGAAAAAAATCACAAGGAACTGATGGTTACTTCCCGCGTCGCCGGCAAAGCCGAGGTCGCCACCGGCGTCCTCCACAACGTCGGCAACGTCCTCAACAGTCTCAATGTTTCCACCTCCGTAATCGCCACCGGTTTCCGCCAAGTCAAAACCGACAGCCTGGCCAAGCTCTGCCTGTTATTGCAGGAGCACCGCGCCGAACTGGGCAGCTTTCTCTCGACCGACCCAAAAGGCCGGCGGGTCCCTGATTTCATCGCCTCGCTCGCTCAGCATTTCAGCGCGGAACGCGACCGCCTGCTCCACGAACTGTCCTCGCTCCAGAAGAACATCGATCACATCAAGGAGATCGTCTCCATGCAGCAGACTTATGCATTGATGGTCGGCACGGTGGAAACCCTGGATGCCGCGAACTTGATGGAAGACGCCCTGCGCATGAACTCCAGCGCACTCGACCGGCACGACGTTCAGGTCGTCCGCGAATACCAACCGACTCCGCCCGTCATCGCAGAGAAAAACAAGGTACTGCAGATCCTCGTCAACCTGATCCGCAACAGCAAATATGCCTGCGACGAGGTCGGACGTCCCGGCAAGTTCATCACCGTGAAAGTCACCCCCGGCGAGCCCGGTTATGCCCGACTCATCGTGCAGGACAACGGCATCGGCATCGCGCCGGAAAACCTCGCCAAGGTATTTACGCACGGTTTCACCACCAAGGCGACCGGGCATGGTTTTGGAATTCACTCGAGCGCCCTCGCGGCCAAGGAGATGAAAGGCGTCCTCACCGTTTACAGCGAAGGCCTGGGTCGGGGCGCCGTCTTCACTCTAGAATTGCCCGTCGCTCCACTCGCCCCACTACGGTGAGACCCCTCGCCACGGCCCGTTTTATTCCTATCCGCCCAACCGACTCCCGCCCATAAATCATATGCAACCACCCGCCACCCCCTCGTGCCCTGAGGCTCAACCGGATGCCGCTAGCCTCGACCCTGTTCTGATGGCCGCCCTGTTGGAAAACTTTCCCTTCCGCATATATTTCAAGGATTGCCAGAATCGTTTCATCGCCGTTGGCCGACAAATGCTGCTCTGGTATGGCTGCACCGAGACCGAGATTCTCGGCAAGACCGACGAGGAATTTTTGCCCACCGGGCAGGTGCAAGATGCCCTGGACGATGAAAACCAAATCCTGAAAACCGGTCAGCCGGTACTGAATCTGGAAAGGCAATTCACCTCCCCCACCGGCGAAGTCACTTGGGGCCTCATGAACAAAATGCCCCTGCAATGCACA
>Ga0163148_10004778_pt1 | contig 13976 bp, 13 predicted proteins | sample OliLakLV19MP7P2_FD_148606 | JGI IMG/M metagenome (GOLD analysis project Ga0163148, IMG submission 148606) | Freshwater microbial mat bacterial communities from Lake Vanda, McMurdo Dry Valleys, Antarctica- Oligotrophic Lake LV.19.MP7.P2 | ecosystem: Environmental > Aquatic > Freshwater > Lake >...
CTGTTACCGAATTTTTATATGGGCCAAACCTACGGTTCTCATTAGATTATCTGTTACTTCGTCAACACCTGCACGTACAGGTGGGGGTTGAAACCCGTTGTTACAATATTAACCGAGGCTACGCCTCTTAGCTCCTAATTGCGGATAGTCATTAACAGTTTGCAATATGAAATGGACCATCGAATTAATTGTAAATAATTAATAAAAATAAACATGAGCGGGGATAAAAATTTATTCATTTGCCAGCTACAGTAAATCTATCCTTTTACAATTTTATTATAACTGGTTGCAATACCTTTTATTAATGAGGAGCTGAAACCCTGGTGTTCCATTTCATTTAACCCCGCAATAGTGCAACCTTTGGGAGTAGTTACTTTATCAATTTCCTGCTCCGGATGGGTACCCTTCTGCAATAAAAGTTCAGCAGCTCCATTTACAGTTTGTGCAGCTATTAATGTTGCTGTGGCTGCATCAAATCCAATTTCTATTCCACCTTGTATATTGGCCCTTATGTAACGCATGGCATAGGCAGTGCCACATGCGCCTAATACAGTAGCGGCATCCATCAGTTTTTCATCTATTATTGCTACTCTTCCCAATGTTTCAAACAAACCTTTTACAAAATCAATTTGCGCTGCACTCGTGTTGCTAAAACTAAGACAGGTCATGCTTTCCTGTATGGCAATGGCTGTATTGGGCATGGCCCTGCAAACAGGAATTTTCTTTTTAATGATCTCAGCAATATCATTTATTAAAACACCTGTAACTACTGATGCTAAAATATGTTTTGCAGTTAAATCCTTTTTCACACTATTCAACACTTCACTTACCTGGAATGGTTTGATGGCCAGGATTACCAGTTCACTGTTGCGGATAGCACCATTATTATCTGATGTTACAATTACACCCTTTTTCACCAAATGATCCAGTGTTGTAATGTTTCTTTTGGTGATAGTGATATCGGCTGGTTTGCAGAACTTACTTTTTATCAATCCTTCTGCAATGGCTGTGCCCAGGTTACCGCCACCAATGATGGCAATTTTTTTACTCATGACTTTGTAATTTTATTATCAGCAAATGTAGAGCGATTCAACAAATATCTCTTTAATAAAAAAACGGGTGTAATTTAACTCCGATAGCTATCGGATGTCGCTTTTGCCCCTATCCCCTAAAGGGGAATTTCAGCACCCAATTCAATGCCTATTCTACATAATGTATCAATTTTAGATTTGTGGCTTGCGACCATTTGTATTGCAACCATAAAAAAACGGGTGTAATCACCCGTTTTCAATTAGCATGCTGATAATTTAAAATCGGATATTTACGCCCAACATCCAATTGAAACCCGCCATGGGGAAGTAATAATTTTCTGTTACCAACCCTCCGGAAATATAGCTGTAAGTGTATCCATTGGGTTCGTACTTTTTATTTAAAACATTATTGAGTTGTAAAATAATATTGATAGCCTTTGTGTAAGTATTTTTTATAGAATAACTCAGCCTTACATCCTGTACAAAATAGCCGTTTAGTTTCCTGGTGTTTTGTGCAGTATTATCAAGGTATTGGCTGCTTACATATTTGCTGAGTAAGCTAATCTCGCTATTTTTTAATGGTACAATATCTATTGTACTGCCTGCTACAACTGCCGGCGAAAAACTGATGGTTGTTTTTTTATACTGTTTTACTACCTGGCCGCCATTATCATAATCGTCGATGTACTCAGTAAAATTTTTCACTTTATTTTCGCTGAAAGCTATATTAGCACCGATGTTTACGTATTCTGAAATGATAGCTTTTCCCTGCAGCTCAAGCCCAAGCCTGTAGCTATTGGGAATATTGGTACGGGTATAAGCACCTACATCATTTATTTTTCCGGTTAATACCAATTGGTTTTTATACAACATGTAATACAGGTTGGCAGCAAAAGAAAATTTACTATATTTTTTTTCCAGGCCAAGTTCAAAATCATTCAATTTTTCTGACAAAGGCTGCTGGGTAATACCTGCTTCAAAATCATCCCGGTTAGGTTCTTTGTTTGCAATTGCATAGGAAAAATAAGCCTGCCAGTTTTTATTGTTATAGGTAATACCTGCTTTGGGGTTTACAAATGTGTAATTGTTTTTTACAATTACGGTAGGGTTATTCCTGAACCCATTTATATTGTAGGCTACATTTCTAACCTGCAAATCTGCATAGGTTTGCCAATTAGTACCCCATTGTTGAGTCCATTTAGTAAAAAGGGAGAAATCTTTTTTATTGGCGGTTAGATTATACCATTTGTAATTAACAGGAACTGCCGGCTGAACTTGTGCCCAAATAATTTCACCAAAATGCTTTCCATCATAACCATTCCATCCGCCACCAATAGTAAGCTGCGTATTTTTCTTTTGGTGCTGAACTGAAAACACGGTACCATAAAAATTATTGTCAAGCCACAGCTGCCTGATTAAATCAGTTTTAGTAACCATACTACCACCATCATCATAATTGGGTAATCCATATCCGGCTAAATCTTGTGCAGCCTTGTATTGCTCATAATAGCCTGCACCTTTTGAGAAAAACAGGGTAATGTTCGATTTCCAAAAGGCACTAAACTGATGGTTGTAAAATAGCTGATAATGGGTTTGGAGATAATTGTCTGTTTCGTTTTTGTATGGGCTTCCAGGTTGATCCTGCCCACTTACATTAAAGGTTCTGTTATTTTTAAGATCACTTTCGCTTACACCGTTCCATGCCAGATAGGTTTTTTCTTTACCTGAAAAAACATTAAGCCTGACTGAATTTTTATCATCTATATAAGCAGTACTAAAATAATAGGACTGTAGTTTAGTGGCCGCCCTGTCAATGTATCCATCACTGGTTATATTGCTCAACCTTCCATCAATAGTAAAATGATTTCCTAATAGTCCACTGCTAACCTTTAAGGTATTTTTAAAAGTATTAAATGAGCCAACACTATTATTAAGTTCTACCAGTAATTTGGTATTTACTTCGTTGGTAGATAAATTAATGCTGGCACCAAAGGCACCGGCTCCGTTTGTACTGCTTCCTACGCCACGTTGTATCTGTATGCTGTTTACGGACGAAGAAAAATCCGGAAGGTTTACAAAAAAAGTACCCTGGCTTTCTGCATCATTGTAGGGAATGCCATTTAGGGTTATGTTAATCCGGCTACCATCTGTTCCACGGATGCGAATGCCCGTGTACCCAACGCCATTACCTGCATCGGAATTTACAACTACAGAGGGTGTTTGGTTTAAAAGAAATGGCAAATCCTGGCCAAGATTATTTTTTTCCAGCTCTTTTTTTGTAAGATTTATTTTAGCAAATGGCGCTTTTTCAGCTGCACGTACAGCGGTAATTTCTACCGGTTGCAGAAAAGTTGTATCATTGAAAAGTTGATTTTTTTGTTGTGCGTAGCATTGGGATACTATACTTAATAATAACATACATGTTGTAGTAATTTTCATTTTCGTTAAAATTTATTCTGAAACCGGAGGAGATGGGATAACGAATAATTTAGACGAGCTTGCAACAAGGCTGTACCAATCTTGTTTCCCTTTCGGGAAAGGGAATAATTTTACTTCAGCTGCAGCTAAAGCTATTCTCCCTTCGCAGGCATTATCCTGTGCAGGTTATCGGGTTTAATCTCAGCCTTTTGCCAACTGGCAAAAAGCACCCCGGAATTCAAATTGTTAAAAGAACTTTTGAAACACGAAGTTAAGGCGTTAATAATTTAATTTCCAAACTTTGTAACAAACGAACCTTGTAAACCGTATAATCAATAAACAAAAAATTATGAAAAAAATACTCCTTTCGCTTTTTACGCTGCTAAGTGTGCACCTGTTTGCACAAGATGTTATTTTAAATGATGCCAACGCAGAAAAACGGTCATTATCTTCTGGTTTCAATGCCATTAAAGTTTCTGATGGTATCGATTTGTTGCTAACGCAGGGCTCGGAAGAATCACTTGCAGTAAGTGCTTCTGAACCTAAGTATCTGGCAAAATTAAAAACGGAAATTGTAAACGGAACACTCAAAATTTATTACGACAACGCCGGTATGATCTGGAACAGCAATGATAAACGAAAACTAAAAGCGTATGTTTCTTTTAAAACACTGGAAAAATTGCAAGCCTCGTCTGGTGCAAATGTTAAGGCAAGCTCCGTACTCAATATTTCACGATTGGAGTTAAAAGTAAGTAGTGGTGCTTTATTTTCTTCTGAGGTAAATATTACGCAGTTAACGGCTACGCAGGATAGCGGTGGCGAAATAAATATTACCGGAAAAACCAGTGAATTAACTGTGGAGGCCAGCAGTGGCGGCATCTTTAAAGGGTATGAATTGGTTTGTGACTATTGCAAAGCAAAAGCCAGCAGTGGTGGGTCGGTGAGAATTAATGTTGAAAAAGAATTAAATGCAAAAGCCAGTAGTGGTGGCGGAATTCATTATAAAGGAAATGCAGTAATTAAAGAAGTGGATATTAATAGCGGAGGAAGTGTTAAGCGGGCTTAGTAATCGTTTAGTAATTAGATAGCACCATAATTTTTAAAGTAGCTTAGTTTAGTGGGTTTAAAAGTTTAGTTGCCGCACTAAATTGCAAAAAAATAATAAGTAAGTGAGAATTAAAATTGGCGAAAATTGTGTCAAATTTAAATACCAAAGCTTTATTTCATCATAATAAAACAGTTCTTAATTGCAGGAAATTTAATATTGTTTATTTCCAGCTTCTAAAATAAATCAGTATGAAAAAAGTATTTTTTATTATCGTGGTATTGCTGACCTGTTCAGTAACCAATGCACAAAAAACAATTGTAAATGATGCCAATGCAACAGTAAGATCGCTGACTGAAAGTTTTCATGCTATAAAAGTATCGGGAGGTATCGACTTATATCTTTCGCAATATGAAACCGAATCTATTGCGGTGAGCGCAGCTGATGATAAATATAAAAATGATATAAAAACCGTGGTAGACAACGGTGTGCTCAAGATTTATTATGAAGGCAACAATTGGTCCTGGGGCGGAAACAAAAAATTGAAAGTGTACGTTTCCTTTAAAACCATGGATCGTTTACAGGCAAGCGGTGCTTGTGATGTACATGTGGCAGGTAACATAACCGTTCCGGATTTATCCATCAATATGAGTGGAGCCTGCAACTTTAAAGGTGCTGTTTTTGCAACCAATCTTTCATTGAATTTAAATGGAGCATCAGATGTAAAAATCTCCGGAACGGCAACCTCTATTAAAATAGAATCAAGTGGTGCCAGCGATGTAAAAGGCTATGATTTAATAACTGAAAACTGCACTGTAAAAGCTTCGGGAGCCTCTGATGTAAACATCACTGTAAATAAGGAAATGATAGTAAGCGCCAGTGGTGCCAGCGATATTTTTTACAAAGGCAACTGCGTAATTAAAGAAATCCGCAGCAGCGGTGCCAGCACAATTGCAAAAAAAGGATAGTCATGAATGGGTGGGTTGGTATCTTGTTAATGGTTTAGAAATTAAGTGGTTTAAAGTTATTCTCTAATCTATGTTTAGGAGCCCGCCCGGCTAAACGCCGTTTGGATGGGGTTTAGATTGTTTAGAAGGTTTAGATCGTTTAGATGAAGACCTGTAAAAAAAAACATTAATAACTGGTATCAACCCATTTTTACTTACCAAAAGCCCACAATAAAAAGCCCGGCAATGCTTTACTCCAGGATGCATAATCATGCTGACCATTTAAAGATTCTACATAAACAATATCACCTGCAGGGCATACCTTTTTGTTTTTAATAATCTGCAACAAATCTTTGGTATCATCCACTACATCAATAACTCCATCTTTATCCCTGTCACTTTTTTCTTCCTGCAAACCTGCATACATCCAATATTTTAAATGAGGTCGTTTACGTGACTGCTGAATACTGCTCAGTAAAATTCTGTTGGCGGCATCGGTGTAATTAATATCAGTCTGGTCTTTATCTCTCCACCAAAATGAACCCGAAAAAACGCCTACTCTATCTATCTTATCAGCATTATTCCAGGCAATGTCCATAGCAGATAAACCGCCAAGTGAACTGCCAGCTATTACAACACTTTTAAATGAACGAACGCCCGCTTTCTTTTTGATGGAGGCATACAATTCATTATCTATAAAAGCTGCATACTTATCTGCCTTTTTACCCCTGTTTTCAAAATCAGGTTTTCCTGCAACACCATACCAATCTTCCCGCTTACCGGCATGCACCGCAACTACAAGCAACGGCCCAATCAATTTTTTCCGGAACAGACTATCTAAGGTTTCTTTAATACGCAGTTTATCTGCATCCTGCCCATCATTCAATATCAATAAATTCATTTCATTTTTACTTTCCGGGATTGGCGTACTAATAATTGTAAGCTTTATATGCGCCTGCAGGTGCCTGCTGTATATTTCATCTTCCTGTTGTTTAATTTTTTTTGTACAGGCTGTTGCAATTATAATGAGTGACAGCAAGGGTATACAGCATTTTTTGTAAAAAAACATAATAATAAATTGAAAAACAAATGTATAATATTTGGTGGTAAAACCTCATTCCGTTAGTTTTGCACTGCGAAGTAGAGCAGCGGTAGCTCGTCGGGCTCATAACCCGAAGGTCCTAGGTTCGATCCCTAGCTTCGCAACTACTCCAGAGGTTCATTTTGAACCTCTTTTTTATTTTAAAGCCCTTTACTAATTAATACATATGGTGATCTAAAAAATAACTTTTTAAATCAAATTAAAAAAGGGAATAATCGTTACGACTATCCCCTTTTTTAATTATTAATGTGAGAGAACTATTTTAATGTTCTCATGTAATTCACCACAGCCCAAATGTCGTCGGTTTCCGGAATTTTTTTCTTGTAAGAAGGCATATCCTTTCTTCCTTCAGCGGTTTTAAAAAATAAGGATCCGTCCGTTTGTGCGTGGAAAGCGGCTGCTGTAAAATCACCACACTCCGTATCTAACTGAGATGCTTTGGTGCCGTCGCCTTTTCCTTTAGTGCCGTGACAGCTTTTGCAATGTTGATTGTACAAAGCTTTACCCGTAGCAATAGATGCAGCATCTGATTTTACAGGGTTTACCATGTTTTTGTTTTTGTCTGGAACCAGCCATGGTTTGGGTTGCGTGCTGTTCACAAACGACAGTAACAGAACGAGACTGCAACTTAAAAGAATGAGTGATGTTTTTTTCATGATTGATTGTTTTTAAAGTAAAAATTTATAGCTAACGTGAATTGATACCATGCTTTAGATGGGTTGGTTTCTATTGTTGATTGTCCTAAGCTTTTGTAGTAATTGCAGTATGGGGTTCTTCCTTTCTTAAACGGAATAACTGTACTACAATTACGATATAATGTCCCCAAACAACTGCCATTAAAATGCTAAATGTAATCACCATCCAAAGCGGGGGATGTGGACTCCACAATGCCCTTGGCAATGCTGTTAATTTGTCTGAAACCTTTAATCCCCAGGGTTGAACGATACTGGCTTCTATGTTTCCATATATTTCATTTTCATCCAGCCTTGCTATCAATGTAATATTTCCTTTTGCGTCGCCGGGGAGATTGTTGGGGATTTCAACGGAGGCTGCGCCATCTGCATCTGTAGTGCCTTCTCCAACTTTCAATGGATTAATTAAACGTGCAACAAATATGCCAACTGTTGTTTCAGGAACGGGTGTCTCTGCTCCGGTTCCAAGGTCTGTTAGTTTCATCTGAACCGTTAGTAACGAGTCTTCTTTAACCGGGGTTATTTCAAGATGTGCTCTCTTTATACTTACTTCCTCTTCTGTTGGTTCCATACCTTTGTTGCCTGCAAAGATTGCTTTAAAGTTCAGTTTGCCTTCAGCGTTTGTTTTAAGTGAATCTGCCTTTACATTTAGCACCGCTTTACCGTATTGGTCGGTGATTACAAAGCCCAATGGAATGTCGCCTGTTTCAGTTACCAATACAAAGGATACTTTTAGCAGTGATAGTCTGTAGAAGGTGCCTTTAACTTTAGCTTGCATCGCTGCTTTTAAATCGATGCTGTTGTTCGCTTTTTGCACAGTTATAAAATTCAATGAAGGTCCTATCAGCGAAGGCACCTCCTCCGCCACTGCTGCTTCTGCCGCAGGTGCTTCTTTTTTTGTGCTGTCTGCTTGTGCAAATATGTTTACAGGAATAAACAGCAGCATCATTAATCCGGCATAGATAATGGCACTTCGTAATTTAAGTGCAGATGCAGCCTGTGTTGTAAATGCTTTCATATAATATTGTTTATACAGTTTGTATTGCTTCTTGATTTACAACAACCGGCTCAAGGTGATGATTGTGCTGGTGCAACGGTTCCTCTAATTCTGATACTGGTACAACGGTTACCAATTTTGATATCAACGTAAATAGTAAAAGAAAGGAGGCGATGCCGGCAAAGGTCAATGCCCACTCGGGCCAGGTGGCGGTGTATTTTACATACTCCATTCTTGTATCCTGCATCGGTAATGCAGGGGTTTCAAGTGTTGGTACAATAATGAGGTAACGTTTTACCCAAAGGGCCATTACCATTGCAAAAGATGCCAGTGTTATCCAGTTTACTTTTCGTGTTGCAGGAATCGCCACAATGGCTATGGGGACAAGGATACCGAATAGATTTGCAAACAAAGTCCACCATCCATATTCCTGTAAACTAAATAGCTTGTTAATTACATCTGCATCCCATTTTGCTGATCCGAACCAACTGGTAAAATATTCAGAGAAGGTAAAGTACCCATATGCTGCTGCCAATACCATCATGCAATAGCCAAGGTTTACGAAAAGTTTATCGGTAAAATAATTCTGCAGCTTATACATTTTTCGGTATGCCCACATGGCAACAATCAATACCCCACATCCTGAATAGAGAGCACCTAAAACGAAGTAAGGACCAAAGATGGTGCTATGCCATCCCGGGCGCAATGTCATTCCAAATATCCAGGAGAGGATTGAACTAACCATAATGGATAAAGGAATAATAATGATGGCCAGCAGGTTTTGAGAAATGATTAAATGTCTTTTCTGACTGGCGGTGCCCCGGTAACCCAATGCCAGTGCTGTGTACAATTTCTGTTTCCATTTGGGTACATTCATTTTAGTATCCCGGTACACTGCAAAATCTTTTATCAGTGAAATGTATAGAAAGAGCCCACTTCCTACAAAATAGGTAAGAATGGCCAGCACATCCCACGTCATGGGCGACTGCAATCTTGGGTAAATAAATAAATGATGCAAGCGGTCGAAGCGGCCAACGCAAAGTAGAATAAAGATGGGGCCAACAATAACGGAAGTAATCGTCATCATTTGCGAAAGCCGGATGATGGGTTTACCCCAGGGTACTTTAAATAAATGTAGCAAGCCCGAAATAATGGCACCTGCATAACTAAGTCCGATGAAAAATATAAAGTTTACAATAAAGAGTCCCCACACCACATTGTCCCGCATTCCGGTTACGATGTGTCCATGTGCAATTTGTAAATACAGCGCATAGCCGCCTACCATGATCCACAGCAAAAAGAAAACGATCCAGAGCAAATTTGACTTGCTGAATTTTTCAATATTGGGCCGCTGGTAGTTGAAGGCTTCCTGCTGGTATGAATTTAGTTCCATAAAATAATTGCTTTTAAGATGATATTAAATTCGGCCTTTTTAGAATCTGTTTAATTTTTTTATTTTGCCACGAATGCACGAATAGTTGCTAAGTTTTCTGAATTAAAGCACTTCTATTCGTGTCAGTTGGTGCAATTAGTGGCAATTAAAATTATCCATGGCAAATTGTGAAACCATTTTAAACAGCTTCCTCAGGATTTGGAAGAAATTGGTTCCATGATATCTTTAAACCTTTCTTTTAATTTATCAGGCAGGTTCTCATATCCTCTTTCAACCGGAAACTGTCTGTCTTTTGGAGGCAGATAATATACCCTTGGTTTAGTGCCCAGTTCTTCTAAGAAGCGATAGCCGGCACGGTCTTTAATCAGTTGGGTAAAGCTTACAGTTTCAGAGCCATTGCTTACCGTATCTTCATTTTCATCGCCAAAATAAAATACGCCATTGGGGCAGGCTTCAGCGCAAGGCGGAAGCAAACCTTCTCTTGTTCTGTCGGGACAGAAATCACATTTTTCTACAGTGCCAACTTTTGCGGGTATACTTGTTTCGGCAGAATATGGAAGGTCTTTTATATCACTGTTTAACTCAGGCTCTGCCCAGTTAAATACACGGGTAGAATAAGGGCAGGCTGCCATACAGAATTTGCAACCAATACAGCGATCATTGTCAATCAATACCAGGCCATCCTGGCGTTTAAAAGTGGCATCTACCGGACAAACTTTTACACAGGGTGGATTATCGCAATGGAAACATTGTTTAGGAAACCAATAAGGAGCGCCCTCTTCACTATCCTTCATCAGTTTTACGGTGAGCCATTCTGTATCTTCCGGCCGGTAGTGATGTTTTTGGCAGGCAGTAATACACTTTCGGGCATTCTTGCAAAGGGCCAGGTCTACCACCATTACAAATCTTTTACCCGGTATGCCTTGCCTTTCTTCCATCTTGGAAACGATGGCTATATGCTCCTGGTAATTCAGGTAAGCAGAGTCAATCTCCACAATTTCTCCATCAGGTGAAAGCAATCTTACTTTTTTGCTGACGGTGCTGTTTTTCGATGAGCAGGAACAGGCTAAGCTACCACAGGTAGCCGTTACTACTGTTGCGATTGCGGCATTTTTTAGAAAATTTCGCCGGCTACTGTCATTCACTTCATCATGCTGTTTCATTGTTCATGTTTAAATAATCAACTATTTTTTTTTGATGGATTTTCCATCCAGTCAAATATTTCCTTATTGGTAGCTTTCTGTTTTGATGTAATCTTGTCGTAAATGGCTTTATCCACTTCTACCAGTTTGCCATCAGCCGTCAGCATTTTTACCATTTCTTTTTTACCGGTATCCATTAAGCCGCCTGAAAGAAACCAGCGTCTGGATTTGTTGGTTGGTTTTTGATTGTCTCCCATGTAATGATTTTTAAGTGCTACAATGAATGAGGTGAGTTTCATCTCCATTTTACTTTGTGAAAGTAGGATTTACCCCAGGGTTAATTTATGACATCGGTTCATTTGGATTATGATTATTGTCATGAAATTTTCACAGCAATACCATGTTCAAAAATTGGATTAAACGGGTTGATTGCCCGGTTAGGTTGATGGAGTGGGCGGCCTGAATTTGAATATTAGAATTGCTGACAGTGAAGACCTGTATAAATAAAGCCCCGACACTTAGGCAGGGGCTTTAATTTTAAAAGTTTTTTAGAGGCACTTAATTTAATAATTCCATAACCTGGTAATATTAAATCCAATTAAAAACTGCCCTGCTGTAAAATCATTTTGATTGTACATGTTATTGCGCTGTTGGGTTATACCGTAATAATTACCGGCAAATACCTGGAAGGCGTGTGAACTGGTATTGGTTTCAAGCCCAAAGGCAATATTGGGATGTGGATTGTTGGTAAGATGCTGTGTAAGCGGTTGATCGTAGTTTACAATTAATGAAGATTTCTCAGATATTTTATACCTGCCCAACACTGAAATGGCAAAATGGCCATTGTTCATTTTTTTTTCAATATCTCCATTCTTATTTACAAACGCTTCCACGTTATTGAACCAGGTAAAACTAGGTGCCACTTGTGCAGAAAGCTTCTCTGTTATTTTTCTGGCAATCAATAACTGATTAAAGAACGACATCCTGTGTTCAAAAAACCGGTAGTTGGATTTATCGCCGGCTTCTATCACCATATTGGTATAGTAACTGATGCTTAGGGGAATTTTGCCGGGAGTTTGCTGTAGCAATGCATATTTAGCATTCATATCTACCTGATACCTTTCTTTGGTAACACCTATGCCTACAAACAATTTTGATACAGGTGCATAATTTATTCCCAGCCTGATATTAGAGGGAGCAAAAAATCCAAAAAAATCTTTAGCGCCGTTTTCTAATGTTCCAAAGCGATGGATAATATCAAATTCCAATGTTCCTTTTACAGGCACCATTACTGTTTGATTATCGATTATCCATGCACTGGCAAATGTATTTTTTACAGGCTTTACTTTTTTTACAACAGGCGCTACAGTTGAGTCCTGTGCTAATAAATTGCCCATACTAATGCCAAGCAATAACACAAGTACAAAGCAACCGTGCTGTAAAAATGAAAATTTAAATTTTGAATATTTTTTCATAACGTTTATTTTAATTGTTTTGAGCGCCTTGTTTTATCCATGCAAGTACCAAACTATTGTAATCCTTATTGCTGCCATCTGTAGGCATTGGAGTTCCTTTTTTCCCGGTCATCCACAGATACAATTCACTATTTTCGGGTGCCTGGGTATTTATATAGTTTCCGTTCTGCATAGAAGTATATGCATTGGAAACAGTTAAGTCGGGTGCTATTCCTCCACTGCTATGGCATCCACTGGCATTGCAGCTTTTGTTGAATAAGGGGATAATGTCATTGGCAAAACTTACTGGTCTTGTAATTTCCGTTCCGGTATCAAAAAGAACTGTTTTGTCCTTGTAACAACCTGCCAGCAACAGTACAGCAGTAGTGATTAAAATAGCCCCCTTTATTGTTTTATTGCGTAACATAATTATATGTTTTTAAGTTTTAGCAATTACGGGTTTTCTATTTTTTAAATTTCAGTACCAGGTTAGCTTTTGTAGAGTGTGCAATCTGTGAATTTTCAAAAATGGCAAATCCAAAATACTGGTCTGCTAATGATGCAAAATCTACATCATAAACGTTATCAGCAGTAGTTAAGGCTCTTTTAAATTCTAAAATCCAGCCTGTTCCGGTATGAACAGCTTTACAGGGTATATCACCAGCACTGCCAGTATAGCCTACATCATTAAGTGTAACACCGGCAATTGCTTTGGGGCCAACCCCCGCACCTGCTCTATGGTAATCCGTTCCAACATTTGGATCTATTGTAGAAGCATCACTTAAAGTAAGTACACCATCTGCAGCAACCGCAGTTACCAGTTTTGCAGTACCTGCTGCTACTTCTGAATTTAGTATCCAGTTATTATCTGTTCTTGCAGGGATGACGTATTTAGGTACGGATACTTTAACAGCCGGTAAAGATCCTGTGACAGTAAGCGTTTGTGAATTATTTTGATAAACATCAATTCCGGGATCACTTTTTCTACCATTTGGATAGGTATTATCCTGGTATTGGTCATGAATTTGGTTTGCTGCATTTACGCCGCCTCTTACAGATTTCCAATGCCACATATCAATTTTTTCTGTTGGGAAATTTGTTGAGTGACGGCTGGAACCATCTAATGCCGGTAAACCGGTATGGCAGGATTTGAAACAGGTAGCGCTATTCCATCCGGTAACAGAATTATTAATGTTCCAAAGAAATGCGGCTTTATCTTCATAAAAAGGTTTTCTTAGTATAGCACCGGTAACAGGATCAAAATCGAAGGTGCCTTTTTCCTGTGCCCATTTTTGAATAGTTGGGTTAAAATACCAAAGGCCACGTTGATACGACTTTGTTGGATCAACCCATTCCAACAAAAAATAAATATTGGTTGCATCATACGCAGAACGCAATGTAACAGCAGGAATAATGTTCCCTGTATAACCCCTGAAAACATCACCAGTTACTTCCGGTACTGCTGTACTAAACTGAAGTTTAGGACTGTTGTCCCACATTACATCAATAACGCCATCAATTGATGGAGCCGTGGTAGTTAACATTGAAATAAGATCTGTTGAACTATTTTCAGGCGTTTGGTTGGTTAGTACCTGGTCGTCTTTAGTACAACTAACAAAATAACCAATCGCTAATACAAGGGTAGTTATAACCCATAAGTATTTTGTTTTAAAGAGTTTCATAATTTTTTTTTTAATTAAATAAAAAAGAAAAGAGATTGTTAATAATTACCAATGCAAGGTATATAGCAAACAG
>Ga0163148_10004783_pt1 | contig 13968 bp, 11 predicted proteins | sample OliLakLV19MP7P2_FD_148606 | JGI IMG/M metagenome (GOLD analysis project Ga0163148, IMG submission 148606) | Freshwater microbial mat bacterial communities from Lake Vanda, McMurdo Dry Valleys, Antarctica- Oligotrophic Lake LV.19.MP7.P2 | ecosystem: Environmental > Aquatic > Freshwater > Lake >...
CAGAGAGACACCCCCAACTGGATGACAAAAAGTCGCTAATAGCTGGGGCACTTGAAAACAGCTCCCCACCAGGCTTTGTTCCCGCAACAATTATGCCAGAGAGCGGCACCACTGAGAACCTTCTTGTTGATGCCTGTCTAGTAGAAGAAGAGAGCACGACCATCAACAGTAGCAGGAGAATTTGCAGCAACAATTACCGCAGAAATCATAAGAATAACAACTTGGCCATTCCAACAAAGGCCAAAATTGTAAACAAGAAGCCACCCAAGGAGGACTCTGTTTGGACCAATTGTTTTCCGGCTTTCGTTGGATCCAAGATCTTTTGCTTGACCATCCCTTTTTTGGTCTTGGCACTAGTAGTGGCGGCCAGTTTGGAAGTTGTTTGTTGTCGACTTGGTGAAAGTGCTGGCAGTAACGGCACGACTGCTACTGTGGCGAAACTTTTTGCCGATCCGGGAACCAACTCCGTTTCCATAGGAGGGGGTCCGACTACTACTACGGCCACCGCGAAGCGTCAACTTTTTCTGGATGAATTCTTCAACCTTGAGCCGATCGAAACAGAGGTCTCATCCGCTTCTGCGTCTCTAGACGAGCCAGAAATTACAGTACGCACACCGACCACGCGGATATTTTCGAATGATTCCATTGTCGAAGCTTTTGGTTCCAGCTATAACTCTTCTACTACTACGAGCATTCAACTTGAGGCTGGTGGTGTCAACGAAAGCATACCAACCGAAGTGGGGCTATTGACCAAGCTAACGCATTTAGATCTAGAGCAAGGAGGAATCCAGGGTCGAATACCATCGGAATTGGGCTTGTTGACGCTGTTGACGTTGCTCAATATGGCCGGAAATAATCTGACCGGGTCCATCCCCACAGAGCTTAATCATTTGAGGAGGCTTGTATCCTTGAATCTGACAGGAAATGGTTTGCTTACAGGGAGAATAGCCACAGAGTATGGCCTCTTTACAAATCTGCAGACACTGTCACTCTCCAACACAAATATTCGTGCAAGAATTCCTTCAGAATATGGAGCCTTGACAACATTAGAAGAGCTTCGTCTTGCTAACACACTTGTTGGGGGAACTATTCCAACAGAATTTGAAAGACTCACAAGCCTCAGAATCATTGACTTTTCTGGCAGTAGGTTCCGTAAATCCATTCCTACATTTATGGGACTGTTGACAGGTCTAAGTAAGTATTCCTTTCTGAACACCTGCAATCCTTTGGTTGGAGGGAGGACTTGATACTTAAACTGACCCTTCTTTTTCTTCTCTTGTTTGAGTAAAGCTACACTAATGCTTGGCGGCAATGAGTTAGAAGATGAAATCCCGTCAGAGTTGGGACTCCTAACTGGCTTGACAACTTTGGACTTGAGTGACAACTTATTATCAGGGCTACTACCAACAGACTTTGGTCAGCTGGCTTCTTTGGGTAGGTAATGTCTTTATAGAGCCTGCATCTTGTGCCCCACAATATCAGGCCATTTTTCTAAAGTGAAATGACATGCCTCACTTTTTGTGTCCTCTTGCTTTTTCTTTCATCAGAAATATTTTATCTCAAAGGGAACCCGCACTTGATGGGAAACACTCCTAGTGAAGTCTGCATGCTCAGGACATTTTCTCTTTTTCAATTCACATGTGACTGTCCCAGCCACACCTCTGGCATTCTTTGTCCCATTCCCACCTGCTGTACCAGCTGCGCCCAGTGGCACATTCCATGACGCTGCAACGAACGTAAAAGACTACATAGTGCGAAGCAAGCCAGTTGAGCTGCAGTGCTGTTTTAGTAGTACCTCGCTATTAGATTCGTAGTTGTATTAGCTGACCGTAGAAGTTGAATTGTCTACCCGATGCTCGTGCCATTATTAACTATGTACAGTATTAGAGTCTAACCAAAAATCGTTACCTTGTTGTAGAGTTATCACGACGAGGACCCAAAACATGGTCCAAGAACATATCCCATTGAATGCCTTTGGCCCACCAGGTATCGACGGGTTGTGGTTGTTTGGCAAGTGTGTCGGCCGATGTATTCTCGATCCGGTTCCGTTCCGCAATGAGGGCATGGAGTAAATCATCATACAGTAATCGGCAAATACGGCTGACCATCTTTAGTTCGTGCATGGTCTCCATGACCGGTATACTGTACAGCCAAAGCGTTTGAACTCCGACCACCGATGAAATTCCCCTCCACTGTCACTCTCATACGACCAAACCAATCTTGGAAGCTTTGGAAGCTTTGATTCGTTGCTGTTCGAACATGGATTCGACAAGGACATAGGTCAAATTTCGGTTGGCCAACGACTAATTGTTGTTCGGGTCCATCAAGGTGTCCCGAAAGACGAATCTTCGGTGCGACTGAGGAACTTCCGTAATGGTCCCCAAACAGGAAAATCCAGGCCTCGATTGAATAAGGGTACCAATTGAGACGTGTTGTTGTAATAATGTTTTTCGAATCGATCATGAAACATGATTGGGATAATCATGGTCGAGTCGGAAACATTCGGGAGGCTGGTTTTGTAATAATCCAGATTGCACTGGGAAAAATCCCACAAGACACGATGCGGCTTTTTATGACACATGGGAACGCGGGTTTGAAATAGGGAGCCTGCTGGAGTTGGGAGTTTCTCTCCTTTTACAGCACCCACAAAGACGGTATGTTCCACAATCATGATAGAGTTTATGCCGCCTTCCCCAGCAAGATTTTGCTGCTAATCCTTGCTTCAAAGAACGGCCTGGGTACGATTGAATGTGGGATCCGTCACAACATTTACCACATTGGTTCCATACTCTTGGACGGCTTCCCGCCAGAACGTCCCATCCGGAAGATGTTGATATACCCAGGATGATTCTGGCGGTGTGCTGTTGTAGAGTTGTATATATCGAAATAGGAGGCCGGGTAGAAAACGATAGTATCGTAACCGCTGATCGGGATCCTGTCGAATGTGATCCGGGACGCTGGAAAGATTCGCTTCCATTTGTTCGCTCCTCGGAAACATGGACCACCGAAAGGCATCTTCCGTAGTGGAAGAAGGACCTCGTTGTTGCCAAGAAGCAGCACTACTACTACCCTCCATAGACAAATCACACGGTTTCAGGTTGGGATGACTCCCTATGTAATGGTCCGTAGCAAATCCTCTGCCTTGTCCCAAGGACTGCAACGTGCCATCCCCAAGTTTGTTCAACAGTAGGAGCCGCTTTCGGTGTCTCCATCTCAGACCCTCCGTTGCTACTTGCTGCATTTGGTTGGAAAAGACTTTGGGTGGAAGCAAGGATTGGATATACTCACAGGATGCCGTAAAGGAATTGTCGACAAAAAACGGCATGGGGGAATTCGGTGGCGAAACAAATTGCAAACCACAGACATGACACGTTTTGTCGGGAGGATTGAGACACGTTTGATGTGTGACGGCATCTGTAATGGCCCGCCGCCACCTGTAGATGCTGTCATCGCTGTTGTTGTGGGTATTGTGTAGGTATACGACACGGGCATTTTTGTTGTTGTGGTTGTTGCTTTCTTTTCCGGGTATACCGGCGGCACGACCACGACCATGACAATAGTGGTACAGGTTGGAAAGAGCATTGATTTCTCCCATGCCTACTTCATCGACATGAGACTGAAGAATGCAGCGGATTTGGTTGGAAGTGGCTTGATCACAAATGGCTTGCAATCGGGTTTGATTCAGTCCACTGTTTTCCACCGTAGTCACATAGACGGTGGTCCCCAAACTCCCAAACACGCCCAAGGACTTGCTAATTTGTTCCAGTTGTTCGGCCAGGAGACGCGTCGCCATTCCATTCCGGGAATGTAATTCATGGGGTACAAATTCTTCGGTTTTGGGAATCCAGACATTCAAAAAGATGACGACCGGTTCTCCCAGGAACTGTGTTGGATTGTAAGGATTTTCATTGGTCTTGCGTCCGTCCAAATGCTCAAGGACGGGTGCTTCCCCGAACTGTTTTCCATACGTGTACAACCCCAAGATATGACAATCTTCCATAGCTTTGAATTGCAAGGGAAATTCGGGAGCGCGTTTCAAACTATCTGCACTGGTCCTGTTGCTCGTGGCGCCACTCAAATGCTCAAAGATTTCTTTGTACCACGAAAACCGCACGAAATGATTATTGTCGGAATATTGGGAACTATGAAACAAGGTTGTATTGTGTTTTTGTAGGATTGTGACTTTATCTCCCGTGACTGGGCCCATGGGGCAGGTTGTATAGGGACCGGGTTCGAATTTTCTAAAACGAAATCGAATGTAATTGACCACCTGTTGCTGTGATTTGGTCTTGTTGTTGTTTTCCTGACCACGGTACTGAGTGTTATCGACGTTGGGTGGTTGGGAACTTGTTTCTCTCATAATATCCACCAAGTCTAAATGAGGAATGGGCCGAATAAAGCGAAAATCATGTTGCAAATAATACAAATACTGGACGCGTGGATAATGTGTTTCAATCAACGTCATGGCCTTGTAGACATTGCCTCCAATATGCCAATGATCGACACTTGGAATGATATGAATGGGTCTGGGATTGGGAATCAAATACTTGGATTGGAGACGTGTCACATACGAGTCCAGAGTGGCATGCATTTGATCCATCTCGTATTGTTCTTTGAGAAAATGTCGAAATTTCATTTGGGTTCGTGCCCTTAATGCTCGTGGAGTGGGAGGTGGAAAGTGATCCACCACGACAAAAATTGGAGCCGTAGGAGACAAGCCAACGAGGTAGTCATCGACAGATTGAAGGACTTGATCCATCATGTCCGTCGAGGGAAGAGAAGGAATCCACGACGTGGAAATGATCAGTGCTGTATCCTCTTCTATTTTCATTAGATTTGGCTGTGGTTGTGCGGCATTGGCGTGTTTGTGGTGGAGGTTGGTAGTCATGGAGGGTGGTATTTCATGCAGTACTCTTCTATTACTTGTAGCAGTACCCGTACTGGATATTGCCGCCAGTAACGCTTCTTCATGATACGAAAAGGCGTAGAATGTGAACGCGGCACACACTGTTGCCAATGATAGCAGTGCATGCAGGCATTTGATGGGGCTTTTCCTACTACCTGTAGCACATGATGCCTTGCTGTGGTTGCTCTTCTTCTTTTTGACGATGGCAGTAGTCTTCCGCTTCATGGCTCTCCGAACTAATAAACAGAGATGGATGAATGAACTGGGCTATCAGCTACTGTAGCTGGTAGTAAGATAGTTCTGCGCGTGCCAGTGCCACACTTTGAATATATATCTGTTACCGTAAAGTTCGTTATCCATTTTTTGATTGATCGATTGATTTGATGGTTGCATTCAATTGATTGATTGGGTCGTCATTCGATCGATCGATAATTCATTCCGACTACTCCGCGCACCTCCTCGTTCGCGCGCCCGCCAACTTCACTTTTCGATCTGTGCGCGTTAGCCAGAAAATTCAAATGATGAAGAGTGCCTCATTTGCCTATCTGCTACAGCAGGGGGGAGTTCAGAGCAGAATTTTGAAACTCTCCCCTAATTGGCATAGCACTGAATAAGAGTAGATTTCAACCTCTCCCCTAAATCAGAGGGGAGCTAAGAGGAGAGACAACAATCATTTTTTTGCCATCAGTGAAAGATTGCTCTGCAGAGCGATTTGCTTCACAGCAACAAAAATGTCTTCAGTCTCAGTCCAAGCTGAACAAACATTTTCCTTTGGATGTCAATTGTGGATTCTTGTTGAGCTGCTTCGGGAACAGGGATGTTCCGAAAGTCAGGCATGTGAACAATTGACTGACATCCATCTGTTCTCTTGCGGTCTGTGACACATGTTGCCGAGTCAACAAAGTTGTCACTGGAGACTGACTGTCATTTTGAGTTGTCGGTCATCTTCAATGTTCTTTTGAAATCAAAATCTGGAACCTTTCTGAGACGGCTTCACTTGTGTGCATGTGCGGTGGAAAGAAGACTCAATTGGTTTCCAGCATTAGTCACATCATGCATGCACAACATTTTTTTCTGCAAGACAACAATTGGTCAACAGGAATGACAACACAACTAGCAGGTTTCAGCCAATTGCTGACAAACATTGATTCAAACAACAATGGAACATGTGTCTTGCACCAGGTGGTGTCCTGTTGGCAATCAGGGAGGAGCAAACATCGGGACGGGTCAAGGGGCTTGCAGTGCACAGATTCATGTGCTGGGAATTGGTCCGGTTCAGCAACCTTTTGTCAAACATGAAGGTGGATGCTTTGGCTTAGTGCAGGCTCCTTTTCAGCGTTTTCCGTCGACTAACACTTCGCTGGCATGATGCGCTGCATGTCTGGTGCTGTCACCAAGCGGAACCCACGCGCAACGTGGAGAGGACACAGAGGGGATCAGTTTGCAAAGGCGACACTACTTTTCTAAGAGCGGCGCGCTGTCGACTTCAAGTTTCTCGGAACCGCGCCACGTATCTACGATGAACCGTTCGTGGTTGGAGACACCAGTGACTTCAATTACTCCTTTCCTAAAGGTGGATTTAACAGAATGCAGTGTGCCTCGTATCTTTCATGACTCAGTATTTAGTGTACATACGTGAAATCTACAGTGTGACTAAGTTTGGAGGATGTGGATTTAACACGGTCTTTTTACCGCATAAATTCTGGACTTCACCGTCCTCTTGCGTGGCGCTACAATAGCAGCACAGCAACTCAGCATCGCAAGGGTAAAATCGCACGCGAAATCACCCAGAACATGACTACAGAAAATCCGTTTCTCCCAATGACCTACGGGGGCAATACTCAAGTAGCTACTTAATTATAGTATTTTACAAAGAGACAACGAAACTGTTGATCGACGTTACTGTACAACTCCAGAGTAGCAAATAGATGGGCAATACAGGATGTCATTCATGCTTCCTCTAGTAGTTAGCATTAAGGGTCCCGTACTATAAATGCCTCAGTACGGTGTCAACTGGTGAATAAGTGATTGTGTGGGACCCCACCCATGTACACAATGTTCTTACAAGTCTGAAGTCACACTGCTGACCAGCAAGCCACAAAGATTGTTCGGAACCTTGCCTGCTGGGATCAAGCTGGATTACTTCATCTACTATTTGAGTACATTGGCTTCCCTGTAAACGACTAAACGTAACCAGTCTACGAGTTACATTTCTTTCGCAGTCTTTAGAGCATTTCAACTGACTTGGTTAGATTTTTGTTTCATAAAACACAAGTTATAAAATATATCAAAACCGACTTTAAAAAAACCAATAACTCACCTCGATCATCAGGATGGTGGGTGCTACTAGTAATAAGAAAGCCAATGCCGACGAAACCAACCACACGCTCACTGTCGACAACAGCACTGGCAGTGACAGCAACAATGACACCCCAGATGGTGCCGTTCTTGTGACGTTTGACATGGATGGCGACGACGACGACGACGAAGACGCAACTGATGCTGAACTGGGAGGTATGGATCGTACGGAATTGTCGGATTTGTCCAAACGATGGTCCAACATTTCGGGTGCGGAGGAGGAGGAGGACGACGACGAGGGCAGCAATTGCACTGGCTTGGTCGACTCTATGCGCAGTCATGACAGCAAGAAGTTAAAGGAAGCCGACAACGACGCCACTCCCAACTCTCTCTTGGCGCCTCGCACGCAATTGGCACGACAAATTCTTGTTGGACTCTATGCCTTTATTACCGTTCTCATTACCATCTTATCGTATTTTCTCGCCGAGGCCGCCAGTCGCTGCGACGATACAAGTCCCTTTGACGTGATTCCTCCCATTGCCATTGCCTTGTTGGTAGCCTTTGGCTTTGCCGTCGTGGGAGGAGTGGCCGTCGTGTACGATGCTCTGTTGCAAGCGCAACTCGAAGGAGTCCACAAATCCGCGACAAAGTCAAAGGAAATTGTCGCGTCGCTCTTTCCCAAACAATTTCGGGATCAACTCTTGGAAGAAGCAGCCTTGAAGAATACGACGACGACGACAAGTGCTGCCCAGTCCATGAACAACAACAGTAGCAGTAGCAGCAATAACCTATTGAATGCCTTGAATGCTTCCAAGACGAATGGCTTTACGCCACTCCCCAAAGCTCGTCTCAAGAACTTTTTGGATCATGAAGGACATGTCGAAGAAATGAACAGTGGATCTCGTCCCATTGCCGACTTGTTTCCATCCGCCACAGTCCTCTTTGCCGATATTAGTGGGTTTACGGCGTGGAGTTCCGAGCGTGAACCAGTGCAAGTCTTTTTCTTGTTGGAATCCTTGTACAAGGCCTTTGATCGGATTGCCCGACGTTTCGGCGTCTTTAAAGTGGAGACGGTGAGTTCCTTTATTGACCTCGAATGTGCTCGGTACTCGCGACTTTTTTCGCTGATGATAGTCATCTCACAAACAACTCCTCTTCCTCCCCTCTCCTGTATTCAGATTGGCGATTGCTACATGTGCGTCACGGGCCTACCCGACCCTCAACCCGATCACGCCATTCGCATGGTCCGATTTGCCAAACAAATCATTCGCCAAATGCATCAAATCGTCAAGGAACTGGAGCGGTCGCTAGGACCGGATACGGGAGACTTGCGATTGCGAGTCGGAGCCAACAGCGGTCCCGTCACGGCAGGAGTCCTGAGAGGAGAAAAGTCCCGCTTTCAATTGTTTGGGGATACGGTCAATACGGCCAGTCGTATGGAATCCACCGGGGAACGCAATCGGATCCAATTGTCGCAAAGTACCGCGGATTTGCTCATCCAGGCGGGCAAGGAAGAATGGATCACGCCACGACCCGATTTGGTGTCGGCCAAGGTAAGAAAGGGAACGAAAATTATGAATAGTTTCTGTTGTACAGCACTCACTGCTTGTGTGAAGATAACCTAACACACCGGCCCACAATCCCTTCTTGTAACTAACAGGGAAAAGGGGACATGCAAACCTATTGGGCCATTCACGCTTCCTCCTCGCGAGACATGATTTCGGCCGGCTCCGTGGCTGGAATCTCCAGCAGTGCGGGGTCCTCCAACGAGGATCAATCTGCCAATCATTCAGGATTGAAAATGGCAGGCTGGGATGGTGTGGAGGAAGACGAAAACTTTGTCTTGCAGCTTCCTACCAATTCACGCAGCGCCAAGAATGCTCGACTCGTGGAATGGAACGTGGAAATGTTGGTGGGACAGCTGAAGCGTGTCATCGCGCAACGTAGTCCCGACATGGCGCATCAAGTGGTCGAGAATCCAAGAGAGGTTCTTCAGAAGACGGCTGACACGCCCTACGAAGAAGTGGTGGAAGCCTTCCAAATCCCCAAGTATGGGGAACAATCCTACCGCGATTCATCGGAAGTGGAACTGGACCCCAAAGCCATTGATCAGCTGCGACAAGTGGTGACCATTATCGCGGACAAGTACCGTGATAACGCCTTCCACAACTTTGAACACGCCAGCCATGTGACAATGTCAGGTAAGACAGAGCGATCGCTGACGCCAAAGTTGAAGCAAGATTCTTGCCAACAACCATGCAGTGGCTTACGCTTTTGTTTGCTTCTTGGTTTTTCGTTACAGTACACAAGCTTCTGAATCGAGTTGTGACGCCCGACGAAGTAGACTATCAAAGAGAATCGGCCGATGAAATTGCTGAGGAGGCTCACGAATACACGGTAAGTGTGGAAAGAGCTTGTTGTTGTAGACTTGCTTAGCGGTTGCAACATATCAGCAAGACATCCAATCTCACGCTCCTTTGTTTTCAATTCAGTACGGAATTACATCCGATGCCCTCAGTCAGTTTGCCATTGTCTTCTCTGCTTTGATCCACGATGTGTAAGTGAAAGGGAACTAAGACACTTTAATATGGGCTTGGTGAGGCGTGCGTGGCATACTTAACTAATCTATTTCACTTCCTTGCACTTCAGGGACCACACGGGAGTAAGCAATCCTCGTCTTGCAGAAGAAAACCCAGAACTGGGAGAAAAGTACAAGAATCGAAGTGTCGCCGAACAAAACAGTGTGGACATTGCCTGGGATCTGCTCCTCCAAGACCAATACAAGGAGCTTCAGCAATGTATCTTCAGAACTCCAGATGAGCTAAACCGCTTCCGAAAGCTTCTCGTCAACGTAAGTAATGGCTCGAGAGAATCACATGGGTTTTATTTGCATCTGAGGCGCACCTCTGACCATTGTCAATTTCACTCGTTTCCGTGAACAGTCCGTCCTGGCTACGGATATATTCGAAAAGGACGGCAAAGAGTTCCGCAATCAACGCTGGGCAAAGGCTTTCCGCCAAAAAGACGAAACAGAAGAATCTGCCGCCTTCGACGAAGAAAACATCAATCTGAAGGCCACCATTGTCATTGAGCACATTCTCCAAGCTTCTGATGTCTCTCACACCATGCAACATTGGAACATTTATCAGAAGTGAGTAGACCCGCAACTCTGGCCAGTGTACAGCTCTTCCGCATGGCATGCGTTTTCTAACTTTTGTTCGACTTGCTATTTGTTGCAGGTGGAATGAGCGCCTCTTCCGTGAGATGTACATGGCCTTTGATGCGGGCCGTCAAGCTGCCGACCCGTCCGAGGGTTGGTACAAGGGTGAGCTTTGGTTCTTTGATAACTATGTCATTCCGTTGGCGAAGAAGCTGGATGAATGCAAAGTGTTTGGAGTGTCGAGTGATGAATATTTACATCACGCAGAAATGAACAGAAAAATCTGGGCACAAAAGGGAGAGGAAGTCGTGAAGGAAATGGTGGACCGATACCAAAAGCGCAAGGAGCTTGAACTTGGTGGCTTGACTACCGACGAAATCAACGGGTTCTCTGCGAAGGACCTCGAGTACATAATGCACAAGTTGATCGAGAAGGGCCGCGCTAACGGAACCAAGAACATGGATGCCGAAAAGGGCCAGAGGGATGCTGCCCAGGCTTGGATGGATGCTTTGGAAATCTACCAAAGAGCACCTGCAGCTTGTGAGATGAGAGATCGGTCCATCATCTTTCCAGTTTACTCGGGTATCCATCCATGGTTAAAGGGAGGCAAGATCTTCAACGACAAGAATGGGTATTTTGAACAAAATCTTGCTCGCAAATTTGTCAACGAGAGTAAACTCTATCGCAAGGATCCAGTTCACCATTTCCGTGCCCTGGCTATGCTGAGTGAAGTCACAGCTAAGATTGGAAACTACGCAGTCGCCATTGAAATCAGCGAGACGATCATGCGCGTGTACAACCTTGAAAAGGATTCCCTTCATTTCGAAAAGATCTATGGCGTAGATCGAGCCGTCACGCAATGCGCCCAGACTGCCATGTATCACCACCTATTGGGCAACGAGGAACATGCGACGCGTGTGATTGATTGTGTCATGAACGATATTTTGCCCAAGATGGATCCCACTAATACACTGGGTAACTTTGAACTGTTGCTGCCGATTCTCTATGTTCTTCACGCTCGCGGAGAGGACAGGCAGTGCTACAATATTTTCAACGAACATGTGGAGTTGAAGTTCCTAAAGCATCATGGTCCCGATGCTTTCACGCCCACGAAATCAATTCACAAGCAAATGCTCTGGTTCTTCGGTATGGCTGCGGATCCAGATGGGTTTGAGGAGTTTGATGCCGCTGTAGAGTACTTCGCAGAGGAAGGCAACGGGTTTCCCTTTCCCTTCCTGGATAATATTGTCATCCAGACAAATTGGGGTGTCACTCAACTTTTTGGAGAGTGCTGTCTGCTTTTGGCAAGAAGGTTGGAAAAAGAAGAGGCGGATGTGGAACTTCGGAAGAAGATTGTATCCAAGGCTTTGAAGCTAATAAGAATCGCCGATCACAAGGTCAAGGATATCGACGGTAAGGTGGTTCTGCCGATTGCGCATGCAGTCCATGAACCCATGTTGGAGGAAGCTGTCGAGAAGGCCAAGGCATTGGGTGTGTACGAAGAAGTGGAACGAGAGGCGCCGACGCCGGGTGTCACGGTCAAGCTCCCTCAGTCCTATTTGGTTGAGCCAGAGGACGCAGGGCAACTCATGAAAAAATTATATGGAAGTAAATAGATAACCACGATGTAATAGAGACGAATTTTATATTGAGAGGGCAAGTTACTGCAGGCCAAGTACATGCTTTGGTTGCGACGAAGAAATCGTACATGCAATAATACGATGTTTGCTTAGTTTTCGGAGGCGGCTCTATTGGGAAGCAAAAAGGGGCCCATACGGGAACGTGATTGCGCTTTATTTGTTGACTTCTAGAGCAATCTTCACTGTGGTGTTCTCTTCCACCGAGGCAAGCGAAGTCGATGTGGTACAGATCTGATTTTTCACCGAAAATGGACCTTGTTGGGTAAATTCTCTCGTGAGGACTCTCACCTGGTCAACAATCGAAACGTCTGCTTCTCTCATCCCGTCGCAGAGGAGTGTCTTGCGCCTGAACGAAAACCTATCCCATTGGGTCTCTGAGGGTGTTATATCAAGACTGTCCAGGCGACTACTCACAAACTGAACCATGGCAGATTTGAGGATTGCATGGTCTCTTTCAGCTACTGCGCGTCAAAATCCCCAACTGTTTCTTTCAAAACTTAGTCTAGCTAGCAAACGATTTCTTGACATCTGAACTTGTGATGCTTCCAATCTGATGTTTGATGCTCTTTAGGACATTGCGCAGTCGTGTTGTCCCCTTTCCAATTGCACTGACCACACTTTGGTGAATCTTTCTTGCCTTTTCAGTGCACTTTGATCATGTGAATTCGGTGGGCTGAGCTGCTGTGGGCGACCAGTGCAGCCACATCAACAGTGCCCATTTTCTTCAGCGCTTTCAGCTTCATGCGCAATTTCTTTCAGAACATCTTGTGGTCAGAAAAGTTGCCAGCTTTGTGTGGTCCATTCATCCCAATCAGCTTGTCAGAATTCAACAAAAGATTCAGTTCATGGCGGACTGCAACTTTGTTGCATTCAATGAGAATGTTTTTCAGGGTCTTGTGCATTTTCTTCATGGTTGTTTTGCATGGCCCAGAAGCCAACGCCATTGATGCTCACAACCCCTCTCCAAATGATTCAGGCCAAACAATTTTGGCATGTTTGAGCATGTTTCAGAGCTCAGATCTGCTCAAAAAAATGTCAACATCAGTCTCACATTTTCATTGTCAGCTCATCAAAGGTTTTTTGATTCTGCACCACTATGCTTGGGAAAGTGCAAATGCTACCAAGAAATGCCTTGAATCTTGACATTCTGGAGCCATGGCTTCAGAAAGAGGACAGCAAACAAAACTGCCATTCCGTTTGCACATCTGCTGTGTGCTGGCAGGAGGCCTGCTTTTTCGGCCACATGAAGGGATTGCAAAATGCAGAGCATCAACCACAAGTGCTCAATCCAGTGCGAGGGGGCAGTCAAGTGCATGTTTGTGTCCAATTGATTGCATGATTGCAACATTTGTTTTGCCAACATTTGACATGCCGTGGATTTTCACAATGATTTGTTGTCATCCTTGCCCAGAGAGCATTGCAGCTGTGACATTGGAGCGATTCATGCACGTGCAGCAAACAAACCTCAAGTCAGGGACAGAGCAACCCCACGCAGTTTCAGCAAATCAAAGCTTGGACAGACAGATTGTTCACCGAAAAGGGGCAAATTTGAAGCAATTTCTTGCATGTGTTGCCCTTTCTTCTCGCTCAGCAATCACTGCAAGTGCAAGTGCAAATGACAAATGTGACAGTTTTCAGATGAAAAATTGTTCATTGGCATTGAATGACATGCTGAGGCATGCCTGTTTGTTGTTTGTGTTGTGTCACATCCAGACGTTGGTGTTTGTTGTGCGCGGACAGACAAAAGAACACGAAAATTGGAGACGAAAATCAATGTTCTCATTCAGTTGAGCAATTCTTCATCACTCGACTGAGTTCTTTGTTTGAATTTGCTGGATTCTATTGGCTGCATTGCGGACGACAGACAGACCCGCAGCGCCACCCGGACGTGCCTAACCAACGCGCCGAGAGACGCCGAGCCATTTTAGACTTTGAAGTGATTTTACAATTCAGAAGTAGATTAA
>Ga0163148_10004784_pt1 | contig 13968 bp, 32 predicted proteins | sample OliLakLV19MP7P2_FD_148606 | JGI IMG/M metagenome (GOLD analysis project Ga0163148, IMG submission 148606) | Freshwater microbial mat bacterial communities from Lake Vanda, McMurdo Dry Valleys, Antarctica- Oligotrophic Lake LV.19.MP7.P2 | ecosystem: Environmental > Aquatic > Freshwater > Lake >...
TAGAAACATGTTCTTTAATAAAATTAAAAGAAAAGAATTTATTAAAACACTCATTGATCATAAAAATGCAATACTAAATGAAAAGCTGAATTAAAAATTAATTTTATGAGAAATAAAATAAATAACATTAGACAATCAGAGGTGAACTCATTTAATGAATCTGTTAAATTATTTCCTAATTTAAATAATTCTGAAGTTTTTGATATATGTAAAAAATATCACGAACTTAGATTGCTAAATGAAAAGAGAATAATTCATTCCAATTTGTACACAAAAGAACTGGTTGAGTTATTTACCAAAGATTTTCAAGATGGTATGACTTGGAATAAAATGGAAGAAAAATACAAACTATCAAGAATTGGGATGATGAGATTTGTTAAACATCTTCCAAAGAGACATCAAAATAAATTATCTGATGAAGAGGTTATAAGCATATACAAACTTTTATCTAAAGGTGAAACCCCCATCGATATATCAAGACAATTTAAAATTCATAAAGCAGTTGTGCATAGAATTCAATATGGAAAATCTTATAAACACTTATTTAAAAATAGTATATTAACACCATTGGATAATTAAAAAAAATATGAATAATTCAGAAAAATTTTTGCACCTATTTACAAAAATTGAAAATTGGACACCATCATGCACTGGTACTCATATGGTTGTTGTAAATGGAAAAATAACTGAAGATTGGTGGTGGGATTGTCCAATGGGATACAAAAAAGAAAAGTATTGGGATATCTATCGAAATAATGAAATTACCCACGTATTGGATTTTTCAAATTTGTCAAATAATAGCTTGATAACAAATGCCGAAATTGATAATGAAGCAAAAATGAACATAAATAAATACATAAATTGGAGTGAAATTTGGAATGAAGAAATTGACATACAAACCACAATTGACTCACTTGATATAGAAAAAGACAAAGAACAGATATTTTTGTTAAACAACTTTAAAAGTGAAACAAACCTTGAATTAATTGCAGATGAGTGCTTTATACAAAATGATAAACTATATTTCTTCTTTGGTGAAACTGGTGGTCAAAACGAAAGTGATACCAACGGTTGGAGTAGAGAATACTCAATTGTTATTGATAAAGATTTTATAATCACCACCCTTGAATACTCACAAGGATAAAAATATTATGAACAACCCACAATTCAAAATATACGGAATAGAAAGACGAAAGGTTAAAAAGGAACTCTCAGAACTAAATAGTTACGTTAAAAACTTTTGGTATTTTCACCAGCTGGATAAAGATATGGCATCCTTTTATGGAGGAGAAGAACGCCTAATGAACGATGTTGATGCCCAACAAAAAATTGATCAGGCAAAAAATAAAATTAAAGAACTTCAAATAAAATTATCAATTGTATATATAAAATAAAAATTATGGCCTCAATATCAGTAAATACATTTAATGTAAATGTAGAAATTCTTAAAGAATTTTGTGAAATGAACAGTGTTTCAATTAATATTGTTAAAAAAGAAAACTATTCAGAAGTTGTGTTAACAAAAGAAAATCAAACAATTCAACAATTAACATCTTTGTATAGTTCTCAATATTTGCCACTTGTAAAATAAATAATATGCACCAAAATGGTGCGAAGAAGCTAAGTGTGATATTTATAAACATAAAATAATAATATGAAAAAAGAAACAATAACATCTTATTATTCAAATGGAAGCAAATATGGTGAAACTCCATATGTGAACGATAAAAGAAATGGATTGCAAATTGGGTGGCATGAAAATGGAAATAAATGGTTTGAAACTCCATATATAAACAATCGGATTCATGGATTGCAAATTTCGTGGCATGAAAATGGAAACAAAATGAATGAAACCCAATTCAAAAACAATCGGATTCACGGATTGCAAATTGGGTGGTATGACAATGGAAATAAATATTCTGAAACTCCATTCAAAAATTCCAGGCGACACGGATCAAGGATTGAATTTAAGTATTAGAAAAAATATATGAAAACGGAAACAAAAAACCTGTATCATTCAAATGGAAACAAACAATATGAAACTCCATATGTCAATGATAAGATTCATGGATTGTCAACTAGGTGGTATGAAAATGGAAACAGATGGCATGAAACTCCATATGTCAACGATAAAAAACATGGATTGTCAACTAGGTGGTATGAAAATGGAAAAAAACATTATGAAGTTCCATATATAAATGATAAAGTTCATGGATTGTCAACTGGGTGGTATGAAAATGGAAAAAAAGCATATGAAACTCCATGTGTGAATGGAAATATTCATGGATTAGTAATTTGGTGGCATAACAATGGAAACAAATGGTATGAAAACCTATTCAAAAACTCCATACGACACGGATCCAAGATTGAATTTAAGTATTAGAAAAAATATATGAAAACGGAAACAAAAACCCAGTATCATTCAAATGGAAAAAAACATTATGAAGTTCCATATATAAATGATAAAGTTCATGGATTGTCAATTTGGTGGTATGAAAATGGAAATAAATATTCTGAAACCCCATTCAAAAAATCCATACGACATGGTGTAAAGATCAGGTTCAAGTATTAAGATATGAAAACGGAAACAAAAATCCTGCATAATTCAAGTGGAAACAAATCAATCGAAACTCCATATGTGAAAGATAAAAGAAATGGATTGCAAATTGGGTGGCATGAAAATGGAAATAAATGGTTTGAAACTCCATATATAAACAATCGGATTCATGGATTGGCAATTGTGTGGCATGAAAATGGAAATAAAGAATTTGAAACTCCATATATAAATGATAAAAGACATGGATTGGCAATTGTGTGGCATGAAAATGGAAACAAATCATACGAAACTTCATATGTAAATGGAAAGATTCATGGATTGGTAATTGGGTGGTATGACAATGAAAAGATATGGTATGAAACTCCATGCAAAAACTCCATACGACACGGATCCAAGATTGAGTTCAATTATTAAGATATGAAAAAAGAAACAAAAACCAATTATCATCCAAATGGAAACAAAATGTATGAAACTCCATATGTGAACGATCAGATTCATGGATTGGCAATTGGGTGGTATGACAATGGAAACAAACAATATGAAATTCCATATGTGAACGATCAGAATCATGGATTGGAAATTTGGTGGCATGATAATGGAAATGTATGGTATGAAACCCCATATGTGAATGGAAACATTCATGGATTGGAAATTTGGTGGCATTCAAATGGAAACAAAATGAATGAAACTCCATATACGAATGGAAAGAGACATGGATTATATAAATGTTGGTATTTTAATGGTAATAAACGTTGGGTAATCCAATTCAAAAACAACCTTCAACACGGATCAATTATTCAGTTCAAGTATTAAATAAAATAATAATATGAATAAAGAAGAAAAAGAACAATTTATTATGGTAGACGAATTTGTTGACTATATGATTTTGGATAAAACCAATGAAGACTATATATGTGGTCATGAATTAAAAGAAGTTGTACAAGATTGGCACTTCCTCCATTGTGCTTGGGAGAAGTTTCGAAATATCCAATTTGATAAAGAATCATTTAAACACCAGGAGTATAAAATAATTTGTCAAAATTTAAGATACACAATCACAGATAAAGAAATGATTGATGTATTCCATCAACTCGTAGTCGCAATAAAATGGTATAACGATTGTGAAAATTTAAAAAAATAATACAAACTAATTGGTATTATCAAAAATACCCAACAAATAAATATGAACAGAGAAGAATTTAAAGAAAAATATCTAACCAACTCATTTTATTGGGTTAATCAACATAACCATCAAACACTTCAATTGATATTCAAAGAGTTTGATATTCATTGTCATATGGGAGTAGATAAAGAAATGTTAATAACATGGCATGATACCTTCAAAAACCTTGTTACATTCCCAAAAGACCAATGGCACAACTTTGAGTATTATCAAAAATCAGACATGTGGATCCCCAATATAAGATATGGAGAACCAAAGAATTATAGTGAAATGATTTATGAATATAACCTATTGTAACATTAACAAAATAAAATTTAAAACAAAAATTATGTCAGACTTCAAAGTAGGTTGTTCACCTTTAACGAGCAAAATTTATGCAGGAAAAGTTTTAAAAGATGGATCTTGGGGCGCAAATAAAAAAGATGTCACAAGTACAGCTGTGCAAGCAGTAGCGCAACACCTCTTACAATTAGATGAAAGAATGGAGTTTTATTACAGAGGTGATAAATATGAATTAAAAGTCGTTAAAATCTAATTGTGAATAATTATCAAAAAGTAAAAGTGGTAAAAGATGATTTTGACCATTGACATATCATACCAAATTAATTATTGAATCAATTTTATGCAGATTCTCAAAATGAATAATTGTGTGATTCTGTATATTTTGATGATAAAAATATGGTCATTACAGAACTGATAGATGGTTCGATGTATAGATCTTTTATTGTTATCATACCAACTCTGTTATATAGATTGGTTGGAACTTCACATTCCCAAACATAAAATGAAACACTTTTTTCAAAATTTCGTTATAATTAATTATGAAAGATAAAATTGAAGCAAAAACCGACTATTATTCAAATGGAAACAAAATGAATGAAACTTCATATGTGAACAATCATATTCATGGATTGAGAATTGGGTGGTATTACAATGGGAAAAAAAGGTATGAAACCCCATTTGTAAATGGAAAAGTTCATGGATTGGAAATTGGATGGTATGAAAATGGAAACAAAATGTATGAAACTCCATATGTGAACAATAAAATTCATGGATTGTATAAATGGTGGTATAACAATGGAAAGAAGTGTGAGGAAAACCTATTCAAAAACGACTTTCAACATGGTGTAAATATCAGCTTCAATTATTAAGATATGAAAACGGAAACAAAAACCCAGCATCATTCCAATGAAACCAAAATGTATGAAACTCCATATGTGAACGATCAGATTCATGGATTGGCAATTGGGTGGTATGACAATGGAAACAAACAATATGAAATTCCATATGTGAATGGAAAAGTTCATGGATTGGAAATTGGATGGTATGAAAATGGAAACAGAAAATATGAAATTTTATTTATAAACAATAAAAGACATGGATTGAGAATTTGGTGGTATGAAAATGGAAATAAATCACATGAAACCCCATTCAAAAACTCCATACGACATGGTGCAAAGATCAGGTTCAAGTATTAAACAAAAGCATATATGAAAACGGAAACAAAAACCCAGTATTATCCAAATGGAAAAAAAATGTATGAAACCCCATATGTGAACAATCATGTTCATGGATTGGCAATTTGGTGGTATGAAAATGGAAAAAAAAGGTATGAAACCCCATATGTGAGCAATCATATTCATGGATTGAGAATTTGGTGGTATGACAATGGAAACAAATCGTGTGAAACTCCATATATAAACGATAAAAGGCATGGATTGGGAATTTGGTGGTATGCTAATGGAAATAAACGTTTTGAAGTTCCATACAAAAAAGGCATTGAACATGGTATAACAATTGATTTCAATTATTAAACAAAAGCATATATGAAAACGGAAACACAAATCGAATATTATGAAAATGGAAACAGATCATCTAAAACTCCATTTGTAAATGATCGTGTTCATGGATTGAGAATTTGGTGGTATTCAAATGGAAACAAAATGTGTGAAACTCCATTTGTAAATGATCGTGTTCATGGATTGAGAATTTGGTGGCATGACAATGGAAACAAAATGAATGAAGATCCATATGTAAATGGAAAAGCTCATGGATTGGGAATTTGGTGGTATGCTAATGGTAATAAACGTTGGATAACCAAATTCAAAAAAGACCTTGAACATGGATCAAGGATTGAATTCAATTATTAGAAAATGTATATGAAAACTGAAACAATAACATCTTATTATTCAAATGGAAACAAACAATATGAAACTCCATATGTCAATGATAAGATTCATGGATTGGCAATCTGGTGGTATTCTAATGGAAATAAATCACTTAAAACCACATTTAAAAACTCAATACGACACGGTGTAAGGATCGAATTTAAGTATTAAGTTATGAAAGATAAAATTAAAACAAAAACCTATTATTGGTTAAATAGAAATAAAATGAGTGAATTTCAATTTGTTAACGATAAAACACATGGGTTCGCAATTGGGTGGAATGAAAATGGAGGCAATCGTTGGGAAGGTTCATATAAAAACAATCTTCAACACGGATCCAAGATTGAGTTCAATTATTAATAACCAAAAAAATTATACCTCGTATCATATTGGTCAGTTTTAAACTGATACAAATACTGTGAAACATAAGAAAGTGATGATGATATAAAATAATAAAAAAATCTGGGAAAAAATTTTTTTAAGCCCATTTTCATAAAAAAACAAAAACCATGTATATATTAAGTTTATATTACAAGTAGTTCTGAACCAAAAAATTGGGAAAAAATTTTTTTGATGCAATAATACTGGTGGAGTTATAAAGTTTTCTAATCTCGTTGAAATGATGTGTGGTAGAGGGAGTTCTGGAGAGTTCTTAATGGAGTTCTGGAGAGTTCTTAATGGAGTTCTGGAGAGTTCTTAATGGAGTTCTGGAGAGTTCTTAATGGAGTTCTGGAGAGTTCTTAATATAATGCGTGATTTTTAATGAAATTTCAATGGTTGTTATTTTTTTTGTAAAAAAATTGGGAAAAAATTTTATGAGGTTCGGCCCTGGTAGGAATAGCACCCTAAAATACTGGTCTAATTATTGATACGCTTAAATAGGGGGTTAAATTAGAGGTCTTAAATAGGTATTAAAACCTTAAATAAGGTGCTTAAAGGTATATATAAGGTGGTTAATTAATAGCCACCTTATATACGCTAATTGTTATTTTACCATTGCTTTAAGCTCTGTCTTTACTCTTTTGGCAGTTTCACCTCTCCAAGTAGATGCGTTTGATAGGAAGTACAATACTATGCTTTTTGCACTATCCATACCATACTTATCATTTACTGATTCTAACATGGCCATTGCATTTAAGTATGGTGCCGCACCAAAGTAAACTTTTTCCCAATCTTTTTTAATCTCGCTTGCAATTTCGGATAATGTTCTCATAATATCGTTTCTTTTTAAGTTCACTTATAATAACAATACATTTAGTGTTTCAGCCAGGTGGATCCAATTAGCAATTAATAAACTGACAATTGTTCTTTAATTCATTCAAAGGTATCTTACCATTTTTTGAAGAGTAATGACCTTGCGCTTCAAATCTTTTTGACCAATTTGTATAAAACTCCAATGCTTTTTTCTTGTTTAAAAAAGTGCCTTCAATATTTATTGAAAACCCATCTGGGCTTAAAATTCTTATTAATTTAGTTTCCAAAGCCGCTTCTATTTGGTTTATAACATCTAATCTACCATTTCCTTCTGATTTTTCGTTAGAATTACCAGATGCAATTAATTCATTAGCTCCATCTTTTAATTCTGCTAATAGTTTTTTTATATTTTTCATATCATTTCTTTTTAAGTTCACTTATAGTAACAATAAAGGAATGGTTTCAGCCAATTACATTGCAAATTTTCTTCTTTGTTTTCTATTTGCACCATCCATATCAAAAATCATTTTATCTTTAATAATGATTGATAGTATTAGGAATTTTTTGATAAGATTTTTCATAATTATTTTTGTTTAGATTGTTTTTTAATTAGTGAGATATTGTGCTTAGTCATAAATTGAATATCACCATTTGTTAACTGTTCAGTTTTACATTCAATAACATTATAACCTTTTCCACTTGGTTTTGAAAATGTATGAATTTCTTTATCTTTAAATAACCAAGAATAACCATTAATAATTAACCCTTTGTAAATTTCCATAAGTTTCTTTTTAAGTTCGCTTATAATAACAATGATTGTTTGGTTTCAGCCAATTGGATTTAAAAAAAATCCCCAATAAAAATTTCACTGGGGATTTGAACCTTATTTATGAAAAAAGACTTTCAATTCTTTTAATTACATTTGATGGTATTTGTTCCAATAACCAACCAGAACCATACTTATAACCCATGTCATTAATTAAATTTTGTTTTATTAACTCTTTGCATGCTTCATCATATTTTTTACCTTTGGTTATTTCCATTTGTTTTTTTGTACCAGCCATCAAATCATTTAAGTGGTATTTTTTCCAAATTTCCACTAAATCTAAAACGTCTTTTCTATCAATTTTTTCATCAAGCTTCAAGTCACCACTTAATAAATCTTTTTTTATTGAATCAAGACATTGACCAGTTTGTAACCAATTATTACCAGAATGATAAGAACCACAAGCTGAGAAAATCATCGCTCCTTCAACTTCTTTAAGTGAAACAAACTCTTTTTTTATTTTTTCTATTTTTTTTAAGGATATTTCTACATATACTCCAACACTTTTTTTCATGTATTTGTCTTTGTACATTCCAATTTTTATTGTTTTTTGCATATCGTTTCTTTTTAAGTTCGCTTATAATAACAATGATTGTTTGGTTTCAGCCAATTGGATTTAAAAAAAATACCAACTACTTCTTAGTAATTGGTATTTTTTAGTTATTATTTTTAATTATTATTTTTATTAATATATATATTTTCTTTAGTTATGGAGGTGCGTTTGGCATATCTTTATTTTTTTAGTTCACATACAATAACAGTAATATAATAGTTTCAGCCAAAAATTTTTTAATATATTTTATGGCCGGCCCAACATCGTTTTTTTATCTAAATTGGCTGAAACATTGGATCCATTGTTATTATTGGTGAACTCAAAAAGAAAAAAGTATGAGGAGAGCCGAATAAAAGGAAATTAGAAAACGGTTATTGTAGGGTTCCATTAAATTGGATTTATAAAAAGGTTTTAATTCACTTGGCTGAAACTATTCCTTTATTGTTATTATGGATGAACTTAAAAACGAACTATTATGAAAAACGTAAAACATGAAATTATTGACAATCTTTCTAAAATTTTTGGATGTTCTTTTATATCTTTAAAAAATTATGAGAGTTCTACCAGTGGTGAAATTTCAAATCACACAATCAACATTGGGTTTTCTTATGAGAATGCGGTAAAGAAGGATATTGAAATTTTAAAAGCAACTTCTTATGGTAAAGATGAATTACTTGAAGCTGCAAGGAAAGAGGTTTTAACTTCATTGGAGAACACTTTAAACGGCAACTTAAGCAATCAAAGTAAAGGTCAAATTGATGCTTATATACACGTTTCAAAAGCGGTTAAATTACATATTGATAAAAAGGAGTTATATATTTATGGTATGGCAATTTCAAAAAGCATATTAAGAGAAGGAGTTTATAAAAAAGTAAATTCTCGCCCATTAACATTGGCAAAAAAAGAAATTTCAAGAGAATTAAATTTATCCACTTCAAAATACAGAATGTTCAAATTTTCAAACCTTATGGAATTAAAAATTAGTGGAAAGGTTTTGAGTATGTGTAAAGTTGAAATGGAAGGTTTTGAAGCATAAAAAATTAGGTTTTGTGGTAGTTAGAAGATGGGGATTAATTTCCCCCCTTTTTTTTGTATTTGGCTGAAACTCTCCCCTTATTGTTATTGTAGGTGAACTTAAAAAGAAAGAAATTATGAACAATCAAAAAGCAGTATTTGAATTTGGCAATGAGTATAATTGTACAGAGTTTTTTTGTAGTGATAGGAATTGTAGTGGTATTGATGTTTCTATGAATGGTAATCATTTAGGGGAAATAATTGGCATATCAATACCAGACATTGATGATGATGAAGAAAATATTAAATTTGATAATGAGGTTATTAATTGGGTTGTTGATAACAAAAAATAATAAAAATCCCCATTCATTTATTTGAGTGGGGATTTTTTTGGATCCACCTGGCTGAAACTCTCCCCTTATTGTTATTGTAAGTGAACTTAAAAAGAAACGATATGAAAAAATATGTAACAATTTTGGATATGATGCAAGGAAAGACTTTTGTTTATTCATATTCTTATCAAGAGCTTTTAGATAAATATGTAGATAGCATTGAGGCTTTTATTATTTCAAAAGGTCATGATTTATCAAATTGTACATTCATGTGTACAGATGAGCTTCAAATTGTAAATTTAAGCGAAATTAAAACAGAGATTGATTTTGATAGTGAAAAAGATTCGCATGATGGATTTTATGCAAGAAAATGCGATGTTACTGGAAGGGGTATGAATGAAGGATTTTGTTTTGGTGATGGCATTCATTATTGCATTAGAAAAAATGATGCAATAGCCTATGCAATAAAAATGGGCTATACCTCTTTAGAAGAGGCCTATGAAGATGAAGCTTATTATTACACTTCTTGGGAAGATCTTACTGAAGATGAGTGGTATGACAAAAATGGTAATAAATACAATTCAGATGGATTGGTTAAATAAAAATAAAAAACCTTGGGTAAAATTGTCCAAGGTTTTTTATTTGGCTGAAACATTGGGCTCATTGTTATTGTAATTGAACTCAAAAAGAAATGATATGACTGTAAGTGAAAAAATAATAAGCATGCTTGTTTCAAATGGGATGTTTGAAAGTCAGGCAAAAGAGGTAATGAAATTGGCTATTACTAAATTAAAAAACTCAATTGAAGATTATACTATAACATTTAATAGTCCTTCTGACCAATATCCTAATATTGTTTATTCTATATTATATATGGAAGTAAAACCAATTGCTTTGAAGTGGATTGATAAAAACAAACCAATGGCTTGGTATCGTATGATGTTTATTTAAACATTATACTTATTTGGCTGAAACTCTCCCTTTATTGTTATTATGGGTGAACTTAAAAAGAAACGATATGAAACTAAAAAAATTAAAATCCTTTTTTGAAGATAATAACTTCAATGTTCATACAACAAAGCAGGACAATGTTCAATGCGCAGAAATTGAAACATGGACTGATGGAGGAGTTAATATGCTTATATGCTTAAATCCATTTACTATTGATGAATTTAAAAAATGTGTAGAATATTTTAATGTAGATGAAGAAATTACCCTACATAGACAAGATAAATCTTACTGTGATAATTTTACTATAAGAGAAGGTTTAGAGGATTTTGAGGCATTTAATAACAGATTAAAAGAGATCGTAACAAAATTAAACCTTATTGTTGATAACAAAAAATAATAAAAATCCCCATTCATTTATTTGGATGGGGGGATTTTTTTCTTTGGCTGAAACATTTGATCCATTGTTATTGTAAGTGAACTTAAAAGATAGAAATTATGAAAAAAAACGAATCAGGAAAAGAAGAGGTTGTTGATATATTTCTAACAGAAACACAACACCCAATTGCATATAAGGCAAAATTGGAAGAGTTGATTGAATGTGGTATGTCAGAAGGGGAATCGAGACATTATATATCTACCACAACAATTCAAATGGAATTATATTATAGCAAAAATAAAGGTTTGTTTATGGTTGAATCAGAAGCGGTAGAAGCTATTGAAATTACCAATCCATATACAGGAGAACTATTGGAAGAAATTGAAGAAGAATAAAATTTAAGTTTCGTGTTCAATCTTGGTAGAATTAAATTTCTACCAAGATTTTTTTGTATCAAATTTTTTAGATCTGGCTGAAACTCTCCCTTATTGTTATTGTAAGTGAACTTAAAAAGAAACGATATGCAAAAAGAGCTTAATGAATTGAAAATGGAATTTGATAAATTTCATGGAATCAAAACTGAAACCATTGAACAAACTCAAGTAAAAAAAGACTTGGAGGCAGTGAAAAAATATGGAAGAGCATTGAAGGATGTCAAAATCCAAACTCCAGAGATTTGTTTGGAGGCGGTGAAACAAGATGGATGGGCATTGCAATATGTCAAAATCCAAACTCCAGAGATTTGTTTGGAGGCGGTGAAACAAAGTGGATGGACATTGGAAATTGTCAAAATCCAAACTCCAGAGATTTGTTTGGAGGCGGTGAAACAAGATGGAAGGGCATTGCAATTTGTCAAAATCCAAACTCCAAAACTTTGTTTGGAGGCGGTGAAAGAAAATGGGTGGGCATTGCAATTTGTCAAAATCCAAACTCCAAAACTTTGTTTGGAGGCGGTGAAACAAAATGGATGGGCATTGGAATTTGTCAAAATCCAAACTCCAGAGATTTGTTTGGAGGCGGTGAAACGAAATGGATTGGCATTGGAATTTGTCAAAATCCAAACTCCAGGGATTTGTTTGGAGGCGGTGAAAGAAAATGGATGGGCATTGCAACATGTCAAAATCCAAACTCCAGAGATTTGTTTGGGGGCGGTGAAAAAATATGGAATTATATTGGAATTTGTCAAAATCCAAACTCCAGAGATTTGTTTGGAGGCGGTTAAAAAATATGGATGGGCATTGCAACTTGTCAAAATCCAAACTCCAGAGATTTGTTTGGAGGCGGTGAAACGAAATGGATTGGCATTGGAATTTGTCAAAATCCAAACTCCAGAGATTTGTTTGGAGGCGGTGAAACGAAATGGATTGGCATTGGAATTTGTCAAAATCCAAACTCCAGAGATTTGTTTGGAGGCGGTGAAAGAAAATAAGGAAGCAATTAAGTTTGTTAAAGAAGAGATATTCAATTAATTTAAAATCCCCCATTCATTTATTTGGATGGGGGATTTTTTTCTTTGGCTGAAACTCTCCCCTTATTGTTATTATAAGTGAACTTAAAAAGAAACGATATGAAAAAGTTAATTAGAACTACATTAATTGATACAGGTGGTCATGGATATTTATCTGTATCAAAAAAAGACTTCTTATTGATTTGTGAACCAAAAGATATTTCTGGATATTCAGGTCATAATTTGACAAGGATATTTTTGGAAGAGGATTCAGATGCTTCATTGTTTATGACAAAGTCAGAACAAAAAGGTTTTAGGATTATTGTAAAAGATGGCTATAATCTTGGATTCAAAATACATCACAATTACAATCCAGATTTATTTAATTACATACCAAGGTTATATGATATTGTAAATAAAAGATATAATATTGTGAGTATTGATAAAAAAAGAATTTTGATTAAGAATGAAAATGATACAATTTATAAAATTTCATTAACAAACCCATTCAAATTCATTGATACAATTGGGGTTTAAAAAAACAATTGTTTGGCTGAAACTCCAGGGTTATTGTTATTATTGGTGAACTTAAAAAGAAACTAAATGAAAAATGAAGCATTTAAAAACAGATTTAAAGAATTGTTGGATTGTGGTGGATCCAATTTTGTGACCATGCACCACAATGAAGAAATACTTAACTTTCAAAAAAGAATAACATCAGCTCAATATCATTTTTGTATCAATACCACTTATGATATGTTTGAGTTCACTACAAGGGATGAAAGATTTAGAACTCCATTAACAGAGGTAAAAGATTTTGTTATTAAGGCACTTTGGGGAGAACTTGGAAACGTTCCAGTAAGTGAGGATGATGAAATTGAGGTGAAATTCCTTCATTTCGATGAGTTTTGTGATAGAACAGATATTTGGCATTGGTTTGAATGGTATTTCAACATAACATTAGGAGATTATTTTAAACAATAAAAAAAATTAATTTTCATATTTCGTTTAAGTTCAGTCCCAGTGAGAGTCGTTTCTCATTGGGATTTTTTTTGTTGGATCTGGCTGAAACATTGGGTTCATTGTTATTGTGGGTGAACTTAAAAAGAAACGATATGCAAAAAGAGCTCAATGAATTGAAAATGAAATTTGATAAATTTCATGGAATCAAAACTGAAACCATTGAACAAAATCAAGAAGAAAAAGACTTGAAGGCGGTGAAACGAAATGGATGGGCATTGGAAATTGTCAAAATCCAAACTCCAGGGATTTGTTTGGAGGCGGTGAAAAATGATGGAATGGCATTGCAATTTGTCAAAATCCAAACTCCAGAGATTTGTTTGGAGGCGGTGAAACAAGATGGAATG
>Ga0163148_10004789_pt1 | contig 13963 bp, 10 predicted proteins | sample OliLakLV19MP7P2_FD_148606 | JGI IMG/M metagenome (GOLD analysis project Ga0163148, IMG submission 148606) | Freshwater microbial mat bacterial communities from Lake Vanda, McMurdo Dry Valleys, Antarctica- Oligotrophic Lake LV.19.MP7.P2 | ecosystem: Environmental > Aquatic > Freshwater > Lake >...
ATCGTTATCCTAACTGCAAATTCTCAGCTAAAAAACTAGAAGTCTCTGCAAAAACTGTCCTACGCGACATTACATTTATGCGGGAAAGCCCGTGTTGCCTCAAAAGTAAATGACACCGAAGGGGGGTAGAATTAGACATGACACCCTTGGTTGTCCAGAGGCATACCACAAGATGCTGAGGAGCGCAAGGAGCCCGAAGGGCGACTGGAGCGACGAAGCGTCTTGTGGAGGTTTTGAAGCCTCTTTTCAATTTCCTTTTTGAGGGTGAAAGGATTGAGTTTTTCATAGTCTGCCTTGAATTTGATGATCCGGGCATCGTCGCAAGGCAATGCCTCCTGAAGTCGTTGCCAGGAGGTTTGGGCGGGATAATATGTTTTTATCCAGCGGGATCCCTCCCGTTTCTTTTCCTTGAGTTTCATGTTTGCACAAAAGAAATTCTGATATTTCCCCCATTGAACATAGAGTTCATTGATCTCCTCTACGGCCTCCGGGACTTCGATCCGGTCATAACCCAGTAATTGTCGTGCGTGGGTATAGTTCTTTTGCTCCACATGCGCATTGTCGTTCTTGTGATAGGGCCGTGAGCGTGTGAAGCTCACGGGTTTGTCCGTTCTGTCCCGGAAATAGCTCAAAAGATGGTAGTTGATGAATTCTCCCCCGTTATCACTGTCAAAGCCCAAGATAGCAAAGGGGAGATTCTTTTCTATATCCTCTATGGCTAAATGCACCCCTTGGGCTCCCTTGTTCCAAACGGCTCTTTGACTCGTCCAGCCCGTGTGAATATCAGTTAAAACCACGCTCCAGACAAAGTCTCCTACCAAACTCGTCCCACAATGAGCCACCGTGTCAGCCTCCATAAAACCTGGCTGAGTGACATCCCAGTGATCGGTTTTGATCGGGATTTCCCTCTTAATGAGGGTTCCGGGTTTAGTGCCACACAGCCGCTTGGGATATCGCGCTTTTAAGGGCGAAAGCAGCCGATCAATCTGAGCCGCGCTGATCTTGAGCAATTTGCTCCGGGTCTCTTCGCTCACAGGCTTATCATAATATTTCAACCATAACCCGAGCATGGCTTTGAGTCGCTTGCCACAGGGTTGCTCCCCAGAGAGCCAAATTCTCTTAATGACCTCCAATTCCTCCTCTCCGTACTCACAAGGCCTTCCTTGATTCGGGTTGCGGGGCTGGCGCCCCGCCCCTGCTTTCCCCGTCAAGAGTTTAATGGCGTGTTTGCGGCTGTATCCGTAGTGCCCGCATAACTCATCCAATAACTTCCCTTTACCTTCCCGTCCTCGCCCCACATACCGTTCCCGGTACAGGGGTAACTGCTCGATTTGTATGCTCCGACTCATTTTCATGACTCCTTTGTTCCGGTGTCATTTCTTTTGAGTCAACGTTCTTTTTGACCCCGCCCACCTTCCCTCTCCCCGGTGTCATAACTTATGAGGCAATTCGGCATGCGTGAATCCCAAATTCCTTGCTTGCAGAAGTTAAAACCAAAGTTAGATTAGAGCCCTATGCCAAAAATCACACTTATCACCGGATTTTTAATGATTATCCTCGGAGCCGCTTCCTATATTCTCACAGGAAGGCAAAGTATGACTGCCCTCATCCCTGCCTGTTTCGGTATCCCATTTATGATCCTAGGGGCACTGGGATATAAAGATGCCCTACGCAAACATGTCATGCACGCAGCAGCTACCCTCTCTCTGATCTCGATGATCGCCACTTTCAAGGGGACTCTCAATGCCTTCAAACTACTCGGCAGCAGTGCCGCTGAGGTCGCACGCCCGGAGGCTGCCATTAGCATGTCCATCATGTTCACCCTCTGCCTGATTTTCCTGATCCTGTGTATTCGCTCTTTTGTGGTTGGACGCTTGCTTAAAAAACAAGCCCGATAAAGTCGCTAAACCTTTATATCCTTACACAGGGGTGAGGAGCTACACCTTTAAACCGTCCGCAATTTTCCATTCGTCAGGAAAAAAGAAGACTCGAAAGACAAGATTGTAAAAAAATACTCAACCTTTGATTCTTCAGAGTATTATGTGAATCTGCTTGTTCAACCTGCAGGATCCATGGCGATTTCTGGGGCTCGATTAATGTTGATACGGTTGTGTGAGCGTAACCTGATCGAATCATTATTATCTGCACTTGCGACCAAAGAAAAGATGTTGTTTCCTCTTGGAGTGATAGACACCCGTGATAATGCCTCAATATCAGACAATACCCAGGTCGCCCAAGCTCATTCACAATAAATAAGATCAAGATTATATTCCCCCACCTTACCACCCACCAAGCCACTCCTATAATGAGGATTAAATCCATGAATCTTGATAGGAAGGAGTTCAAATCCGCTTGTCCAGCGAAAATCAAAAGTGGCGGCCCTAATCGTCTGGAAATCCTTTTCCAAAATTATTTCCTCAACAGGCATTAAAACAAACATCATTTTGACATAGCAATGATCCAAATCATCTATTGTCGGACTGCATCAGTCGTGAAAGCCTGTTTCCTGCATATTGAACTAAATTAGCCGTTATTCGATCAAATTAATCTACTGAATGAAGATTATAAACCTAGATATTTTGCCGCAAGCTTCCCAATTTTTGCATTCGGCATCTTATTATCCAAAGTTGATAGGTCGATTGGAACATAGCCAATTTGCCCATCGGCAAAAACAGCCATGGCCCTATCCCCGAAACGATAATGTATTGTCGGATTGTACTCATCTATTCCAACAAATTCTTCAATCATGGGATTTGAAGTACTTGCAGGAGCTTGAAAGGTATTCACCTGGGCACTCGTGCAAAACACAACAACTTGTGAAGGATTTTGAATGGAGTCCACTGTTTGGGGAGATCCAAACCCAATCCATCCAAACATGCTTGGCTCAGAACCACTCCTGGCCAAAAGTACATTATATCCATATCCGATCGGACCATTTTTAAATTTAGCTTTTAATGTACCCCCATACATGGAATAAGCAGGATCAACACCTACCCCGCTAGTCGCCCCACCAATATATCTTCCGAGTGTCCCCCCTTTAACATCATAACTTCTTTGGCCCTCAGGAAGGGATGCACTTGCTGAGGTTTCAAAACCAAACCACCAAGCATTTCCTCCTGCCACAGGATCGACATATTTCCAGTATTGACCATTATTATCAGATTGATACATTTGGCCGGCTATTCGGAGCTGGTTCAAAGTATTAGCTGCTATAGGACCTGATGCAGCAATCTTAACCTTCCGGTACACGGGAAGGCTCATCGCAAATAATGTTGCAATAATGGCTACTGAAACTAGCAACTCTATCAGTGTAAAACCCGTCTTGAGTTTCATGATGTTCCTTTCATCACTTCAATCATTAATAATTATTGGGTAATGGACTTTTTGTTTTTGCGACTTTGAGTCACGACATAAGTAAGCACAAATAGACCTGAAATAATCATGAGATAAGTGCTCGGTTCAGGCACTGGGGAAGGCGCAGCAATTGTCCCAGTAATCGGATAAGTCCCGGGAGCTGCGGTAGGAAATGCGGCAAAAAAATTCGCAAATCCTACATCGAAAGTAAGGGCCTGCCATTGTCCGTCAGTGACAGAGCTGGATAAACCAAAACCTTGTTGCCATAAACCTCCACTGAATGGATTACCCACACCTACCAAGTCAGTCCAATAACCATCAGCAGGATTTACGCTGTAAGTCCACCCCTGCTTGTAGTGATCCATGGCATCGACTGATAGGTTCGTTAGGGATTGAGTTGAGTTCGCAGGATATCCATTGAATGGGCCCATTGCAATTCCCTGTAAATCAAAGGATGTTCCCGCTGTCGTTGCAAATCCGCCACCATTAACATCATAACCTAGTCCATAAAGGGCTAGACCAAAACCGCTAGGGGATGCATTCATATAAAGCTTTGTATCAGCAGCAACGATATCCGTAAGCATATTTTCTTTAGTAGTAGAACCATTCCATTGGTATCCCCAAGCGATGCTTTGAGGGGCTTTACCATCTTTCCAGTCAATCACTAAAACGGATTGATTTGTTCCGCTTCCTACCCAATAATTAATATCACTAAAACTTGTTACTTGAGCTTTGACTGACAGGGCTGACACCAGCAAAGCGGTTGCCAGCGTTAATATTTTATTCGTTTTCATATTCTTTGATTCACTTTCTTGTTTTTTTACGAAGGGCAAGTGTGAATCTTTTGAAGAAGGCGAATATGAAATATTCGGAGACTACTCCGGAAAAACTCTTTACTATGCCTCATTCTCTTTTTTTGCGAAAAAGTTTTTTCGTTCCTCCGACACTCGTCGGGAACGAATGAGCATCCATAAGACAGATATTCGGACTTAAGAGCTGATAACCTCCTGCTTGCACCTTCACCGGTTCCATAACCGATTGGTTTAATTGAAGCATTCGTCACTCTATTACCGCTGCGCAACAGTAGCCGACTCCCACGGCCTTCCCTGTGCTTATGATGTTTTGTAATTACTTTTCCAAAGAACTGTACTCTTTATCTCATGCCTCCTTTTTTTTGCAAATACATTCTCGTACAGATGCATAATATAAAGATTGATTTCACCCTAAACACATCCTGTTCCCCCCTTTTTCTCGCCATGGGCATGACACCATCTTGTCACATTGTAATCATTTTTTTTTCAGGTGCTTAGAACTATATAAGAGGGGTCACTCGACAGAAATGCCCATGAAACATAAAGTCCTTATCCTTTCCACCAGTGCCGGCACTGGTCATGTCCGCTGTGGTTCAGCCCTCGAAAAAGCTTTCTCCCTGAAACCGGATGTTGCAGCAGTCCGGCATTGTGACGCACTGGATTTCACGAATAAACTTTTCCGGGATTTTTACTCGAAACTTTACGCGCAACTCGTCGAGAAGGCTCCTGATTTCCTCGGCTGGTGGTATAAACAGACTGATGAACCATGGAAAACCGACAAGATGCGGCTCATGCTTGACAGGCTCAATACGAGGCCCTTGGTAAATTTTATTAAACAATTCGAGCCTGACATCTGTCTCTGCACCCACTTTATGCCTGCGGGTATCATCTCCCACTTGATTGGTAATGGGACACTCCACACAAACCTATCGATCGTCATTACAGATTACGACCTCCACGCCATGTGGCTTGCACGGAATTTTCACCGTTACTTTGTCGCCCGAGACGAGGTCCACGCCCACCTAGAGGCTCTCGGCATCCCCTTGGACAGGATTAGCACCACCGGCATTCCGATCGATCCGGTATTCAGCAAACCCCACGATAAAATCATAATACGTACCCTCAAAAACTTACCCCCCGGTAAAAGAATTATCCTCCTCAACCTCAGTGGCCTCAAGGATGAGGATATCGCATCTATGATCGCAGCCCTCTGTCGGATTAACTTCCCCCTCCATACGATTGTCCTCTGTGGAAAATCCGTCGAGATGAAGCTAGGGGTGGAAAAGCAAGTTGCCCAGCATCAAAAGCAAGATGCTTTTACCCTTCTGGGATATACCAATGAAATAAATCTCTGGATGGCTGCTTCGGATCTTTATATTGGAAAACCAGGTGGACTGACTACTTCAGAAGCCCTGGCTTCCGGTTTACCCATTGTCATCATTTCACCGATACCTGGACAGGAAGAAAGGAATAGTGATTTTCTCCTCGAGAACGGCGCTGCAATCAAATGTCCCGATACTCTCACCATACACTTCCGTCTCGCAAAGTTATTAAAAACCGAAGGCAAACTAGAGGCTATGAGCCGTCAGGCGATGTTACTCGGCTGCCCCTATGCAGCCCAAGAAGTGACAGATATTTTACTCCATGATAAATCGCGGCCAGAGCATAATCAAGTCACCCTGCGGGGTGAACATGCGACCTCCAAAGGAGCTAGCCACACTTGATGAATCATCTGAATGACCAAAATCAATCTTCTCCCTTTTTTTGGGGCGTATCCTCTTCCGGTTACCAACACGAAGGGGGATACAATAATCAGGGTGAACCTCTTAATAATTGGGCTCAATGGGAAAAACAGCGTGAGGTCGCACCCTCGGGACTTGCTGCTGACTTCTGGAAAATTTACGCAGAAGACTTTTCCCTAGCCAGATCCTTGGGCATTAATTCATTCCGGCTGGGAATCGAATGGACCAGACTCCAACCTTCCTTAGATATCCGGTCCACTCAAATACCGGCTTATGACCTGAAGGCCCTTTCCCATTATGCCGGGATGATATCCTCGGCTTACGAACAAGGATTAACCCCGTTGGTCACCCTTTTCCACTTTACCCATCCAAATTGGCTCGGGAGCGATCCTTGGTTAAAAACAGAAAATATCGACTTACTCAGCAATCATTGCGTTGATACGGTCGAATGGATCAATCATAAACTCATCGAAAATGGACATCCTCCCTTGCGCTGGATTATCACCATAAATGAGGCCAATATCCTCATCCTCAACCAATACATTCTGGGAATATTCCCCGGCTCCTTCAAGCGAGGCCCCCTTTACGCCCAAAAAGCACTCGTCAACCTCTACACTGCCCATGTCCGTACCTACAGCAGGCTTAAAAAACTATATGCCAAAAATAAGTGGGGCGAGGTGAATATTTCGACAAATAACTTTTGCCATGATCTTTATTGGGTGGACCGAGTCTGGTACGATGTACTCCACTTTGGTCAGGGTAAAAAACCATTACACGACCTCCCACTCTACCTGAAACGGCGCGCCAAAGAGTTTGATCACGATTTCCGTGATGCCAAGCTCCCCCTCAAAAAAGATCCCTCCTACGCTTTCGGTATGCTGGCAAGAAAACTCCAACTCGCCTTGTTACCCAAACTCTTTACAGAAAATTCCCTGCGTCCACTCTGGGAAGAGATGTATGAATCTGGTGAAACCCGTTTTTTTGATTATGTGGCATTTGACTATTACGATCCCTTCAGCGCACACGCTTTTCGCTGGCCGGTCTGGTGGGATTGGGAATACCAGACAAAGTCCCTCAGGATGCAAATGTTGCAAGCCGTTACGAGTAAATGGTGGGATTGGCGTATGCTTCCCCAAGGATTAGGATTCTTTATCCGGTCTTATGCAAAGTCTTTTCCAGGCTTTGACATTGTTATTGCTGAAAACGGGATGGCTACCAGAAGATCATTTAACAACAAACTCTATCCCCGTTTTGACAGGGTTCACCGCAGTGCTTACCTCTCTGCTCATTTGGAGGCTGTGGACACAGCGATTCAAGAAGGTTTCCCGGTTAAAGGCTATTTTCATTGGTCAATGACTGATAATTATGAATGGGGATCATACGCCCCACGCTTCGGGCTTTATTCCATTGATTTTACCCAAGGCACCCGCCGCATGCCCGTGGATCCCTTCGGCGACAATCCTTCAGAAACCTACCGGCGCTTGATTATGAAATACACTCGAGGAACTACTCCGCTCCTATAGCGATTTTTTTGCGCATGAATGTGGGAATATCGAGATCCACTCCGTTCACCATTGTGGGTTCTGTTTTATCGAAACGGCCTTTTTGCTTTTGGAATTCAATTAACTCCTGCTTCTCCAACCTCTTCTTCTTAGGCTTTACCGTTGCCGCAGGTTTAATTGTTATCTCGGATTCTACAAGGCCATTCGGAAAAGCTGATGCCATTGATGTTGAACCGGATTTTTCTTTAACCGTTTTGGCGGGTTGTTGAAAGAGGTTCATTTCGATTTCGGCTGAATCCTTCACCACAGACAGGGGTTTGATTTCCGGGCGTCCATGGGGAGTGATTGCAAAAACTGAAATATTCAGACGGTCATCAAAATCCTCATGGATACTGGCTGAAACTTGTATCTTTGTTTGCGGATTCAATCGCAGTTTCACATCATCAAGGATGTGCTGGACATCCTGCATGGTCATTTCTTTTCCCGCAGTGATACTCATCAGGACGGAGTCCGCCTGGCGTAAAAGGATATTATTCCCCATTAAAACACTGGAAAATACATGGCCCAAAGCATCCTTCACATTCCTGTCCCTGACCTCACCATAACCAAATAAAGTTTGTGCATCCTGCTCAAAACATTTGCCGATGGTTTCAAAGTCAATCTTTGCGAGGTTTTTAAAGGACAACATCCGCCATAATGCCAAAATAGCCCTGACATGGAGATCTGTCATGGATTCAAATGAATTCCTCAATCCTCCGATCTCATCGATCAAATCCGATAAACGTGAATGATCCAAAACCAAGACACAATCCGAAACCTCCTCTAATAGATCCAATGCCCGCCGGGCATCATCCATCCTGCGTTTTCCTTCGAAGTCATAGGGAAGGGTCACTATGGACACTGTTTTTATTCCCGCGACACGGGCCGTCTTCGCAAATACAGGGAGCCCTCCCGTAGCTGTGCCTCCCCCCAGTGCGCCGACCAGAAAAACAATGTCTGTATCTTTCATCAGTGAGAGGATGACCCCCTCATCATCAGTGGCTGCCGATTTTCCAGACTCAGGATCACCCCCGGCCCCGATCCCGCGTAAGATCCTTTTGCCTAACAGTACTTTTTCCCCAGCAATACTCGATTCAAGGGATTGTGCACGGGTATCAAAAGAAACCAAAGGCATTTGGTTAAGGCCTTCAATAATCATTTTATCAATACAATGAATCCCCACCCCACCCACGCCGAATATTTTAATACGGCTTGGCGGTAGTGAGGCCTGTTCACCCAAGATTCCGTCCCTATTGAATTCAATCATATTTATTCCCTCTGATCTATTATTTTAAAATATTAAGCTTTTCATCGCGTAGATAAAATCCATTACGCGGCGACTGATCCGTTCAAGTGTCTGATGCGGCATTCTCTCAGCTTTTTCTTCTTCGACTTTATGTGCATATTTCAAGAGCCCCACGACCACAGAATATTCAGGATTCAAATCAAGGGGTATTTGCGTGTTTGTTTGTGGCCCCTGAAGGACATTGACCGGTAATTCAAAAACCTCCTCCGCAAGCTCAGCGATTCCCACAATCATACTCGATCCTCCTGTCAGGTAGACACCATGCCTTAAATAAGGCATCAATCCCTTGCTCTCAATGTCTTGGTGGACTAGTTCAAATATTTCCTCCACCCTTGCCCTCATGATAGCCGTCAGGTCAGCCTTAGAAACGGTCCATTCTTCATAGGCTAACTCACCCCTTAAATTGATCAGCTCTTGGGAATCCATATCTTCCACTAATAGGCTTCCATGCTCGATTTTTAACCTCTCGGATGCTGCCGAGGTGGGCTTTAATCCAATCGAAATATCATTAGTAATATGTTCTCCCCCGACAGCAATGACTCCTGCATGCTTTATGGCATCATTCGCATAAACAACATACTCAGTGGTACCCGCCCCGATATCGATCATTATGGCACCATGCCTTTTATCATCCTGTTTCAAAATTGTCTGGGCGGCGGCTACAGGGGAAAAAACCACATCATAAACTTCGACCCCTGTACTCTTCACACATTTGATGGCATTTTTAATCCTCAGTTCGCGCCCGTGTATCAGGAGGTAATCCGCTTCAAGCTTGGTACCCAATTGTCCAACAGGATTACGGATTCCTTCTTTTCCATCCACATAATAATGTTGGAGCACCGCATGGATCAAAGTGTCCTCTGCTGGGATGGCCGCCTCCTTGGCGGATTCCTCCACCTCGTCAAGATCATACAAGCAGACTTCACTTTCCTCGCCTGAAATCATTGCATCGCCCCGGTGTGAAAAGCTTTTGATATGTCCACCCGTACACGCCAGATATAATTCATTAATCGTGACATTAGCTTTGAGCTCTGCCTCGTTGAGCGCCTGGTAAATACATTCGCTCGTCATGTCAAAATCATTTATTTCTCCCTTGCGGATCCCCACAGACTTTGACCTGCCAAATCCTAATATCTGGATCGAGTTGTCCGGTTTTATCTCCCCGACAATGGCTGTCACTTTGGAAGTCCCTACTTCCAATCCTACTATAATTTTTGATTTATTCCTCATTACTTCCTCCCCCTTTTCCTATGGTTGGAATACCACCGGCACATTCCGATCCACCGTCAGATCAGCTGTTTGCAGGATTTTTTCGTTTTGATGTGTGTAATTTAAAATCGCTTCGAGCCTTTCAATGTGTTCGTCCACAAATTGCGACAAAACTTTGATCCTTGCCCCGTCATTCAAGACCAACGTCACCTGATCTTTTTTTGAAACATCTATTTGGACAATTTCAATAATCGAACGGGCCGGGCTGACATCAATTCTTTTTAATAATTTACAGGCGGCAATGGCCTCCGGGTTAGCCAGTTTCATACCCTCCTTAATTTCCTGTTTTTCATTCAGACCGACTAAAAAAGGATAATGAGGGGATTGCGCCGGCCGGCGGCCCATCACGACGGACTCGTCATCTAATAAATATTGGTCAATAACCCTCACCCCATTATCCACTTTCCCGGACCACAGCCCCAATCGCGCGACAGGTTGCCTTTCAATGAGCCGGATGGTTAAGGAATCCGGTAGCTGTCGATAAACCTCTGCATTTTTAATATGAGGGATCCCTTCAAGTTTGCTGCGGACTTCCTCCAAATCCAGAGCAAAAAGGTTATCCCCTTTTTTTACTTGGGCAATTTGCAGGATTTCGACTTGGCTCATCTGGGCATGGTTATCGATGTAAATATTCTGGAGCGTATAACTCTCATTTTCATAAAACATTTTTTGGGCTAGGAATTTTGTAGCCAATACTGTTGCCGTCAGGGAGAAAACAACAATCACCAGTACCAAGAGAAATTTTCCCGAGGATTGGGTTTTAACCGTCGTCTTCTTACGGGAAGTGACCTTGACATTCAAAAGTTTCGGGTTTATTCCCGTGCTTCTCCGGTAATTCATAATAACACCTCACTGACTGATAGCCGGGCTTTTAACGACTCGACAATCACTTTCAAACAGAGTGCTGGAAAACTAATGCCCATTGCCGCCGCCGCTTTCGGGAGCAGGCTCGTCCCCGTCATACCAGGAATGGTATTGACCTCCAATACCCATGGATTCTTTTTCGAATCGAGGATCACATCCACGCGCCCGTAAACAAGGTGTCCACTGATTGCATGATAAGCCTTTAAAGCCTCCGCCTGCACAATTTCAGTTTCCTCCGGAGAAAGGTCCGCAGGCACTTGGTACTCCGACGCCCCTTGGGTATATTTATTTGTGTAATCGTAAAAACCACTCTTTGGACGGATTTCGACTACCGGAAGCACTTCTCCTCCTATCACCCCCACCGTCAATTCACGCCCCTGGTGGAATTCCTCTACTAACAGGCGCGAACCGTAGCGGTAGCCCCTTTGGATAGCACCAGCAATTAAAGACTCTCCCTTGATAATCTCGATACCTACACTGGAACCTTGGCATGGCGGCTTGATCACGATTGGCGCATGCAATTTGCTTAAACGAGCCTGGGGCTCGTCAAGGAGTTCAAATCCGGGGGTTTTGACAGAAGCTTTTTCGAAGAGTAACTTTGTCAGGATTTTATCAAAGCCATTCCTACTTTCTTCTACACCCGCCCCCGAGTAGAGAATTTTTTTATGCTCTAGGATATTTTGTATTTGTCCATCCTCGCCAAATTCCCCATGCAACGCTAAAAAGGCAAAATCGATACCTGCTGGCAGTGAAAAATCTTTCGACTGGATGTCGACTTCTACAACTGAAGCCACTTCCCCGGCTAATGCCTCTGCGACGGCAGCCCCTGAGCGGAGGGAAACTTCGCGTTCGCTTGAAATCCCCCCTTTAAGGACTGCAATATTCATTTGTGAAACCGGTTTATTCATAAATCACTCCATCCTCATCCTCGCCCAAGATCATCACTTCCGTTTCGAGTTCGATACCCCGGACTTCCTTGGCTTTTTGTTTGATGATTTCGATCAATTCTAAGACATCATTGGCGGTGCCTTTGGCATCATTGATGATAAAATTACCGTGGATATCGGAGACACGCACGCCTCCGACCCTCGTATCTTTCAGTCCGAGCTCATCAATCAATTTCCCTGCCCCACACATTGCGGGATTTTTAAAAATGCATCCGGCACTAGGGGCCGCCGGCTGTGTCGTCCAGCGTTTTGTATCCATCACCTTGAGGCGTTGGGTAATCTGCTCAGTCGTATCGACACTGGCTTTCAAAACTGCGGAAAGGGCTATGTGAGTCCTGAATACAGGAACATTACGGTAATAAACTTCCAGCTCCTCTTTCTTTTTGTCATAAATGATTCCTCGGTCATCCATAAAGCGGACACTCTCGACGACATCAAATGTGCTCCCCTCCATGGCTCCTGCATTCATCCTTAATGCGCCGCCTATATTCCCCGGAACTCCGGCCAAATACTCAAATCCTCCGAGATTCATCCGCTTGAGCTGCATCACGACTTCCTTATTACGCGCACCGGCACCTGTAAGGATCCTGTTACCTTCAAGAATTTCAACCCGTTTAAAATACGGGGAACCAAGATGGAGCACAAACCCATTAATCCCCCCTTCCTTGACGAGCAAATTGCTCCCGCGTCCGACCACAATGCGTGGAATATCATGGGAGGCTGCGTACTCTAGAATAACCTTCAGGTCCACCTCGTCAGCTGGTTCAATCCAAAATTGTGCCGGACCACCCACATGCATGGTGGTATGTTTACGCATTGGTTCTTGGCGGAGAATTTTTGTTTCAGGCTTTGTCACAGCCCAGATGCCTTCAAAAGTCTTGAGTTCATCCGCAATTTTAGCCGCCACCTCATGGATATTCCCTGCCCCGAGAGTGATAATCATGTCCCCAGGCTGAGCAATTTGCGAAACCTTTGAGAGTAACTTGCGGAAATTTGGTTCATAATCCACTTGGATACCAGACTCCAGCTTGACGGCATCATAAATCGTTTTTCCAGTGACCCCGTCAACGGGCTTTTCACTGGCCGCATATATATCGGTCAGGAAAAGCAGGTCTGCATCACTAAATGCCTTGGCAAACTCATCCCTGAAATGCATGGTCCTGCTGTAACGGTGCGGTTGAAAGAGAGCAATAATCCTCTGGCTATGACCGCTTTTGGCCGCTGCTAAAGTCGCTTTAATCTCAGTAGGATGGTGGGCGTAATCATCGACAACAACAAAATTATTTGTCTTGAGCTTCACTTCAAAACGCCTTCTGGCACCACAAAATCCGCCCAATGCTTTGGCGACTTTTTCAAATGAAAGGTTGAACTCAAGGGCAACAGCAATCACCGCAAGGGAATTGGAAATATTCTGCCTGCCGGGGACATTCAGCGTCACAGATCCGAGCAAACAGTTATTATTCATAACCTTGAATGTCGAGCTGAATTGCCCCGGCTGCACGTCAATAGCCCTAATAGTCGACACATCACCAAATCCAAAACTGACCGCCTTGTCACTTTTCGCAAAGAGCAGGAAAGTTTCAGTGTCATCTGCGCAGTAGAAAATTTTCTTCTGGGTATTACTCCCCAGCGTCTCAAAGGCCGAGAGGATAGCCCTGATATCTTTGTAATAATCGAGATGCTCTTCCTCAATATTCAACACAATACTATACTCCGGCTCAAACAATGTCACCGTACCATCGCTTTCATCAATCTCCGCAACAAATTGCTCGCCCATACCCAGCTCCGCACTCGCGCCAAGGTCAGGCACTTCGGCACCCACGTAGTAGCTGGGTTGCTGGTGACAAGCTTTCAAGACAAATGCCAACATCGACGTCGTGGTGGTTTTCCCATGCATTCCAGCTACCGCCACAGACTTTTGCGAACCCATCAATACACTCAATGCCTCAGCCCTACGAACCAAGGGAATACCCTCTTCTTGTGCGGCTTTATACTCTTCATTTTCACAACGGATAGCCGATGAATAAACCACCAAGGCCGCATCCTTTACATGGCTGGCATGATGGCGGTTCTGGAATTTTAATCCCAGCGCCTGGAGTTTTTCAATCTCGTTATTCTGTAGCAGGTC
>Ga0163148_10004791_pt1 | contig 13954 bp, 7 predicted proteins | sample OliLakLV19MP7P2_FD_148606 | JGI IMG/M metagenome (GOLD analysis project Ga0163148, IMG submission 148606) | Freshwater microbial mat bacterial communities from Lake Vanda, McMurdo Dry Valleys, Antarctica- Oligotrophic Lake LV.19.MP7.P2 | ecosystem: Environmental > Aquatic > Freshwater > Lake >...
CCCACGTCTCGAATCCGATCCAGCACTTTCATAAACACCTAACTTAGCGCGCGAATTCAGACTGTCAATAAAATACCGGTAATTTGACGCTACAGCCCTGATGTTTAGGCTACAGCGTCAACGCCCGAGCTGAATAGAATGACGTTCCTTCTACGGCGGCGCGGGAGATTAGATGTTATGCAGCGGCAATCTCCTCAACCTCTCGAATACGCGTCGGGGCAGACGGCACCTAAACGGCGGGTCACGCTCACTGAAGTGGGAATTTGCATCGGAATAGTTGCAATCACAATTTCCATGACCGCAGGCAGCGGGGAGGGCCGTGAAGGATACATCATTTACCTCTATCCACTGGTATGGCCACTTCTGAAATTCGCATTCGGAAGCCATGAGATTCCTGGTCTCGTGCTGTTCATCGCGTGTGCTCTGTACTGGCCCGTGATCGGGATCGTCGCCCATGTGATCTTGGTGCAATACTCAAGATGGCGCCACCGCAGAGCCGCTGCATAACCCGCCGCTGGAGCGGACCGCGGCGGCGGTTACTTTATATACGGTCGAGCGTCGCGGTTGCCGCCGCGGCCGCTCAACGGCAATACGTTATGCAGCGGCAGGAGCGTTGTTTGCGACCTTCTGGTAGGGGGATACCAACTCGATTGGTTTGCATCGTTGGTGCCGCTCAGTATCACGTCCCGCTATATTGCCGCTGTTTGAGCGCGCAATCGTTTCTTTCGCCCTTTCAGGGCTTTTCGCTTGTCGATCCCAACCCAGGGCTTTCGCCCTGGGCTACTTTCTTTCGCCGCTACGCGGCTGAATGCGGGCGTGCTGAGCCACTTCTGACGGCAAGCCTGCTGAGCCATTGCGGCGGTGTTGATTGACGTGACGTTCCACGCCAGCCGCGAAGCGGCGTAAGAAAGTAGCCAGGGGCGCAAGCCCCTGGAAAGGTGACGATCAAATAGCCCCGAAGGGGCGAAAGAACGTCGGCGGCGCGGCGTTTTATAATGGCGTTCGACGACGGCGCGATTGAAGGACGAGCGGGCGGGAAGATCATCAATTCGCGATCCCACGCGTGCGATCGGCGAAGTATCGTCACACGCGCATCCACTCTGTCGCCCGTTCCGGGCTGGTACTCGCTCAAACCAACCCAGGGCTTGCGCCCTGGGCTATTGTCTTTCGCCGCTTCGCGGCTGGGACATGCCGGACATGCTGGAATACCGGGACATGCCGGGACAGTCACCTATTTCGAAGATTGACGGACCGTCACCTCCTTCATATCGGCGCGGGACGAACACCGGTCCACGACGTCGTCACTTGTGCCAGCAATGTTTGAGAATGCAGTCCTGCCGCAACGCACGAGATGGTCAATAGAATCTTCTTGATCAAACCCGCCCGGTTGTTTGGCGATCGTCGTGACGGCCGTCGCGGGGTCGATGAATCGACCCCGCCGGGGCGGGTGAAAAAATCGCGCCGGAATTGGCTTGACTTTTTCAAAAATAGTTAGTATTGTGTTGGGTTACGAATTAGGCGATGGAGGAACTGCGTCGCCGCTCTTTGTCAATCGAATATCGACAGCGATGGGTCGTGCCTGAAACGGTATCGGAAAGGACCGAAAGTTTCCGGTCGGGACCTCTTAGGGACCCAGTTTTGGGCCGGATGGGACCCGTTAGGGACCCGGTTTGGACCCGGTTTTTTCGGACTTTTTTTCGCTTAAATTGCAGCCGGGCAGTGGTTTAGGGATTTTTGCACTACGTTAACATCTTTTTTGTGATGCACGCGCCGTCAGAATCGGCAGGCTTGGCGCGGCGAATTCAATACATTTGGCGTCTTTTGTCGCGTACGCGCGGCGTTGCTCCGATCGGGCAGGTAGGCCGCCAGTGCAATCGACGGTTTTCGTCGAATAGCGAGCCGAATCTCAGCAACCGGAGATGTATGATTGGCGGGCGGTCGTTGTGGGGCCGGAATCGCATTGCTCAAGTCCACCGCCTGGTCACAATGGGTCGGCGTTACGCGCTGCTCCGCGACTTTCGTAACTGCCGGCATTGCCGTGTATTTTGGATTGGGGCATTTTTGCAGCGCATCACAGGAGTCTTTTTGTGGCCGACATACGCCCGTTTCACGCCATTCGTTACGCGGATCGACCCGATTTAGAGCTTTCCAAGCTCATCTGCCCCCCGTACGACGTGCTGGATGACGGCCCGAAAAAGGCGCTGCAGGCCAAGCACCCCAACAACATCGTGACGATCGATCTGCCCTACACCCCGCCGAAAACCGTGGGGCCGGATAGCGTTTATGAGCAGGCGAACATGACCCTGCAGGCGTGGCTTAGTGCTGGCATCCTGCAAAAAGACCGCCGGCCGGCGATGTATCCTTATGCGCAGACGTATCAGCACTACGGCAAGGCGTTTCATCGCCGCGGATTTATCTGTCTGGTGAAACTCACGCCGTTCGGCGAAGACGTCATTCCGCACGAAAAGACTTACCCCGGTCCGATCGAAGATCGCCTGAAGCTGATGCACGCCACGGGCGCGCAACTTTCGCCGGTGTTCGGGCTGTTCAATGATCCGAGAAATGAAGTCACTAAACTGCTGTACAGCCAGGCCAGCAAGCCGCAGATGTCGGCAACGCTCGATGGGGTGGCGAGCCAGCTCTGGAGCGTGATCGACGCCGAGATTGAGCGACAGGTGATTGACCTGATGAAAGACAAAAAAGTTTACATCGCCGACGGTCACCACCGCTACACCACCGCGTTGCACTACCAGAAACAAATGATCGAAAGAAACGGCGGCAAACCGCTGCCTCCTAATGATGCTGCGAATTACTGCATGTTCGTGCTGGTGGCGATGCAGGACGATGGCCTGCTCATCCTTCCCACTCATCGCATGCTGCAGCTAGAAGCCCCGTTCGACATCGCGGCGTTCTCCCAGGCAATTGCCGATGTGGCCACGGTGACCGAGCTTTCGCTTTCGTGCGACGAAGTAGAAAAGTGGACCGACGAGCAGCTACCTAAGCTGCCGCCGCACACGTTTGGAATCTATGACGCCGTGACGAAAAAACTCAGCAAGATTGAATTTCACGACGTGGACGTGCTCAAGCGGTTCGAACCCGAAAAATCCCCCGCGTGGCGGAAGCTGGACGTGGCGATCATGCAGCGCTTTCTGATTGAAGAAATCATCCAGCCGAAGTTCAACAACGGCCAGGAAGCCAAAAAGGGATACAGCGCCTTCGCCAAAGACATCGTGCCGATGACCGACGGCGAAAAGTACGATATCTCGCTCATCATCAAATCAACGCCGCTGCACGCGCTGGAAGAACTGGGCAAGGTCGGCGAAGTGATGCCACAAAAGAGCACGTTCTTTGTGCCGAAACTGGCGACAGGAATGACGATCAATCCATTGCGCTAAGCTCCCCCGCCCTTTACTCAGGGAGGGGCTTGGGGGGAGGGTCGGATGACACATGCGCCGTCGGCGGTTCGGCCCTCCCCTTGTCCCCCTCCCGGAGTACCAGGAGGGGGCAAATTTCTTACCCCGCCGTCGCAAGTTCGAGCGGGCGGGAATTCACTCGGCGTGACCCCGTGATCCACTTGCGTATTCCGAGGGTTACGCCTTCCCAGCCCGCGCCCGCGCGTTGTTGAAGGAATTGGTCGTAGATGCGATCGAGCAACCGCCCGAACTCGCGCAATTGACCGATGCGCTCTTCAAACAGCACACGCGGTGTTTCGGCTTCAGGTACGTCGGGCAGTTTCAACCCCGAAACCGCCAAGCTCTCGGCGGCCAGAGAGAACGCATATTGCGCCCCGCCGCTTTCGATCGTCAGCCCGCATTTACGCGGGAGCTTGCCGGTTCGCAGCGCCTCGGCGGCCTCGGGCATTTTGGTGGGGCCGGTTGATTTCAAACTTGTCTTGCCCGTCGCGCCGTACGCGCAATCGAGGTCGAGCGAACGATCGAACATGACGGCGATTTCATCCTCGCCGATCTTCACATAGCCATCGTGCCGGTCGGCATCGTGCCACAGCCAGAGCATAAACTCGTTGCCGAGGTAATCTTTGGTTTCGGCAAGTTTGCTGGTCCAGGGGTAATCCGGCGATTGCTGTTCGCCTTCGGGGCCGAATACGAAGCGCGTGGGCCGAGCGTCTTCGATATCCCGGCGGCGACCACGCGGTTCCAGTAGGCGAGCCGCAAGCGTGCCGGCGGAAACCGGCGCTAATTCCAAGCCGAATGTGCGTCCGAAAAGCTCACGCAATTTCTCTTCCGCCGCCTGATTAACGGCGGCATACAGCGTGGCCGACGGCAAATCCCACAACACCGCAAACAGCTTGCTCCGGCGGTACTGGCCCGATCGCAAGTCGTCATCCATCTTGCGACGCACCACATCGCGCACGTCGCGCTTCTGACCCTTGCTGATGAAACCCGAAGGGTTCCCCGCCGCCACCGCTTGCTCTTCCACCGCAAGGTAAGCCTGCTTCACCTCCGGCGGGACACGGTTGGTGTCGATGCGCATGCCGATATGCAAAGCGTCGGCGTATACGTTGGTGTCGAACGAAAACTCGCGATCCAGAATATGCCGCCCGCCGTTCCAGCCATATTCCACTTCTTCCGGGACGCCGGCTTCAGTCGGGCGGAGGGCATTCTCGCTCAGCACATCGAGCTGCGCCTGTTCGATCATGGAAGGCGACTTGCCAATGACCACAAAGCGGCGGAACGAAACAGCACCAGAATCAAACGCCATGAAATGTCTCAATAAAAAGGATGACTCCCCGTCGCGAAGCTATCGGGCGACGGCGATTGGCACAAACCGGGCGTTGCGACTTCAACAGGAATCGCGCATGTTATCCCCTCAGCATCCACAAGGTGGGTGGTTATTCAGAAGGATTCCGGCAACATGCTCAAATACGTGGCTTCGATCGTCGCGGCAGCAATTTTGACTGCGGGCTGTGCCGCACCCACCAAGCCCGAACCGTTTCCCTCCGCCACGCCGCAGCGAGTGATCGATGTCACGCAAATGATTTTCCCCGCGGTCGTGCGGCTGGATGTGGCGCAGGAAATTTATCGCGACGGCAAACGCACCCTGCAGCGCGGCATCGGCAGCGGCGTGATTATCGACGCCGAAGGGCGCATTCTCACCAACTACCACGTCGCCGGCCGGGCCGCGGAAATTTTCATCACGCTTTACAACAAAGAGCGCGTCCGCGCCGCACTCGTCGGCGACGACCACTGGACTGATCTGGCCGTCGTCCAGCTTGATATGAACGAAGTCAAACGGCGCAACATCACCTTTAGTTTCGCCCAACTGGGCACGAGCAAAGGCGTGTTGACCGGCCAGGATGTGATCGCCATCGGCACGCCGTTCGGCCTCGCCCGCACGATGACGCTGGGAATCGTCAGCAATAACGAACGCACGTTGTACCCCGATCGCGTCAGTATTGATGAGTACGAGACCGCCGACTTCGATAACTGGATTCAGATGGATACCCCCATCAATCCCGGCAATTCCGGCGGGCCACTGGTGGACCTTGACGGCAAAGTCGTCGGTATCAACACCCGCGGCGGGGCGCAGAATCTCAACTTCGCAGTTCCGATCGATACCGCCAAAGAAGTGATCGCGCAAATTCTTTCTTCGGCGAAAGACGGCAAGAAAGGCCACGTCACGCGCAGCGATCTGGGTCTGGAACTCAAGCCGCTGCAAGACCTCGAAAGCTTTTATGCACTCGACATCAATCAGGGCGTGCTGGTCGACTCGGTCGCCAAAGGTTCCCCAGCGGCCAAAGCGGGCGTGAAGACGCAGGACATTCTGCTGGCGATCGATGGCCAACCGACCAATGTCCGCTTTCCCGAAGAGCTGGCACCGTCGCGCAAGCGCATCGCCCAACTGCCGATCGGCAACACCATCACCCTCACGCTCCGCCGCGGGAAAGAAACTGTCGAGGTAAAGGCGGTGACGGAAAAGCTGGAAGGCGCGGTCGGCGAGGAGCGCGAGTTTAAGATCTGGGGCATGAGCGTCCGCGATATCACCCGGCAGTACGCCAGTGAAGGAAACCTGGACGATGACAAGGGTGTCGTCGCCACGACTCTCAACCCCGGCTTCCCCGCCGCAAAAGCCGATTTGAACGGCGGCGATGTCATTCGCAGCGTGAACGGCGCCGACGTGATCGACCTCGACAAGTTCGCTTCGCTTTACGACGAATCGGTCAAGAAAAAAGAAAGCCGCGTCGTGTTGGGCGTGCAAAGCGGCCGATCGCGGCGCACCGTGGTGCTGAAAGTAACCTTCGAATCAACAACGGACGACAACAAATGACACGATCGATCAAGACCATTATCACCGCTATCGCGTTGGCCACCGCGCTGGGCACCATTTCGCCGGTCGCTCACGGCGAAGAGCCATCTTCAACGTATGCGAAGAGTCTTCACGACAAAGTTGCGCCTTCGATGTACGCGGTGCAGTACACCTGGGCTTATGAATTCGGGCGAATCGAGTTCGTCACCACCGGCATTGTCGTGCGCGACGACGGCCTGATCGCCGTCCCGCTCAGCGCGGTCGGCCCGGGCATTCCGGATATGCAGATGGTCGATTTCAAGATCATTGTGCCTGCCAAGGACCGCGATGAAATCGAGCTGGACGCGGTCTTTCAGGGTCGCGATGAACGCACGCAACTTGCGTTCGTCAAGCCCAAGGAAACCGGCCGAACCTGGGCCGCCGTCACGTTCGAAGACCTGCCGATTGCCATGGGCGACCGCGTGGCTTCGATCGGCATGCTGCCCAAAGATGCCGGCTACGGCACGTACTTTCAGCAAGGCATCATCGGCGCAAAACTGCGCGGCGAACAGCCGGCGTGGCTCGTAACCGACGGCGGCGTGGGAGCGATCGGTGCGGCGGTGTTCAACGCCGATGGAAAAGCCATCGGCCTGGTGATGGGGCAAATGCCGCAACAGCCGTTTTTGCACACGTCCAGCGACCGACGTAATCAGGCCATCAACACGTTGGCCGCAGTCAACGTGTCGCCTTGCCTGTTCGTTCCGACGAAGGATTTCGAACTGAGCTTGAAAACTCCCCCGACCCCGCAGCAGCCCATCAAGCTGCCGTGGATCGGCACGCCGCAGCTTACCGGGTTGGAGAAGGACGTTTCCGAAGCCTTTGGCCTGCAGAACCAGCCGGCCATTGAAATTGGCGATGTCATCAAAGACAGCCCCGCCGACCGGGCCGGCCTGAAAGTGGGCCAGAAAATCGTCAAGCTCAACGGCCAACCCCTCGAACGGGGTGATAATCCCGAAGAGCTGCCGGTGATTCTCGGTCGCAACCTGCGCAAGCTGCCCATCGGCACGGAGATCACGCTCTCGATTTTCACCGAGAAGGATAAGCCGCTTCAGGATGTAAAAATCAAGCTGGAAGAACGACCGAAAAATCAACGGGAGCTTCGCCGCTTTTGGGCGGAAGATCTGGGCTTCAGCGCGCGCGATGTGTCGTTCGAAGACACCTACGCCCGCAAGCAAGCGGCTGATTTCAAGGGAGTGGTCGTCGCAATATTGAAGCGCGAAGGCGCCGCCGCAGCCGCTCGCCTGGAAATCGGCGACATCATCACGGCGCTTAACGGAACTGAGGTGAAAAACCTCGACCAGTTTGAAGCCGCTTACAAAGCGTTACGGAAAGATAAGCCGAAAGAACCGATTGTGCTGGTTGTGCTCAAGCCCGACGCCACGACGCAGACCATCAAGATCGAAGCCCCGCAGTAGCCAGCTTGCTTCAGTGACATCCCGAATCGCATCGCGCCAGGCCAATCAGAGATAACATCGTCGCGCGCCGATACTCATCACCCTTTCAGAAACGACTGATAATCATTTTCGCGACGCCTCTTCCAAAAGGGTGCATTGAAATCGCACGATTAATCTTTGTCGTGTTGAAGAATGCCGTGACGGATGGATCGCCGCGCTGCGAGGAGCTGTTTATATGCGAGTCTTGCCGAAGTCGTGGCGCCGTCGTTTGCACCACCATCTTGAGCCGTTTCGAAAAGCCCGACGTGAGGTCGCGCAGGCACGAGCTCGATGCTTTGCTGTTGACCTCCACGCGCGGTGGCTGGGCTTCTTTGCGCAGATGGCATGGATCCTGGAGATTCTTCAATACGCCGAAGAGCAGGACAAGCGCGTTCAGATTCGGCTGACCAGTCCGCAATATGTCACACCTTCGCGCGGCCCGGACTTCCTTGGCTATTTCTTTGAACCTGTCGAACCGGAAGTGCCACTCAAACCCGCCCTCTGGCATCGCGTGGGCGATATCAACGACCTTAAGCTTCCGCGGCACTACGACGGCAGCCTGCAAATCGAAACCGCTCGGGATATGTTGTTTCGGCATTATCGCTTTCGTGCCGAAGTGCTGGCTGAGTTTGATGTATTCGCGCGCGATCTGCTCGGAACGATGCCAGCCCTCGGCGTACATTTCCGCGGCACCGACAAAACCGGCGAAGCCGATCGGGTTTCGCCTCTTCGGATGCTCCGCGCAATCGAACTCGAGCTTGCGCATATGCCTGCCGGCTCGCGGTTGTTCGTGGCAACCGATGAGCAGGCATTTCTCGACGCGTGCCTGCAGCGATTCGGCCGGCGGGTTATGGCCCTCCCTGATCACCGCCGGTCGACCGACGACCGCCCTGTGCATAAAGACCTCGCCGCCGACGGATACTCGCTCGGCCGCGATGCGCTGTTCAACTGTCTGATGCTTTCGCGCTGCCGCCGGGTGCTGAAAACAGCGTCGATTCTTTCCGCCTGGGCGAAGGTTTTTGAACCTGCGCTCGAGATTTACACCCTTAGCCGGCGGCGCGGCATGCATAGTAAGTATTTCCCGGAACGGTGCATCCCCGACTACCTCCCGCCCCACCTCGCGACCGTGGCATAGAACGCGTTTTCACGGCTGAATCCAATGCCTTCACTTGCAATCCAGCGCAAACGCCGTATGTTCTTTCGCTCGTTTGCCTACCGGGCAGATAGCTCAGCTGGTAGAGCAATGGACTGAAAATCCATGTGTCGCCGGTTCGATCCCGGCTCTGCCCATTTAGCTGGAAACCGCAGAAATCATTAAGGTTTCTGCGGTTTTTTGTTGGGCCTACGCACCTACTTTCCCCTGCCGCTTCGTCATCGCTTCGCGATTGTACAGACAATGACTACCACGACGGCGGCGATCAAACATCCAAAACTAAGGTCCGCCATCATTAGGTGCGCCGCCCGTGCGATGGCCCAGGTTGATCATCACTTGGGCCGGGATTTTTTGCTTCTGTTAAGGGTCATCTAGCTGTAGCCTGCCCGCAAGCTGCGGGCGGCGGACGGTCGCCCGATGGACATCGACCGGGAAATCTCGGACACTATCTGTTGTAAATGCGAGGACAAAGCCCTGACGCATCCCTCGCCCGTCGAGCCGCTAAGGGCAATGAACCCGCGCAACTAAAGTGAACGCGGCCGATTGCTTCAATCATCTCGGTGGTTGTTTATTTTTGTTTTCGGGAGGAACTGCCATGTCTACTCGTTGTCTCGTGCGCGCTATGAATCGTCAGATTAACCAAAGCCGAATTCGTTCGTCGGCTCGCGGTGCGGTCTGGGCTGCGACCGCTGCTGTGTCGCTTCTGGCGCTCTCGCACTCCGCATCGGCCCAAAGCGTCCACACCTGGAACGGCGGCGGTTTGGACGATCTCTGGAGCAACGCCGCAAACTGGACCGGCTCGGGCCCCGCAGAGCCCGACGGCAACGATGAAATTCATTTCGCCGGCACCACGCGCCTCACGCCATCCCGTGATACCGCGTACAACGGCTACCGCATTTTCTTCGACACCGGCGCCGGCGCGTTCACGCTCGGCGGGAACGCACTCACCCTGTTCGATTCCGGAGCCAACAACCCCAAGATCGAGAACAGCTCCACCAGCACGCAGACGATCAACATGGCCATCACGCTCGACGGCAATCCTGTCGCAGGCTCGTCGGCGGAGATCAACCCCGTCAACGGCGACTTAGTATTCGGCTCCACCGTCACGCTCGCCGACCCCGGCAACACGCAGTTGCGAATCTTCGGCAACAACGGCAAGACCGTGACGTTCAACGGCGTGATCTCCGGCGACAACAGCATCGCCATCAACCAGGCGAGCAACGTGATCTTCAAGGCGGCCAACACGTACACGGGCGACACGTTCGTGAACGCCGGCACGCTTCAGTTTCAGACCGTCGGCTCGTCGGCGAGCAGCGTCATCAGAGTGGGCAACATCAGCGGAACTGACACCGCCACGCTAAGCCTGAGCGAACCCACCGGCGGACAAACCATCGGCTCGACGGTCGTCATCCGCGCCGGCTCCTCCGGCGTCAAGACGGTCAAGGCAACCAACACCAGCGGCACGAACACCTACAGCGGCAACTTCTTCCTCGACGCCGATGTCACCATCAGCGCCGACAGCGCCGGCGGAACGCTCACGCTCAGCGGGACCACGCTCGATCTGAAAAACCAGACGATGACCGTCACCGGCTCGGGCAACACCAACATCAGCGGCACGTTGCAGCAAAGCACCGGCTCCGGAAAGCTCGTAAAGAGCGGGACGGGCCTGCTCGCACTCAGCGCGACCAACAGCTACACCGGAAGCACGACGATCAACGGCGGCACGGTCAGCATTGCCGCGGATAACAACCTCGGCACGGCGCCGGGGGCCGCGACAGACGGTGCGGTGACCTTCGCGGGGGGCGCGCTGCGCGCTACCTCCACCATGACGCTCGCGTCGACGCGGAATCCGCAGTTCAATACTGGAGGGGGAACCTATGATGTTGCCTCAAGCGCGACGTTGACCGTAGCCGGAATTCAGAAGGGAACCGGCGGGTATAATAAAACCGGTCCGGGCACGCTTGTACTTACGAGCGGAGCTAGCACCGTGACAGGTCAAATCATTGTCACGGGCGGCGTGCTGCAAATTGGGACTTCTGGGATGATTGGTGGAACCGGAGCGGGTGCTGGCACCATCACGCTCGATGGTGGCACGTTCCGCAACACCGATCCCGGTGCAAGCGCGCTGGCTTTCATCACAGCGAACCGCCCAATTGTCATCGGTTCCAACGGCGGCACTCTTGATCTTTCTTCTACCGGCGCAATTCTGGCACTTACGAGCAGCACCATTTCTGGCCCGGGCAACACCCTTACTAAAGCCGGGCCGGGAACTCTGCGGATCGTAACACCAACCTCGTTCACGTTTTCAAAACTGGTTGTGACTGGTGGGCTCTGGCAGGGCGGCACCGACGCCATCTTTGGTGCGGTGCCTGGGGCGTTCACCGCAGACGCAATCACCTTAAACGGAGGTGGGATCAGCACCAACGCCGGGGTGACTACGAGCGCAAATCGCGGGGTCACTATCGGTGCGAGCGGGGGGACATTCAACGCGTCTTCGAGCAGCACTATTTCCGGTGTAATCGCCGGCACGGCCGGGGGCGGATTTTTCAAGACAGGAGCCAACGCATTCACGCTGCTCGCAGCCAACACCTACGACGGCCCGACGAAGATCCTTGCCGGCCGGATCAATCCCAACGCAACCGGAGCGCTCGGCTCGGGGATCGTCAGTTTCCCTGTCGAGGCCACAGCCAACGGGACGCTGGTCAATAGCTCCTCTCCCGCGGTCGCGGTCACGCTCAGCAATGAACTTCAATTGAATTCCACGTTCCTCATCGATATTTCCGCCAATTCGGGTAGGTCACTCGAGTTCACCGGCAAGGTGACGGGTGCCTCCAACTGGAAAAAGGACAATTCCCCTTCCGCGGGGGGCACGGGCACTCTTGTTTTGTCCAGCAGCGTTAATGATTTTGCCGGCGGGCTGACGGTCTTCGTCGGCCAAGTCGCCGTCACAGCCAACAACGCCTTGGGCGCCATCGCCGGCGGGACGACGATAAACACCGGCGCATCGCTCGTGTTGCGGGGCGGCTTTGACTACACCGCGCTAGAGCCGGTGAACGTCGCCGGTCCCGGAAGCAGCGCCAGCACCGGCGCGATCAACAGTGCGAACGGCGTCAACAGTTTTTCCGGGCCGATCACCATGGCGGCCGCCAGCACAGTCAACGTCGGCGCTGATACGTTCACACTTAACGGCGGCATCGACGGCCCGGGCGCCCTGACCAAGTCCGGCGCCGGAATGCTGGTGCTGGGCGGAACCAACACGCACAGAGGAGGCACGGATGTCGCGGTGGGAACGCTGCGCGTCGCTTCGGATGCGGCGCTGGGTGACGCGTATACCGGAGAAATCTCGCTCGCGCCTCTAACTGTCGGCGCGGGGTACACGTCTCCACCCACGGTGACGATTAATGCCGGCGGGGGAGGCTCGGGCGCAACGCCTGATGTCGTCAACATGAGGGTCGCCAACGTCGTCGTCACGGCCGGGGGAACGGGCTATGTAACCAACACCGCAGCTACCTTTGCCGGAGGCGGCGGCGCGACACAGGCCACCGGGACGATATCAGCATCAACCGGCACCGCCACCATCACGGGAGTCAATGTCGCGACCGGCGGCGCGGGATATACGACACAACCCACGGTCAGCTTTATTACGGGCACGGGTGGCGCGGCAACGCCTTTCCTGGGCATCAATAGCCTTCCGCTTACGACAACCGGCACCGGTTACGTCAGCCCGCCGACAGTCAGCGTGAGCGCGCCCACCGGGACCGGACCGGTTGCCGCTACCGCAGCTGCATACGTTAAGGGCTTAATCACGCTCTCCGGCGGCACGTTACAAACCGGTGCGAGCTTCAGCACCATCCGTCCGGTCTTCCTCAAGGGCGTCGGCGGAACGGTCGACACCGATGGCAACGACAACACCTTCTCCGGCGCGCTCACCGGCCCGGGCAGCCTCACCAAGGCCGGTGCCGGCCGACTCACGCTCACCGGTTCGAATAGCTACGTCGGGACCACAACCGTGAACGCCGGTGCGCTTCTGGTGAACGGAACGCACGCGGGCGGTGCTGCCTACACCGTAAATACCGGGGGCACGCTCGGCGGGACCGGAACGATCAGCGGGGCCGTGAATATCAACGTCGGCGGCACCATTTCCCCGGGCAGCAGCATTGGAGTGATCAACACCGGTTCTCTGACGCTCGGTACCGCGACCGCGCCATCCGCACAGTACGCACTGGAGGTCGATATTGACGGCAACGCCGCCGACTACACCGACGTGACGGGTACGGTCACGCTGGACCGGGTTGACCTGGCATTCACGTTCGTGTCCGGGATCACCTCTCTCCCGGGCTCAAAAACCTTCATCATCATTCGCAACGACTCCAGTGACGCGGTGACAAGTACCGTCAACAGCTTTGCGGCGGCGACGGGTTTCATTCCGCAGATTCTTTCGTATGCGGTCGATTACAGCTACGCGGGCACTGACGCGCGCGGATTGAGCGGCAACGGGAACGACGTGGCGATCACCATCACCTACGTGCCCGAACCGGCCTCCGGCATGGTCATGATGGTGATGGCCGCCGCGATGCTCCGCCGACGGCGGCGCGCGGCATGAGCGGTATGGCAAGGCGATCGCGGGAGTCGATGGGACGGCGCGAAGCCCTATAGCGCCTTTTTTTCACAACACGCAGGGCTGTCAGCCATCACTGAGTAAGGTTGTTTGAACACTCCGCGGAAAATGGCTTGTTCGCCTGGGCAGCATCTCCGTCACCTTTTCGTGGCCGGCAAGCTTGAAGCGCGGGCAAATGTATTCTGCGTTTGCATCACTTCCAGCAACCCGTTCATCGCTGCCCTGCTCTTGCCGCTTTACGTGTCCACGGGCGCCGTGCCGGCTGCCTAGTACTACAGTAGCGCATCGTATTTTCGTCTCGCGTAGTGGCATCGCTTTGCGATGGCCTGGTGTTCGCGTCGCCAGGTAGACCACAGCATGGTTCGTTCATCGCGGTGCAGGCGGGGCCAGACGATCTGGATCAGGAGTCGCCGCACCTCGGGTTCGGTCAGCGGGATCAACTCTTTC
>Ga0163148_10004793_pt1 | contig 13952 bp, 7 predicted proteins | sample OliLakLV19MP7P2_FD_148606 | JGI IMG/M metagenome (GOLD analysis project Ga0163148, IMG submission 148606) | Freshwater microbial mat bacterial communities from Lake Vanda, McMurdo Dry Valleys, Antarctica- Oligotrophic Lake LV.19.MP7.P2 | ecosystem: Environmental > Aquatic > Freshwater > Lake >...
CAGTACAAGGCAGCGCCGCCGGCACCCGCAGCGGCGCTGCCTTGTACTGCGGTGACGCCGCCATCAGCGTTCTTCTTGCCTCCTTTGAGCTTGGCTCGACCTTGCGCATCGGCGCTGCTGCTGGCGATTAACAGCAAGGCGACTGCGGCGACGGCGATGAACTGCTTGTAGATGCTCATGATGTTGCTCCTTGGACTGGGACGTTGCGAGAAAGGGATGGAACGGGACGATGGGCCGGTCATTCCGGCCGGCACTTGATCAAGGCGCTTGCAATGCTCGGGCAACGGCGATCAGTCGCTCGATGCCGCGCACCGCGTCGACCAGCCAGGCCCGCATCAGGGCTTGCTGGTCAGGTGCCAACGACTCATAAAACTCGAGACGACGCTGACGGATCGATTGCGACTTCCAAAGCGCGAACAGCACTTGGCTTTGCACGTGTTGGCTGAGCAGGCCGAGGTCGGCCTCGGGTTCGGCCAGCGCCGCTTCGAGTTCGGGCATGCTGGCCTCGAGGTCGGCCAGCAGCTGGCGGCGCAGGGCGCGGGCGTCGGTTTGCAGCGCCTCCCATTCCAGTTGCTGGGCAGGACTGAGATTGAGCTGCCCCGCGCTGGGTGGTTGCATGAGGCGCAGTGGTCCGGCTTCAGCCGGCACCGGATTGATAGTAAGGACGGCGCCGAGAATGGCGGCGCGAAGGATGATTCGTTTCATGGATCTACCTCGCATTGAGCGGCATTTCTGCCGGTTAGAGCAGACTAGGGACATGGCTCGCGGGATTCCGTAGCAGTGAGTCAACGGATGTAAGGCGGGGCCGCCTCAGCAACATCCGCTTACATATCCGACGTGATCCGGCTTGTTGCGCACTTCGTCGGCGGGTAGCGTGAGGCACATCGTTCAAGCAGCTGGGAGCCCACCATCCACCACCCGCCCACCGAATTCTCAGCGATTGAGAACACGCAGCGTCCGGAGTCTTTGCTGCTGGTTGACGACGACCAGCGGTTGCGCCAGCTGTTGGCTGAATATCTGCGTGGCGAAGGCTTCGAGATAAGCGAGGCCGCCGACGGTCGCCAGCTGACGGCGGCGTTAAATCGTGGTCACTTCGACTTGATCGTGCTCGACTTGATGTTGCCCGGTGAGGACGGGCTCAACCTGTGTCGGCGCCTGCGCGGGGAGGGCCTGCAAACGCCGATCGTGATGCTCACCGCCAAGGGCGATGAGATCGACCGTATCGTTGGACTTGAGCTGGGTGCCGACGACTACCTTGCTAAACCCTGCAACCCGCGCGAACTACTGGCGCGAGTGCGCGCGGTGCTGCGTCGACATCGCGCACTGCCCACAGCGGCACCCCAGGCCGAAGCAGGCCTGGTTGTGTTTGGCGATTGCGCGTTCGACTTGCAGGCAAGGCTGCTGACTCGCGACAGCCGTCGGCTGCGCCTGACCAGCGGCGAGTTCGCCTTGCTGGCAGTGTTTGTCCGCCATCCGCGGGTGCCACTCACGCGCGACCGCCTCGCCAGCCTGGTCCACGGCCGTGCGCACGAGCCATTCGAACGCAGCCTCGACGTCACCGTGTCCAAGCTGCGACGAATGATCGAGCCCGATCCGCAGCAACCCCGCTACCTGCAGACGGTGTGGGGCGTCGGTTACGTGTTCGTGCCCGACCGTGCTTGAGTGATCGCGTGATCGGCTTGCTGCCGCGCAGCTTCACCGGTCAGCTTCTGGTGTTCAGCAGTGCTCTGCTGCTGGCGATGCTGCTGCTGACGGCGGTCCTTAGCAGCGCCCTCGCCCTGCATCCCAGCGCCGAACAGATGGCGCGTTCGTTGATGGTGCTGGCCGATGCCGCCGGTCGCGAGCTCACTGTGCAAACGCGCAGCGCGCCCCACCTGTCGCCGATGCTGGTTGATGCCGGCGTGTTTCCGGTGCTGCCCGTGGGCAGTCGGCCAGTAGGCTCTTTGCGGCCTTTTCCATTGGCCTTGCGCGACCGCCTGCGCCAGCGCCTGCAACGCCCAGTCGAGCTGGTCAGCCTCCCCGATGGCGAGATCGCGCTGTGGCTGCCCAGCAGCGCGCCGACTCAGATGCCATTCGGACTGCGTTTCGAATCGGCACGGCGACCGATTGCGCAGGTCGGCCTGTGGCTCGCCGTCATCGGCGGCATCGCTCTGCTGCTCGCTGCGGTCTGGTTGGCGCGTTGGTTGAGCCGGCCACTTCGACGGCTCAGCGAGTCCCTGCCAGCGCTGGCTGCCGGTGCCGCGCTGCCTGATCTTGGACGCCACGCACCCCAGGAGCTGCGCGCGCTCGCGGACACCCTGGCCGATGCGATCAATCGACTACGGGAACAAGCACAGGCGCGCGAGCAGACGTTGGCTGGCATCTCTCACGATTTGCGCACGCCCTTGATGCGGATTGCTTTGGCCGCCCAGCTGCTGCCCGAGCATCCGCATGTCGCCGCCATTCAGGCCGACGTTGCCGAGATGGACAGGATGATCGGCGAGGCGCTGGAGTTGGCGCGCGCCGGCCGTCAGGAGCCGGCTGAGTTGATTCCACTCGCCGCACTGGTCGAGCGCCTGCTTGGCGAGCAGCGCGAGCAATGGGCTCTGGACATTGATCCGAGCATCACCCTGCGCGCGCCGCCAATTGCCCTGCGACGGGCGATCGACAACCTGGTCCAGAACGCGCAGCGACACGGCGCGCCACCGTTCGCGCTACGCGCGGTGCGCACATTGGAAGGATTGGAATTGAGCGTAGCCGACAGCGGAAACGGTCTTGGCGAGCTCAGCGCCGAGGACGCCCGCCAACCATTCCGGCAGGGCGCCGGCTCGAGTAGCGGCAGTGGTCTTGGGCTCGCCATCGTCGACCGCCTCGCCGCCTCGTTCGACGCGACGCTGCAACTGGAGCAAGAGGACAGCGGCTTCCGCGCCGCGCTGCGCATTGCCGCGAGCCGACTGGTCGAACCGGTGCCGAACAAACGCGCGGCTGACGATTGAGGTTGCCACGCAACGTTCGTGCACACAGAGCAGGCACTTTAGGGTTGCGGCACGTCGAGCCCGTGGCTCATTTATGCTGACCAACGGTGCTGGCGGCCCGAGAGTCGGGATTAATCCATCCACCCCCAGGCGATCGCCGGCTGGCCGCAGCATCTAGGACGCGTGTGTTTGGATGCATTGTTCTTCGGCGGATACATTGCATTGATTCTTGTTTGGCCCTATCCGGAAGAGTTAGCCCGGCCTTTTCATGAATGCGCACGATGATCGCGCAGGACTCTGATCGCACAGGGGATTCTCTGAAGGAGCGACGTATCGGGCCATACGGCCGACTGAAGAGAATTCCCTGTGCGGTCAAGAGGCAAGCGAGGGCGTGCGCATTCATGAAAAGGCCGGGCTAGGAAGGATGCTCGCAAAGCACTTGCAGTAGAACTGCTACGTCGGCAGCCCTCGCAAATGTGAGAGCCATGCAGAACCTTGCCTAAGCCTTGCCCCGTTCCACCAAGGTCTGCGCCACCTTGTCCCGCAAATATGCAGGCTCGAGTTGATCCGCAGTGATTGTCTCTCCGCGCGCCATGGCGGCAAGACCCAATCGAGCGACTGCACGGGCGTGCGGCAGCGCTTCGGGGTCGCAGCTCAACAAGCGACTCGCTAATTTGATTCGAAGCGCGCCATCCACGGCGGCAAACCCGCTGCCGACGGCTAGCCAGTCGTCGCCGGCAGGCAAGGTCAGAGATTGCGAGGGAATGTGCAGCCGTTCGCTGTTGAGCGCAGTTGGCAGGCCATCTGCGTCAATGCGAAAAGCACCCGCATACACCTCGCCCATGCGCGCATCGATGGCAGCCAGCACCTTTTGGTCGGGCGTGGCCTTGGCCTCGACGGCCAACGCAGCCAGGGTGGAGATCGACACTACCGGTCTATCCAAGGCCATCGCGATTCCCTGTCCTACCGCCACCGCGAGTCGTACGCCGGTAAATGCACCGGGTCCACGCCCTACTGCGATTGCATCGATCTGGCGCTTGTTGATACCGGCGGTGGCGAGCAGTTCGTCGATCCAAGGCAGCACCAGTTCGGCGTGCCGGCGCGGGGCGATCTCGAAGCGTTCGATGAGGCGTCCGTCGATGCTGAGTGCGACGCTGCAGGCTTCGGTGGCGGTTTCAATGGCGAGCAGGTTCACGGCTGGATTTCGCCTTGCATTGGCATCGATGCGTCGCTTGGCGCATGCAGAAATGCGACGACCTCGCTCAACTCGCGGGTACGCTTGAACGGCGGCAGGCTGTCGATGAAAACTCGGCCATAGGGCTTGCTGACCAGCCGCGTATCACAAAGCACCAGCACGCCGCGGTCGGCATGAGTGCGGATCAAGCGCCCTGCCCCTTGCTTGAGCGCAATCACTGCACTCGGCAACTGCCAATCAAAAAATGGATTGCCGCCGCGCCGCCTTAGGGCATCCAAGCGCGCCTCTAATACCGGATCGTCCGGCGCGGCGAATGGCAGCTTGTCGATGGCCACCACCGTGAGTGCTTCACCGGCGACGTCCACGCCTTCCCAAAAACTGGCCGCGCCAAGCAGCACGCCATTGCCCGATTGCCGAAACGCATCCAGCAGGGCCGAGCGTGGCAGGGTGCCTTGCACAAACAATGGAAACGGCGTGCGGCCGGCGAGATCGGCGGCGGCTTGGCGCAAGGCGCGATGCGAGGTGAACAACAAAAACGCACGGCCGGCCGAGGCTTCCAGCACCGGCAATAACACGTCGATGAGTGCTTGGCCGAAGTCGCGACTGGCCGGCTCGGGCAGGCCTTTAGGCAGATAGGCCAGGGCCTGATGCGGGAAGTCGAAGGGACTGGGTTCCAGCACCGTGGCCGGATCAGTCAGCCCCATTTGCTCGGCAAAGTGATCGAAGCGGCCGCCAACCGCCAAAGTCGCCGAAGTAAATATCCAGGCCGCACCAGACTGCTCGCGGTAGGCACGCAACTGGGTGGCGACGTCGAGTGGGGTTTCACTCAAGACGAAGCCGCGACCACTTAGCTCATACCAACGAACGGCCGCCATGTCGTCGCGACTGTCGTCATTCAAACCGGCGGGCTTGGCGTCATCGGCAAATTGGCGCAAGCGCCGCAGCGATTCGGTAGCACGCTCTGCACACGCCTTGAAGCCAGGACTGCGCTCGGCATTGGCCGCCAATACGCGGCCGAGCTCGGCCAGTGCTTCTACCAATGGACCCAGCGCGGTGGCGGCATCGGCATTGGCTAATAGCCGACTCAGCGCGGCGCGACCGGGCAAATTATCCATTGCCAAACGGAACTCGCGCAGACGTTGCTCAAGCATCTGCGCGGGCGCTTGTACAGAGGCCAACGCACCGGCCACCCCAGCGCATTCGGAAAGTGCATCGCGTCCCAAATCACTAAGTTGCCGGCCCGACACGCTGACGCTGAAAAACTGCGAGGCCAACTCGGGCAATTGATGCGCTTCGTCCAACACGAAGGCATGCGCGCCCGGCAGGATTTCGCCAAAACCTTCCTGCCGCAGCGCCATGTCGGCGAAAAGCAGGTGATGGTTGACGATGACCACGTCTGCTTCTTGCGCGGCTTGCCGAGCACGCACGACAAAGCAGTCGGCGTACATCGGGCAATCGCTGCCCAAGCAATTCTCAGCGGTGGAAGTGACGTGTGGCCACAGCATGGAATCTTCAGCAATCGCGTCCAATTCGCTGATGTCGCCGCGCTCTGATCGCCCTGCCCAGGCGCGAATCCGGGTCAATTCGGCCAGGTGATAGCGGGCAGTGAAGCGGCCCTCTGCAATCGTCTGCTCCAGCCGATAGCGGCACAGATAATTGGAGCGCCCTTTCAACAAGGCGGTGGAGAGACGCGCGCCGAGGGCTTCGCGAACGCGCGGCAGATCGCGGTGAAACAGCTGATCCTGCAGCGCGCGCGTGCCGGTTGACAGGATCACGCGCTGTCCCGACAACAACGCGGGGACCAAATAAGCATAGGTCTTGCCGGTGCCAGTGCCGGCCTCGGCGATCAGATGTTCATTGGAACTCATCGCAGTCGCGACTGCCGCCGCCATGCGCGACTGCGCCGGCCGTGGCGCGAAGCCGCTGATCGACTGTGCCAAGGCACCGGCGTCCGCCAAGGCGGCGGTACTTTTGCTGGCTAATGACATGCGGGCGAGCGCGTTGAACGGGCGATGGCTTCAGTTGGCCATCGCACAAGCACCCATCACATCCGCACCGGCGGCGGCGTGGCGCAGCGCTGCGCTTGCTCGTTCGCGGTGCTGGCCGCAGACGCATTACCCCGCAACTCGCGCGCCAAACGCACGGTCGCCCAACTGCGTCGGCACAGTGGCCCCAGCTTTGGCCCCAATTCGTAGGCGCGCGCGGCGTTGCTTTCGGCGCTGTCCAACTTACCCAACACCAGCAACATTTCGGCATGCGCTTGCAGCAATCCTGGCGATTCTGGCAACAGGCCGAGTGCCTTCGAATACGCAAGCTCAGCCGCGGCAAAGTCGCCGCGTGCTTCGGCCATTTCGGCTTGCACTCGCAGGTCAGCGACTGCGGAATCGTCCAGCGGCTGCACTTCCAAGGCATCGTTGCCTTCGAGTTCAGCCGTACGGATTTCGAACAGCAAATCGGTAGCCGATTTCTTGGCAACGCGCGGCGGCTCAGTCAGTTCAGGCGCGCCGGCACAGGCCGCTAATAGCAAAGATGACAAGCAAAGCAGTAGTAATCGATGAGTCATTGGGTAGGTCCTTCTTGCAGCCAATCGACAAAGCGGTCCAGCGTACAGCCTCTAAACTCCTGCGGCGCGAAGCCGGCCACAAATGCCAACTCACGCGCGCCCTCGCAGGCGGGATCAGTGCGGGTGGTGCCAGACCGATCCACCGTCGCCCACTCCAAGCCGCCCGGATCAACTTGCAGAGGTAAACTGGGCATACGTTTGAAGAGTGCTGACCACACCCGCATTGCGCCGGTCGCGCCCAGCAAGCCAGTCGGCTGATTGTCGTCATTGCCGACCCACACCACCGCCAGATGGCGACCCGTCCAGCCGGCAAACCAGCTGTCGCGACCATCATTGCTGGTGCCGGTTTTGCCGGCCGGTGCCAAGCGGCCGAGGCCATCCCTGTTGAGTTGGCGAGCGGTGCCGTTGACCGCCGCCTCCTGCAGCGCAAGTGTAATCAAACGAGTGGCAATGGCGTCGCCCGGCTCCGCACGCGGCACCTCGACGTCATAACGATGCAGGCGATTGCCATTGGCATCGAGTACGCCGCGCACGCTGCGCAGCCGCTGCAACTGACCACCAGAAGCAAGAAACTGGTAAAGGCTGGTCATCTGCAACGGGCTCAAGTCGACCGCGCCCAACAGCAGCGAGGGATGCGCGGGAGGCTCGACGCCGCCTAGCACTCCCAGCAATCGGCTGAGCCGATCCACGCCGACCTCGATGCCCAGACGCACAGTGGCCTGATTGTAGGAGCGCGCCAAGGCATCAATCAGGGCGACCCAGCCGTGGCTTTGTTTGTCGGCATTGTCGGGTGACCAGCTTTGGCTTCCACTGATGCGGACGGTAATCGGCGCATCTTCGATCTCTGATGCCAACGACCAGCGCCCCGGCTGCGCCAAGGCCAGCAAGTACACAAAAGGCTTGATCAGCGAGCCCACCGGTCGTTGCGCCTCAAGCGCACGATTGAAGCCCAGTTGGCGGCTGTCGCGCCCGCCCACCATCGCCACCACTTCGCCGTTGCTGGTGTCGCTCACGACCAGTCCAGCTTGCAGCGGCGCATCCGGCTTGGCCTTGATCGCCGCCAATTGCTCGGACACGGCACGCTCAGCGTCGGCTTGGACAGCCGGCGCCAACGTCGTCAGCACCAACAAGCCGGCCCCGCGCAGGCGCTCGGGCGGATAGTCGCTGGCCAACTGCTCGCGCACCAGATCAACAAATGCGGGATAGCGATTGGCGGCCAGACTGCCAGCGGCAGTCACTCCCAATGGTCGCGCCTTGGCGCGTGTGCGCTCGGCTTCATCGATCACACCGGTATCCACCATGGCTTGCAGAACCAAGCCACGGCGAGCCAAGGCGCGCTCTGGAAAGCGGCGCGGATCGTGATAGGACGGGCCCTGGATCATGCCCACCAGCAAGGCGATGTCGGCGCTGTCCAATTGCTGCAGATCGCGCCCGAACCAGAAGCGCGAAGCTGCCGCAAAACCATGCACCGCTTGCCCGCCCTGTTGGCCGAGGTAGATCTGATTGAGGTAAGCCTCCAAGATCCGCCGCTTGTCGAAACGCATTTCGATGACGACCGCATACAAGGCTTCACGCAGCTTGCGAGTGAGCGTCTGTTGGCGGTTCAAGTACAAACTGCGCACCAGCTGCTGGGTCAAGGTGCTGCCGCCTTGAGTGACTTCGCCCGCGCGCGCATTTGCCCACGAGGCGCGCGCGATGCCCTTCCAGTCGATCCCGACGTGATGGAGGAAATTGCGATCCTCCACGGCTTGCAGGGTCATGATCAGCAACGCCGGCACTTCGTCGACGCGGACCAGCTGGCGTTCTTCTTGGGCGGCTCCGTACAAGCTGGCGATTCGCGCCGGGTCGAGCTGCGCGCGCGTGAGGCGCTCGCCGTTTGCGTCGAGCAGGCGCGCTAGATTTTGCCCGGCGATGCTGAGTTCCAGCCGCTGCGCAGTCACCTGACCGTCGACATCCCGAAAGCCGCGGCTGGAAATCCGAAACCGCGCACCGTCGCGCTGGTAGCTGCCAGCCGCGCGACCTTCGCCATCGTCGCGATAATTGGCTGCGGCGAGTTCGGCAAGCAGGCTGTCGATGCTGATCGGCTCGCCGACGGCCAAAAGCAGCGGCCGAGCCATCACCCGCGTCGGGATTTGCCACGCCAGCCGGCCGAACTCGTGTTGCAGGTAACGATCCACCACCCACCACGTGGGCAGTAAAAATCCCACTCCGAGAGCAAACCCGAAAAGCACCGCAAGCAGCATCCAATGCCGCCATCGAGGTGGGCTGGCGACGGCTTTATTTGCGGCGGGTTTGGGCACGATTGAGAACGCGTTGGCGGAATGGTGAGGCCGGACAAAAGCCAGCATGAATGCGGTACAGATCGCCCCACCTGCGCGCAACGCCCTTAGACGATGCGAAAACGCAAACTGAGCTGCCCCAAAGGCGCAGCGGAGCAAGCTCCGCTCTACGAAGCAATGCATGTTCCACTTGCTCGACTTAAGCCGAGCTTGCTCGGCTGTGCTTTTTTGAGCACGCCGCCGAGCTTGCTCGGCTGTGCTTTTTTGAGCACGCCGCCGAGCTTGTTCGGCTGTGTTTTTTTTGAGCACGCCGCCGAGCTTGTTCGGCTGTGCTTTTTTGAGCACGCCGCCGCGCTTGCTCGGCGGTTTTTGTGGAGGTGGAGCGCACCGACATCTGGCTGACTGCCACAGCTGTGGTCAGCAACCAAAGCAAACAGCGATAATCCAGCCCCGCAAGTTTAGCCGGTACCGCCGTTGCGGTAACCCGAATTCAACAGCGCGGCACAGGCGGCCCGCCAGTGCCCGCCCGCAAGGAATCAGCGTCCCCCACGTGAGCAACCCTGACGTACTGAACGCATCAGCGCCAACCATTGCCTGTCTGTTTGCTGGCGACAGCCAAGCGGCCATCCGCGTACGCGCCGTATTGCCGGACGAGCTGTTGCTGGTTGAGAGCAGCCACGGTACAGCTAGCGCAGCGCTTGCAGCCATGGCGCAAGAGCATCCTGGCCGTGATGTGTTGCTGATCCATGCGGACGCCGAGCTGACGTTGCATATTTGGCAACGCTTGCAGCTTGCGCGCGACACCTATCTGGATGCACAGGTGTGGACGCCTCTGTGCGCACGGGTAAATGCGTTGGACCCGCGTCCGCGCGCCGCAACGCTTTCCAGCGAGGCCGTCGACCGCTGGTGTTGGCTGCTGGCGGACCGCAGTTATCCGCAATCCGATCATTGCTCGCCTTTGCTCAGCCTGTGGCGCGCGGCGACCTTGCAGCTTTGCCTGGATCGCGGCGGTCGCCTCGATATGAAGTCAGCAGCGATCACCTGTATACGCCTCTGCGACAGCGTGTTCGTTGCTGCGAATGGCGCTGACCTGAAGCTCGACAGTGGGGTGCCACATCCGGCCGCTGCGGTGCTGCGCGAGCGCATCCAAGCCGTGCATGCGCAGACTTTGCCCAATGCGATTGGCCTCGATGGCCGGCCCGTCGTGTTGCACGTACTGCATGGCTGGGGCGGCGGCGCGGAGCGCTTCGCGACTGACCTGATCGAAGCCGATCAGACCCATCGACACCTGGTCCTGATGGCGCTGGGCAATCCGCAACGACGTGTGCATGGTGAAGTGATCGTGCTGCGCGCAACGCCCGGTGGAGCGAATCTTCGGCAGTGGCCGATGGCGGCGGCGGCGGTTGGCACGCGCATGGAATCGGCCGAATATCGCGCTTTGCTCGACAGCATCATCGGCGACTTTGCGGTCGCGGGAGTTGTGGTTTCATCGCTGATCGGGCACAGCCTCGATGCGCTCAAGTCTGGCCTGCAAACCGCCGTGGTCTGTCACGACTACTACCCGGCATGGCCGATTCTGCATGCCGACTTTGGCGACGCAAGTGTCGATTTCAGCAGCGCCGCAATTCCCCAGGCACTGCAACTTGCCGCCGCCAACTTCGAGTTCAGCGAGCCACGAGCTGCCTACTGGCAAGCCCTGCGGATGGCCTACATCGAGACGCTGACCCGCAGCGACGCGTTACTGATTGCGCCGAGTCGAAGTGTGCGCGACAACCTGTGCCGGATCGTGCCCGCGCTCAAGCAGCGACGTTGGCAGCAGATCGGGCACGGCTTGGCCGAGTGGTTGCAACCACTGCCGACGATTGCGCCTGACCCCAAACGCGCCGCCCTGCGCATCGTCGTGCCGGGTCGCATCAAGGGCGGCAAGGGTGAAACCTTGTTGGCCGAGCTACTGCCGCGGCTGCCGACCGATGTCGAGTTGATTTTGCTCGGCTGCGGCGCAGCAGGCATGCGCTTCTTTGGACACCCACAAGTGCATGTGCAGCTCGACTATGAGCGCCAGCAGTTGCCAGATTTGCTGGCCCGCCTGATGCCCGACGCGGCCTTGCTGCCGGCGAGCGTCGCCGAGACCTTCAGCTACACCTTGTCCGAGTTGCGCGCACTTGGCGTGCCCGTGATCGCCACCGCGCTGGGCAGCTTTGTTGAGCGGATTGCAGATGGGCGCAACGGCCTCCTGGTAAGCCCCAATGCCGAGTCCGTCGCCAAGCTGTTGCAGGCCTTGAGCGACGACAGCGGACCACTGACACTGTTGCGTCAGCGCTGGCCCAACGACTCGCTGCAGAGCATGTGCCAGGCCTATGCTGACGTGCTCGGATTGGCACCCGCCAGCCTCGGCGCGCGCTGGTCCACCGACACGCTGACCACCTTGCAGCGGCAGACATTTGAGATTGCACTGACTGTTGAGAAGCGACAACGGACAACACTCGCCAAGCAGCTGGTGAGTCAGCAAAGCGAACTGGAACGTCGCGCCGAGTGGGCCAACAGCGAGCACCGCCAAGCCGAACGCCGACTGGAGTGGGCGCAGTCCTTGCAGGCGCAGGTCGCGTCGACCTCGTCCTTGCTGCTGGATACCCAAGCCCTCTTGGAGGCCACCGATAGCGAGCTGCGCGAGCGCGGCCAGCACGCCATAGTCCTTGCGGAGCAGTTGGACACCCTGCAGCAACAATCCAAAGCCGAATTGGACGCGGCAGCGAGTCAACTCATTGAGTCGCAATCCCTTATCGAATCGCTGGTCGAGCATCGCGATCACTTTCAAGCGGCGCGCGATGAAATGCTCGCCAGCATTTCATGGCGCATCACCAAGCCGATGCGTTATGCCCGCCGCCTCATCAGGCACTTTTTTGGCGGTATCGCCACACGCTTGCGCTTTCGGATTTCACGCGCAACAGCCACCCGCAAACGGGTAGCCAGCAGCCTGCGCGTGCGCGGCATCTCCGGCACTTGGCGTCGGCTAAGGCAGGAAGTCGCCCCGCCGCCGTCAGCAGTCGTGTACGACATCCCGACGATGCCCACGGTCAGCAACGACATTCCCGACGTCGACGACATCGTCCTGGTGCGTCCCGCAGCGCCGCGCGTGAGCATCATCGTGCCGGTTCACAACCACTTGGCACACACCATTACTTGCCTGCGCGCGCTGTCCCAGCAGCGGCAAAAAACCACCTTCGAAGTGATCGTGGTAGACGACTGTTCCAGCGACGCCAGCGCCGACCTGCTACCGAAAATGCGCGGCCTGCACTACCTGCGCAATCGCGAGAACCTCGGCTTCATCGGTGCCTGCAACGCTGGCGCCGCGGTCGCAAGAGGCGAGTATCTGGTTTTTCTCAACAACGACACCGCCGTGCAAGCCGGCTGGCTGGATGCGCTGATCGACACCTTCAGCCTGCGCCCGGATGCCGGCCTGGTCGGTGCCAAACTGGTGTATCCCGATGGCCGCTTGCAGGAAGCCGGTGGCATCGTCTTCAACGATGGCTCGGGCTGGAATTATGGTCGTTTCGATGACCCGGCCGACCCGCGCTACAACTTTGTGCGCGAGGTGGATTACTGCTCAGGTGCGGCGATTGTGCTGCCGGCTGAGCTGTTTCACTCGCTGGGCGGCTTCGACAGCCACTATGCGCCGGCTTACTACGAAGACACCGACCTGGCTATGAAAGTGCGTGCAGCGGGCCTGAGCGTGCTTTATCAGCCAGCGTCGGTAGTGATTCACTTTGAAGGCATCAGCTCGGGCACCGACACGGCCAGCGGCATCAAGGCGTTTCAGCTGGTCAATCAACAGAAGTTTCTGGCCCGCTGGCAAAACACGCTTGCCGCGCATGCCGCGCCGCCCCCGCACACACCCATTGAAATCTCACGCCAGCATCGGGCGCGCCGACACGTGCTGGTGATCGATGCCACGGTGCCGCAGCCGGATCAGGACTCGGGTTCATTGCGGCTGGTCAATCTGCTCCGCCTGCTGGTTGACGAAGGCTGTGCGGTGACTTTTTTCGCCGACAACCGCGCCTACATCGCCGATTACTGCGAAGTGCTGCAACAGCTGGGTATCGAAGTGCTTTGGCATCCCTGGTTGGGCGATCCGGTAGGTTGGTTTGCCGAGCACGGCAAGCGCTTTCACAGCGTGTTGGTGAGCCGTCATTACATCGCCTGCAGTTACATCGATCTGGTCCGCCGTCACGCGCCGAAAGCACGTTTCATTTTCGATACGGTCGATTTGCATTACCTGCGCGAGCAACGTGCCGCCGAACTGGCCGGACGCAGCGATCTGGCGAAAACGGCTGAGCAAACCCGCAAGCTGGAACTCGATGTGATCCAACGCAGCGATGTCAGCTTGGTGGTCAGTCCGGTGGAAGCGGCCTTGCTGGCCATCGACGCACCCGCCGCACGCGTGGAAATCCTGTCCAATGTTCATGAGGTCCTCGGCTGCCGGAAAGGATTTGCCGAGCGCAGCGATCTGATGTTCATCGGTGGCTATCAGCATCCGCCCAATGTGGATGCGGCAGTCTGGTTTGTGGGCGAAGTCTGGCCGTTGATTCGAGCCGCCGCGCCTGAACTCAAATTCCATCTGATCGGCAGCAAGGCCAACGAGCAGGTCAAAGCCTTGGGCGCTGAAAAGGGCGTGGTGTTTCATGGCCATGTCGAGAACATCGAGCCGTTTCTGGATGGCTGCCGACTCGCCGTCGCACCGCTGCGCTACGGCGCCGGAGTAAAGGGCAAGGTCAACATGAGCATGAGCTACGGCCAACCCGTGGTCGCCACACCCGCCGCCGTCGAAGGCATGCATCTACGCGCGGATGAAGATGTGCTGGTCGCCAGTACGCCACGCGAATTTGCCGATGCCGTGTTGCGTCTGTACGCGGATGAAGCGCTATGGCAGACGCTGTCTGCCAACGGCTTGCACAACGTGCGCG
>Ga0163148_10004795_pt1 | contig 13946 bp, 10 predicted proteins | sample OliLakLV19MP7P2_FD_148606 | JGI IMG/M metagenome (GOLD analysis project Ga0163148, IMG submission 148606) | Freshwater microbial mat bacterial communities from Lake Vanda, McMurdo Dry Valleys, Antarctica- Oligotrophic Lake LV.19.MP7.P2 | ecosystem: Environmental > Aquatic > Freshwater > Lake >...
ATAATGGGTTTTCGGCACGGAGGTGCCGGGAATGGAGCAGCCATGGATCGGCTTTTGCAAGTGGATCGTGAGGAATTGGCTCGGCGGTTGCTGGCGGAGGTTCAGCGGACGCTGGGACAGGTGATGGGGCGGCCGGGACAGTCACTGTTTTTAATAGCGACCGAAAAAGGTGTCACGAACTTCAAAAAGACCTTTCCATTCGACGGCGGTATAACGCATTCACGGCGTAGCCGGTGGGTTTGTCCTGTTCGGTCCGGCGTGAGGTCGAGCTGCGTTGACGGGGTCGCGGGCGAATCGGCTGGGTTGCGCCGGCGGCGGCTGGGTTTCACGGCACCCCTTTTCCTGGTGCGACTGAACGACTTCACACTTGCTAAGATGATATCACTTTCGCGCGCTTTGCTGCGGGGTTCATCGGGAAATTGTTGGTCGTGGTGGTGGCGAGGCATCCGTCGGCGGCGACATCTGGGGTTTGGTCGGGCGAGTGGGGGTTGGCCGGTCGAGCCGACGCGGCGCTAAGGCTATGCGGCGGCGTGGGGTGGGATCGGTGGTTCTTAACAGTATGTTAGGGTTGACTGCGCTCCATAGGTTCTAGGGTTCGGTCGTAAGACTATTGATGGTAGTATCTTACATCAACAGTGAAATATTTCACAAAGTTGTGCTGCGCAGCACATTCTTCTCAGTGCGATCGGCTCTCGGCTATCGGCGGCGAATTGTGCCACGTGGCACAATTGCGCGCGGGCGCTCTTCACGCCGGGTTGTGAGCTTTAGCGAACGCCCGGATTCTTCGGTGCCCGGATTCTGCGGCGCCACGTTCGTGGGTCCCGGAATCTTCAACGCCTGGATTCTGCGATGCGCCGGGTCTGCAGAGCTCAATTCCGGTCGCGCTCAGATTCTGCGAGGGGTTGGCGCCTTCACCATGGCGCGACGCGAAAAAACCATTGTGCCACGTGGCACAATCGCGCGCGGGCGGGTGTTCACGCCGGGTTGTGAGCTTTAGCGAACGCCCGGATTCTTCGGTGCCCAGATTCTGCGGCGCCACGTTCGTGGGGACCGGAATCGTCAACGCCCGGATTCTGCGGTTGCCGAACATCCGCAACGCGGTGATGCCCAACTTCAGGCGTTATGGGGTGCCCCTGAATATTATCGTGCCTGGATTCGGAAAATCTGAACAGGGTCGTGGACAGGGCAATCGCATGTGCCTCGATTTACGAGCCGAAAGCGTCAGTGACCGGTTATATTTCTGTGGGAATAGGTCGTATTGCTGCTGGAATCGGGTCGCTGACGCTCGCCGCTCGTTAAATGCGTTTGCCCTATAAGTCGTGGAAGGGGGGCGCGGGGGATAATTGCTCGACATTTGTATAAGCGTTATTGTATCAGCGGTGATCGATGGTTGAGGGGGAGGCATCGCGTGAGCAACGTTCGGCCGACTATCAGCGCGTATCAGGAACCCGAGCCCGGCACGCCGCTGGAGGTCGGGTTGGGGGCGTTTGCAAAGGCGCTGCTTTGGGGGTTGCTGCTGGTGGCGCTTGTGGCGGGGGTTACGGGGGTATCGATCTCGACGGATTATCTCGACCAGGACCCCGATCGACTGGTGAACAATCCGCCGCTTCGTGCCTGGGCGGGGATTTGGCCGATCTGGCGGCAGGCGCAGCATTTTCCCGACGTGTCGCCGCTCACTTACACGTCGTTCCTGGTGGAAGGCCGCATGTGGAACGTCAACGGCCCACGATCGCCGGCGGGGTTTCGTGCAGTCAATGTCATCACTCACATGTTGGCGGTGCTGGCGTTGTGGCATCTGCTGAAAAAGCTGGAAATCCCCGGCGCGTGGCCAGCGGCGGCGGTGTTTGGGGTGCATCCGGTGAACATGGCGAGCGTGGGTTGGATCAGTCAGCGGCCGGTGATTCTTGGGACGCTGTTGGCGCTGCTCACGCTGGTGGTGCTGTATCGCATAATGGGTTTGAACCCGAAGCCGCAAGAGACGCATCGCGTCTTTCGTCTGCCCGACAGCCGTGCGGTGTTGTGGGCGGGCGCGATGTTGCTGCTGACGATGACGGCGTGTGCGTCGCCGGCCATTGCGGCCATGCTCGGGCCGGTGACGCTGGTCGTGCTCTGGTGGGAGCGGGGGAAGATTACCAAGCGCGATGTGCTTACGATCGCGCCGCTGTTGCTCGTTTCTCTGCTGGTGCTGGCCGGCGCGCTGTTCCTGCTGCTGCGGCGCGGCGTGGGCGATGTGGCGCTGGTTGATTCGCCGATGTGGTATCGACCGATTGCGATGGTGCATCAGATCGGGTTCTACGCGGCGATGGTGGTTGTGCCGGCGCGGCTGAAGTTCGCGTACGAGCCGTTTGGGGTGTTCGACGCCGGCGCGATTGTCGCGCTGGTGATTGCGGCGTTGGTCGTCGTGGCGACGGTGCTGGCGTGGCGGCGCTACGGCCGCGGGCCGATTGCCGCGGTGGGGATTTTTGTGCTGCTCCTGCTCCCATCGCTCGTCTGGGTGCAAACGCCGGAATTGTTCGGCGGGTGGGTGGGGCTTTCACGGTTGTATCCGGCGTCGGCGGTCATCATTGTGGCGGTGGTGACTTGCGTTGCCATGTGGCTTCAGATTCAAAAAGATGCATCCATCATTCTGGCCGCGCTGGCCATTTCGGCGGCGGGAGTTGGGGGAATTTACCAGGCGTGGCTGCACCGATCGCCGGCGCGGCTCTGGGATAACGTGCTGGCGCAAGAACCGGAGCATCTTGCGGCGGGGATTCGCCGGGCGGATCGGCTTGTTGAGGAAAAGAACTACAACAGCGCCGAGACGGCGTTGAACCGGCTGGTGATCGCGCGGCCCGACAAAGTCGAGCCGTTGATCGAGCTGGGAGAACTGGAAGAAGCGCGGCAGCGGTTCGATCGCGCGCTGGCGACGTATCTGGGGGCGCTGCGAATTCAGCCGGACAACTTTCTGGCCAACTTCGGCCTGGCGCGGTGTCGGGCGGCGATGCAGGATTCCAACGGCGCGCTCAAGCAGTATGAAAAGGTGATACAGCTTCGGCCCGCCGACCCGATTTTATACAACAATGTCGGCCTGATTTACGCCGAGCGCGGGCAGTTGGCGCTAGCGAAAGACAACTATGAACAGGCGCTGCGGCTCGACCCGCGCTGTACGGCGGCGCGGATCAATCTGGCCAACCTGCTTTACCAGGAAGGCCTTGTTGATGATGCGGCGAGGCAACTGACGACCGTGATTGAACTAGACCGGGACAACTTCGAGGCGTTCATGAACGCCGGCGCAATGCTCGGACAAATGCGCCAGTTCCCCAAGGCGGCGATGTTGTTTCGGCGGGCTGTCACACTCAAGCCCGAGATGGCGCACGCCTATGGCAACTTGGCGATGGCCCTCCTCGGGCAGGCGCAAGACCCGGGTGTTGCGCCGTCGGAACAACTGGGCCTGCTTGGCGAAGCGGTCTTCATGTTTGAGAAAGCAGCCGAGCTTGATCCGTTAAACGACGAGTTCCTGAAGAACGCCCGAATGGTCCGAGCGAAACGGGACGCCATTACGCTCCCCACGCCGAACTGAGCTTAAAGGCGGAGGCGGTATTTTGTGATAAGTTGATTTATTGAATAAGGTTATGTTCGATTGGTCGATGGCGTCTGCCCGTCAAAACGTTATTTCAGGAATTCGCCAAATTTTGCTGCCGGACAGACGGTTTATGATATTATCGAAATATTGATCGAACGGAGTCTCGGCCCTTCGGTTTGAAAATTTGAGGGGTTCTCGACGCTTTCTCGGTGGCGGCGGTTCGATAGCAATTTGTTACACGTCGCCGATGGGAGCGGGATCGGTTTTGGTCAGCCCGTTTGTGGAATGGAGCGCTGGTGTTCTCTCGTCCCGTAAACGTCTGCCACTTAGGCAAATACTATCCCCCTGCGCCGGGCGGCATTGAATCGCACGTGCGAACGCTGGCGCGCGCGCAGGCGGCGCTGGGGGCCAACGTTCGCGTGGTGTGCGTGAACCATAGCGACCGCGAAGGGCGCGATGTCACCTGGGCACGCTACGGCGCGACGAAAACGATCGAAGAAAAAGACGGCGCCGTAAGCGTCGTTCGCCTCGGCCGAAGTGCCTGCGTGGCGCGGTTCGATATTATTCCCGGTCTGCCCCGCCTGTTGCACCAGATTCAATACAGCAACGCCGACATCGTCCACCTGCACATGCCCAACCCCACCATGCTGTTGACGCTGGCGGGGCTGCGGTTGAACAAGCCCATTGTGGTGACGCACCACAGCGACATCGTGAGCCAGAGGTTGCTGGTGCACGTCATGCGCCCGCTGGAACGAATAGTCTACCGGCGGGCGGCGGCCATTGTGTCGACTAGCGCCGGCTATATCGACGGCTCGCAGGTGCTTCAGAACAATCTCGACAAAGTGGAGACGTTGCCGCTGGGCATCGAACTGTCGCCGTACCTGCACCCTTCGCCGGCGGTGCGGGCGGAAGAGGGGCGGCTGCGGCAGCAGTTCGGCGATCAACCGTTGTGGCTGAGTGTCGGGCGGTGTGTGGTGTACAAGGGCTTGCATACCGCTATGGAAGCGATGCCGCGCATCCGCGGACGGTGGATGATCATCGGCAGCGGGCCGCTGCTCAAGTCGCTGCAGGAACAGGCGCGTCAGTTGGGCGTGCAGGACCGCGTGATTTTCCGGGGTTTCGCCACCGACAGCGAACTGGCGGCAGCGTATCGTGCGGCGACGGCGCTGCTGTTTCCTTCGTGCCTTCGCTCGGAGGGTTTCGGGCTGGTGCAGGTCGAGGCGATGGCGAGCGGTTGCCCGGTGATCAACACCAGTATTTTCGGTTCTGGCGTGCCATGGGTAAGCCTGCACGACAAAACCGGGCTGACCATTCCGATAAACGATCACAACGCCCTTGCCGCGGCGTGCAATCGACTGTTGAACGAGCCTCGATTGCGAGACCGGCTTTCATCGCAGGCGATCGAGCGGGCGAGCGAGGAATTTTCAGACGACCTCATGGCCCATCGGTGTCTGGCCATTTACGCGCGGCTCCTGCGGCAGGCGCAGTCGTCGGGCCGCACGATCGACGCCGTAAGTCCGGCGCCGGCCAAGCTCGAAGCGTGGGTGCGCGACGCCACCGTTTCGACGAAATGGTCTGTCGCCCGTCTGGCTGAGAACCCACTTGAAGAATTAGCGGTGTAATGATTCGATCGTTGACGAACAGCCGGGAGGCAACGTGAAAGCGATCGTAGCGGCTCCTTCACGCGAGCGCTTCGGTCACGCTGCTGCGCTGCCATCGGTCGCCGGCCAGCGGGATGTCGCGCGGTGGTGGCTGCTGTTTTTCATCGCGTTCCAAATTGTCTGCCAACTATTGCTTCTCCGACCTGAAATTCAACCGATCCGTGGCTTCGTGCGCGCGGGCAGCTTCGGCGTGGCCTTGTTGCTGCTTCTGGCGATTCACGGCAAGCCGCAGGCCGACCGCATCAGCAGGTTTCTCATCGTGGCGCTGGTGTTCATCGGGATCGGCCTTTTTCATCCCCAGACGCCATCCATTCTCGCGGCGGTGGGGGTGGTGGCGCTCTATCTCGCAGTCTTCTCACCCGTGTTCTGGGTGTCACGACTTAGAATCAACCTCGACACCCTCCGGATCATTATGATCGCGCTGTGGGCGTTTCACGCGCTGAGCAGCACCGTCGGCGTGTTGCAGACCTATTTTCCCGGCCAGTTTATGGGTGCCGTATCGTCGATCCTCGAAGCGAAACCTGCTTACCTCGACGGCTTGATGATCCAACTGGACGACGGCACGCGCGTCTTCCGACCTATGGGCCTGACCGACCAGCCCGGCGGCGCTTCAATTTCCGGCATGTACGTGTGCCTGTTCGGCATGGCGCTGCTGCTCGATCGGCGCTATCGCTGGTGGCGCATCTTGTTTGCGCTGGGGATGACCGCCGGGCTTTATTGCCTGCTGCTTTCCCAAGTTCGCGTGTTCATGGTTGCGCTGGCGATCTGTTTTGTGGCGTTTATGGCCGTGCTGGCCATTCGAGGCCAATCCCCGCGGCTGTTCGTCATCATCGGTTGGCTGGCGGCGGTGATCGTGGTGAGCGCAACATGGGCGATGTCGATCGGCCGGCAGGCCGTTCTGGCGCGTCTCATTACACTCGTCGAACAAGACCCGCTGGCCGTCTACGCGGGCAATCGAGGAATATTCCTGGAGTACACGCTTAAGTACGTGATCTGGGAGCACCCCCTAGGCGCGGGGCTGGGTCGCTGGGGAATGGCCAACCTGTATGTGGGCGACCCGTCGCAGGCGCTCTGGTCGGAAATTAATTGGACCGCCTGGTGCTACGATGGCGGCGTGCCGCTGATGCTGGTCATGGCCTGCGTGATGATCTACAGCACCTTCCGCGCCTATAAGGTTACCGCCGACCGATCGTCGTCCGACTGGTGCATTTGGGGCGCGATGGTGGTGGGCTACAACCTGGCCTTTTTTGCAACCACGTTCTGCGGCAATCCGCTGCTGTCGCAGATGGGAATCGAATACTTCATGCTGAACACGGTTTTTTATACGGCGTGGATGCAGCGGGAGCGCGTCCCGCGTAACTCCATCGCGGCACGGGTGGTACATGCACGCGCCGGCAGAGGAGTTTGCGCGTGAGCCACAAGCCGTGGGCGGTTGTGACCGGCGACTTTCAGCCGCGCAGCGGGATGGGTCGTCCGAACTATGCGCTGGCACACTATATCGCGGCTCGCGGCGTGCAGACTCATCTTGTCGCGCACTCGATTCATCCGGAACTGCTCAAATGCCCATCGGTGACGCCGCACCTTGTCGCAAAGCCGCTGAATTCTTACGCATTGGGCGCATCACATATTGCGCGAGACGGACTACTGGTTGCACGCGAGATTGCGAATCAGGGTGGCCGGGTGGTTGTAAACGGCTCCAACTGCGACTTTCCCGACGTAAACTGGGTGCATCACGTCCATGTAACCGATCCGAGCCCGCCCGGCGGGTCGGCGCTATTTCGCGCCAAGCACTGGTTTATGCGGCGTCGATGGCAACAGGAAGAAAAAGCGCGCATCCCGCGGGCGCGCCAAATTATCACCACCTGCCGGCGGACGGCGACCGATATTCAGAATGAGCTGGGGGTAGCTCCCGAGCGCATCAGTGTCGTTTACCTCGGCACCGACACCGACGCGTTTCGCCCGCTCGATTCCTGCGCCCGTGTGGCCATTCGCGAGCAACTGAACTTGCCCAACGACCGACCGGTGCTCGCTTTCGTCGGCGGGATGAGCGATCGACGCAAGGGTTTTGACGTGTTGATCTCCGCCGTGATGAAGATGCGCGCAGGCGGAGGTTTCCGGGCGATGCTTGTCGCGGTAGGAAAGGGTGCCGACGTATCACACTGGCAAAGCGTCGTTCGGCGCGAACGCCTCGATGAATACGTGCGGTTCATCGATTTCGTGCCCGATATCGGCGCGTTTTTTGCAGCCGTCGATGCCAGCGTCCTGCCGTCGCGCTACGAAGGTTATTCTCTGGTAACCCAGGAATCGCTCTGCTGCGGCACCCCCGCGATCGTCACCGCCACCGCCGGCATCGCCGAACGCTACCCTTTTGAGTTATCGCACCTGCTGCTGCCCGATTGTGAAGACGCCCAAGACCTTGCTCGTCGCATCGAGCTTGTTCTAAGCGACGTCGACAAGGCCCGCCGCGACGTCTCGCCGTTTTCCGAAATACTGCGGGCGCATACCTGGGATGACATGGCCGCGCAAATGGTGCGCCTGATTGATCCCGCCCTTGCCGACGCGCTGGAATCGGTCGCCCCTGCCCAACCGCGCGCCGCAACGCCGGCCGCCGCCCCCGCAGATTTTGGCTGATTTCACCGCAGCAAAACTTGGCAAACGGCGCGATTTCCGCGATGTTATCGGGCGGGAACAGTGCTTGAGTTGTTGAGCGGAATCGGGACATGCCAATTCGCGGTGCAATGTTGCAGTACGCCTCGCGCGTCGGGCAGACGCTGCGCAGCGTCCGCCACGCGCGAATGTACCGGCTCTTCAAGTCGTTCACGATGATCCGCAAAAGCAAATACTTGGGCAACCTTGCCGTCGCCGAACGGGTGCGGCAGGTGCCGGGGTGCATCGTCGAATGCGGCGTGTGGCGCGGCGGGATGATCGCCGGCATCGCATCGCTGTTGGGCAACGGCCGCTCTTACCACTTGTTCGATAGTTTTGAGGGCCTGCCACCCGCCCGCGATATTGATGGCGCCGACGCCATCCAGTGGCAATCCGATACATCCGACCCCAACTATTTTGATAATTGCGCCGCCGAAGAAACCTGGGCCGGCAAGGCGATGCAACTCGCCGGCACCCGCGACTACACCCTGCACCGCGGTTGGTTTGAAGACACCGTGCCGCCGTTCACCCCGCCCGGCCCGATTGCCCTGCTGCGGCTGGACGGCGACTGGTACGATTCCACGCTGGTCTGCTTAGAAAACCTGTACGACCACGTTCACCCCGACGGCCTGGTGGTGATTGACGACTATTACACCTGGGACGGCTGCGCCCGCGCCGTACACGACTTCCTATCCCGCCGAAAACTCAACGCCCGCATCCGCCAGGCCCAACCCAACATCTGCGTCATGAACCGCGGGCAACCATGGATGGAACACAACGAAGCGGCGCTGGCGGAAGGGCGACATGCGGGGGCTCGATGATTGGTGGCGATGATGAGTCGGCCGTTTGCTGCAATAGCTGCGTACAGCGGTTTGCCAACCGCGAAACGAATCGCCTCCTAATTAGAGCTGCGATTTCTAGTTTCATGTCTTGAAAAAGTGCTTGGCTCGGCTCGCCGTTCTGTGTCGATGAAAGAAGTTGCTGATCATGAGTGAATTGACAGGCTCCGGCCAACATGCAGCACCGCCTCTCATAAAGCTCCGCCCGCCGCGCGGCTGGTCTGCGCTGCGGTTGCATGACCTGCTGGAATTTCGCGACTTGCTGATCGCGTTGGCCGGTCGCGATGTGAAGTTGCGGTATAAGCAGACGATTCTGGGTGTTTTGTGGGTTGTACTTCAGCCGCTGCTTGCGGCGGGAATATTTACGTTTGTCTTCGGCATGGTGGCCGGATTAAAAGCCTCAGGCCCGAGTTACTTCGCATTTTCGTTCGCGGGGTTGCTGGGCTGGACAGCGTTCGCGTCGACACTGAACAAATGCAGCATGTCGATGGTGGGTAATGCTCACCTGGTGAGTAAAGTATATTTTCCGCGGCTGATTCTGCCATTGTCAACATTGGGCAGCACGTTGGTGGATTTTGCGGTAAGCCTGATCGTGATGTTTGCGATTCTTGGCTATTACAGAATCGCTCCCGGCGCACCCATCGCGCTCTTGCCGCTCTGGCTGTTTTTAATCCTCGCGATCGCCATTGGCCTGGGCCTGTTTGCCGCAGCGATGACAGTGAGCTATCGCGATGTGCAATACATTCTTCCGGTCTTGGTGCCATTCTTAATGTATGCCAGCCCGGTTGCGTACGACGTCTCGGCGGCGCCGGCGCACCTGCAAATTTATCTGCGGCTCAACCCCATGACGTCGCTGCTGGAAGGCCTGCGCTGGTCGTTGCTATCCGGGTCAAGCAGCGCGGTTCAGCCGCCCGTTTGGTCGTGGGTGGCGTATTCGGGCGGATGCGCGATAGTCGCACTCATCGCCGGCGCATTGGTGTTTAAGCGGATGGAACGCCGATTTGCCGATGTAATTTGAGCATGTTCTGCGGCGCGCCACACCGCGCAGGTTGCCTTGCTTGCGTAAAGACGAGTCGTCCGTCATCGAATTACTGGAATTTCGGCTTTGGCGCGATGGCCAGATGTCGTAACATCCAAAGGGTTATGTCGGCTTCTGATATCGCTATCTCAGTTCGCGGGGTCGGCAAGGCGTACACCATCCGCCATGCCGCCGCCCACGCTCCCACTACGCTCGGCGAAGCCATCATTTCCCGCATCACCCGCCCGCTGGGGCGCCGCACCCAAAAAGAGACGTTTTGGGCGCTCAAAGACGTGAGTTTTGACGTTAAAAAAGGGGAGGTCGTCGGCATCATCGGCCGCAACGGGGCGGGCAAGAGCACGCTGCTGAAAATCCTTTCCCGCATCACCGAGATGACCGAAGGCGAGGTCGATCTCTTCGGCCGAGTCGGCAGCCTGCTGGAAGTGGGCACCGGCTTCCACCAGGAGCTGAGCGGCCGAGAAAACATCTTCCTCAACGGCGCCATCCTGGGCATGACCCGTGCCGAGATCAAGAAACAATTCGAAGCCATCGTCGATTTCGCCGGCGTGGAAAAATTCCTCGATACCCCGGTGAAGCGCTACAGCAGCGGAATGTACGTCCGCCTCGCCTTCGCCGTCGCCGCCCACCTGCGCAGCGAAATCCTGATCGTGGATGAAGTGCTGGCGGTGGGGGATGGGGAGTTTCAGAAGAAGTGTTTGGGGAAGATGAAGGAAGTTTCTACGGATGGGCGGACGGTGTTGTTGGTCAGTCACAATACACGTTCGTTAGTCGATTTATGCTCCACTTGCGTGTTTCTAAGTTCTGGACAACTCGTCGGCATTGGCGACGTTGCAGACGTTGTCTCCAGATATGCGATGATGAGTGCAGCCAAGGATCAGAGGAATGCAGCCTCTCGCATAAGAAGCCGCCCCGGTACAGGCCAATACCGATTCGTGCGCGCTGAGTTCTCTGGCGACACGTTCAAGTCCAACGAGCCCAAGACGTTGCAATTTGAGATCGATCATCAATGGGGCTCGCTTGGCGAGTTCTTCATAGTAGTAATGTTGTTCGATCAGTTCGGGAACAAGGTATTCCACACTGATTCAACCATGCGTGGTGTCACTTGTCGAGACGCCAAACGGGTAAGCGGTAACTTCGTCTTTCGCTCACCTTGGCTAACGCCAGGCCGCTACTGCGCAACGCTTCAAATTGGTGCCGGTAGCCTCGTCGACGAATTTGCAGATCACTGCTTTTTCGACGTATTAGTGGGGCCTTATCCAGTACGCTACACACCCGATGCAAGCGTGCTTGGGCCAGTCTCCGCCGACTTCGATGTTCAAACGCTAAATGGTGCAGAACGGGTCGCGTGGATAAGCCAAGACTGAAGTGTGTGCCTAATGAGCAATGCAATGGACGAACTCGAATTCCAAGATCGGGAGACAAGCCCGACACCGTCTCTCTCGCTTTCGGAGAAAACACAGGTTCTCGGGAATGCGGACGTTAGGTATTTGGATTTACTGAAACGATGCCTAACCGCCAGCATTTATCCAGAGAGCGGATGGATGATTGTACCTACCACGGGTCCGTTTGCCGCACGCGGACTTGGCGGAATCATTGCCCGCCTGATGAAGAAAAAGGGACGGCATGTGGTGATCCCCCGGCCGTTCAGCGTGGAGGTGCGAGAAAAAGGGGGTGATTGGCCGATGTTTGGCTATTCAATGATGGGTTTACAGCGCATGAACAACCTCCAAGCATGCGTCGAGAGCATATTGCGGGACGGCATTCCAGGTGACGTTCTAGAGGCTGGAGTCTGGCGAGGTGGAGGATGCATTTTGATGAAGGCAATACTCGAAATTTTCAGCGACTCGACGCGTAATGTGTGGGTTGCGGACTCATTCCAGGGCCTTCCTGTGGCCGCACACGCAGTCGATGTCGAACAAGGCAAAAACCATGACCTCTCAGACTTCGAATACCTCTCGGTCTCCGCCGAGGAAGTGAAAGAGAATTTCAGACGTTTTGGGGTTCTCGATGAGCGCGTTCGATTCCTACCAGGTTGGTTCCACGAAACGTTGCCATCCGCGCCGATCGACCGATTGGCGTTACTCCGTCTCGATGGTGACATGTACGAGTCGACTCGAGACATCCTGAGCGCACTCTACGCTCGCTTGTCACCCGGAGCGTACGTCATCGTCGATGACTACCACAGTTGGACGGGTTGCAAGACGGCAATTGACGAGTTTCGATCGCAGCACAGCATTGTAGCTCCTATGATCGAAATCGACGGTGCGGGAGTTTGGTGGCGAACATAGAAGAGAGAACTCGAGACCGGGCGCATATGCCCGAAGCTGAAGTCGGTGCCTTTAACAGCCTAAATAACCTCTCGCCGATATGAGCCACTCGAAAGTGGAATCCTGTCGCTTGAACAACAGTAGAGATGACGTTTACGCAGCTTGAAAGCTGCAAGGTTCCTTCCGGCAGCACAAAGTCCTGATTCTGCTGTACTTACGGTGTGGATCACATGGGCGCGCTCCTATTTAGCGTTACGCACTCGGGCTAGAGCATTCGCGACATCCCAGAAGCTTGGTCGCAAGTGCTGAAGTCGCCAACATTGACGAGCTTAGGGCGTGATTTGGCCTCTGTTGCATTTACACCCGCTGGGATTAATTCTTACGCTTGTCCAACGGCATTGCTAAGCTCCAACTCTGACGAAAGCGGCAGGATTTGGCAACGCGTGTGAATTCAATCAGCGTAATCGTCCTGAGCCATAATCGTCCGGCGTACTTACGCAGGGCAATTGCGAGCGTTGTCGATCAAACAAGGCCCGCCGACGAGTTGATAATTGTCGACAATCCGTCATCGGCAAGCCAAGAAATCTCCGCAATCGTGGCGGACTATCCAGCTGCAAGATTGGTTCAACCATCGGAGAACCTTGGGTTCGCGGGCGGCATGAATTTAGGGATCCGGCATACTAAGCACAATTTTGTGTTCATGACAGAAGATGACATCGTCTTGGACAAGAGATGTATGGAACAGCTATTGCAAGCCTCCATTCATAACGATGGCTTGTCGTTTTTCAGTCCAGTAATGTACAAGCTTGAGTCAGCGAAACCTCACTTTTCTAGAGGAACTATCGACGCCTCCGCAGCCTTCCGATTGCGTGCCGAGGCTGAGAATGCTGATAACCTACCACTGGTGTACCCGACCGGGTATGTCGCCGGCGCGACTATCTTCGGTCCGCGGATCGCCTTTTCGATGCTCGGCCCGTTTCAAGAAAGTTTCTTCATGTATTCTGAAGATGTGGACTTTTCGCTGAGGGTATTGCGAGCCGGGGGGCGCTTGTGGATGGTACGCGATGCAAAATCCTATCACTTTGAACCGCCAACCGATGTGCGGCCGTCCGCGAAGATCGAGTTTCACAAGGTCAAGAATCGCATGGCATTACACATTCTCCATGATCGGCAGAGAAGCCTACCCCGTCACATTGCCGCGCAGGCGGTGGGGGTCCTTTCCGCGATTGCATCAGGTGACCTCGAACGAGCGACCGCCAGCGTAAAGGCACTGGCCTGGTTCGCACAAAACATCACCCGGCTTAGGCAAGACCGAACCCGTTGTGCGGTGGAAGAGCAAACACTCCGTAAAGTGTTCCGGATTGATGAGAGTGCTGTGTGAACAAGACGAACCTCAATCTCGGTTCAGGCAACAAGAAACGCACCGACGCATTCAACGTCGATATCGTTGCCGATACCCATCCCGACTTGGTGCACAATCTCAACCATCGCCCCTGGCCCTTGCCCGATGAGCACTTCGCCGAAGTGCATGCGTATGACGTGATCGAACATCTCGACGATGTCGTCGCCACGATGGAGGAGATTCACCGAGTCTGTCGTCACGGTGCGACAATTCACATCACGGTTCCGCATTTTTCATGCAGTAATGCGTTCACGGACCCGACACATCGGCACTACTTCTCAGCGTTGAGCTTCAACTATTTCACCGGCGAGCACGAATTTTCGTTTTACACGAACAAGCGATTTCGAACCCGAGCGCGACAGATCGTGTTTCAAACGTCGCTTGTCAACAAAATCATTTGGCGACTGGCCAACCGTTGGCCGCAGAAGTATGGTGAGCGCTACGCGAACTACACCGCCGCCGTTTGATCGTGTTGGTGTGCTTGGAGTTGAAGCCACCGATCAGGCAGCCAATCGTCGAGCTGGCTGATC
>Ga0163148_10004800_pt1 | contig 13930 bp, 16 predicted proteins | sample OliLakLV19MP7P2_FD_148606 | JGI IMG/M metagenome (GOLD analysis project Ga0163148, IMG submission 148606) | Freshwater microbial mat bacterial communities from Lake Vanda, McMurdo Dry Valleys, Antarctica- Oligotrophic Lake LV.19.MP7.P2 | ecosystem: Environmental > Aquatic > Freshwater > Lake >...
GTCCATTTTTTCTGCAACTTCCCGAAACGATTTCTCAATCAGATCAAGGCTTTCGGCAGTGAATATAGACCGACGGTACTTAGTCACACAAACCAAATGAATCTCAAGGTCTGTAACACTATGCCTCCCTTTGCGGAATTGGGTTGTCATTTCGTGCAGACCAATATACAATTAAGTGACAGACCAATTCTAACACGAGTGATGAAAATCTTCAAAAGCCGAGCCGGAACGTTAGCCGCCAAATTTGACGGAGTGAAATACTTCACCAACGTGGGGGGGACTTACATCAGCCCCCGGCTTATTCTTCCTGATCAGGGAAGTCCGTTAGAGGCGGATGACTGGAGCATCTATCCGAGTGCCAAAACAGGACTGGTGGGTTGCCCTGCCAGGTTAGAGGGTGATGCACTGGTCATTGAGTCGCCGTATGGCGACCTCCGCTTCATCCCGGACACGAAGATCAACAGCAGCGACCTCCGCTTCGTGAGAGCAGACGCTAATTGGGTTTCTGTGGAGCGAACTCCACACTGTTATGCGGAGTTCGTGGACTTTTGGAAACGGTTCGCGACGTATACAGACACGTCTAGAGTCATTTATTGACCTGCACCCATACAAAGCGCACCGCCGGGAGTAGCGCCCCGGTAATTACAGGTTGCTCAATCATGAACCCTCAAGCTACTTTTTACGCGCTTCTAGATCCTATCGACAAGAACGATCGCGTGGCTATTGACGAGATGCTGTCGGCACTCATGGAATCGAATAAAAGAGGCGAAGCTTTGCCCATCGTCGAGAAAATCAATCAGTTCGACGGCTTCTATCAAGTTTGGTCTAGCAGAACTGTTAGACCAGGCAGTCGGATCGTCAATCCAGCCAATGTCGAAATAGTTGCATCATTGACTAAAGCCTAGCCGACCAGCGCACAGCCGGGAGTAGCGCCCGGACTGAAAACCTCTATCTGGTCAAATTATGGCAACAGTTTTTTTCAAAATGGATTCGCTCTCAGAGCGGAATACACCATACCAGACGCGGATCTTTCCGACGCTCATCGAAGCCCAGGCATGGGTTAAGGAATGCAAGGGAAAAAAAGGATTTTTTAGCTGCAAACACGTATCGCCGCTGAACGTAACCGAGATGCCACGGTATCTCGTGATTAGCCACGAAAACGGCAAGTATATGAGGATTCTCAGATTAGTAGAGGAATGCACTATTAACCCTGGCGACACTGTAATCAAAATTGTCTCTCCAGCGTGGAGATGGGCAAAGGGGGACAGGCAAGTGAGCGCTTACTCCCCCGGCGGGAGTATCTTTAGTGCAGTGGAGACTGAAACCTCTATAGACGTTTTCGAGAAAGGACTGGAAACGGTCAGTTACGTTTTGCTAGGTCCCTGTCAGCGGACGGTTGAAGGCGCGGACATGGAGCTTGCAGAACTTCTACTGGCAAAGCGCCCCAAGTTTGAGCGCGGACGCTTCCCTCAAGAAGCCGAGCTTGGAGAGCTAAAGCACGGCAAGAAGCTGATAACCAGAAAAATGAGAGAGCGGACAGCAGAATTGGAAACAGCCAAAGATGCCTTCAACTCTGCTTGCCACGAGGCAGCGGAGTTATTTCAGGCAAAAGAAATGCAAGCCTGGTATGACGAGGTTTTGCGCCTCTGCTTGCCACAAGGTTGATCCCACAGCGCACCGCCGGGAGTACTCCCGGTAATTACCAACTGAGAAAACCAAAATGAAAATCTTAGAGAATGGCAAGGGCAAGTGCCTAGCCCCAGAAAATAAAATTGATCACCAATTGCTGACAGGGCTAGCGATCGCCCAAGGTGGGGAAGAATGGACGATACACAAATTATCGGGTTCTGAGTTGGCACAGGAAGCGACGATCCTGTTTGAGATCGACCTCGAATGGAAAGAGGATGGAACCGCGATCGTAGAAACTTGCTTTGAAAATATACCCTTTGATCTGCTTAGTGAAGACAGGGTATTCGGCAATCGGGAGACAATTATTTTTTGGGTGCAAGTCCACGAGGATCAAACTCTAGACGTTATGTGGCAAGCCGCAGGGCAAATAAATCGGCTCCCTCACAAGCCGTCTTTTGCCAATTTGACAACCCCCCACTATACAGATACTTGATTTAAAGGGAAACACAACGAATCTATCCAGCGCACCGCCTGGAGTAGCGCCCCGGTATTCAAGAGGATCAAGAGAAAATTATAGGCACAGGTTACTCAAATGGAAAGTCAAACTGGCGATCAAAGATCAATTCCTGAAAAGTGGTCAGGCGATGAACCCGGTGGGGAAGTCATGCTGCCCACGCACTATAACGATGGATTGATACAACCTCTGTTGTTCGACGAGTCAATGCTGGGAGGCTAGATGCAGACTTTAATGAACTACCTCAACCTGCTTCGCGAGGTCAAGGTTTCTGACGCTTCGTTTCAGCCAGTTGCTTCAGAGATCCCGTATTGCTACGAGCCTTAGAAGTAGAGCCGGACTGATCTGCATCTAAGAGGCTAGTTCCTAGCCCCTGTGCCCAAATTAGACAGACACGAGCGGAGGCAACATCTCTATCTTCAGTGCATCCGCACTCCTGACAGCGATGAACCCGCTCGGCTAATGTTTTGGGCTGAATATTCCAACACTGAGGGCATCGTTGCGAGGGCTTGAGTTGTTGAGTCGGCGCTTCCAAGTAGACCCCGTTTGCTTCCGCTTCTTTGTACTCAAACATCCCACGCATCATGCCCCAGCCCACATCCAAGATGGAACGGTTGAGTCCAGATTTCTGACGCTTCCGTTTATTACCCTTCTTGGGTTTGCGGGTCATGTTTTTGATAGTCAGTTTCTCGGTGACGACGAGGCTATTTTTGCTCACGATCTCTGTCGTCAATTTGTGTGCCCAATCCGTTCTCTGCCTTGCCGCCTTGCGGGTCAGTTTCGACACTTTGGATTGAGATTTCTTCCATCGGCGTGATGCTCTAACTTTCTGCTTTCGATTGGGTGAACGCTTTCTCCGTTTCTGTTTGGAGGCTGTTCTGATCTTGGTTTGGGTAGCTGCCAAGAATCGAGGGTTCTCAATCTTCGTGCCGTCACTCAGCGCAACGGCGGTGAGAGTGCCGAAATCAACGCCAACCGCATTGGGCTGAGTCTCTCTGACTGGCTCACACTTCACCGTGATGGAGGCGTACCATTTTCCATGCCGATAAACAATCGTGCAGGTAGACGGAGTGCCCCACGTTCGAGCTTTGCCGCGCATTTGAATCTGTCCTAAGTTGGACAACTCCAAATACCCGTTATCGCCTGTGGTGTGAGTCTTCCATCCAGCAATATCAGGATACGTCCACCCTGAATAGCTGCGGATAGATTGAAACCTGGGATAGCCGCCCAATCGCTTGAAGAAGCGTTGAAACGCGAAATCTACCCGTTTGAGCGTAGCTTGCAGGGCATGAGAGCCTAGCTCCTTATATTCCGTCCAAACGGACTTGAAGGCGGGTAAGCGATTCTGCTGATCAAAGTAATCAACCGATTGATTCAGCTTTTGGTAGCTGTCTTTGCGGTCAGCTAGTGCAGAGTTGTACAGATACGCATGAAGCCGTCTCCACTCAAAGAGCTTCGACTCTTGAGCAGGTTTCGGGTACAGGCGAAATGTGGTTCTACGGGTTAGCATAGCTATATTCTACCATAGTGTTTAGTTATGAAAGCAGTCTTGAAGTCGCAAGCACACAGCGTTTACAGAATCTATATACATATAGTGTTTGTGACGAAATACCGCCATCCCGTCATCACGCCGGAACTCTTAGCGCGATTGAAGCAACTGTTCACGAAGCTGTGCTTGACTCAGAAATCAGAATTAGCCGAGTGCAATAGCGAGGCTGACCATGTACATTTGCTGGTAGACATGGCTCCTGATATTTCTGTCTCTAAGCTCGTAAACATTCTCAAAACAATCTCCAGTCGAGAGATTCGTAAAGAGTTTGCCGACTACCTCAAGCCCTATTACTGGAAACCTGTTTTTTGGAAGCGCGGATATTGTGCGGTGAGTGCAGGTGGCGCACCGCTGACCGTGATCAAGCAGTACATTGAAAACCAGGGACGCGATGACTAGCCTTCACTGGCAGACTCCGTACCTCCGTCTGCCCTGCCTTGACCCCAACCTGCGAAGCGCGAGGTTGGGGAGTGCGGCGAGTCTTGTTCAACTTAGAAGCCTACGAAGCTGAGCCGGATTTTGCCGACGACGATTGGGAAACGCCGGATGGAACCAATGGATCGCAGCCAGTCGCCCAGGCTTTTGCGGCGTTGCTTCAGCCCCATCAACGGGTGTTGGATTGCAGTGCAGGTAGTGGGCGAATGGCACAGTTTTATCCGCCGAATGTGCGGTGCCTTGAGATTAATTCAAAGCGAGTGGAGAAAGGACGAGATCGCGCTCCTCAGTGCCAGTGGGAGTGCAGCAATTTCTTGAAGCGGTTGCCTGCGGCGGAAGCTGAGAAAGTGGATGCGGTCATCTCCAATGTGCCGTTCTCGCTGGGCGTTGAGTTTCTGGCACATTCTCGCCACTGGCTCACCCCTACAGGCTATGTGCTGTTCCTGTTGCCTGTGGCGTTTTGGAGTACTAAAGGGCGATCTACTCAGCTTCAAGAAATGAATGCCGTGATTCAACATACCTACCTCTTTCAAGGTCGCGTGTCTTATCTGCGAGGGGATGCGCCCTTTAAGCAACGGCAGGTAGATGATGCAGTCTTTCAAATTGGCTTCTGGGGCACATCATCCACCTCATACCTAGGGGCATAATTAGCCGATAAACACTTTCTGGTTGACTAATCCTAATCAGATAAATTATGCTACTAGAAAGTTTATCTATCGCAAACACCCTAAAGGCTTTGCTAATGAATATCAAGCTTGCACGGGATCTAATCCCTAGCCGCGATCGCATTTGGATTGACGATGTGCGCGGCAAAAAGACCTTGGCACTGGTCACTCAAGTGCTGACAGGCGGCAGCCATACCTGTGTTAATCTCAGCCTCACCGTAATGCAGACAGGTTTAATCGTGTCGATGAAGGTTTCCAAAACCGCAACCTTTGAGGTGGTGGGAGCTATGTCTAATGTTGCGGTCAATAGCCTAACGCATGGCGATGGGGCTTCTTGGAGAATCTCGGTGAATCATGGAAATGTCCAAAACAGTAATCACTGCGTCGGTTGTTGACCGCGATGGCACACCCCTGCAAGTTGGCGATCGCATTCAACGATATGGGGCGTTGATGCGGATTGTCGGATTTCATGCAACTGACGACGATGCCCCGTGGCTACTTGTCAGATCTTTGGATGATGAAAAGATGGGCAATCAATTGGTCTATGCCTATGCCCCTTTTGTCCGCAAAGTGGAAGATGCCGTAGAGCAAAAGCCATCAACTGAAGATGAGTTGCGAGAACTGGCAATTGAGCTTGTTGCGGCGCAAAAAGATCCCAGCCTCGAAACTCAACCTCTTGCTGAGCGATTGATCAATTTAAGCGTTGATGATTATTACGCTGAGCAGAATGGGATTTCTACGGTTGATATTGAGTTGCCCAAAGAAAAGGCTAACGGCAAGAGAAATGAATCCGCTGTTAATGCAACCGATAATAGCCCGACGGTTATTAACGAAAAGCCTATCGAATCGATAATAAAGGTGGGAAGTCGCGTTATCTATCGAGAGCATCCCCGCGCAATGGACGACTGGACGATTCAGGTGATTCAAGGGAGCCGTGCAAAGTGCTTCTCTGCCAACACTCAAGAACACGCAACCTTGCCACTCGCTGAATTGGAGCTTTACACCCTCGAAAAAGCTTTCCCACAGTTCGACGCGGGTGCGTTAGTGAAATTCTCCGATCCCAGCGCTCACACCTGGTTCCTTCCAGACGCAGAAAATCACATCTTTGAAGTCAAATATCAACATCTTAATGGGATGGTGCCTGTAATCGACACAAGCGACAGCAGGGATATGAGCTTTCATTGCACATCCCTAGAACTAGCGCATTCAAGCTCCGTCGTCAATGTCAAATTCTCAAAAGAATACGACGTTTATATTGGACGCGCGAATCGCACCTATGGATTGCCACAGTCCAAATGGCATAACCCTTTTGTAGCTAGTAAGCATGACGCTCTAGGCGAATGCTTGCAGAAATATGCTGATCACATTCTGGGAAACGCCGAGTTGATGGCATCACTGCCAGAACTCGACGGGAAAACAACCGCGTGCTGGTGCGCCAAGAGCGGCGAAAAACTCACTGTCGATGATCCCTTGAGATGCCACGGACAAGTTCTGATGAAAATCAGGCGCGGCGATTATGCCCAACCAAATAATTGTCAATCCAATGAATCAACTATGTCCACTACAACTATCGACCCCGAAATTCTAGGCATTCTAGAACGGGTCAAAATTGACGGTCAAAATGTTCGACTAACCGAAACGCTCGATACCAAAACATACAAACGGGTGAACGATGTTTTAACCCGCATTGGCGGAACGTGGAAAAGCGGAAAGGTGAAGGCTCATGTCTTCCCACCTGGCAAGAACCCGGCAGCGCTGCTGGAAGAAATCCTAAGCACTGGCAAAAAACCTGAGAAGAATCCACTAGGCTATTTCCCCACCCAGCCGCCCACCATCAAGCTGATAATGGATAAAGCGAAGGAACTGCTGCCTAGATTCCCTGACTGCGCCATCGCTGAAACTTCAGCAGGTGAAGGCGCGATCGCGGATGAAATTATCAAGCTTTTGCCTGATTCAACCGCAAACCTCACATTGATTGAACTGGATGAACATCGATGTGAGCTTTTGAGCCGAAAATATCCTACGTCTCCCCTGATTAAAGGCGACTTCCTGAAGCAGCCGGTGCCGGAGACGCTGCTTGATATTGCCATTATCAACCCACCATTCGCAGTTGAAGGCAGTCCCCAAGCCTACATTGATCACATTATGCGAACCGCAGAATGGATCAGAGAAGGTGGCAGTGTGGTGGCGATCGCGCCAGGTGGCTTCACTTTCTCAAGGATCAAGAAGATTGCCAAGTTCAGAGAATTTGTCAAAGAAAATGGCGGCTGGATAGACCTAGAGGACGGAGCTTTCAAGGATTCCGGCACCAACGTCAAAGCGGTGATGCTGTGGTTCACGATTCCGAACAAGCCGACGCAGGCTGAAAATGTCCCAGAACTAGAAGTTGAGGTCGCTGTTGTTGAGCCTATAAAAGAACAGCCTGAGTTCCTACAAGGGAATCTATTTAGAGACTTTCTGTTTGGAGGCTTGGCGTGAACATCGCCGCAGACCCTTCGCGCTGGCTTCCACTGGAAGTATGCCTCTGAGAGTTTGTCAACTAACCTGCAAACGAGACACATCACTGAAGTCCGTAGAATGTGCGATCGCGCTTCTAAACTCATCAACTAATTAAATCCATTTATACAGAGAAGATCAATGCTCAAGCGTCCTGAAGACCGCCTCAAAAATCTCCCTGAAATCCGGCTACTGTCAGGCTGGCAACCCTACCCTTACTTCATCGGCGAAAAGCTGAAGGGCATTGAAACTCGCGATTGGTACACGGCTTATCGCGGTTGGATTGCCATTCATGCAGCGCAGCGCAAAATCAAAAAGCAAGAGTTTGAAGACCTGCACCAAGGCACAGCAGGCACAGAAGCAAACCCCATCATCACTCGGATTCAGTCTCGCAACTTGGTGCTCCCCCATGGCGCAATTACCGCGATCGCGTATTTATATGACTGCCAGCGGATGGTTAGCAATCAAACAGAACTGCAACTCTCCGATTTTAAGGTTGGTGATTTGGTTCGGCTTCGCGCTGAGGGCAGTCAATCACAGCCTTCTAGAGTATTTGAGGTGACCGATATCGCAGTTCAGCACGGAAGGTTCTATTCCTTGCCCAATAAATTGATTCATGCTGGATTAGTGATTGAAGAACAAACTGCCCTAGAGCGATCGCTGGGCTGGTGGGCAGAAGGTCGCTATGGGTTCATCTTTGACCGCGATCGGATTCAAGTACTACCGGAACCCATTCCCTACAAGGCAACCCAAACGCCCTTAGTCCGCCTAAACCTGCAAAACAAACACCTCATCTATAAGCAGCTTCCGGCTGAACTTTCCAATGTTTGAACAAGAACTTTATCCGACACCAGTGCCAGTGATCGAAAAGATGCTGGCACGCTATTGCAGAGAGTTTAGTGACGAGAGTTTTGACTATGACCATCCAGGGCGGGTCAAATACTCTCGCAAGTATCTCAAATTCACAGGGCTGATCCTTGACCCAGAGAGCGGTAGCGGAGCAATCCTTGACTACTTGAGCAAAACTCTGAAAATTGAGAGTCGGCACCTAGTCGCGATCGAGCTTGATCTGGAACTGCGTTTTTTGCTGCAAGGCAAAGGCTATAAAGTGATCGGCTCCGACTTTCTGGAATACGACGAACCCTGTGAATTCGGCTTAATTGTTGCCAACCCGCCCTTTAGTAATGGCGTGAACCATGCCCTCAAAATCTGGGAAGTGCTGGCACCCAAAGGTGAGGCGGCAATTTTGCTGAACCGCGAAACAATCGACAATCCCTTAACCAAAGATCGTCGAGTTTTGCTCAGCATTTTAGCAAGTCAAATCGATTTGACGACACCCACTGATTTTATCGATCGCGGCTTTTCATCCGAGAAAGATTTACCCAATTTACTCAAAAGATTAGAGTCCGCAGGGCGAATCGAATATCTAGGGCAATGCTTTCAGGATTCAGAGCGCCCCACCGATGTTGAGGTTGTTTTGATTCGGCTCACCAAGCCTGCTAAGCCAACTGGCATTCAGTTTGATGATCTCAAAATAGAGTCAGATGGCGGCATTACCGACGAAGAATTTGCCGCCAATCCGCTTGCCCGTCGAGATTTTATTCGGGATCTAGTCGATCGCTATAATGCGGCGGTTGCAATTTTAAAAGAGCGTGGAATCGCGCAATCCAAGCTTGATCTGTACCTCAGCGACATTGAGCCGGCGGTTTATGATGCTTGCGATCGCAAGGACAGCGAAAGCTTGCATATCAAGCCATCCTTGTCTGATCAGGTCGCAGCTCTAAAAAGCCGTTTCTGGAACACCTTGTTTCGCCGCTCCAAGCTAGGGCAGCGGGCGACCAGCCATTTCTTCAAAAAATTTGACAGTTATGCTCGACAGCAATCTTCCCTAGCCTTTACAGTTGCCAACATCAATGAGCTAGTTGGACTTTTCTTCCACACTCAAGAGGAAACGATGAAGGAGTGCTTAGAGGATGTGTTCGATCGACTTAGCGCCTATTGCGAAGGGAACAAAGTTTACCGCGAAGGCTGGAAAACCAATAAGTCTTGGCGCTTAAATAAAAAAATCATCCATCCCTACGGCATTCGCTATGAGAAAGACTGGGGGAATTTCTCAATGGCGCATCACTCAACCGAAATCTACGAGGATCTCGACAAAGTGCTGTGCTATGTCGGCGGCATCAGTCCTGAAAAAGGAGCCACGACTTATCGAGCGATCGACAACTTCGTAGGACTTGTTCGCAGAGGCACACCCCACAACCGAGAGTTTGAATCCTGTTTTTTCAAGATTCGGATTTTCAAAAAAGGAACGGTTCATCTGGTGTTTAAGGATCTGAAGCTGCTGGAAGACTTCAACCGCAAAGTGGCTGAAGGTAAGAACTGGCTGGGCGATGGTTCATAACTCAAGGAGTGGATCAAGACGATTAAACACCCAACCTTGAACTATGCCAATGGAACCTGATACCGCCAACCAAGCCTATTTAGACGCAATTCAAGCGATCAATTACCTGCAAAAAGTTGGACGGCAAGACCTACTCGGCGGATTGCAAATCTACCTGCCCGTTGCGATCGGTCGCTGTCAAATCAATGCCCTACAACATCGACCTTCAAATAACCTTGTTTCACTTGATAACTTCAGCTAAGGCAGCAGGAGCCTTACACCTATCCCTCCCCGCCCTAGAACGGCAGGGTTTCTCGGAGAATCTTGATGAATAGTTCCGATATTACGGCGATTGATAATTATTGTGGTGCAGGTGGCTCTACCACTGGACTGAAAGCCGCAGGCATTCGAGTCGTTCATGCTGCCAATCACTGGGATAGGGCGATCGAGACTCACAAGACCAACCATCCAGAAATCGAGCATAGTTGCGTCGATCTGAACGTCGCTCATCCGGGCAGGTTCCCCAGCACCACCATCGCTTGGTTCAGTATTGAGTGTACTTCTCACAGCCCAGCAGGTGGACGCAAGCGCAAAAATCAGAGCCAGCTTCATCTCTGGGAGCAGAAGGCACCTGACCCTAGCGTTGAGCGAAGCCGCATGGGTGCCTGGGATGTAGTGCGTTTCACCGAATATCATCGCTATGAAGTGACGATCGTTGAGAATGTGCTGGAGTTTTTAGAGTGGGAACTCTGCGATATTTGGCTGAAGGCGATGCACAAGCTGGGATATAAGCACCAAGTTGTGTATTTCAACTCAATGTTTGGCTGCCCTAATCCCGTGTTGGTCTCGGCGGTGCCGCCCCAAAGCCGCGATCGCATCTATATCGTGTTTCATAAAGTTGGCAACCGCAAACCCAACGTCGATTTCCGACCACCTGGATATTGCCCAGAACATGGCGAGGTGCGCTGCGTTCAGGTGTGGAAGAATTCGCTTAAGAAGATGGGCAAGTATGGCAAGCGGAATCAGTATCTTTATCGCTGCCCCAAGTGCGGTACAGAAGTGGTGCCCTATCAACGTGCCGCACGAGAAGCAATTGATTGGTCGCTGCCCTGCCCTAAAATTAGCGATCGCAAAAAACCACTGAGCGAATCAACTATCCGACGAATTGAGCGTGGGTTAAAACGGTTTATGGCTCCTCACCTGATCCACGCTGGACACTGGAGCGAAGATCGGGCTTATAGCCTGGATAATCCCACTCCCACAATGACCACTAAACGAGAATTCACGGTTGCCATTCCACCCTTCATCGCCCCTGGACGAACGGACAACATGCCCACCAGTATTGATGAGCCAACGCTGACTTGGACAGCCAGCAATCAGCAATGGCTTGTGCAACCTGACCCGTTCTTCGTTCATCGCGGATACTCCACGGCTCCCGAATACGATCGCTTACACTCAATCAATGAGCCATCACCGACTCAAACCACTAGCGCCAAGCTGTATGTGGCTCAGCCGTTTATCGATACCGCTCGTACTCACAATGTTGCCACTAGCATTGATGAACCAACCCCCACCGTGACAACTGGCAGAAATTTCTCAGTGATTCAACCGCCGCCGTTTCTGGGGGTTTATCACGGTGGTCGCGATGCAATTCACTCTGTTGATGAACCTAGCCCGACAGTGGCGACCTGCAAGCAGTTTGGCTTAATTCAGCCAGAGCCATTCATCAGCAGTTACTACGGCAATGGAGGTGGAGCGATGGTTGGCGATCCATTCCCCACATTGCGAACTACTCAAGGTCATGCCCTGATCGAGCCAGATTGGTCGGCAATGGTGGAAGACTGCGGTTATCGCATGATTGTGGCGGCGGAAGCGAAGCTGTTGATGGGCTTTCCAGCCAGTTATGTGATTTTGGGGAATCAAGAAGAGCAGTTTAAGCAAGAAGGAAATGCGGTCACGCCCTGCACCGCTGAGATGATTGGTCGTGCCGTAATAGAGTCCCTTATCTAGGAGAAAACAACTATGTGCCCATATTCCGACGAGATCAAACGGCGAATCGAAAAGCGTGATGGTAAGCCCATCCAGTTCACGCAACGCTACGGAATTGAAACCTACAGCCTAATTCCCGCTTGGCAGTCTCGAAACACTGATGGATCGCCTGCTGGATACATTGCAGGAACAGAAGACGGCGATCGCATCATCTTGCAAAGAACCTGCACCGATCCCAACAATGCCGAACTTTCTTATACAAATTGGTGGTAATTCAAAAGGATAGAAGGTTTGTCGTGAGGTCACGCCGCTGAAGCTTTCTGGAAAATACAAAGGGACGCTGAACTGGGAAAAGCGCGATCGCGCGACTCAGCAAGTTGTTACATTTTCGTCAGCAGAGCATGAGGCTTGGCTAGTTGAGTGGGAAAAGCGCACGAGCAAATGCTCCCGCTGCGCGGGCAGTGGGCAAATATTGCAAAGGTGGTCAGCCTCAGAGGGGCGTTGCTACTGTGACTGCCCAAAATGCAATGCTACAGGACTTTCGCAAATTCCAAACCAGCTTACTTAAGGATCTAGCAGATTATGGCTGAAAAAACGAATATTTCGTGGACGGACAAAACTTACAACCCATGGGTAGGCTGTGCCTTTAAGTCGCCCGGTTGTGCAGACTGCTACGCTGCAAGGTCTACTCCAGCGAGAGTGATGGGCATCAAATGGGGCAAAGGTCAGAAGCGTCATCAAACAAGCCTCGCCAACCGCAGAAAAGCTTACCAGTGGAACCGGGAGGCAGAAAAAGACGGAACACGGGCAAGGGTGTTTTTCGCTCAGTTTGGGCGATTGGCTTGATGATGAAGTGCCCATTGCATGGCTGGCAGAACTATTACAAAAAATAGCTGAGACCCCTTTCCTTGACTGGCAACTGCTAACCAAGCGGATTGAACTATGGAGCGATCGCTTGCAGGCTGTGGCAGCAAGCGATAACAAAGTAGCGACAACAATGGCGGTAAACTGGCTGGCTGGCAATCCTCCATCAAACGTAGGTTTGGGCGTGTCTGTAGAAAATCAGCGGTGTGCTGATGAACGAATCCCATTACTGCTGAGGACTCCGACGAAAATGCGATTTCTTAGCTGTGAGCCGTTACTAGAAGAAATCAACATTCTCAAACTCTTGCCCACATTCTCCGACCCGGACGGAACCTGTGGGTTTGAACCCAATCAACTGCATTGGGCAATCATCGGCGGCGAGTCAGGCAGCAAGGACTCTAGGATCTTTGACCTAGACTGGGGGCGATCGCTGATTGGTCAGTGCCGGACTGCGGGGATTTATCCATTTTTGAAACAGGCAGGCTCAAACCCAGTAGATAAAAGGATACCCATTAAGTTGAGAGACAAAAAAGGGGCTGACTTATACGAATTGCCGATCGAACTCCAGGTGCAGGAGATACCTCAGTAGCCGGAGCTAAGCCAAGTGTTAGCCTTTGAATATGAGAAATCCCAGCTTTATCAACCCGTGTGTTTTTTGCGGCAAGAAAGTGAATATTGTGCGCGGCAAAAAACACTTTGGAGTGCTGTTCACTCCATTAGCGATTAATTAGGAGCCTAACATCTATGGATATTGTTCAAGTTTTCTACGAAGGTGACGATGCTCCGATTTGGGATTATCTGGATAGTTGGGTTGAGAAGGAAGAGATTGTTAGTCGAGATGAATCTCGAGCGACTCTTGAAGATCTAGTCTGGCTATGCGACAGGAAAGCTGAAGCCGTGAACGCCCATGACTTTTGCGGTATTCATCGATTGCTTGGAGCGGTTTTGTATCAGCAGCAGGGGCGAGAAGCGGCGACCAAAACAATGCTGCGGATTACAAAGCTTGGTGGTTTGCACGGCATGGGCGGCGTTTGCTCTGATGGCGACGCTTATACAATCCTGGGAGTTGGAGAGCCTGGAAAAGACTGGGATGGAAGCTACCAGATCGCCTATTGAGCGCTGGAGCCGACTACCGCGAATGGACGAACACTGTCTATCAAGGGTTGTTTGGCGCGATGGCAGAGGATTTGAGGCAGCGTTCCACCGTTGCCGGAGATCCGGCGATCGCTCGAAATCATCTCAACCCAACTAGGTCTGATGAGCAGCCAGACAAAACTAGGAGCAATGCAGCAAGGCTTAAAAATCGGTTCTTGACATCCTCACCGTCCTGAAGGAGCGGTGATTCCAAGAATCACTTCTTGGGTTTTCTGCTTCATAGCAACTGCCTCGACCCTCTAGGAGTTTTGGTC
>Ga0163148_10004803_pt1 | contig 13924 bp, 17 predicted proteins | sample OliLakLV19MP7P2_FD_148606 | JGI IMG/M metagenome (GOLD analysis project Ga0163148, IMG submission 148606) | Freshwater microbial mat bacterial communities from Lake Vanda, McMurdo Dry Valleys, Antarctica- Oligotrophic Lake LV.19.MP7.P2 | ecosystem: Environmental > Aquatic > Freshwater > Lake >...
GGCGGTTTGGAGCCTCCCCCCACAGGGCGACTCCGAAGGGCCACACCCTTCATGACCCGTGCAGCATCACAGCCAGTCAGGTTCCTACATGAGCCTTCCCTTCGTGTTCAGGACACAACAATGCCGCTTTCTTTAAGATCACATCTGTGTAGTTTGTTGTATGCCTGGTGTGACACGTGAGGCGAAGGCGGGGCAGGAGCGACTGCCGGATCGGATCTCGATCGGGTGCTGGCACGGATGTTCCCGGCGTCGGTGTTGGAGGAGGTGATCGAGACCGCGGGGGTGCGGGAGGCGCGGTACCGGAGGTTGCCGGCCCGGCTGATGATCGTGTTCACGTTGGCGTGCTGGCTGTTCATGCGCTCGGGGCACGGGTTGGTGCTGTCGCAGCTGCCCGACGCGCAGGCTCTGGAGGGGCAGGGCTGGGGCGACTGGTAGGCGCCGTGGACGGGGTCGATCACCAAGGCGAAGGCCAAGCTCGGGGCGGCGCCGTTTACGTTGCTGTTTGCCCGCACCGCCGTCGCGGCGGGTACGGCGGAAACGCCGGGGGTGTTCTACGCCGGGCTGCGGGTGGCCACGGTGGACGGGTTCACCCTGGACCTGCCCGACACTGGGGAGAACGGCGAGTTCTTCGGCCGGGGCGGCAACGGCAGCGGTGAGAAGAACCCCTACCCGCAGTTGCGGGCGCTGGCAGTGGCCGAGTCCGGCACCCGGGTCCTGCTGGCCGCCACCCATGGGCCCTGCGGGACCGGGCAACAGCGGCTGGCCGAGGACCTGCTGGCGGCGATGGGGCCGGGGATGCTGGTCCTGGCCGACAGCAACTTCGCCTCCTGGAAGCTGTGGCGTGCCGCCGCCGGGACCGGGGCGGCGCTGTGCTGGCGGATGTCGGCCTCGTTCACCCTGCCCATGCTGGAGGTCCTGCCCGACGGCATCTACCTCTCGCAGCTGAAACCGCCGCGCAAGAAGGACGGCCCGCCGATCCGGGTCCGGGTGATCGAGTACAGCGTGATCACCACCGATGACAACGGCGAGGAGACCTCCGAGCTGTTCGCGTCGGCCACCACCCTGCTCGACGTCAACGCCCACCCGGCGATCGACCTGGCCCAGCTTTACCACGCCCGCTGGCAGGCCGAGACCGGCATCGGCGACCTGAAGATCGCCATCCGCGGCGGCCCCGAGGTCGTCCTGCGCTCGAAGACCCCGGCAGGGGTCGAGCAAGAGTTCTGGGCCATGCTCTGCGTCTACCAAGCGATCCGGGAACTGATCACCTACGCGGCCCCAACTGGGCTGGACCCTGGACGGGTCAGCTTCACACGCGCTCTCGAAGCCGCCCGGGACTCCGTCATCCGGGCGGCTCTCCCCCCCTGCCGCACTGAGGCACGCCGTCGCACACCTGGCCGCCGAACTGGTCAACCCCCGCAACCTGCTCCCCGACCGTCCAGGGCGCAGCGCACCCCGCGCCCGCGAACGCGGCGGTTCACACCGTTACCCCCGCCGCAAGAACAACGCCCGCCCCGTCCGCACCGTGACCTACCGCGTCCTCCTGCACCCCCTCACCCAGCCAACCCACCATGATCCTTAAAGAAGCGGCATCGGGGCGAGCCGGACAACGCTGAGGAAGTACAGCTCAGAGTCGTGACCGGCCAGCATGATTCAACTGCGTCGCCAGGGTGGACGACGACGCATTCGGGCGTATCGGCTACCACGACAGCGTCGAGCCCGACCGGTCCCTGCCACGGGTCGCCGCCGACCGCCCACATGACATCGATCCGCCCGTCGGCGCCCACGAACACCGCATCGAGCGGGCCCGTGCCCTGATGGTCAAGCGCCACGGGGGTACCAGGCACTGCGATCCCGACGTCGGTGAGGCCGACCGGTCCCGCAAGGCGTCGCCGCAGCGGCGCAGGTTCTGCACCCGCCGGTTGAACAGCGCGAAGAATGCGACCGCGTCCCTGGCGGCCCGCGGGTAGTCGTAGGCTGCCCCGCCACCGCGACCCCCCGCCGTGTCACCGACGTCCTGATCCAGAAAATCTAGGCGAGCCGCAGCTCGTACGCGGTCGCCGGACCGAACTCGGTGTCGGCCGACCTGAGTGGCACGAACCCGGCCGCGAGGTAGAACTGCTCGGCGTGCGGGTTGCCGATCACGTGAATGACGCTCACTCCGTCGGCGCGCGCCCGCTCGGCACCGTGCGAGACGAGGGTACGTGCGATGCCCCGGCGCCAGGCCGCAGGCTCGGTGAACAGTGCGTCCAATTCCAGGTCACCGTCTTCGCGCGGGACCATGACAGCGAATCCGAGTATTGTCCCGTCGATCTCGGCGACGGTCACCTGTCCCGCCGCGAACTGCTCGGCGGGTGTATCGACCGCCTCCGGGTGCTCCAGAAGCACGTCCCGGTCGCCGGGATTCGCGAGCGACGCGCGACGCTGGAGTTCGATGATGTCGGGCCGCTCCCCAGGACGAGCCGTCCGGATCGTTAGGAGCCGTATTGCAATAACCTCCTTATTTTCGCGGATTGATTGTGTAGTTCCAGTCGGGGTGAAATTCGTGGCGGGTGATGGGGATGGCCTCTTTCTGTTCGCGGGTGAGTGTGGTTTTGGTGGGGTAGATGCCGGGGTCGAGTTCGCATTGGACGACGAGTCCGGTGCGGGTGGTGGTGTTGGAGATGAGATTGATGATGGTCTGGTAGGTGGTCAGTGGGCGGCCCCGCCAGTTGAGGGTGATGCGAGAGAATAGTCGGTGCTCAATTTTGTTCCATTTAGATGTGCCGGGTGGGTAGTGGGCGACGACGATGGTGAGGCCGGTGGCCGCCGCGAGGCGGGCGAGTTCGGATTTCCACCGCCACGGCCGGTGGCCGTTGGAGCCGCCACCGTCGGCGGTGATGAGCAAGCTGGTGGCGTGCGGGTATTTGTCGCGCCCGACCTGGTCCCACCATTTCTCGATGGTGGCCACGGCGAAGACGGACGTGTCATGGTCGACGCCCACGGACACCCAGGCAGAATCATCGCCCAGGTCGTAGACGCCGTAGGGGATGGCCTTGCCGTCGGCCAGCTGGGGGAAGTCATACGTCGATACGGCCACGGGTTCCCCGGATCGGTGCCACTCCCGTCCCGCCTGCGTGAACCGGCCGACGAGCTCCTTCTTCTTCGTGTCGACACTGATCACAGGCTCGCCCGCAGCCAGGGCCGCGGCCACGGCCGTGTTGATGTACCGGAACTGCGCGTCCCGGTCGGGGTGTTGGGCGCCCTCGAGGGTCTTGCGGGTCGACTGCAGGCTGTACCCCTGCGACCGGAGGATCTTCCCCACGACCGACGCGCTCACCGGGTGACCACCTGAGGTCAGTGCCTCGGCCAAATTCCGGGTCGACTTCGTCGTCCACCGGACCGCCGATTCTGGATCCCCCCGAGTTCCAGGTTCGATCAGGCCATCCAATGCCGGCAACAGACCCGGATCAGCCTCCTCCGCCCTTTTTCGTCCACCACCCCGACTACGCACCCGACCCACACCCCCGCCCTCGCCTGCACCCACCTTCTCCTCGGACAATTCCCGAATACCCCGCACAATCGTGTTACGTGCAGCCCCAGTCGCGCGGTGCACCTCCTCAATTCCTCCGCGACCCCAGGCATTCGCTTCTACACCCAACGCCAACCGGCGATCCCGCTCATTCAACCTCGGCAACAAGCCACTCAATCTGACGGTCATCGACTCGCGCTCACGAGAACGATCCACGGCCATAGGAAGAATACTAGCAGAAATCCACCAAACAATCATGTTATTTCAGTGCGGCTCCTTATCACCCGGGCAACTCTAGCTGTGCCTGCCGTTCTGGTGATCGGCGGCAGGCGGGGAACCCAACAATCTCCTGCCGCCCACATCTCAAACTCAATCTGGTATAGATTCCTCCAGGATCGTGAAGTTCGAGATGCGTGGACAAGATCAGCGCGTAACGCCGAATTGCTGCTGTTCGAACTCGGGCCGACCGTCGCGACACGTGGGCACTTCGGCGAAGCAGAGGTCCTCACTGCCCACAGCCCCTGGCCGCGCGGCACGAACGAGAACACGGTGAGTGTGGGGGTCGCTGGCCTGGGGCCGGCTGTAGCCACGCCTTCTCTCTTCGACGCCCGAGCTCGCTGCCGAAAGCGCGCCCGCGGGCCATCACGCCGGGCGAGATCCGATGAACCCTGACCCCTCGGTCACGGCCACGGAGCCGCACGCTCGCAGCCAGTCCGGCGCCGCCGGACCCATGGTGATGAATAACGCACCAGGTGGCTACACGCAGCTCTTCCAGGAGGTAGGACCGAACGTGACGACGGTGCACCGGTATCAGTCCCGGCTGCTGTGGGAAGGCTCCACCGCAGACGGACCCGCTCGCTACGATCGCAGCCACGGGGTGCTCACCCCACCATCCCCGCAGGAGCTGCGGCTCAGCGCCGACGCGGCGTTTCGGGGTGATGCGACCCTATGGAACCCCGAGGCTCTGCTCGTGGCGGCGGCCAGCTCGTGCCAGTTGCTGTCCTTCCTCGCCCTCGCCGCGCACGACCGCGTCGATGTGGTGTCCTACTCCGACGAGGCCGAGGCGGTGATGCCTGAGGACGACCCGCCGATGCGACTCACCCGCATCGTGCTGCGCCCCACCATCGTCGTGGCGGCCGGCACGGACACCGATCACGTCCGGGTCCTCGTCACCCGGGCGCACCATGGCTGCTACGTCGCCAACACCCTCACCTGCGACATCACCCTTGAGCCGTCGGTCGAACTCGCACCGAAGGTCGTGTGATGCAGGACGTCGCGATCCGGCTCGATCACCGCCCTGGCGCGCTGGCCCAGATGGGACAGGTGCTCGGCGATGCCGGCCTCAGCGTCGAAGGCGGCGGAGTGTTCGTCACCGACGGGCACGGCGTCGGCCACTTCCTGTTCCATGACGGGTTGGCAGCCGCCGCGGCACTGAGCAGCGCGGGTATCACCGTGCACGCCGTCCGTGACGTTCTCCTGCAACGGCTGCGCCAAGACCAACCCGGCCAGCTCGGCGCCCTCTGCACCCGCATGGCCGAGGCCGGCGTGAATATCGAGGTCATGTACAGCGACCACGACCACCAGCTCGTCCTCGTCGTTGACGACCAGGAGGCGGGTCGAATCGTTACCAGCCGGTGGAACGACGACCGCACCTGACACGGCCCGCCGTGCTCGCCGCCAGCCAACCCACTCGGCTTCGACGACCGCCTCGTTGTGGCACCGCTGACTCACCGTCCCGCCCTGCTGCCTGATACCAACCTGGAGCGCTGAGCACGTCCTGGGGCGGGTCGCGACGCTCGTCACGGCGCTCCTCTCGCGGTCGCCCGACCTGGCCGTCGTCGTGACGAGCCGGTGACCCCTCGGGCTGCCGGGCGAGCACCAGGTGCGCCTCGAGCCCCTTCCCGGTGCGGCGCAGGACATCGGCGCGCTGCTGCTCCTCGACCATGCGACAGGTCCGGCCGGCTCTCGGTACGCCGACGGACGACTACATCGGCGCGGCAGCCCGGATCGCCGCGCTCGTCGACGGTCTCCCGCTCGCCATCGAGCTCGCCACGGCCCAAGCCCGCCACCTGAGCCTTTCCCAGCTGGCGGCCTCTCTCGCCGGCTCACTCGACCTTCTCGACCGGGGTATCGCCTACTCAGCCCGGATGCGCGGTCGGGTTCGGGATAGGGCACAACTTCGGATAGGGCGCAACGCGGTATGACCGGGCGGGGAATTCGTCTTGGCCCGTCGTCGCAGTCAGCGGGTAGCCTCCCGAAGTGACGACCTCAGCGCTTGACCAACTCGGACAGCGCAAGTACGTCCGACTGACCACCTTCCGGCGAGATGGTACGCCGGTGCCCACGCCGGTGTGGCTGGTCCGCGACGGCGACCGGTTGCTCGTCATCACGAACGGCAAGACCGGCAAAGTGAAGCGGCTGCGGCACACTCCTCGGGTGCTGGTCGCTGCCAGCGATCAACGGGGACGGGTGAAGCCCGGCGCCCAGGACGTCGAGGGCACCGTCGAGATGATCACGGACGTGCCCGAACTCGACCGTCTCGTCGGGTTGCTCAAGGCCAAGTATGGCCTCATGTTCACGGTCGCCGGCTGGGTGAACCGGCTGCGCGGGCTGCCGTTCACCGACGGGGTGGAGATCCGGATCAGCCTCCCAGACTGACAGCGCGTACCCGGCGCCCTTAGGCTGGCGTAGGAAAGCGCTATCTGTCGCCAAGAGGCGCTCGGTGTCTGGACGGCAAGGGGACGTCCTCGCGAGGAGGATCAGTCTCCCTTCCGGATCACACGCATCACGCGCTGGTTGCTCGTCACGAAGCACCGCAGCTGGAATCGGTGTCGAACGGCGGGCCCGAAGGGTGCCCGCGTTGGGCAGCGGCGCTGAGTGGATCTGCTCGCTGGCATGGTCGTTCGGGTCTGCGTCAAGCCAACGTCTCTGCTCGTCGGCACGGCCGATTGACGTGCCGTGCGGACCGCGGCGAGCTCTATACGAGCAGCGTCAGCGGCTGACATCAGCTCGTTGACCGCCTCCGCAAGCGCCACGATCGCCGGGCACGCGCATGGGGCGACGCTGCAGCGCCTCGGCCGGACGTTCCTGGCCGGTCGGACGCACGACACACGATGACGTCCCGGTCCGTCGTGCCCGCGCCGGGGGAACCGTCACCGACGAACGCGTCGCGCATCGGCAGGTCGCTGCGCGGGTAGGTGCAGCACGGCCTGACGGGACCTACCGGTCGTCCCCGGCGGCCAGGAGCGACTGCCCGAATGCTGTCAGACGGGCCGCCGCAGCAGGGTCGACCGTCGCGCCGCGGCGGGACAGCGTCGCCTTGATCTCGCGATACGTCCGCGCCTCGAGACCGCACTTGCGGCAGTGCTCGAGGTGCTTGTCGATCCTGCGCACCTGGGTCTCCTCGGTGTGCCCGTCGAGGTAAGACTGCAGGTGCCGGGCGACCTCGGCGCAGGAGGCCTCGTCGCCGCGGCCCATTAGCCACATCATCGTCGTCGTCAGCCGGCTCATGCCCTGGCCTCCACTGCTGCTCCGACCCTGGCGTGCGCGCGGGCGGGCGCCGGCGCCACGCCCGTCTGGCTCAGAGCGGCGCGGATCCTCGCGCGGCCCCGGTGCAGGCGGCTCATCACGGTGCCCGTCGGGACATCGAGCACCCGGGCGGCCTCGGCGTAGCTGAGCCCGTCGAGGTCCACGAGCCGCACGACCGAGCCGAAGACCTCGGGCAGGCCGTCGAGAGCCCGGGCCACCGTGTGGTCGAAGACCTCGCCGAGGACGAGGTCCTCGGGAGTGGACGGCGCTGGGGCGCCCGGCCAGCTCACACGGTCCTCCTCGTGGGTCTGCGGGTCGGCGAGCAGTGCCGGGCGCCGCGTGCGGACCCGGTTGAGGTGGGTGTTGCGCAGGATCGTGAGGAGCCAGGCCCGCGGATGCGCCCCGTCGAACCGGTCGCACGCGCGGAACGCCCGGATGAGGGTGTCCTGGACCAGGTCCTCCGCGTCGACGGGCTGCTGCGTCATGGTGAGCGCCACCCGCAGGAGGACGTCGACCTCGGGCAGCACGTGCTCGGCGAACGCCCGGTGACGGGCGGTCTCCGCGGCCGCAGCACCGGAGGGCTCCACGGCAGGCGGGGGATCACTCACGCGGCGGTAACCCGGCCCGGACCGCCCGGCATTCCCGACGCCCGTGTGTGTGCGGGCACAGAGAACGACGGCCGTGGACGGTCGAGCGCGCGGTGCCGCGCCGAGAAACGGAGGAGCACACAGGTGGACACTGCGGCCACGACCGTCGCGGAGCCAACCGGGGATCTCGTGGTCGGAGCCGCCACAGCCGCGGTCGGCTGCCTCGTCGGTGGGGTCGTCTTCGGGCTGCAGATGCAGTCGGACGGCGTGATCCCGATGGTGACCGCATCCCGATGGTGACCGCATCCCGATGGTGACCGCGATGATCGGCTCAACCGCTCCGGGGTGGTGGTGATCGGGGGGCTGCTCTACGGGGTCCTCTTGTGGGTCCTCGGCGGCCGCGTGCTCATGCCCCTGGCGCTCGGGGTGCCGGTCCTAGTGGTCGGTGGCCAGGCCTGGGGCAGCCTTGTCGCGCACCTCTCGTACGGGATGCTCACAACCGCCGGCGCGGCCGACCAGATCCGCGGTCACGGGGCCCTCTGGAAGGGCGTCGCGGACGACGAGGCGCTCAGCCGGCGATGACCCCGAGGAGCCCGCCGACCCCCGCCACCTCGTAATCCGGACGGCGGAAGGTCGAGGGGTAGCAGCTCCCGCTGCGGTTGACCCATGCCGTCGAGAGCCCTGCTGCGGCGGCGCCGTGCAGGTCCCAGGGATGGACGGCGACCATGAGCAGGTCCGCGGGGGCGACGCCCAGTTGGTCGGCCGCGTACCGGTAGGCGCCGGCTGCCGGTTTCCAGACGCCGGCGTCCTCGACGGTGAGCACCCGATCGAAGCGGTCCCGGATGCCGGCGGCGGACAGCAGCTGCTCGGCGACGGCCGCCGCGCCGTTGCTCAGCGTCGCGAGCCTCGCACCGGTGTCCGCCAGGGCGCGGATGCCATCGGCGACGTCGGGATGTAGACCGAGCCCCGCGAAGCCAGCCATCACGTGCTCGACCGCCGCCTCGACGTCCGCCTGCGGCAGGACGTCATGGAGGACGGCGCGCAGCCCCTGCCGGCCGAGGTCGGCAAAGGTGCGCATCTCGCCGACGGCGGTCAGCGCGAACCCGTCGCGCAGCAGCGCCGCGAACCAGACCTGCAGCAGGTGCGGCGGCGCGCCGACGTCGCAGAACCGGTCCGCGAGCGGCGCCATGTCGGAGAGGGTCTCGTTGACGTCGAACAGGAGCGCGCGGAGTGACATGCCGGAATCGTGGCCCGGCGCAGCGACGGCCACAAGGCGACCGGGAATGGCACCTGCCCAGCCCGGGTTTCCGCACTGCCCGCTGATCGGTGAAGGGAACCCGCGTGTCTGTCCGTCTCTACGGCCCGGCCCTATTGGCCGCCGCCCTGGTGCTTCTCAGCGCCTGCTCCGCAGCATCCACTGGGGCGCCCGCGACGCAGTCCGCTTCGGTCCCGGCAACCGCACAGGGCGCAGCCTCGGACGGACCGGACCCTTCGCGCTGGTCGGACGTCCTCGCCGAGGCGAAGGGCCAGACGGTCAACTGGTACATGTGGGGTGGCGACGAGGGCCTCAACGACTACGTCAACGACTGGGTGTCCCCGAAGGCGGCGGAGCTGGGGGTGACGGTCCGGCAGGTAAGGATCGCCGACACCGTCGACGCGGTGAACAAGATCCTCGGGGAGACGCAGGCGGGGCGGACGTCGGACGGGTCGGTCGACCTGGTCTGGGTCAACGGAGAGAACTTCGCGACGGGGCGCCAGGCCGACCTGTGGGCCTGCGGCTGGCCCTCGCGCCTGCCCAGCGCCCGCTACGTCGACCTGGCGGACCCGGCGATCGCGAACGACTTCGGCCGGCCGGTCGAGGACTGCGAGGCCGCCTGGAACACCACGACGTCCGCGCTCGTCTACGACGCTGCGAGGCTCGATGCCGCGGACGTCGTCTCGCTCGCGGCGTTCCAGCAGTGGGTGCAGGCCCACCCCGGCCGCTTCACCTACCCTGCTGCGCCGGACTTCACCGGCTCAATGGTCGTGCGCACGTTCGCCTACGACGAGGCGGGCGGCTACCAGCGCCTGCAGGGCCCGTTCGACCAGGCCCGCTACGACGCGCTTGCCCCGCGGCTCTGGGGCCGGCTCAACGAGCTCGGGCCGAGCCTGTGGCGCGAGGGCGACACCTACCCCGCCTCGCAGGACGCGGTCGCCAAGCTCTTCGCGGACGGCGAGATCGACGCCTACTTCACCTACGGCGTCGGTGGACTGGGCACGCAGGTCCAGCAGGGCCGGCTACCCGCGACGACCCGGACGGCGGTCTTCTCCGGCGGGAGCATCGGCAACGCGAACTTCCTGGCCATCCCGAGGAACAGCCCGAACGCGGCGGGCGCGATGGTCCTCGCCGACCTGCTGCAGTCCCCCGCCGCCCAGTACGAGAAGAAGGTCAACCCGCCCGGGTACGACCCCGCGATCGACACCACCAAAGCCGGCGACTTCGCTGCCAGGTTCGCGGCGATCCCGGTGCCCGCCGCAGAGCTGCCGGCCAGCGTGCTCGCCGAGGCCGTCGTCCCAGAGATGCAGGCCGGCTGGGTGACCCGGCTGGAGAAGGACTGGGTCAGCGAGGTCCAGCAACGATGAACCGGCGCGCCGGCCTGCGCGTCGCCGTGCTGCTCGCCCCGGCACTACTCGTCGTCGTCGGGCTCTTCGGTGCGGGGCTGGGGCTCGGGCTGCTCCAGAGCCTGGGCTACCAGCCGTACCTCGAGGGCTGGTCCTGGACCACGGCCGCATACACCGGGCTGATCGACGACCGGGCGGTCCGCGCCTCGCTCGTGCTGACGCTGCGGACCTCCGTGCTTGCGACAGCCGGCGCGGCGATCCTGGGGTTGGCGGTCGCCATGCTCGTGCATTCGTCGCGACGCGGCCGCCGGTTGCTGACCGCCGTGCTGCAGGTCGGGCTCCCGGTGCCTCATCTGGTCGGCGCGCTGTCCATGAGCCTCATGCTTTCGCAGAGCGGGCTGCTCTCCCGGCTCACGTACGCCATCGGGCTCACGACGTCGCCGTCGGACTTCCCCGCCCTCACCGAGGACAGGTTCGGCTGGGCAATGCTTGCCGAGTACCTGTGGAAGGAGACCCCGTTCGTCGCGGTCGTCGCCCTGACCGCGCTCGCCCGCGGGGTCGCACCCCTGCAGGACGTCGCAGCCACCCTCGGAGCCAGTCCCTGGCAACGGTTCCGGTACGTGGTCCTGCCGCTTGTCACCCCAGCGGTGGGGGCGGCGTCGGTGGTCGTCCTCGCCTTCACATTCGGCTCCTACGAGGTTCCCGCCGTCCTCGGGCGCCCCTACCCTGCCCCGCTGTCCGTGGTCGCCTACCAGCGCTTCACTGACACCGACCTCACGGTCCGGCCACAGGCGTTCGCGCTCGGCGTGGTCCTGGCCGTCGCGGTCACCGCACTGGTCGCCGTCTACCTGCGGCTCCTCGACCGGCTCGGCGCAACCCGGTGAGACGGGCCGTTGGGGCACCGCTGCTGGTAACAGGACTCGTCGTTGCGGTACTCACACCGCTTGTCCTGCTGGCCGTGTGGGCGGTGACCGAAACCTGGCGTTACCCGGCCCTGTGGCCGCAGGCGTTCGACGACCGCGCCCTGCGGGTCGTCACCGACCCCGGCTCCACGATCCTGCCAGGGCTGGTGACGTCGGCCGGCATTGCCGCGACGGTCGCCGTCGTCTCCTGCGCCATCGGGCTGGCCGCTGGCCGTGCCCTGGGGCTGCACACGTTCCCCGGCAGGGGATTGGTCCGGTTCGCGCTGCTCGCACCGGTGATCGTGCCGGGGATCACCGTGAGCCTGGGCATCCAGGTGGTGTTCATCCGCTACCACCTCACCGACACCGTGCACGGAGTCGTCCTGGCGCATCTGATCCCGGCGACCCCGTACGCGACCCTCGTCCTGGCCGCCGCGTACACCCGGTTGGACACCGCGTTCGAGGACCAGGCACGCGTCCTCGGCGCCGGCCCGCTGCGGGTGCTGCTGCACGTCACCCTTCCCGCACTGCGACCGGCACTGACCGTCGCGCTGATGCTGACGTTCCTCATCTCCTGGAACGAGTACGTGCTCACCCTGCTCATAGGAGGTGGCAGCGTGAGCACACTGCCGTTGCTGCTGTTCTCCGCTATCGGATCTGGGGACACGTCGGTCGCCGCCGCCCTCGCGATGGTCGTCAGCATCCCGCCGCTGCTGTTCGTCGGCGTCACCGCTCGCGCTCTGACAGGTCCCGGCGCAGGCCGGAACGATGGCCGGGCCGACCCGGGCATGCACCCCGGTGCGGGCGCGACACTCGCCGGCCTGGGCAGGGCGTGAGCGTGGCCGATGCCGTGCCGCAGCGATCTGCTGACGTGCGATTCGACGGCGTAGTCGCCCGCTATGACCGCGGCGGCCCACCGGTGCTCGACGGCTTCGGCCTCACTGTTGACGAGGGCACGCTGACGTCCCTGCTCGGCCCGTCCGGCTGCGGCAAGACCACGGCACTGCGGCTGCTCGCCGGTCTGCTCGCCCCGCTCGCGGGGGACATCCTGGTCGGCGGGAGGTCGGTCCTGGCGTTGCCCACCCACCGGCGGCCGCTGGCGGTGGTCTTCCAGCAGCCGCTGCTCTTCCCACACCTGGACGTCACCGGGAACATCGGGTTCGGCCTGCGGATGCAGGGCCTGGATCGGGCGACTACCCGGCGCCGGGTCGCCGACATGCTCGACCTGGTGCACCTGACCGGGCTGGAGTCGCGCCGTCCCGCACAGCTGTCCGGCGGGCAGGAGCAGCGGGTGGCCCTGGCCCGTGCCCTCGTCGTGCGGCCGAGTGTCCTGCTGCTCGACGAGCCGCTGTCTCAGCTGGACGCTGGACTGCAACAGGAGATGCGAGAGCTGGTGCGGACGGTTCAGCGCGAGCTGCGACTGACCACCCTGTTCGTCACGCACGACCAGGAGGAGGCAGCGGCCCTGTCCGACCGGGTCGCCGTCATGCTCGACGGCCGGATCGCCCAGCACGGCCCGCCCCAGGACCTCTACGAGCGGCCCGCGTCGCTGTCGGTCGCCCGGTTCCTGGGCACTGCGAACCTCGTCCCCGGCGTTGTCCGCGAAGGCTCGTGGACAGGACCGCTCGGGCGCATTGCGACCGGGGCCCCAGACGGCGCCGCGACCCTCGCCGTCCGGCAGGAGTCCCTGGTCGTCGATCTCGACCCCGACGCCGACGGCCTGCCCGCGCTCGTCACCGACGCCCGCTACCGCGGGACGTCGTGGGAGCTGGACCTGCAGGTCGACGGGACCGTCCTGCACGCGGTCACAGCGCCGACCATCAAGGCCGCGCCCGGCGACCTCGTCCGGGTCCGGCTACCCCCCGGCCACGGGTACGTCCTGCCCGGCTGATCCCTACTGACAGAGGAGACATGTGCGATTTCGGTCGACCATTCGGCAACTGCTCGACGCAACGCGTCCGGTGCACCCCGAGGCCCGGGCAGCATTGGACCGCCGCTGGGCGGAGCTCCCCGAGCACGCGCGCACCCCCGCGCAGTCTCTGGGTCGGCACGCGATTGGGTGCGAGGGGACGCACGGCGTCTTCCCGAGGTGCGACCTCACCTGCACGCCCTGCTACCACTCCAAGGACGCGAACAAGGTCCGCGTCGACGGGGCGCACACGCTGGCAGAGGTGGACCGCCAGATGGCCTTCCTGCGCGAGCAGCGCGGCCCGCGCGCCCACGCCCAGCTCATCGGCGGCGAGGTGAGCCTGCTCCCGCCCGACGATCACGCCGCCGCCCTGCTGTCGATGCGCAGCCATGGCCGCGAGCCGATGTCCATGACGCACGGGGACTTTGACGCCGACTACCTGCGGCGGCTCGTCACGGACGGGACCGGGCAGGTCCGGCTGCGGCGGGTGTCGTTCGCCGCGCACATGGACTCCCTCATGCGTGGCCGCCGGGGCATCCCCCGCCCGCGGACCGAGGCCGAGCTGCACCCCTACCGGCAACGGTTCGCCGACATGTTCACCGCGCTGCGGCGCGACCTCGGCGTGCGCTCCTACCTGGCCCACAACATGACCGTGACGCCGGCGAACCTCGACCAGGTCGCCGAGGTCGTCGCCGCCGTCCTGCCGATGGGCTATCAGATGATGTCCTTCCAGCCTGCGGCATTCCTGGGCGACGACCGGCGGTGGAAGGAGAGCTACCGCACGATCGACATCGACGCCGTCTGGGCACAGATCGAGCGCGGAGCCGGAGTCCGGTTGCCGTGGGGCGCCATTCAGCTCGGCGACAGCCGCTGCAACCGGACCGCGTTC
>Ga0163148_10004809_pt1 | contig 13919 bp, 13 predicted proteins | sample OliLakLV19MP7P2_FD_148606 | JGI IMG/M metagenome (GOLD analysis project Ga0163148, IMG submission 148606) | Freshwater microbial mat bacterial communities from Lake Vanda, McMurdo Dry Valleys, Antarctica- Oligotrophic Lake LV.19.MP7.P2 | ecosystem: Environmental > Aquatic > Freshwater > Lake >...
AAACCAGGCTCCCACGGCGGATGTTGGGGGCCGCAGAGCCACATCATCGCCGCGCACGACACCCTCGAGCCCCATCAGCTACGCTCTGAAGCCGATCAGCCGCCATCACCACGTTGCGGAAGTGGCGTCCACCGTCCTATGCTTATAGGTTCTAAGCTAAGAATTCGCGCTTTATATTATTAGAGGAATTTTTTTTGGCTCGCCAGGACATTATCGCCAAATCAACGTGGACAGGGATGCTGGTATCCGTTTCAGTGGTCGTGGCCGCTCTCTATTTGGCGAAAGGGGTGCTGGTTCCCTTGACGCTGGCGGCCATGCTGAGCTTCTTGTTGAGTCCGGTTTGTGGCTGGCTGGAAAGACGAAGGATAGGCCGAATCCCGGCGGTGTTGGTGACGGCAAGTTTGGGATTTACGTTGCTCGCCGCAGTAGCTTGGATGGCATCCGTTCAAATTGCCAATTTGGCCCCACAAATCCCCGAGTACCGAACGAACATTGAAGCCAGGTTAACCACGGTGAACTCGTACGCCGTTTCTGCGATAAGCCAGTTTGCAAGAGGCTTCCAGGAAATAAGCCAAGATCTCCCACGCCCAGATCAGAGCATCGACGGTAGCCCAGCTCGACCCTATTCGGTTCGGGTAATAGCGTCGCCTACAAGCCCACTGCAAGTCTTTGGTGGCATGTTTGGTACGCTGCTCGAAGTGTTCGGAACATCTGGCATCGTTATTGTTCTCGTGGTGTTCTTTTTGGTTCGGCGAGAAGATTTACGCGATCGCTTTATCCACCTTGTTGGACGAGGCCAGGTGACGGTGACCACGCAGACTCTCGAGGATGCTACGAGGCGAATCAGTCGCTACCTCTCGGTTCTGTTTTGTCTTAACATCACCTTTGGCATTTGCGTCGCTCTTGGCTTGTATCTGATCGGTATTCCCAACGCCATCTTATGGGGCATCTTGGCCGGGCTATTTCGCTTTATGCCTTATATCGGTCCTTGGATCGCTGCGGCCATGCCGGTAGGCTTGTCCCTGGCGATTTCGACAGGCTGGGAAACGCCACTATTCACGCTGGGGCTGTTTGTAGGTCTGGAGCTTTTCAACAATAACGTTTTGGAACCATGGCTTTATGGTAAAAACACCGGTGTGTCAGCTGTGGCAGTACTGTTGGCAGCTGTCTTTTGGATGTGGTTGTGGGGGCCTGTTGGGTTGCTGATTGCGACGCCGATGACCGTATGCATGCTGGTGATTGGCAAGCATGTTCCCCAGCTTTCGTTTTTCAATATTATGCTGGGTAACGAGCCTGTCTTTGAGCCGAAGACTCGCATCTATCAGCGGCTATTGGCCGGAGACCTTGACGAGGCGACCGAATTATTCGAGGGATACCTGGCCACGCAGCCGCTCGTGGAAGTCTACGACCGCGTGCTGATTCCGGCCCTGTCGATGGCCGAGATACATTGGCATATCGACGAAGTCGATGAACGCCATCACAACTTCATCCTCCAAGGACTGAAGGAGATGATTCAAAATCAATACGAACGTCAACAGGAAAGGCGGGCCGAAAAGCCGTCAGAGCCTGCGATCACGCCAACTCACGATACGTGTTTACTCCATCCGACCGATTCGCCAACTATAGCCATCCTCTGTGTGCCTGCCCGAAGCGAAGCGGATGAAATTTCGTCCAGCATGCTGTCGCAAGTCTTGGAGACACAGGGCTATCTGGCGCAGGCCATCGCAGCGATATCTACGGAAAACGAGTTGTTGGATATCGTCGGGCAGCAGCATGCCGACGTGGTGTGTATCTCCGCCACCCCGCCCGCTGCGGCCATGCATGCACACCACCTGTGCAAGCTCCTTCGGACTCGTTTTCCAAGTGTGACTCTGGTCGTGGGTTTATGGGATGCCAAGGGTGATATAAGCAAGACACAAGGACGCATCGGTTGCGGCGCTACCGTCATTACGTCGTTGGCAGATGCTCAAACACTTATCGGCCAAATCAAGCAGAGCCGTGATGCGTAAAGGTTTTGCGTCTGGTATATTGTCTCCGTATTACGAAGCCACACTTTCGATCAACGGCCAGCACTCAACCCATGACATTCTGCATTGGAATCAAAATCCGCGAGGGGCTGCTAGCTTTGGCGGATACCAAAATCGTCAAAGGCGAAGAACATCTTACCCGCGGTAAAATTTCCTCAGCCCTGATCCATGGGAATCAATGGTGGGTGATGACTTCAGGGTTGCGTTCGGTTCGCGACAAAGTGGTTACCTATCTTGATCTTGAGCTCGCCGAACGAGGATCATCCCTCGAATATCTTTTCGAACTGGCAAACCTTTTCGGTATGCAGTTGCGACGCGTGCGAGTCGAAGATGGTGCAGCGCTAGCTGCGAGCAATTTGACTTTCAATCTCCATGCCATTATCGGTGGGCAATTGCCAAAGGATCCCTATCCAAAAATGTACTACATTTATCCGGAAGGCAATTGGATTGAGTCGACCGACGACTCTCCATACTTCATTGTAGGGCGAACACATTACGCCAAGCCGATACTGGATCGGCTCCTGACCGCTGAGACTCCATTGCGACAGGCGCTGGCATTGGCCTTTCTGGCTTTCGATGCTACGACGGCAAGCGTTACAGATGTTGGCTACCCGATCGACATCATCGTCGCTGAAGCTCATGGTCAAATGCCCAACCAACATCGTTTTGAAGCGGCGGATCTCGAGCCGGTTGCTCAATGGTGGCATCAAACGCTGGCATCTGCCTTAAATGACTTTCCATTTAAACAATTTGATTCGTTATTCGATTTCCCTAGTCGCTGAAAGAGGATTGTAGTCATGGGCGAAATCATGCTTGGCTGCGACCTTCATTACCAAGTACTCACACCAACCACGTTTCTCTTTAATTTGAGTGCGGCTCAAACAGGGTGCCAGTATGTTGTGCGCGAGCAACTTCTGCTCAACCCATTTGTCGAAACGCAAGTGTTTCAGATCGGTTTAACTCAAAATCGCGTTCAGCGTTTACGGTTGCAGCCATGTGACTTCCATTTGCACTACGAAGCATCGGTAACGCTTAAAGCTGAAAACGATCCGGCCATCGAACTAGATGAGAATGCGTACCGTGATCTACCGCCTGATGTCTTACCCTATTTGAATCCAAGTCGGTTTTGCGAGTCTGATCTACTTGGCAATTTTGCGATGAGCGAATTCGGTTCGCTGCGGCATGGTTATTCGCGTGTCAATGCGATCTGCGATTGGACCTTCAAGCACATCCGTTACACAAGTGGTTCGACGAATGCCCAGACAACCGCTCGCGATGTGTTAGTCCAACGGCAAGGAGTTTGTCGTGACTTCGCACATCTGGCCATTGCGCTGTGCCGTGGGCTGAGCATTCCAGCACGCTATGTGAGCGGCTATGCCATCAACCTACAGCCCCCGGACTTCCATGGTTTCTTCGAAGCCTACTTGGGCGAGCGTTGGTACCTGTTCGATGCGAGTCGGCTAGCTCCGATTGACGGTCTGGTGCGAATCGCCGCTGGCCACGACGCCGCGGATGTGCCCTTTGCAACACTGATGGGCTCAGCTTCGCTCAAATTAAAAATGGTATGGGCAAATTCGAGCGGAAGTGAGTCCATTGCGTGGCCGGCCCAAGGAAATGAAGCGGTATCAACAGCCTGAATCTGGCGATTCCTCTCAGGGTTCTGCGGCAGGAGCAGCATAATCCTGCGGATGTGGTCGAACGATGGTATCGGATCCCCAGTGCCACAAGCCCGCGACAACTCGCAGTAGCGCAACGAACCCAGCGTGCTCGAAGTGGCGGTCGGCGGTAAGTGCAGCGGTGAGGCCTCGCTCTTGCATCACGACAAATGAGATGCAGTCAGTGAGCGACCAATCCTTGTCCGGTCGACCGGCAAACAGAGTAACCCCGCGCTGCCAAAGATCAGCTGAGGCGGGGACAATCGTGACCTCCGGATCATTCTGCAAAGTTTAAAGGAGACCCAGGAACAACGGCCGATGCGGCGGCTCGCATAAGAAGGTCGCCACTTCCAGCAGAACGTATTCCGTAGAGACGACGCCTCCGCGGAACCCTCGTCCGACGGCCTTGGCCCGAGCGTGAGTGACATCGCGAGGGCTCAGTGCCGCGACGTAAAACGAGGCGTCGGCAAAAATGATCCTCATTCTTTCGGTAACCTATGCGCCAGGTAATGGTCAATTCGCGTGGACGCGTCGGGGGGCAACCCGTCCGCCTTGCCCACGACACCGTTGAGCCGATCCCAAGCTAGGTCGACTGTCCAATTTGGAATCACGCACCGCAACCTAACCTTCAGTTCCCTCCGGCAACGTGACCGGCTCATCAAAAACGACACCATTCTGTACATGACCCGTCAATGAAAGTTGTGGTCCTCCGCGACAAGGCCTTAGCACAAAGGTATTTTATCAGCTTTACGGTTCCATGCTCAACAGACGGCTTGCTCACATTCGCTCGCCGGGCAAGTGGCTGGCTTGCTTCAACCAAGTGGCGAAGTGAGCTTCGTCGAACTGGTCGGCCTCGTGGATGTCGAGGTGCCACACTTCCTTTTGCTTCGACTCGCCGGGGGGGGACGGGACGCAGCGACCTACCGCGGAAGAAAGCCACCTTGACGTACTTCGTGATGCAAGTGAAGCCGAGGAACCACCCCTGGCCCTCGACTCCGTAGAAGGGCGTTCTCCCTTTACGTTCTCCCTTGAACCGCCTTGCGCACGCCGGGGACGGCGCGCACGATGAACGCGTCGAGGTGGTGGCCGACTTGCGTGGCTTGGGGCATTGGCCGTCACTGCAAACCTATCGACCTGCGTGAGGATACCGACCGCCGAAACCGATACGGACGTTCCGATGGTATCTGGGTCGTCGAAGGCGATAGATCCGTGATCATGGTCGTCTTTGGCACCTGCGAAATCATGGACACCGGTAGTGAAGTTCGTGGACTCGAGAAAAGTGAGGACGACTGCGGATGCGTCGCGGATCGCAGCATCGCGCCGTGCGGCGAGCGCGAGAAAGTCACCACGCACGAGGCTGGCCCCCGCCGCCACCGCGCGGTCCACCCGCTCGCGGCTGGTGGTGTCGTCGGTGAGAACCGTCACGGCGCAGCCCTGATTGCGGAGGCCCTCCACCACTTGGAGGCCGAACCGACCAAGACCGCAGACAACGACAGGCTTCATGGCGGGCGAGTATAGCCCTGAAGGCATCCCACGCGCGTCACGGGTGCGGTGGAATCGGCTGCATCGTGCCCGCGGCGAGCCCGGCCTGATAGTTCTCCCACGACATGGGCTCTTGGTCGCTCGCGACCGGCACCATCGTGATGCAGTCGTCCACCGGGCAGACGATCGAGCAGAGGTTGCAGCCCACGCAGTCGTTCGCCCGCACGAGCGGCACTGGCCGCCCGGGCACCCGGCCGGGCCCCAGGCCGTAGGGCGTTGCATCCACGAGATCGATGCACTGATGGGCCCCGTCCTCGCAGGCGATGTAGCAGAGGTTGCAGCCGATGCATTTTTGGTGATCGATGCGGGCCACTCGCTTGGCATGGAGATCGAGATACTTCCAGTCGGTGACACGGGATACAGCGAGTCCCCGCAGGTCGTTCAACGATGAAAAACCCTTCGAGTCGAGGTATGCCGAGAGGCCGTCGACCATGTCTTCGACAATACGAAAACCGTAGTGCATGATCGCGGTACAGACCTGGAGGCTCGTAGACCCCAGCGCGATAAACTCGGCGGCGTCCCGCCAGTTCGCGATGCCGCCGATGCCGGAGATCGGTAGACCGACGGCCAAGTCGGCCGCACAGGCGTGAACCATATTCATGGCGATCGGCTTGACCGCTGGGCCGCAGTAGCCGCCGTGGGCGCTCATCCCAGATACGTTCGGCTCGGGCGTGAACGTGTCGAGGTTCACGTTCGTGATGCTGTTGATCGTGTTGATGAGCGAGATGGCATCGGCCCCGGCGTTCTTGGCCGCACGGGCCGCGAACACGACGTTTGTGATGTTGGGCGTGAGCTTCACGATCACCGGGATCGTGGCCGCCTCCATGACCCAGCCCACGATCGTTTCGGCGACGTCGGGATTCTGGCCCACGGCCGAGCCCATGCCGCGTTCGCACATGCCGTGCGGGCATCCGAAGTTGAGCTCAATGCCGTCGGCCCCGGAATCAGCCGAACGCTTCACGAACTCATGCCACCGCTCGCGGGTATCGACCATGAGCGAGGCGATCACGGCTCGGTCGGGCCATCGCTTTTTCACCTCGGCGATCTCCCGGAAGTTGGCTTCGGGGGAGCGGTCGCTGATGAGCTCGATGTTGTTGAACCCGGCCATCCGAGTCGTGCCAATCGTGAGGCCGGAGTAGCGGCTGCCGACGTTCACGATTGGCTCACCAATCGTCTTCCAGACGACGCCTCCCCAGCCGGCCTCAAACGCGCGGTGAGCTTGGTAGGCCGTGTTTGACGGAGGGCCGCTCGCTACCCAGAAGGGGTTTGGGCTCTTGATGCCGGCCAAGTTGCAGGAGAGGTCGGCCATGACGTGGCCCTCGGAGGCTGGTGATTAGGGCGTGATGCGGATGCCGAGGGCTGCCTCGAGCTCGTGGGCACGAACGGGAGAATCAAAGCCGGAGCCAACAGTGCCGCTCGGGGCGCCGTGGCGTGAGTGCTGGACTGGGCCGCTTACGTATGCCTCGGCCTGCTGAGCATGGATGCCGCGGGCCGCCTTCTTTCCTTCGGCGACCGCGTTGACCACCTCTCGGCCGCCGCTTGTGCAGTCGCCCCCGGCGAACACGTTTGGAATGTTGGTCTGCATCGTTGCGGGATCGACAACCACTCGGCCGCGTGCATCGAGCTTCAAGGTTGGAAAGAGCGTGGTGAGGAGCGAGCCCTGCTTCTCTTGCCCGACGGCCAAGAGCACCATGTCAACCGGCTCGGTCCATTCACTCCCGGGCGCGATCGTGACGCGGCCGTCGCGGACCTCAGTGCGGGCGAGGCGAAGCCCCGTGACGTGGCCCGCTTCGCCGAGCACGGCCACAGGTACGGCGTGAAAATCAAAAGTCGCACCGTCTGCCTTGGCGAGCTCGTATTCAAAATCGTAGGCCGACATATCTTCCGGGCCGCGGCGGTAGATCACGGTCGCCTTCTCGGCGCCGAGCCGCAGGGCCTGGGTGACGGCATCAATCGCGGTGTTGCCGCATCCGAGGACGGCCACCCGGCGGCCCACAGGGACGGTCTCAAGTGGCTGCGTGTGGATTTGCTCGATGAAGTCGAGCGCGTCGAGCACCCCTCCAAAAGTTTCGCCGGGAATGCCGAGTCGCTGCACCCGTCCGAGGCCGATCCCAACAAAAATCGCGTCATGGTTCTTTTCGAGGTCAGCGATCGTGATGTCGCTGCCGACCGAGGCCTCGTAGTGGAACCGCACGCCGAGGCGTTCGATCATGGCCACTTCGGCGAGGCTCACCTCGGGCTTCATCTTGTAGTAGGCGATGCCGTAGGTGTTGAGCCCACCGCCCCGCGGCTTCTTTTCGTAGATGTCGACCTCGTAGCCGAGCCTCGCAAGCTCCGCCGCGCATCCCAGACCTGCTGGGCCGGCCCCGAGGATCGCGACCCGCCGTCCATTTTTGAGCGCCGGGGTGGGGAGCACGTTGATGCCGTGGGCCTCCACGTGGTCGGTGGCAAACCGCTGGAGGCGTCCGATCTGAATCGGATCCTTCTCGAGATCGAGCATCACGCAGGCACCTTCGCAGAGCACCTGCGTGGGGCACACCCTCGCGCAGCTTGCCCCGAGCACATTGGCCTCGAGGATCGTCCGTGCCGCGCCGGTCACGTTGTCGAAGGCGATCTTCTTGATGAAGGCGGGGATGTCGATGCCGGTGGGGCAGGCCGCAATGCACGGAGCATCGAAGCAATAGAGGCAACGGCTGGCCTCGACGCGGGCTTCCTGGGGGGAGAGCGGCGGCTTCACCTCCGCCATGCGTGCGGCGATTGCGGCGTCGTGAAGAAGCGGTGTGATCGGCACGCGCAGCGCCCTCGGGGCATCCTGGTTGGTCATCCACCTCAACGATTAGGATACGGCAGAAAGCCCGGCGGGGTGAACACCGCAACCCGACCCGGCGAACCAGGCGAATGGCTATGATAGCGGTTCAAGCGGCTCCCCGGTCTGGCTCCCGGCGTGGCCCGAGAAACTGTTCGATCAAGAGGGCCGTGCTTCGAGATGAATGCCATGAACAGGATCGCCAGGATTGTTTGTGCGTCCATGACGCTGGCATCCTTTCAAGCGATGGCCGCTGATCCTCCTCCGGAGACGTTCGACGACGTCGCCAAGCAGGTGCGGATCGCCATGGCGCACCGCGATTACGAAGGGAGCGACAAGGCGATCGTGCGGCTCGAGGCGATGGCCAAGACTGCCGCGGACAAGGCTGTTACCGAGCGACTCGATGCCATTCAGCAACGCCTGAAGGCTTTCTGGGATGCTGTCCACGATGGCTGTAGGACGCTGAAAGGAACTGAGGAGATCGAGATCGGTGATGCCCTCGTCGCTGTCATCGAGTATGACACTGCGGGGCGACAGCTCGCGGTCAAGGTACGTGGTCAGACAAAGCGATACACGTCCGGTGACATGCCAATCTCCCTTGCGGTCGCGGCGTCTTCGCGTGCGATCCGGAAGGGCTCTGCGGCGAGCGACGAGCGGGTGGGCTCGCTCCACGCGATGGACGCCAAGGGCGATCGAGCACTCGCGCGGCAGCACTGGACCGCCGCAGAGCGAGCTGGAGCCAACGTCAAAGCTCTGCTCCCTGAGCTCGATGTCCCGATTCCTGGTGCGGCGCTCGTGAAAGTTCCAAAGGTTTCAAAGGTTGCAGCGTCTGTCCTCGACCCTCGCGAGTGGGTCTTTCAGGTTCCCGACGGTGAAGGCTGGCGACGGATTCCCTTAGGGGATCGCGGCGTCGTCAACCCGCAGCGACAGCTCGAGGTGACGGCTCCCGAGGAGGGCGAGACGGTATGGCTCACGCACAGTCAGAAACTCCCGGCCAACTTCGCCTTCCGGTTTTATTTTCTATCGCTCCCGACTGGTCAGGCTTGCGGCCTCTTCACCGGCTCGCGGGGCGAGGCTGCGGCCACGGCGGCGGCTGCACAGCTTCCAGCAGACACAGTCGAGATCGAGCTCATCCGTCAGACAGGGAAGCTCACCTGCCGGGTGAACGGCCAGGAGTGCCCCGTCGAGGTCAGTGACGACAAGGCCGCCCGGTCGCAAGGCATCTTTGGCATTTCGATTCCCCCGGGGAGCAGTGTCACCGTGGCCGGATTCGAGGTTGTTCCGCGGGGGAAGTGAGCGGCGAGCGGCTTCGCTGGTCTCAGCAGAGGCATTCACGTCACGAACCAGGAGATGCCCCGATGGTTGCTCTCGATCCTTCGCGGACCGTTCGTGAACTGGAGGAGCTTCGTTCGCTTACGGGCAACGAGGATGGCGCCCAGCGGGTGGCCTTTACGCCGACATGGGTGCAGGCGCGAGCGTGGCTCCGCGAGCGTTTCGCCGGGCTCCCCGTGGAGATTCATGACGATGCCGCGGGAAATTTCTGGGCGACGCTGCCGGGAGTGAGCGAGCGGGCCGTGCTCATCGGAGGGCACATCGATTCGGTGCCGAACGGCGGCTGGCTCGACGGCTGCTTGAATACGCTCGCTGGCGTGGAGGTGATGCGGCGCGTCGCGGCCGAATACGGCGGCCGCCCGCCGGTCACGCTTCGCGTCGTGGACTGGGCCGACGAAGAGGGTGCCCGGTTCGGCAAGAGCCTTTTTGGGTCGTCTGCGTGTTCGGGCAACCTCGATATGGACGAGGCCCGTGGCCTGGTGGACAAGGCTGGTATCACGCTGCCCGACGCCCTTCGAGAAGGAGGGATCGACTTCGCTCGCGTGAAGGAGGCCGGTCGCGAGCGTGCCACGGCTGCGGCCTATCTCGAGCTCCATATTGAGCAGGGGCCTGTGCTCCTCGATCTCGACCTGTCGCTCGGCGCCGTGCTCGGCACGTTTGGCGTCGAGCGGCATGCGGTCACATTTCATGGCCAGGCGGCGCACTCAGGCTCCACGCCGATGAATCGTCGCCGCGACGCCTTTCGAGCTGCGGCCCGGATGTCATCCGAGATCTACGAGATTGCCCGCCGGAGTGGTCAGGGGGTGTGCACGATCGGCTCGTGTACGACGAAGCCTGGGATCGTGACAAGCGTCGTTGAGGAGTGCCGCATCACGCTCGATCAACGGCACCTCGACCCCGAGTCCCTCGCCCGCATGCACGCGGAAGCGGTTGCGGCGAGCGAGCGATTTGCAGCCGAAGGCAACGTGGAAGTCTCTTGGGAACGCATCTGGGCCATTCCGCCGCGGCCCTTTGATCCATCCCTCATTGACCTCGCTGACGAGGCAATCCGCGAGACGTGCGGCGTGAGCCACCGACTGCCGTCTGGCCCGCTGCATGACGCTGCCGAGATGGCCCGCGCGGGCATCCCGACCGTGATGCTCTTCGTGCAGAGCCTTCACGGCATCAGTCACAACAAGATCGAAGACACTCGCCGCGACCACCTCGAGCTCTCGGTCGCCGCCCTCGATCGCCTGGTCACGAAGACGATGGCCTGGGTGGCAGGGGGCTGAATCACATCTGGGTTCTGCGGGGCGACCTTGCGCGATGACGCTCAATAAAAGCCCCTCGCGCCAGCCACGGGGACGGCGAGTTGTTGGGCGAGCCCGCTCGTGATGACAAACGGGCTCGGCATTCAGCCCGCAGCCCCACGGCTATCGCCGTGGGCTTCTATCCGGCAGAGTCTTCCCCGCTAGCCTGACGGCGATGCGCCACAATCGAATGCGACTTACCGAACGGGCACGGATGCCGGCTGGCCAGCGAGCGGCAGTTGCTGCGGCGAGGGCCGGGCTTCGCAGGGATAGTAGGCGGCCCACACAGGATTGTGGTCGGAGACCTCGAGAGCGTTTTCCAGCGGAATTCCGAAGCCTTGTTGGAGATCGAGCACGCCCTGGGCGCCGAGGTACTCGCCGGTGGCAGGCCACGCGAACACCAGATTGTCGTAGGTCTTCGTGCGACGGGTGTTGGTCGTCGTGCCGGCCACCGCCCAGCCGATGTTGGGAATTCGCTTGAAGGCCGTGAACTGCGGCGGGCCGGCGTTCAAGTCGCCGAGCATGATCACGTCGTCTTCATCGGGGCGGGCCCGCTGCATGGCCTGAAAAACATCGGTGAGGGCATCGAGCTCCTGCGGCACCTCGTCGGGGTCGGTGTGGATATTGACGAGCCAGAAGGTGAACGCCGCTTCGGCGGGCTGAATCCTGGTGCGGAACCGGGCACACATCGGCGGACGATGAAGCCGATCGGAGGGGTCAGGGAACACGGCCGGTGACGTGGGATCAAGCTCGATCCGCGTCGTGTCATAGACGAAGGCGTACTGTTCCTTGCTCACCGTGCGGCCCTCACGCGGGCCGATCACGTGGGCATAGCGGCTGCCGTCGGCATTCACCGCCTGGACGAACCGCGGGATGATGTCGTCTGACTTCGCCCGCACTTCCTGGATCGCGACGATGTCGAACTTGCGGACGACGCGAGCGAGGATCTCGACAACCTGCGGCTTGGCAAGCTTCGATTCGCCGAAGACCTGAATATTGAAGCTACAGACGAGGACGGCGTCCCACGGCTTGACGACGGGCTGAGCCTGCCCGGCCGTCGGCACCACGATCGCCACGCACCACGCCACCGCCGCCAGCCGCAGGAGCCAGCAGCGCCTCCGCAGCAGCATGCAGGGGAAAGGCGACGACACACCCTCTGTATCGACCCATGCGGCGCGAGACAGTGCCGTCGGCAAGGCGGGCAGGCAGGGGGGTATTTGCCGCCGAAATCCGGGCCGGATCAGGCTGTCATCGCTGGGCGAGGGCAACTGTGATCTGGGCAGCGACCCGGGCATTGTGAAGCAAGAGGGCCTCGTTGGCCCGCAGACTCGCGTCGCCGGTCAGCCCCCGCCACACGCGGTACTGTACCCATAGATTCTGCGGAAGAGCCAATTTTTGCATGGCAGAACGACCTCTCACCAGCCGTCTCATCCGCTACCGCTGTGATTGATGCGGTCCTCAAGATCGGACAGGGTCGCGAGAATTTCATCGAAGCTGAACGGCTCAGTGAGATACATGTCTCGCATCGCCTGATAATCTCGCCGGAGCGAAGGCAACCGCTCGGCCGGTGGTACGAGGCGGAACGTCCCTGGCTTCGCATTCTCGTAGTTCGCCCACGAACTGCCGAAGAATTGACTTTTCCATTCCACGACGCGATTACGGATGTCATGTCGGTCGAGGGCGCTCTTCGCGGCCGGGTGCTTTGCCAGCGCCGCCGTATCAGCGTAATGTCGGGAGAACCTGTCTGGTGTCGGCTTGTCGGTCGGACGGTGGTATTCCGTGTGGAGGATCGTCGCTTTCTCCCAGAAGGTCCGTTCCATTTCTAAGGCGACGACTTCGCAACGCCAATCAGGGAATGCGTCGGGCAGGACTTCGGCTACCCACGGGCGAATTAGGTGTCGGCCGACCGGTTGCTGGTCGGTGAGAGAGCTGAATTCAAGCTTCAACGAACGACTGAGGTACTCGAACCCTACTGGCTGCGACGACGGGTAATGAAACAAGAGTACCGGAGAGTTCGTGTTGGGTTCCGTCAGAAACTCGAACCACGCGCGCTCACCCTTTCCCAGCACTCCCTCAACTACCGCTTCCATCGAAGGACCGATCTTGTTTTGCACAGCGGCACCGCAAGTGGCCTCTGCCTTCCTCATCCACTTGTTCGCTTGAGTTCGGCTTTTACCCGCTTCAGGGAGTTGCAGAAATGTGGGCGACAACGAAAGGTCAATGTCTTCTGAGAACCGCTCGATCACCCCGAATACCTTCGACAGCGAAGTGCCGCCCTTGAACACCACGCTGCCTGCGAACTCTGACTCGAACAGGATGCCCAGGAGCCAGCACACCCAGAAGTCCTTCTCCAGGACCACCGGGGAGATGTTCCGCCGGACCGCCGCCTGTTCGATGTATAAGCGGCGTTCGTCCGCTGGCAAGTCAAGGAATGCGAGCTTCATGCTCCCTCCCCGGCGAGTTCGCGGAAGATCGGGTGCATCCATGCCGGGGCGAGCCGCAAGTCCTTGATGAGTTCTCGCCGCTTGTCGGCTGGCAGAGTTCGCTTCAAGTGTTCGCGCCGCTCCGGTGTCACATGCTCCTTGCCCAATTCGCGGAGGGCTTGGATCAAGAGTCCGCTCAGCCGCCCTGCCGTTTCCATGTTCTTCGCGGTGGTCCGTCGAAGCTGAATCGTCGTCGGGCCGATCTTAACCGTCCGGCTCGGGCCATCCGTCAGGAACACCGCCTTCGCAGGCACTTGTTCGGAAAGGCCCAGAACGTTGGCCGCGTAGGCCCCCGCTGGCTGAAGCCGTGTGCGGTCGCGGCCTGCTAGGGCTTTGGCTACCGCATCGGCGGACGGCGAGAGCGGCCCAAGCACCGGGTGCTCTTTCGGGAAGTCGTACACGCCGCGAGCAAGTCGGCGAATCGTCCCCTTCTTGGTGAGACGGTGGAGGGCGATATCGACCGCCTCCCGGCTCCCGATTTCCAGAAAGTCTGCGGGAACAAACACGGAACCACGCCCTCCGCTGTGAACGGTCGCAAGTATCTTTGAATCAATTGATTGCGTCGTTTTTCTCGTGCTGCTCATGTAAGAAATACTAGCCTGTTTTTCTTACATATCAAGGCTATCTGGTCCGATGAACTCGGCCTGTCCAGTCCGTCACAGTCCGTCAAGAACCTTGGCAGCGTTAGGGCGGCAGGAGGATAGGTAACGAAGTCTTCCGAGGTGTTCAGTCGAAAATGGCGAATACCGCCACACTTCACGTCGTGGTTCAGTTGTCCTAAAATA
>Ga0163148_10004811_pt1 | contig 13915 bp, 10 predicted proteins | sample OliLakLV19MP7P2_FD_148606 | JGI IMG/M metagenome (GOLD analysis project Ga0163148, IMG submission 148606) | Freshwater microbial mat bacterial communities from Lake Vanda, McMurdo Dry Valleys, Antarctica- Oligotrophic Lake LV.19.MP7.P2 | ecosystem: Environmental > Aquatic > Freshwater > Lake >...
GCGAAAGTTCTCGATCCACGTCCGGTCGACGCGGGCAGCGATCGAACCGATGCCGAACTCGCCGGGCACTCTCGCCGAATGTCTGCGGAATCATCGCGCGGTCTGGCGGGTGCTCGAGCCGAGCGGTGCGAGTTCTACTCCTTGGACTCGAGCGCGTCGGTCGAGCAGCGACGTGTGGCGCACTGCGCTTCGAATGTTTGCGGAATCAAATCGCGCGCAAGGTGCGTTATTCGATCGGCGCTTGTTTTCTTGTGATTTTCGACGACCAGAGCGTTCGCCGAGCGTTCTATCTGAAGGAGGGTCCGATGGAGCACACGCAGGCGCAATCAGTTCGACAACTCGACCTGTTCCGTCGCGGCGGCAAGCGAGCCGGCGCGGGTCGCAAACCGAGGGGCGAGCGCGCGCTCGTGCCGCACGACACGCGACCGCGCGTGACGCGGCACACTCCGGTCCTCGCTACGACGAGGCTCCTCGCGGGACTGCCCAACCTGCGGAGCGAACGCACGCTCGCGCTCCTACGCAAGACGTTCGCCGCGGGCGCGGACCGATTCGGCTTCCGGCTCATCGAGTATTCGATTCAGTCGAACCATCTGCACTTCGTTGTCGAGGCGCCGGACGAGATCGCGCTGGCGCGTGGCATGAAAGGGCTGCTCGTGCGCGTCGCGAAGGCGCTGAATCGCGCGTGGGAACGGACGGGTCGCGTCCTCGGCGATCGCTACCACGCGCGTGTCCTGAAGACGCCGCGCGAGGTGCGCAACGCGCTCGTCTACGTGTTACAGAACGCGCAGAAGCACGGAGCGCGCATCTTCGGCATCGATGCGCACTCGTCGGGCCCGTGGTTCAGCGGCTGGCAGGATCGGACCCCGCGGAAGGATCGTGCGTTGCCCGCAGCGAGTTCGTGGCTGCTCCTGTTCGGATGGCTGAAGGGCGGACGCATCGCGACGAGCGAGGCACCGCGGCCGGATCCACGTGCGGGGGGCCGAGCGGAATGCAGAACCTGATCCGACGGCGGCGCACGCCGACGCGCTCGGCCACGCGCTCGGCCACGCGCTCGACGACGCGCTCGACGACGCGCTCGACGAAGCGCACGCCGACGCGCCCGGCCACGCGCTCGACGACGCGCTCGACGACGCGCTCGACGACGCGCTCGACGAAGCGCACGCCGACGCGCCCGGCCACGCGCTCGACGACGCGCAAGGTGTGAGTGCGCGCCCCGCGCGCGTCGTGTATCCGAATACCGCGCGTGGACGCCCTGGATCCACAGGGCTCACCGGCGCTCGCGTCGAAGCCCGGGAGCGCCGGGTCGCCGGGCCGGCACGGGGGCGCTGACCCACACGAAAGCCGGATGCGCCCGAAATCATGTACGTCCGGGGAGCGCCTGTATCCGAGCAGCAGATCGCGGACTTCCACCCCGACGTCGTGATCGATCTCTTCGTCGAGCGCCGCTTCATCCTCCCACCGCCGCTGCCTCTGAGGGTGTTACCACCCGCGCGCGGCGACGCGTTCGCCTTCGACGAGGCACAGACCAGCTTGTTCGCTCTGGACTGGAAGCAGACGACCGGTGGCCTCGTTTCCACGGGCGACGCTCGCTTGAACGAGGTTTCTGCCGGGGCCGACACCAGCATCTCGTTGCTCACGCCGTCGAACGGTGACGATGTCCGTCTGCCCACGATCATCGTGCCCGAGGCGAGCGACGTGTTCTTGCGCGTCACCGCATCGTGCTCGGTGGACCAGTTCATGTACGTGTACTGGAAGCCGAAGGACGCGCCCCGCTTCAAGATCGCATGGCGCGTGCCGATCCCGCTGATCCTCCACAGTCAGGTCACGCACGGTCGAGATCTCCGTGCCTCCCGGTCCCCTCGACGTGATGCTCCGCACGCAATCCACCGCGATCCTGCGCGAGTTCGAGCTGCGCGCGGCGCCGCGGTGAGAAGGAGTCGCTCCTCGATTTTTTGGGGACTCCACGCCGTTGCGGGAGCCCCAAGGTTCGAACTCTGGGCTCGTGAAGGCCAGCATGTGCCGGACAACTCGCATGTGCCGGACAACTCGCATGTGCCGGACAACTCGCATGTGCCGGACAACTCGCGTGTGCCGGACAACTCGCATGTGCCGGACAACTCTCGTGGGCCGGCCAACTCGCGTGTGCCGGACAACTCTCGTGTGCCAGCCAACTCGCGTGTGCCGGACAAACAGTGCGGTGATTCCGAAGTTCGCGGCATAACTCAGGCTGAATGCGCCTTCCTGGCAAGGCGCAGCGACGTCTCGGGTTCGCTGCATTCCTCGGAAGAGCTGCAACGCAGTCCAGGGAGTCGCAGGCGGCCCGCGTTGCGCCGCGAACTTCGGAATCACCCCACTCGCGTGTGCAGGACGGTGCGGACCACGTCCGAGCGGCGAGGCCTCCCCCGCGCGGGGTTTCTGGGGCTCCTGCGGGTTCCCGCGTGACGTGGCCCAGGGAACGTCTGGAGCCCGCGCGCGCCGCCGTTACTCTCTGCGGCATGGTGCACACAGTCCTCCTCGCATTCGTCTCGATCCTCGTTCTCGCCTGCGACTCGAAAGTGCCGGCCCCGACTACCGCTCCGGCCTCCGTTCCGCCCGCTGCAGCCCAAGTGCAGAAGCCGGCGGCCGAAGCGCCGGTGAAGCCGACGCTGGCCGTCACGCCTCCCGCGCCGACGGCGAAGGAAGCGCCGGTCGCCACACCGGCTTCCGCTCCGGTCGCGGCAACGGAAGCCATGACGGGTGATCCGAAGCCGGGTGATCCGAAGCCGGGCGATGTGAAGCCGGGTGAGGCCAAGCCCGTCGACACGAAGACGGTGGATCCGGCGATCGCGACGATGCGCGAGTTCATCGCCTCGAAGAAGATCGACATGACGAAGCCGACCTGGAAGACGGCGCTGCCCATGCCGCCCAAGCTCACCTTCGACGCGCAGCGCAAGTACTCATGGGTCCTCACGACGAGCGAAGGCCCGATCCGTGTGCTCCTGAATACGACGGCCGCTCCGATGCACGTATCGAGCACGATCTACCTGACGGAGATCGGCTTCTACGACACGCTCAAGTTCCACCGCGTGATCCCGGGCTTCATGGCGCAAGGCGGATGCCCGCTCGGAACGGGCACGGGTAGCCCCGGCTACAAGTACGCGGGCGAGTTCGCGCCGACCGTGAAGCACGATCGCCCGGGCCTTCTCTCCATGGCGAACGCGGGGCCGGGAACGGACGGCAGCCAGTTCTTCCTCACGTTCGTGCCCACGCCTTTCCTCGACGGCAAGCACACGATCCTCGGCGAGGTCGTCGAGGGCATGGAGACGCTGAAGAAGCTCGAGAGCTTCGGCTCGGCCGGCGCCGGGACGCCGAAGAAGCCGTTGTCGATCCTGACCGCGAAGATCGCGGTGGAATGAGCGCGATTCCGCACCCGATCGCAGTCGCCGCGATCGTGAGCGTTATTCGAGCGCGGTCTCGTCCCGAGGGCACTTTCGGGAGATGACCTAGACATGTTCGCGCCCCGGACTCGTCACGCCTTGCGTGGCGGGCCCAGGGCGCGAACATGTACGGATCGTTCCCGAAACCTCCCCGCTGCCGACGAGTTCGCTCGCATTCGGACCACACTCATGATGATCCTTCGCCGCATCGACCCGTTTTCGCTGGCCAAGGTGTTCGGCTTGCTCTACGCGCTGATCGGCCTCCTGGTCGGCGCACTGATCAGTCTGCTCGCCGTCGCAGGCACGCTGTGGCAGGACTCGAGCTCCGCCAATGATGCCTTCGGATTCCTCTTCAGCGCGGGCGCGATCGTCATCCTGCCCTTCTTGTACGGCGCGCTCGGCTTCGTCGGCGGACTGATCACGGCCCTCTTCTACAACCTGGCGGCGAAGCTCGCGGGCGGCGTCGTGCTCGAGCTCGAGCCGAAGCCGTCGGCCTGACCGACGCGCAACGTCGGGGACGTCGCTCGAGTGGGCCGTTCGCAGAGCAGGATTCGACCCGATCGGGTCCAATTCTCGCAGGGCCCGAGCATGCGCACGTCACTCCTCCTCCTCGGACTCCTCACAACCCTCGCTCGCGCGGATGTCGGCGGCGTCTGGACGCCCATCGCGCCGCTGAACACCGCGCGGCAAGAGATCGGCGCGTCCCGCTCGGGACCTTGGATCGTCGTCACGGGCGGGCTCATCGGTCCAGGACTGCAAGCCACGGCCACGATCGAGACGCTGTTCCTGAACAGCGGAGACGTGCCCGATCCGTTGGGTTGGATCCCACGCGCACCGATGCCGCAGCCGCGCGATCACCACGCCGTGTGCACGGCGTCCGGCGGCCGGGTGTACGTGATCGGCGGATTCGCCGGCGATTTCCAAGCGAAGTCGACGGTGTTCGCATTCGAACCGCTGACGGACTCGTGGGCCGTCCGTGCCCCGCTGCCCGCCGCACGTGGAGCGAGTTGGGCCGTCCCGCTCGGCCAACGCATCTACGTCTTCGGTGGTGTGGACGCGGCCGGCGTCGTGAAATCGACGACGTTCATCTACGACTCGGGCACGAACACTTGGAGCCAGGGGATGGACATGCCGACAGCGCGCGAGCACCTGACGGCCGCCGCGCTCGGCAACTTCATCCATGTCGTCGGCGGTCGGAACGGGAACTCCGTAGGAGCGCACGAGCGCTACGACCCTTCACTCGATCAATGGACGGTGCTCGCGCCGCTGCCGACTCCGCGCAGCGCGACAGCAACCGCGGTGCTCGGTGGACGACTCTTCGTGATGGGCGGCGAGATTCCACAGCTCTACGCCGTCAACGAGGTCTACGAACCGGTGACCAACACGTGGAGCGCGCAAGATCCAATGCCCATCCCGCGACACGGTGTCGCCGCGATCCCGCTCGCGGATCGCATCCTCGTGATCGGGGGCGGAATCGTTCAGGGATTACTGCCGAGTGCATATGTCGACACGTTCCAACCGCTGACGGTCGGAGCGCAGCACGCGTGCGAGTGCTCCGCCGGAGCTCCGTGCGGGAACACCGCGAGTGAATCGGGCTGTCGCAATTCGACGGGGCTCGGCGCGGAACTCACGGGCGTGGGTCGAGCGAGCATCGGCAACGATTCTCTCGTGGTCGTCGCGACCCAACTCCCGCCGACGTCGCCGGCGCTTTTCTTCCAAGGTAGTGCGTTGGCGAACGGCGGCGCCGGCGTCCCATTCGCCGACGGATTGCGCTGCGCGAGCGGGACGGTCGTGCGTATCGCGATGAAGACGGCCTCGGGCGGAATCGTGCGGTATCCCGAGGGCGGCAACTCAGCAGTCTCCGTGCGCGGCAATGTGTCGAGCGCGACGACGCGTCATTACCAAGTCTGGTATCGGAACGTGGGCGGTCCGTGCGGCGCCGATTCGAATCTCACCAACGCGCTGACCGTCGATTGGACGCTGTAGCAGCCTGTCGAAGTGCGCTGACCGTCTCGGGCGACTGCAGTGCCTGCGAGGTCGTCCGAGCGCTCCGAAAGACGTCCAGCGGTTCGAGCCGGCACCGCGTGACATAGAGTCGACTGCAGTGCGGCTGCCTGGGTCCGTTCGACCGCCACGCGAGATCGCCACGTCCTGCCGAGAGGATCGACGTAGTGCGAGCGGCCCACTCGGTTCGGAGGTGGCGTCAACGCGGCGAGCGCGTGTAACGTCCGGCGCACATGGAGCTCCTCGCAGGCCTCGGACTATTCGTGCTCGCGTTCGTCGGCATCGGAGCGTTGTTCGGGTTCCTCGCTTTCCTGAGGCTCGGGAAACTCGAACGACGTCTCGCGGATCTCGAACGGGAGCGTGGAGACGAGGCACCCGTGCCCGCCGAGCCCGGCGCACCGCGGGTGCTCGCGGCTTGGCACGCCGCCGGGAAGCTCGGGACGGCACATGAAGAGCGCGCGGCGGTCGAACCGGCGTCCGACCCGCAGTCGACGCCCGTCGGCGCGACACCGCGCGCGCCGACGAGTACGGCGGCTCCGGCGCCGACCGTTTCATCAGCACATCCAGCTCCGTCGCCGACCCCGGTTCGAAGGGCCGAGCCCGTGCGCGAGCCGCCTCCGATTCCGAGTGCGAGAGCAGCGAGCGTGCGCGAACCTGCGCCGCGCCCAGTCCCCAAACCCTTCGAACTCGAACGCTGGCTCGGAGTGCGCGGCGCTGCAGTTCTCGGCGGCATCTTCCTCGCGATCGCAGCCTTCCTCTTCCTCCAGTACTCGATCGAGCGCGGATGGATCACGCCCAAGCTGCGCGTTCAGACGGCAACGGTCGTAGGCATCGTGTGTTTCGTCGGTGCGTCCCCGATGCGGCGGCGCGGCTACGAGATCACGGCCAACGCGATCACCGGCGCGGGCGCAGTGATCCTGTACGCGGCCGCTTGGGCCGCGAGCATGCTGTACGGATTCGTGTCGCCGCTCGTCGCCTTCGCGGCGATGGGCGTCGTCACCGCCGCGTGCGTATCCGTCGCCTGGAAGCACGGATCGCAGATCGTCGCGGTGCTCGGCCTCGTCGGCGGGTTCGCCACGCCGCTGGCTCTCTCGACCGGCCAAGACCGACCGTTCGCTCTCTTCGGCTACATCCTCTTGCTCGATCTCGCGTTCCTCTTCCTCGCGGGCAAGCGGAAGTGGCCCGCGATCGGAATGCTCGCGCTCGTCGGCACCACCTTGATCCAGGGCGCGTGGGTCCTCGTGAATATGGATCCCGGCGAGAGCTGGATCGGACTCTCGATCGTGGGGCTCTTCGCCCTGACGTTCGCCAGTTTCGCCGCGACGCAGAGCAGCAGCGAACGCAAGAGCTGGATCCCGGCGCAGACCGGCGCACTGCTCTTGCCTTTCGCATTCGTGCTGTATTTCGCGTCGAATTTCGACCTTGCGATCCCGCTGGGCGCGCTCGCGCTGCTCGCGGCGCTCTTGTGTACGGCCGCCGGCGTGCTCGCGCGCGGCGAGAAGACACCGTGGCTCCCCGTCGGCGTGGCGGCGGGCTCCACCGCGCTCCTTTTCACTTGGTGCTCGGCTCGGACGACCGAGTTCACGGCGAGCACCGCGTGGCTCGTCGTCGCCTGTGCACTCGGACTCGCGGGACTTCAACACGCGTTCGCCGAGTGGCGGCGCGCGGATGGATCGCGCGCGCCGGGCGCGATCGCAGGTGCCGCGACGAGCACGATCGGCCCGTTGATGCTCTGCGTGTACATCGCTCTCGGTCCGGGTGCGGCGCATCCGTGGCCGTGGATCGTTCTCTTCGGGACGTGCGCCCTTCTCTCGCAGAGACAAGCTGCGCTCGCGGGCCGCATCGAGCTCGCGTGCGTCGGTGCGGCCGGAGCCGGCGTCGGCCTCGTTCTGCAACGTTTCATCGTGCTCGAGGCGCTTCAGTTCGATCGCGACTTACCGATCCTCGCCGCGATCGGCGCACTCGGAGCACTGCTACTCGTTGCCGCGCATCTGCGGCAAAGCGATGCGCGTCGATCGGCCTTCACGGCCGTCGTGGGCTACTTCGCGACCGCGATGCTCGCGGTCTGGAGCCCAGACCTCTGGCGCGTGACGATCCAGCCCGTGCCCGGTCTCGCCATCGGCGCGGCGCTGCTCCTCGCGATCGGAGCGCTCGCGGCCGCCACGGGCGCGCGATCGGGGAACGCGTTCCTACTGGCCGCGATCCTCACGTTTCTGACGCAAGCTGCGCACATCGTCGACGCGGATGCGGTCGCAGCGTCCACGCATTGGGCAGTCCTGGTCGGGCTGCTGGCGGCGACCACCGTATTGTTCGCCGTGTGGCCGCTCGCGACGCGCGCGAGCTGGAAGCACAGCGCACTCGCTTGGTGCACGGCAGCGCTTCAACTCGTCGTGTGGGCTCTGCCCGTCGGCGCGCTCGTCGAAGCGCGGTTCGCGAGCTCGCTCGACTTCGTCACGCCGCTCGCCTTCGCGATCCTCGCCGGTCTCCTCGCGAGATTCGTGTGGGCCGCCGCAGACGACCTCGAAGGCGAGCCGCGCCGCGTTCAACGCAGCGCGCGCATCGCCGCGACCATGACAGCGCTCCTCTTCGCGAGTTCTGTCGTGCCGGTCCAAGTCGACCGCGAGCCTGCGGCGATCACGCTGTCGATCTTCGCGGCCGCGCTCACTGCGTTCTGGTCGCGCATGGACAGCCGCATCGTGAAATGGATGGCCTTCCTCGCGCTCGGCACAGCGACCCTTTGGATCGTTGGGCGCGACGCAACTTGGTCGTTCGTCGTACCGGCACGCGCAATCGTGAACGAGCACGCGTGGATCTTCCTGCTCCCCGCCGCGTGCGCGGCCTTCGCGGCGCTGCGCTTCTACACGCAGGAGTCCAAGCGAGCGCGCGGCTTCGAACTCCAGTTCGGCAATGACCGCAACGCTGTCGTCGCCGGCCTCGCGGGGCTGGCCGCCGTCCTCCTCGTGTTTGCCTGGATCAACGTCGAAATCGCGGGCCTCTACGCGATCGGTGAGCGCGGTGGACTCTACGAACCGCACGAACGAGGCCGCGCGTTGGCGACCTCGATTGCTTGGGCCCTCTACGCACTCACGCTGCTCGCGCTGGGCGTCGTGCGAACTTCGAGCGGCCCACGCTGGGCCAGCCTGATCCTGTTCCTCACCACGATCGCGAAGGTGTTCTTGTTCGACCTGGGCCACCTCGAGGGACTTCAGCGCGCCGCGTCCATGCTGGGTCTCGCGCTTGCGCTGATCCTCGTGAGCCTCGTCTACCAGCGCTTCGTTTTCCGTCGCGTGAAGGGAGCGCCCGAAGCGCTCGCCGGCGCGAAGCACGGCGATCGAACGTCGTGAGTCGCGGACGGCGGAGCGAGCCGGCCGCCGCGGGCGCTATCCTCTCCTCATGCGCGCACGTTCCATGACTTCGCGGTACTTCGTCGCTCTCTTCGTCCTCGCGTCTGCACCGCTCGCTCAGGCCGAGGATCCCGCTCGCCCCGTTTTCGTCGATGGCGAAGCTCAGATCGTGCCCGCGTTCGCGGACGAGAAGCAGTGGATCCATCACGATCTCTGGGTCGAAGCGCCTTTCGACTCCGATGGGGATGGGAAGCTCGATCGACTGCACGTCGACGTCACGCGTCCGAAGCAGACCGAGACCGAGGGCTTGAAGCTTCCCGTCTTGTACGAGACGAGCCCGTACTACTCTGGAACCGGTCCGAACTCGCTCGATGCGTTCTGGAGTCCGAAGCAAGAGCTCGGAGCGCCGCCCCCCGACCGCGCCGACGCGCCGTCGATCACGTTCCAAGGTCGGCGCACAGAGATCTCGAAATCGCTCGTGCAGAAGTGGGTTCCGCGCGGGTTCATCGTCGTCCACTCCGAATCGCCGGGCACCGGGTCGTCGCGTGGCTGCCCCACAGTCGGCGGGCCGAACGAGTCGCTCGCCCCGAAGGCCGTGATCGATTGGTTGAACGGTCGCGCGCAGGGTTTCACCGAGGTCGAAGGCGGAACCGAAGTCGTCGCGTCGTGGTCGACGGGCAAGGTCGGCATGACGGGCACGTCGTACAACGGCACGTTGCCGCTCGCAGCGGCGACGACGGGCGTCGAAGGCCTCGAGGTGATCATCCCCGTCGCGCCGAACACGTCTTACTACCACTACTACCGCTCGAATGGGCTCGTGCGTCACCCCGGTGGCTACATGGGCGAGGACGTAGACGTCCTCTACGACTTCATCTACAGCGGCCCGCCCGAGCGGCGCGCGTGGTGCAACGAGAACGTGCGCGACCGTGAGATGGCGCTCGGCCAGGATCGCGCGAGCGGCGACTACAACGAATTCTGGCGCGGACGTGATTATTGGAACCAGTTGGGGAACGTGAAGGCAGCCGTTCTGCTCGCGCACGGTCTCAACGATTGGAACGTGATGCCCGCGCACAGCATTCGCGTGTACGAAGCGCTGAAGAAACAAGGTGTGCCGAGCGCGATCTACTTGCACCAAGGCGGTCACGGCGGCGATCCACCGTTCGCGACGATGAATCGCTGGTTCACGCGCTATCTGCACGGCGTTTTGAACGGCGTCGAAAAGGATCCGCGCGCCTATGTCGTGCGTGAGGACCAGAAGCGCGGTGAGCCGACGCCGTACGCCGACTATCCGAATCCCGATGCGCGTTCGGTCTCGTTGTTCCCCCACCGCGGCGGCGCGAAGGTCGGCGAACTGGGCCTCTCGGCGGAGAAGTCGGCGGGTCGGGAGCAGCTCGTCGACGACGCCGCGCAGACCGGCGCCGCACTGGCACGCGCTCTGGAATCCAAGCATCGATTGCTGTACGCGACGCCGGAGCTGAAGCAGCCCGTGCACGTCTCGGGCACGCCGAAGATCACGCTGCGAATCGCTTGCAGCAAGCCGGCCACGAATCTCTCCGTGTGGCTCGTCTCACTGCCGTGGGAAGACGGCGAGAAGATGAAGACGAATTCGAATCTGATCACGCGCGGTTGGGCGGATCCCCAGAACGTCGCGTCGATCGAGCACGGGGAACCGCTCGTGCCGGGCAAGTACTACGACGTGAGCTTCGAGCTCGAGCCCGACGATCAGATCATCCCAGTCGGGGAGCGCATCGGACTCATGGTGTTCGCGAGCGATCACGATTTCACGCTGTGGCCGGCGCCCGGAACGGAGTTGACGGTCGATCTCGAAGGATCGGTGCTCGAACTGCCCGTGGTCGGCGGCGTGGACGCATTGAGGCAAGCGCTCGGAGAACGCGCGCGCTGACGGGGTGCCACGATCCTCGATTCGGCGTCGAAGACCGCTGCCGCACACTTCCGCGGCCACCGGAGCGCTCCACCAACCGGTCCGACTTCAGTGCGGTCGGATCCGGAACGCCGGCCGGGTGCAGCGCTGAATTCCGGGCCGGAACCCTCTCGAGAGTGTCCGCGCGCGCTGCTGGCGCAATTCGAGAGTTCGAGCGACGATCGAGACTGGGACGCCCGATCCCGGCACGGATCCTCTGACGCCGTGGTCTTTCTGATTCCGACTCCCATCCGAGCCCCCTCCATGAATCGTCCCTCGAACACTGTCCTCGTCCTCGCGTGTCTCGCGGCCTCCGCCTCGGCACAGAAGCACGAACCGCCGATCGTCAAGGGCGATGCGCCCGGTCACTACGGCCCTCCCTCCGGCACGAGCTTTCTCCTGCTGATCGGAGGCTCGAACGACTGCGCGAATGCCGCGGCCAGCGACGCGATCAGCGGCGTCGGCACGTTCGCCGTGAACACCGTCGGCGCCACGACGGGCGTCGCGCCGCAACCGGTCGGATTCTCGACGATCAAGAACGACGTGTGGATCTACTGGACCGCGCTGACTTCGGGCCTCGCGCGTCTCTAGACGTGCGGCGGGGTGACCGTCGACTCGAAGGCGGCCGCGTGGGCCGCGAACAACGGCACCCTGTGCCCGAGCGGTACCCAGCTCGCCTACAACGACGACGCTTGCGCGTTGCAGACGCGCATCTCGTGGACGGTGACCGGGGGCACGAACTACTTCCTGCAACTCGGTGCGTTCACCGAAGGCGTCACCTACTCCGGCACGTTCACGTTGGCCGTGCTCCTGCCTCCCACGAACGATGCCTGCGCGGCGCCGGTCGCACTCGTCGGTAACGGCCCGCACGCCTACGACACGACGCTCGCGACGACGGGTGCCGAAGGACAGACCGAAGGCCTGTGCAGCGGAACCGGCATCGGCCGTGACGTCTGGTACACGTGGACCGCACCGACGACGAGCACGTGGGCCGCTTCGACTTGCGGCGGAACGCTCGACACGAAGATCGCGATCTACCCCGTCGGCGGCTGTCCGATCGCGGGCTCGGCGCTCGCCTGCAACGACGATTCGTGCGGCGCCCAGGCGCAAACCCAATTCAGCGCGACGGTGGGCACCACGTACCTGATCCAGCTCGGCCAGGATCCGACGAACACGGTCGTGGGCGGCACCGGCAACCTCAGCTTCGTCGACGTGACACCGCCGACGAACGACAACTGCACGACTCCGATCGTCATCAGCGGCCCGGGAGTCCACAACTTCGACAACCGCTTCTCGACGACGGGCACGGAAGGTCAAGCCGAGTCGCTGTGCTTCTTCTTCAGCTCCACTGCGATCTACAAGGACGCGTGGTGGACGTGGACTCCGTCGCAGACCACCATGGTCGAGGTCTCGACCTGCGGTCAGGTCTTGGGCGGCACGGACACGCGCATCGCGATCTACAACGGCGCGGGTTGCCCGACGGCCAGCGCGATCGCTTGCAACGACGACGCTGGTGCTTTGTGCTCGGCCTCGACGCTCAACACGATCGTGACCTTCAACGCGGTGTGCGGGCAGACCTACACGATCCAAGTGGGCAACTACTCGACGGCGGCGAGCCTCTACGGCACGTTCACGATCACCGAGTCGGCCGGCACGCAATGCGGTCCGCCGGCGACGCCAATCTGCTTCGGCGACGGCAGCGGCAACCCGTGCCCGTGTGGGAACACCGGCGCGATCGGCAACGGCTGCGCGAGCTCGGTGAACGCCAACGGCGGCAATCTCTCGTCGAGCGGTTCGGCCAGCATCGGCGCGGACACGCTCACCCTCCTCGGCAGCAGCATGCCGAGCTCGAGCGCGCTCTACTTCCAGGGCACGTCGGTCCTCGGCTCCGGCTCCGGCGCCTCTTTCGGTGACGGTCTGCGTTGTGCGGGCGGCACCGTCATTCGTCTCGGCACGAAGACGAACGTCAGCGGCGTGAGCCAATACCCGGTCGGCGCGGACCCGAGCATTTCCGTGCGCGGGTTGAACTCGGCCGGCGCTTTCCGCGTCTACCAGGTCTGGTACCGCAACGCAGCGGCGTTCTGCACGCCGAGCACATTCAACCTGACGAACGCCGTCAGCGTGACGTGGGCTTTGTGATCGCGTGATGAGATCCGGCTGCGCGAAGACCGCGCGGCTGGAACTCGTGAACAGCGCGGCGGTCGGACCCCAGGTCCGGCCGCCGCGTGCTCGTAGGGCTTCGGGCCGTGCGAACAATCGGGTCGAGAGAGGTCGCAGCGAGCGACCATCACGAAAGCGATGTTGAACTCAGGGCGGGAGTCCGGCCGCGTACCGCTATGCTTGCGTCGTCGATCGGCCCGAACCCTGGCCGAGTTCGACTCCCCCTTTCCCTTCGCGCTTCCGGTTCCCTGCCCCCATGAACCGACTCCGCACGATCGTTGCTCCATTCGCGGTCCTTCTGCTCGCGAGCAGCTGCAGTTCCTTCACCGCGTTCCTCTACCAAGGCCGCCTCGAGTACGGCCCGCGCCAAGCGAACGGTCAGCAGACCGGCACATGGAAGTACTGGTTCGACGTCGATCACTTGAAGGTTCGCGCGATCGGGAACTTCGAAAGCGATCTACCGGTCGGACACTGGGAGTTCTTCCACGAGAACGGCACGAAGCGCTGGGACATTTCGTTTCGGGACGAGGCTTACGACGGTCCGAGCACGGCGTGGTGGCCGAACGGGAACCTGCGTTCGAAAGGCGCGTTCGACGCCGGTCTCGAGACGGGGCCGTGGATCTTCTGGAGCGAGTCGGGAGTGAAAAGTGCCGAAGGTTCCTTCGTCCGCGGAGCACGCGACGGCGAGTGGATCCATCACGCGGATAACGGAGCGGTGACGGCGACCTACGCGTTCGAGCGCGGCGCCCAGAGGGGCACCGAGCCATCGACTGCGATCGCGCGATCGGAAACGCCATCGGCCGTCGCCAACAGCAAGCTTCCGCCATCGGTTGCGGAGCCGAGCGCGATCGCACCGCCCAGCCCCCCCGTTGGAGTTGTCGCAGCGCCTATCACGAAGACGTCGACCGGCGAGGGCCAGGGCGATGCCGGTCTCGCGAATCGGCTCGAAGGCTATTCGATCGCGGAACTGACCGAGATCTACACGACCGGCCAAGCGCCCAAGCAAGCGGGTGGCGGAGGTATGGTGGGCGGTTACGCCGAAAGTGACCCGCGCAATCCGCCTTCGCAAC
>Ga0163148_10004812_pt1 | contig 13910 bp, 7 predicted proteins | sample OliLakLV19MP7P2_FD_148606 | JGI IMG/M metagenome (GOLD analysis project Ga0163148, IMG submission 148606) | Freshwater microbial mat bacterial communities from Lake Vanda, McMurdo Dry Valleys, Antarctica- Oligotrophic Lake LV.19.MP7.P2 | ecosystem: Environmental > Aquatic > Freshwater > Lake >...
GATGGTGCGGATACCACTATGAAAAAGATTGACCAACTCTTTCCTACAGTTGTCTCATATCTAGAAGCTTACCTTGCTAAGTGTTCTGCATAGACTTACATCATAGGATTAGTTTTTGTACTACTTTTTAAAAGATAATTTTCGATCGATACAGTTCAGTTAAGGTGCAAATAGTATTAAGTTAGGCATTGTTATTACACAAATCAGAAATTAAGTATAGTGCATCTATCGCCCAAGAATCAAAATACCGAGATAGTTAAAGCAATAGAGAGTGCGATTCCAGCAAATGTAATCGCACAGATGCATAAAAAATAAGGATAGAACTATCCTATATTTTAGAGAGCGCTAAACATCTGACGTGGTAGCACTCGCAAAGCTTCTTCTAAAGTGGTCGTTCCTGCCAAAATCTCGTCACGGGCACTATGTGCTAAAGATTTATAGTCCTGTTCGACTAGGTAATCAACTAGTTGCGATTGCGTACCTTCAGATATAATTTTTCGGACTTGAGGAGTCACATCCAATAACTCAAATATTGCCACACGCCCTAAATAGCCCGAACCAAAACAATGGTCACAGCCTTCACCCCGTTGCCAATCCTGATATTTGACATCTTGTACCGACATATTTAGAAACTGAAATTCTTCCTTTGTTGGGACATAGGATTCAGAACAGAAAGAACAAATTTTCCGTACTAGTCTTTGTGAGACAACACCTGACAGAGATTCCGCAACTAAACTGGGATGCAGCCCAAGATCTTTTAATCGCGCCACTGAACTAACTGCATCATTGGTATGCATAGTTGATAGCACTAAATGCCCTGTCATGGCTGCCCGAATTGTAATTTCCGCAGTTTCCAAATCACGAACTTCACCCACCATGATGATGTCAGGATCTTGACGCAAAATTGATTTTAGCCCTGTTGCAAAGGTTAGTCCGCCAGTTTCCTGAACTTGCCCTTGGGTAATATTCGACAAATTATATTCAATCGGATCTTCCATTGTAATTACGTTGACTTGATCCGTTGCTAGTAACTGCAAAGTGGCATAGAGAGTGCTGGTTTTCCCCGAACCCGTTGGACCAGTGACAATGATTAAACCTTGGGGTTGAGATAACCAACTACGATAAATTTCTAGCGATCGCGCCGTTAAGCCAATATCTTCGAGTCTAGTCGTGAGCATTTTATTGCGAGGCAATAGTCGAATTACCGCCTTTTCGCCGCCAACGCAAGGAAAAGTGCTGACCCGCATATCTAAGGTCAAATCCAGATTGTCAGTAGTAATATAATGCTGACTAACTCGACCATCTTGAGGACGACGACTTTCACTGATGTTCATGCTACTCATCACCTTGAGGGCAACGATCGTTTTGCGACTCACTTCGGGAGGTAAGATGCGCGTTGTTCGTAGTATGCCATCAATGCGATAGCGCACCCGCAGCCCTAATTCTGTCGGCTCTAGATGAATATCACTGGCTCGATGTTGGAGAGCAACGGAAATTAAGGCATTAATCCGATGGGTTTGATCGAGAGCTTGAGATAGATAAATATCAGAAATCTCATCTAAGTGAGCTTCTTCATTTGCGCCCGTGAGTGGATTTATAATTGGTGAGGCAATACCGCTGGGTTCGGGAAGATTTTGTCGGAGAAACCATAACAGATAACTTTCAGAAGAGATCGACACATTTTTGATACCCGTTAATGTCACACTACTCAACTTTTTGATTTCGTCGCTGGTCAATGGATGCGGCGAACCGAGATAAAAATAACCATGCCATAGTAATAAAGGAATCACAGGCGGTAAAGATTTGCGATCGTCGAAATGATGGAAAAACCGATAATTAAGATCTTCATCTAACAGATCAATCCGTAGCCCTCCGCGTTTATCAACTAATAATTGAATTGCCTCATCACAATCTATCTCCTTATTGCGGAAACGTTTCCATATTGAATTTGGAGAATCTACGGGTATTTCACTCATAACACTTTTTGGCTGCTAAATTCTCACGATCGAGTCAGGCATATTCTAAATATAGAAAAAATATAGAAATAGCTATCTCAACGTTAGCTCACCTGTGATTAAACTTGTAATTGAGGCTAACGAATTTACGTTACATTGTTATGAAATCAAGAATGCTGGCGAAGCTTGAGATTAGGAGGCGAATATGGCTGATACACAACAATTGCAACTACTAGCAGAAGGGGTAAATGGCTGGAATCATTGGAGAAATATGCATCCAGACATAGAAATTGCTTTACAAAATGCCATACTTAGCGTTGCGGATCTACGCAATGCTAACTTAAGTGAAGCAAATCTAGAAAGCGCAGATTTATATCACGCAAATTTGATTGAGACAAATCTGCAACGTGCAAATTTAACTAAGGCAAGTTTGAATGGGGCGATCGCTACAGGTTCTCTTACTTATGCGAATCTTAGTGAAGCGAATCTTTACAGTGCCATTTTTACCTTTGCAGACCTTAGTTATGTCAATTTACAAAGAGCTAATGCGATCGCGGCAAATTTTAATAGTGCCAATCTCCAAGGGGCAAATTTACAAAATATTAATGCTAGCCACGCTATATTTTGGCAAACAAATTTGCAGGATACTGATTTGAGAAACGCGACTTTATGGGGCGCAAAGTTATTTTGTGCCAATCTGGAGCGATCGCAATTGCAAAATATTGATTTTAGTGGCGCGGACTTAAGTGGTGCAAATCTACGGAATGCAGATCTAAGTGGAGCGGATTTACGTGATGCCAATTTGGGTCGTGTCAATCTTGAAGGTGCAAATCTACAAGGGATTCAATGGGGAAGAAATATAAGCGGTCACGACACGAACTGGACTGATGCGATCGGTCTAATGTCCGCTCAAAATGTGCCTAAGGCGCTCTTGTTATGAATTCCCAGTGAATGTCAATGATGGGCTAGAAGCGATCGACGCTCTGAGAACCCATACCTATGACATTGTATTTTTAGATGTGCAAATGCCTCGGATGAATGGCATAGAAACCGCTAACTATTTTGATGGTGCGGATACCACTATGAAAAAGATCGACCAACTCTTTCCTACAGTTGTTTCCTATCTAGAAGCTTACCTTGCTGAGTGTTCTGCATAGACTTACAATCATAGAATTACTTAAAAATTCACTTATAGAGTAGATGATTTACTGTGGTAAACATCTGTTAAAAAGTTCTAGACAAAGCACTATAGACTCTACAAACTGAGGCAAGTCATGACCATTACACTTTCTTCAATTTTGGTTATCGATGACGAACCCGATAACTTTGATGTCATTGAGACTTTTTTGGGAAATCACAATTACCAACTCCATTACGCTTCTGGTGGTCAAGAGGCGATCGATTCTCTAGAGGTGTTTCAGCCCCACGTAATTTTGCTAGATGTGATGATGCCCGGCATGGATGGCATTGAAGTCTGTCGGCGGATTAAAGCGATGTCGAAGTGGGAAGCAGTACCTATTATTATGGTCACCGCCCTCACCACCAAAGCAGATTTGGCAAGATGTATAACGGCGGGAGCCGATGACTTTATCAGTAAGCCCGTTAATAGTTTGGAGCTAAACGCTAGGGTACGCTCAATGCTCCGTATCTACCATCAGCATTGTCAACTAGCAACTTTTAATGCCACTTTAGAAGCAACTGTGCAGCAGCGAACTGCCCAGTTGCAAACTATGATTTATCAGGATGCACTCACAAATTTACCTAGCCGAAATTTCTTTTTGCAGAAGATAGCTGAGGTTTTACAAACTGGCGAATCCGCTTTTGCTGTAGTTTATCTAGACTGCGATCGGTTCAAACTAGTTAATGGCTCTTTTGGTCATGCGATCGGCAACAAGTTGCTACGGGCTATAGCCGATCGATTGCAACAGCATCTTCGCCCCAACGATCTCCTAGCCCGCATGGGAGAAGATGAGTTTGGCTTTTTGCTCTATGAAATTGCTAGTTCGATCGACCTAGAAGCATTTATCCATAAAATTCTGCGGAGCTTTGACAGATCTTTTGTGGTTGCCGACTTTGAAATCTTTATGACTGCTTGTATTGGCATTGCCATTGGTAATGGTGTTTATCAACATCCTGAGGAAACCTTGCAAGATGCTGATACAGCCATGTATAAAGCCAAACTTCGCGGTAAAGGTTGCTATCAAATCTTCGATCGACAAATGCATATAGCGATGCTGAACCGTCTGAATCTAGAAAATGATTTGCAACGGGCTTTGGCACAGCAAGAGTTTGTTACTTACTACCAGCCGATTGTGAATCTCCAAACCGAAAAGATTAGTGGCTTTGAAGCCCTAGTCCGCTGGCAAAATCCCGAACGGGGGACAATTTCACCGCAAGAATTTATCCCCTGTATGGAAGAAACGGGGCTGATTATCGCGGTAGGAATGGTGGTATTAAAGCAGGCTTGTCAACAACTGCATTTATGGCAACAACGGGGCTGGACGGAATTAAACATGAGTGTAAACCTTTCTGTTCGGCAATTCTCTTCTCCCACCCTTTTGGCTGATATCGATCGAATATTGACAGATACGGCTATTAACCCAGCTTATCTCAAGCTCGAAATTACCGAAAGTGCGATTATGGACAATGCTGAACTGGCGATCTCCTTGACGGAAGAATTGAGATCGCGACAAATTCAGATCAGTATTGATGACTTTGGCACTGGTTACTCCTCATTAGGTTACCTACATCAATTCTCCGTGGATAACCTTAAAATCGATCGCTCTTTTGTAAATCAAATCCAAGCCGAAAATCGCAGTTACCAAGTGGTAAACACAATTATTGCCCTAAGCGATCGACTTGAACTTGCCGTCATCGCCGAAGGTATTGAAACAACCGAGCAAATGCAGTGGCTCCAACAACTAGGCTGTGAATTTGGACAGGGATATTTATTTTCTAAGCCTCTTGCCGCGCCTGAAATTGAAAGACTATTTCTATCAAAGTAATTCAAGATTTTGCGCTGTAATACGTGAATTTACAGAAAATAGCGATCTCAAACCGTTGTAAGTTACGTGATTGTGTTGTGCGGGAGTAACTAGACGCTGCGTAGTCTGCTAGTCTTAACAAGAATTCAACAACTTTTGACACTCTCAGGGCTTAAGCCACTGAGAGTGTCAAAAGAATCTCGATCTTTCTCGATTACTGATAAATATCTTTAATCTCAATATTGCAAATGAATTTTCTCAAAATACTAGTAATTCTCTTCTTTCACAAGTGCTTAATCATGTGGAAGTAGTTGGCTTTGCGAGTAGAAATAGCGATGCAAATATGCAAAATGGTGAACTCTCATTAATTCTTAACTAACTCAGGGTAATCTAGACAAAGGATTTTTAATTAATTTCAATGAGCAGTAAGCGATCGCTATTCCCAAAAATCTCACTTAGCTTGTTGCTAGTTGTTCCGTTTGTATCGCTAATTGTCGGGACAGTGGGGTTAGTTGGCTATTTGTCTTATCAGAGTGGACAACAGACTGTAGAAAGATTAGCCAATCAGTTTATGAAACAAACTGGCAATCGTGTACAGCAAAGTCTTGATAGTTACTTTGCCATACCGAAGATAGTTACTCAGACTAACGCGGGATTATTGCGACAAAAACGATTAGATGGGAATGATCTAACTGGTTTAGAGTCGCACTTTGTCCAACAAATATCTGTTTTCACTAAACTTAGTGGGGTAGCACTTGCCAATGAAAATGGTGATTTTTTGGCGATTGGTCGTCCTCTAGCCAAGGGGTTAACTATTCGTAAGCTGGAAGGCTTGTCAAGCGATCGCGCCTTTTATCGTTACCTTGCCGATCGAAATGGGCAAAATCGGGTACTTCAGGAAACTCAATATAACTACAATCCCCGTAACGATCCACCTAACGATCCTTGGTATCGCAAAGCTCAAAATGCTCCTGATGGCATTTGGCATTTGGCTGTTACTTTAGTTCAAGGACAGGACAAGCCGATGCTAATTCTGGTGAACTCTCTGCCGTTTTACAATGATGCGAAGCAGTTTCAGGGTGTGGTGGCTGCTGGTGTTTATTTAACCCAAATTGGCGATTTTCTGCGTACCTTAAATACAGGCACTGATGGTCAAGTATTTTTGATGGAGCGAAATGGCTTATTGCTAGCTACTTCTACTGGTGAAGTACCATTTGATAGCACTTCTCGTAATGTTCTTGCCGAAAATATGACGGTAAAGAATCGTCGATTAGCAGCAGCTAAAAGCCAAAACTCCTTAACTGCTGCCACGGCTGCGCTTTTAGCACAACAAAGTATCTCGCTAGATCGAATCACTCAGCCTCAACGTTTACAACTCTGGTGGAACAATAATCGATATTTTGTAGAGGTTGTACCGTTCAATCCTAAAGGAGAATTGGACTGGTTAACGGTCGTGGTTTTACCTGCTTCAGATTTTACGCAAGAGATTCAGGCAAGTTTATTTCAGACTTTTTTATTGTGCGGATTAGCTCTATTTATTTCTACAGGTTTTGGTATTTGGACATCTCGCCGAATTACGCGATCGCTAACTCGCTTGACCAAAGCGACCCAAGCGCTTGCTGATGGAGATTTTAATCAAGAAATTCAAGTTACTCGTATTGCCGAAATAGAGCTTTTGACGACATCATTTCGACAGATGGAGATCGCTATTCAATCCGCAAATGAACTTCATTTAAATTATGAGCAGGATTTGAATAGTCAGGTTGCTAAAAAGACTGAATATTTACGGATTTCCGAAAATAAGTTTAAAGACATTTTGAATGTCTCAACAGCCGTGATTGCCCGCTTGCTAGTTAAAAAAGATGGAAGTTGGGAGATTGATTATACTTCCAAGGGCTGCGAAGCTATTTCTGGTTATACTGTCGCCGAATTTGATGCTGATAAATCTTTGTGGCTAAATCTGACTCTGACTGAAGACTGGCAACCGTTAGAGGCGCAGGTTTATGCAGATATTTTTGCCGAACGAACTGGCTCATATACTTATCGAATACGCCACAAAGATGGCTCATTGCGTTGGATTAATCAAACCAATCATTCGCGCTGGGATGCGATTGAAGAGACTTGGTTTGTGACGATTATTTCTTTAGATATTAGCGATCGCAAACAAGCACAAATAGCACTCCAAGATAGTGAGACTAAATTTAGAGCTATTGCCGAATCTTCTTCAGGAGCGATATATATTCTGATTTCTCGTGCGGATGGTTCGATAAAGTTTGAATATATGAATGAGGTATTTGAGGAAATCCATGAAATCAAGGTTGAATTAATACTTAAAGATGCATCGCTTTACCGCGCTCAGATTCATCCCCAAGATCTCGCTGGTTACTACAAAGCTTTCGCCCATACTAAGGAGACTTTACAACCATTTCACCACGAGTGGCGAATTATCACCCCATCTGGCAAGCTGAAATGGTTACTGGCAAACTCACGCCCAATTCAACGTGATAATGGAGATATTGCTTGGTACGGCGTGATTTTAGATGTGACTACACTGAAACAAGCTGAAGAGCGATTACAAAAAAGTGAAGCGGCTCTAATCGAGGCTCAGGCGATCGGGCATATTGGCAATTGGGCATTTGATATCCAAACCCAGAAATTCACTTGGTCAAAAGAACTTTTCCATATATTTGGGCTAGATCCAAACCAACCAGAACCGATTTTTGCCGACTATCTGCAAATGATTCATCCTGACGATCGAGCGTTATTGCAGCAGTGCATAGAACAGGCGAGAACTAATGGAAAAGCTTATACAATCGACTACCGCATTATCCAACCTGATGGCTCTATTCGTTACAATGAAGGACGAGCAGAAATTGAATGGAATAATCAAGGGCAGGTCGATCGACTGATTGGTACAAATTTAGACATTACCGATCGCAAACAAGTCGAAATAGAATTAGCCAAAGCCAAGCAGGTCGCGGAAGCCGCAACCAAAGCCAAAAGTGAATTTCTAGCAAATATGAGCCACGAAATCCGCACACCGATGAATGGTGTACTGGGCATGGCTCAGCTTCTCAAACTGACAGAGCTTAATGACGAACAGGCAGATTTTGTCAAAATGATCGAAGAGAGTGGTGATGCTCTTTTGGTAATTATTAATGACATTCTAGACTTCTCGAAGATCGAATCAGGAATGCTAGAAATAGAAGCAAAAGAATTTATTTTAGAAGAAGTGGTCAGGAGTGTTTGTAAATTACTAGAAAATCAATCGATCGCAAAACAAGTCGATCTCCAATATTCGATCGACCCCGATATTCCTGCCAATATAATTGGCGATTGCGCTCGGCTGCGTCAAATCTTGCTAAATCTAGTCGGTAATGCGGTTAAATTCACTCAAAACGGTCAAATTTTTATTTCAATTAATAGAAAATCACTTAACCACAGCATCTCTTCTATAGGAGAAGAAAGTAGAGAAGAATATGCGCTAAGTTTTTCGATCGCCGATACAGGTATCGGCATTCAAGGCGATCGGATTGATAAACTATTTCAACCTTTTACCCAAGCTGATGAATCGATTAATCGTAAGTATGGTGGCACTGGACTAGGTTTAGCAATTAGTAAACGTCTAATCGAATTAATGGGTGGCACAATTTGGGTAGAAAGTCTTGGTCAAGTCGGTGGCAAACCGCCTTTAGTCTGGACATCATATCCTCGCGATCCTCTAAAACCTCAAGGCTCGACATTCTATTTTGAGATAAATGTATCACTCAATAATTCGATCGAGCAGCCGCAAACATATGCAGCAGCAGAAATTATAATTGATAGCAAAATGGCAGAGAAATTCCCTTTGCGGATTCTGCTAGTGGAAGATAATCAAGTTAATCAGATGGTTGCAAAATTATTCTTTGCTCGCCTCGGCTATCAACTTAGTGCGATCGCCAACAATGGATTAGAAGCTGTGCAAGCTGTCAAAAATCATGATTACGATCTAATCTTGATGGATGTCCAAATGCCTGAGATGGATGGATTAACTGCCACAAGGATAATTCGCACAGAGTTAAAAAGTCCTGTACGAATTGTCGCCATGACTGCCGATGCCATGTCTGAAGATCGTCAAGCTTGCTTAGATGCAGGTATGGATGATTTCGTTAGTAAACCGATTAATATCCAAGAAATCATCCGCATAGTTTCGTCTGTTTCCTAAAACTTGGTTAGCTAAAGGCGATAATTCATGTCTAGAGGGGATTAGAAGCTATAGCTAGAAAGCGGCACTAATTTGTTAAGGCGACAAATAACCTGTTAATCAACAAATCTTGTTGATATGCTCTGTCAGTTTTTGTTCCTGTGCATTCTCTAAAAAAAATTCGCAACTTTGGGACTTACTTGTTGCCTCATCTGGTTACGAATCGGAATTTCCATACCTGCTAACCTCGGTAATTTCTTTGGATTCAACAAAGTTAAGGGCAGAATGCTTGGCAATGTCAATTAGCTTTCTCCGCTCATCAATAAACTGGCTCATCTCGATCGCAAATTTAGGATGATGTTGAATCAGATGAACGATCGCGGCGGGAGCAATGCTAATCACCGTTACAGTTTGGGTCACAGTAGCAGAAACAAGGCTAAGTTCGGTGGGTAAAAACACCATTTCACCTAAGAAATCGCCTTCAGATAAATAGCTAATCTCCTGCTTCTGTCCTGCTTGATCATCTACTGATAACAAGACCTGACCGCTTAAAAGGACATAAAACGCTTTATCAAAAACACCCGCAGCCACAATTAGTTCCTTAATGCCAAATAGTTCTACGGTTGTATGTTGAGTTAGATATTGGATGGTTGGATGGTCTAGTCGAGCGAATAGAGGGAGCGATCGCAAAATTTCAGTTAGGCGTTCAGGCGTACTATTAGGGTTAACGGGTGGACTCTCAAGTTTGATTTCCATCTTGTCAGCAAAGGGAACATGAAAATGATGGCGGCGAATGGCGTAATAGGCCCGAGTCCAAAATATGTCTGTAATTTCCTCGGACTGACTGTAGTTTGTAATAAAAAAGCGAATCTCGTACTCAATATAAGTATTTTTATAAACTTGAGGATCTACTTGGGGGAGTGGCTGAGGACAAATACCATCTACAGAGAGAGCAACTGCAAGCAGCGTTTGCCGCACTAGATCGGGATGATCTTCATAAGAAAATGACATCCTCAAGCGGATGGCATGGAGCGGATCGAGCAGAGTGAAATTGCAAATGTTTTCCTTACCTAATTTGCCATTGGGAATAATGATAATATCGCGATCGATGGTTTTGAGCCGTACTGCTCGCCAGTTGATTTCAATTACCTCTCCCTGTAAATTGTCTACTTGAATCCAGTCGCCTACCTTAAATGGACTTTCAATAATCAGCAAAAAACCCGACACTAAATTGCTCAATGTATCTTGTAGGGCTAAAGCCATTACCAGAGATCCTATTCCCAATGCGCCCACGACTTTAGTTAAATCAACACCCCATACTTCGGATAGAACATATCCAAAAACACTCATCATAACGATCGCACGTAGCAATTGGAATAGCAGATTAGGAATATGAAATTGCCAAAGCTGTTGTTTTTTGTTCGTTGCTAAAAGTGTATTTAATAATAATAAAAAGGTATAAATGAAAGCAATCCAAAATAGACTACCTACGACCCGTAAAGCGATTGACTCTCTCGGCACATAAAAAAAGTTATCCATTACTAGCCATAGGGCTAAGGGTGGCAAAAGGAGATTGCGAGTAGTATTAAATACCTTTGCCAAAGGATTTCTATGGCGCTTACATCTTTCTGTAAGTTCACCTAATAGAATTACTAATAAAGGCAAGACTACGATCATGCCTAGTCCTTGTAGAAGGATTACTTGATGGCTCTGGAGGTTTAGTAGGTTGCTCATTGGTCGCTTTTTCCCTAATCTTTGGGATTGAATATATCATCTTCCTCGAAATCCAGTCCAAAGGTAATATCGCTAATCAGACCGCGTATACCCGCTTTACCAAGAACCCAAGTTGACAGATTCGATCTGTCCTCTAGACTAATGGGCTGATCTGGCTCAAAAGGAAACAGATCTTGGACGCGATCGTAGACAAATTGGGTAACTCGAATAGTATTCGCTTCTGTATGTTGGGCTAATTGACTAGCAATTCGGATCGGTTCTCCCCAGATATCATACTGGAATTTTTTCTGCCCAATCAGCGCGGCTGTGATCGAGCCAGTATGGATACCAATTCGTAAATTGAAGTTGAGATTATATTTCTGATTCACCTCTTTCACTAAGCTCAAAGCATCTTGGGCAAAGTCCACACTACGTTTAACGTGATCCATGCGAGGTTTAGTGAGTCCACAAGCAGCAATGTAGCGATCGCCAAAACAATTCAAGCGTTCAATATCTGTGCGTTCTGCATTGTCATCTAATAGGGTAACCCATTCATTAAAACTATCAACAATCGTCTTACTCCCACGCTCCTGAGTCACTTTTTCTAAATCCATAATATGGATCACAATAACCGTTACTTGTTGAGATTGATCGATAATATGCGTTTGACTGTGCTGCCATCGTTCCATTACAGAGCGGGGCATGAGATTTAACAATAGGGTTTCATTTTCTTGATCTTTTTGCATAACTGCTGCTGTTTTTTGGCGAATTTGCCCCATTAAGCCATTAAAAATCTTTGCTAATTCACTGATTTCATTGTCGGCGGTCATCTCCAACTCGGCACCTAAATCACCTGACTCCGCATTTCGCGATCTTTGTACGATCATATCAATGGGTTTTAAAAATCGTTGGGAGGCAATTGTGGCATACAGTGAAACCAGCAAAATTAGAATAATGGTGGCAATCAAGAGATAACTTTGCAAAGAGAGGATTGGTGAGTAGGCTTCCGAAATTGCGATTTCCGAAATAATTCCCCATTTGACCCCCCGAACGTTAAGCGGCGCAAAAGAACTGAGGACTTCGGAACCTCGATACCCTTTAATGATTTGCGTTCCCGACTTGCCTTCCACTATTTCTTTAGCAGCATCTGTTTCGATGGGATGAAGTAATATAGAGGTTTTCAATTTCTCAATTAAACTGATGATTTCTGATTTCACTCCGTTTTGACGCAAAACATCTAAATAGGTAGTTTGATTTTCGGTAAAGAGCCTTGATGCCGATCGCAAGCGCAAATCATCACCTACCAAATAAGTTTCTCCCGTATCTCCTAGCCCATCTTGTTTCCATCGGCTATCACCAGTCAAGACCCGATTAATTTCATCAACTGGTAACTGTATTGCCAGAATGCCCACACGTTTGTTCCCATCGTAAATAGAAGTTGCTAGGAAAGCGGCGGGAGCATTGTAGGAAGCTCGATAAAATTGGAAATCTACGAGTTGAGTATCACCGCGATCGGGGTTATCACGAACTTCTTTCGCGACTTGGGCGAGGTTACTATTGCGATAGGTGCCCGTGTAAAGATTGGTAGAAAAATCAGTTTCCTTGAAAACCGTATAGACTATATCACCTGATTCAGCATCAATTAAAAACAGATCATAGTAGCCAAATCGCTTGATTAAATTGCGAAATAAACCGTGATAGCGAGCATGAACCTGACTATACTTACTATCATCTTTTACAACAACTAATTCATCCTTTTTCCCAACTTCATAAGGATTATTAGCAATATATTGATATTGCAAATAGCGTGATTCTGGACTGTTGGGACTATAGGTTTCAAAGATCGGCGAACCTTTAACAGCCTTTGCTAATCGAGGCAGAAACTCCTGATTGTAATAAGTCTTGATTGCCTGATCCCATGCACTAGGGATTTGACTCTGTTTAAGTTGTTTAAATTCCCGATTAAATTCTGTCATGGCTTCCACTACCGTACCGTTTTCGGAGAGTGTGTTGATTTGGTTATTTAATCCATTGAAATATGCTTCGATTTGATGTGCTTTTGAAGCCCGAACACTAGTCAGTTGACTAAAAACACGTTCGGTAAGAATTTCTCGTGATTTACTCCAACTGAGATAGCCCACCACTAGAATTGATCCCAAACTTGCCATCAAGATCATGATTTGTAGTTTTGACTTAATACTGAGATGTCTAAACCCAAACATAGCTAACTCCAAAATTCATCTACGTTAACTTCTGCCATTTCTTGCTGCACTTCTTTGAAGAAGCTACTTTCGGTGAGCATTGCTACTTCTTTTTCCCGTTTAGTGTGATCAATTTCAATCTTTAATTCTGCTAATTGTTTTCTCAAGTCATCTTCACGGCGTTTGCGATCGCTGATGTTTTGCACTATGCCCTCATAGTACAGAACGTTATTGTTCATATCCTTCACCACTCGAGCATCAATTTGTGTCCAGATCATACTCCTATCTTTGCAGTAAGAACGGTACTCAAAACCCTTCACTGTTTCTTGGGTTTCTAAGAGTCCTCTAACTTCATCTCGTGTCTGGGGATCAACATAAACCTGTTCCCCAATATTAGTAATGCTCTCAATCATTTCCGCAGGGGAGTGATAACCATAAATCTTAGCCAAGGCTGGATTGGCATTAATATATCGCCCACTTGGTGAAGATTGAAAGATCCCTTCTAGGGCATTTTCAAAAATACTCCGATAGCTTTCCTCGGCAATGCGTAATTCTTCATTTTTGGTTTCTAAAGTTGCAAAAGATTCCTTGAGTTGCCCTGCCATACTATTGAAAGAATTTTCCAGTGTATGAATTTCTTGGATTTCAATAAAGTTATGAGTATCTACTCGCTTGTCAAGATTCCCAGTTGAAATTTCTTCGGAGGCTTTAGTAATTTGGATAACGGGACGGGTAATGGAGCGGGCGGTGAGAATACCAACGGCGATCGCCGCCACTAACGCTACTAAAGAAAGTAATAGTGTATTACGAGTATTTTCGTTAATTTGCGCCATAAAATCTGACTCTGGCAATACGGTGACAATCAGCCAGTCCA
>Ga0163148_10004813_pt1 | contig 13908 bp, 13 predicted proteins | sample OliLakLV19MP7P2_FD_148606 | JGI IMG/M metagenome (GOLD analysis project Ga0163148, IMG submission 148606) | Freshwater microbial mat bacterial communities from Lake Vanda, McMurdo Dry Valleys, Antarctica- Oligotrophic Lake LV.19.MP7.P2 | ecosystem: Environmental > Aquatic > Freshwater > Lake >...
CTAAATGCCCCATTTTGGCCAATAGGGCTTGTAGAATATCCATAGTGCTACCTCTTGGGTGTTCGACTCTACATCTGCACCGTACATAGAGAGGTAGCTTTTTGTCTAGAGTCTCTATTTCTCTCTTGAAAAACTGTCCGAACTATTGATCCAGTAAGAGATGAGTTTTAGATCCAGCGGGCGGGCGAATTCACCCTCATTGCACAACATCTCAATTCACTACGATGGAGTTACAAAATGCAACGTTGCACCATCATAATTACATCACATAAAAGCCAGCCACACGGGGTGACTGGCCGAATTCGCTGTGTTGGAAAGAGATATGTGGCACTAGGAAAACAGCGTTAACATCCCGATCGACTCAGCCTGTAAAAGTCAAGTGAGCCTCGAATCTGCGATCGCTGCACCTAAACCTCACATAAAGGAATGTAACATCTAAAGTGTAAGTATTGCAATCTTTCTTTACAAAAGGTCTTTACTGATTATTGGGGATGGCCTGATGAGGGCTTGTGTAAAGCCTCCAACACACGGCTCCCCTACTCGTGATCAAGCTTATTCCAACTCCCGTCTTAGCTGAGTGTCGAGAGCAGGCAACAGCAATGGAGTCTCAGGGTAAACCCAAAAACTGGACTGCGGCTGGAGCGACCGTCGCTCTCTGGATACTGTTGGGAGTTTTAGCTAAACCTCGTCTAACTTGAAACCCAGAGTTTTCCCTCACCCTAAATCCCTCTCCCTGGGGAGAGGGACTTTGAAAGCTTTTCCGGCTCCCCTCGCCCTTTGGGAGAGGGGCTGGGGGTGAGGGCTGAAACTACAGTTCTCAACATGGACTTGGTTTATACTCTGGCTGAAGAGGTTTTTTAAGCGATAAATCAAGCTTAGATAGCTTACAAAAATGACGAACTACTCTATTGGTTGATGCACTGGAAAATATTGGCTCTACGGAATTAACTAGCGAACTTTCGCTAACTGCGATCGCCTAACGTAACTTGAGAGGCACTTTGACTACAAGCACCCAACATCCGCCCCTGATGGAGATCGCAGGCTGTTTCTTAAAGCTGGGTGCTCAGGGATTTGGCGGGTTAGGAGCCATTTTGGCACTCTTAACGCATAATCTGGTAGAACGTCGGCGCTGGCTCCGCGAAGCCAATATTACAGAAGCGCTGACTTACACTAAACTTCTGCCAGGATCGACCGTTGTCCAAGTTGTCGCCTATTTAGGATGGAAACTACGCGGCTGGGCTGGCGGAGCCATTGCAACCGCTGCATTTCTGCTGCCCGCTTTTCTGGTCATGCTGGGTCTTGCAGTCGGGTATAGATTCCTTTCATCAAGCGTGGAACTGCCTTTGATCAAAGGTTTGACGGCAGCTATCGTCGGACTTTTAATTCTGACCATTTGGCTGCTAGGACGCAAAAACATCGCTAGCGTGGGCGGTATACTCATTGCACTAGGGGCATTGATTAGCTCAGTTTACTTTGGGATGAACCCAGCGGCTATTGTTGTTGCATCAGGGTGTCTCGGTGTCTTGGCTGAAGCGCAGAAAGAACCCCCATGATTGTTCAGCTATTTGGGCAGTTTTTCTTGATCAGCCTGCTTGCCTTTGGGGGAGGGCAAGCGGCACTGCCGCTGATTGAGCGCGTTAGCGTTGCTCAGATGGGCTGGCTCAGCCCAGCAGCCTTTGCAGTAGCCGTTGCTTTTGGCTACATTACACCGGGTCCTGTGCTGATGACAGCAACGTTCATTGGCTATGTGGCTGCGGGTTTACCGGGGGCGATCGCCGCTACGCTGGGCGTATTTCTGGCTCCTACTCTTCTGGCAATGGGTGCAGCCGCCGGAGTTGAACGATTTGCTCAAAACCGATGGCTACAGGCGTTTGGTCGTGGGGCGGCTCCTGCGGTTGTGGGTCTGCTCGGTGCCACGGTCTGGAGCTTAATTCAAAGTAGCGTCACTTCATGGCAGCTTGCAGTTGTGGCAATTCTGACATTTGTCTTAGCCAGCAAAACGGCGATCGCACCTGGTTGGCTGCTACTGGGTGGAGCGATCGTGGGTTGGGTGATGGGAATTTTGAAGTAAAGCATTACCAGCCTGTCCAAGAATCTTGAAGCAGATGTAAAAATCCATGCGAGAGTTCTTTGCCAGTCAGTTCTCGAACCGCCAGAATTTCTAAAATCTCTTTGAGTTCTCCTTGGTGAATCTCAAGCTCAAAGCTGAAGCCATTCAGAGGTTTCATTGCAGATGATGTGACCCCGCCGACTGCTGCTGCGGCTTCGTGCAGCATCAATCCTGTCAGGATTTGTTGATATTTCAACAGCGAATATTGAAGTGATTTATCCGCAAGGCTGATCTCATCGCTGCGCAGCATTTTCTGAACTCTCGCAATTAATTCAAGCGTGTTTGTACCGGTGCTACATTGATTATCCAATCCTGCGATAGCGCTATCAAGACTTGCCAGTACGCTCTCTTCATTTTCCTGCACTCGTTTGAACCGCTCAATGAACTACCCCACCCTGTAGAGGGATAGGGTTTCTAAATCCCCTAATCCTTCTACAGCTTGAGATTTCTGACGCTTCTTCGCCCCAAGTTGCTTCATACTTCCACATGAAGTAGCGCTTGACGGCTCTGCGTCTGAGAGGACAGTTCCTGCCCCCTGTGCCCAAATCAAATTGACTTGGGCGGCGTTGATATCTCTGTCTTCGGTGTGACCGCACTTAGAGTTAGAGCAAACATGCACTCTATCCTTGAGCGTTTTAGGCGTAAGTTCCCAGCATTTCGCGCAACGTTGAGAAGGTTTGAGTTGCCGGGTGGGAGACTCCACATAGAAGCCCCCAGCCTCAGCCAGCTTGTACTCAAACATCTTACTAATCTTGGCAAACCCGACCGACAGAATAGACCTATTGAGTCCTGCCTTTTGCTTTTTGCGCTTACCCTTTTTCGCCCGTGCGGTCATCCCTTTGACATTGAGCTGTTCCCCAGCAACTAGGCTATTACTGCTCACTATGTTGCTGGTTGTTTGATGCAGCCAATTGTCACGCTGTCTCGTCACTTTCCGCTGATGCCGAGAGACAATCGCTCTGGCTTTTTTCCATCTCCTAGACGCTTTGATTTTCTTGTTCCGGTTAGGCGCTCTCTTGTGCCGGAGCTGTTTTGATGCAACTTTGACTTTGAGATCCCCTGCCTTAATAAAGTCAGGTTTGCTGATTTGTTCGCCAGTTGAAAGCGTTACCGCCTCTTTGCAGCCCAAGTCAATCCCAACAGCACCCTCGCCCGTTGCTCTTGTGGGGTTGCACGTCACCGTGATAGATGCAAACCACTTCCCCTCTCGCCCGAAAACGGTAAGCGTAGTCGGATCACCCCAAGTTCTGGCTTGCCCTCTCATCTGAATCTTGCCCAAGTTTGAGATGGTCAGATGGCCGTTTAGCCCTGCCTCGGTGACACATTTCCAGCCAGATAGACCTGGGTAGGTGAAGCCAGAATAGCGGCGTGATGCCTTGAATCTGGGATATCCGCCCAAACCCTTGAAGAACCGCTCAAACGCAAAATCAACCCGTTTGAGCGTGGCCTGCAAAGCTTGACTACCCAGCTCAACATACTCAGGCCAGACGGTCTTGAATGCTGGCAAACGTTCGGCTGAGCGCTCACGTCGAAGCCTATTCTGCTGCTCAAAGTAGTTGACCGACTTGCCAAACTTTTTGTACTGGGTAATTCGGTTGGCTAATGCCGCGTTGTACAGATTGCAATGCATCCGCTTCCACAGATAAAGCTTGGCTTCCTGGGTAGCGGATGGATAGATTCTGTAGGTGATGCGGCGTGTTAGCATGTATCTATTGTATGTCACTTGTATGCCAAATGACAAAAGAGAAACGGTTGCAAATTAGGATGTCTGACGAAGATTATGCAAGACTTGAGCATTTCGCTAGGCAGAAAGATGTCAGCATGGCTCAAGTCTTAAGAGACTATATCAAGCGGTTGCCTACACCTAAAGCTTGATTGGCTGCTCCGCTTCGCTCCACAGCCGCGCTATCCATCCCCACCGTGTAGACGGATGGGAAATTCCGCTATACGGTTAACAACCCCATTGCTTCTGCTTTGCTGTGCGGAAAAATTCAGAAGACTCACAGCACAGATTGGTCTGCCATTGGTCTACCAAATAGGGCTAACAGGGTGAGCACCTTAAAAGGGCACGCTAAATTACAGCTAACGTTGACAAATAACGATAGGCTGAACGCTGGTTAACTGACAAATCTTTTACCCCACTGCTTCGCAGAAGCAAGCCACATCCCCCTTTCTTAAATGCCCCTCTCCCGCTCTGGGCTACCGTGTACACACATCTCGGACAAGGTATCAACGTACTGCGAGATCCCCCTAAATCCCCGCGCTGGCGCGCCGCTGCGCTAGAAAAAAGGGGGACTTTGAATCCGGTTCCCCCCTTTTTTAAGGGGGGTTAGGGGGGATCAAACCCAGTTGAGGCTAGATCAGAAGACTTGTGTGTACACAGTAGCCCGCTCTGGGAGAGGGGTTGGGGTGAGGGAAATCGGAGTTTTGTCAGCCAACCAGTCATTTTTTGGCAGTGCCGCACTCAGCGCGGCACTGCCAAAAAATAACTGGTTGACTACTTCTGATTCCTTAGATCAAATAACTAAAACGGGAGGAAACTCTGGTGCACCCTGAAATGGACTTGAAAATTACAACCGCTCAACTGCTGGGTCAGACCGGATTATGGGATGTGGCGATCGCCAATGGGCGAATTGCAGCCATTGCACCCGTTATTCCGAGTTTTGCGCCAACCATCATTGATGCGGCGGGGCGACTGCTGATTCCGGGGTTGGTGGACGCGCATCTGCACTTAGACAAGGCGCTGCTACTAGATCGCGCTCCGGCGGTAGAGGGCACCTTTGCAGAAGCCATGCGAGAAACCCGGCGGCTGAAGGAAACATTGACCGTTGACGATATTCAAGTCCGGTCGCGGCGGGTGATTGAAAACGCGATCGCTCTAGGCACAACCGCCATGCGGAGCCATGTCGAAGTCGATCCAACGCTGGGGTTGACCGCCATGACAGCGCTGCTGCCGCTGCGCGAAGAATATGCTTGGGGGATCACGCTCCAGCTCGCTGTGTTTGCTCAAGACGGCATTACCAACATTGAAGGCGAAACAACCCTATTGCGGCAGGCGATCGCCATGGGGGGCGACGTGATTGGCTCTGCACCCTATGTCGATCCCAACCCAGAACGCAATATCGAAATCGTTTTCGATATTGCCCAAGAATTTGACTGCGACGTGGACTTTCACCTCGACTTTTTGGATGACGACGCGCCGCTCACCCTGCCGTTTGTAATTGCCGAAACCGAACGGCGCGGCTGGCAAGGGCGAGTTTGCCTGGGGCACATGACCAAGCTAGCGGCCTTACCTCCCAATGAATTGGCGGCGATCGCTCCCGCACTGCAAGCCGCAGAAATTTCTATCCTGGCCTTACCCGCCTCGGATGTCTATATCATGGCGCGAAAAGACAGCCACAATGTGCGTCGGGGCATTGCTCCAATCCATACACTGGCTGACTTGGGCGTGAACACAGGCATCGCCATCAACAATATCCAGAACCTATTCACCCCCTTTGGCGACGGCGATATGCTGCGTATTTGTACCCTGTTGGCCGAATTGCTGCAACTGGGTACCCGCGACAGCCATCAGCTTTGTTTAGAAATGGCCACAACCCGTGCAGCCAAGGCGATTGGCATCCACAACCACGGATTGGCGGTGGGGAATCCGGCAGATCTAGTGTTACTCGGATCGGCCTCTGTCTCAGAGGCGATCGCTGCTCCTCCTACCGATCGCACCGTAATTAAACAAGGGGCGATCGTGGCGCAAAGCAAGCTAGAACGGCGGATCGGGAGACTAGTGAAACGGTAAAGAAACGCTCACCCAGCTAAACCAACAGGAATCCATACCAGCTTAAATCCTGACTGGCGACAGCTCTTAGCAGATGTGCTGCAAGTTCCACTCCAGAGCACTGAGCGAGTTGCAGCGCCTGCCCGTGGTGCGGCGCTATTGGCGGGTCTGGGCACTAGGCTCTATGTCGATGCGGCCAGCAGGGTCAACCCCAGATCCACGTCCCCAATTGCGGATCAAATTACCTGCCCTCGCGCCTGCCATCTCGATCTGCAAATCGCCTGGGAACGGTTTTGCGCCCTCTATTCCCCCTTACAGCAAATTTCCCATCCCCACGTACCTGCCTAAGTCAATCGCTGCATCGCCCATTGCCAGACGGCATAGCCTTGACGACTGAGGTGTAACCCGTCGGTGGTGAGGTCAGCGCGCAGAATGCCGGAAGGTTCGGCAAAGTAGGCTTGCAGGTCGCGGTAGGTGGCCTGTTGCTCGGAGGCGATCGCCCTCAGAGACTCGTTGATGCCTTGAATGCGGCCGGTGGCCAGCGCGGGTAAGCGAGTCGGCAAAATGGAGTAAACCAAAATCTGAGCCTGAGGATGAGTTTGCCGCAACTGGTGGATAATCTGGCGAGTATTGCCCAGAATTTCGGCGTCTGACGCTCCACGGCGCAGGTCGTTAATTCCCACCATCAGGTGAATTGTGTCGGGTTGAACTTGGGCAAAGGTGTCGAGGCGCTGCAACACACTCGTCGTGGTATCGCCCGAAATCCCCTGATTCAGCCAAAACCGATCATTCGTCAGCCATTCCGACGGGTACCACTGGCTGATCGAATCGCCCACCAGCACCGACAGCCGATTGTGACCTCGCCCTTGGGCGATCGCCTGGGCTTCGGAGCGCAGCAGGTTGACCCACTGTTGATGGGTAGGCTGTTCGGTCGCGTTCATCCAATCGACCTGAAAACTACTGGCTGGCAAGCGCGTATAGGTTCTGCCACTGCGTAGTGCGGCCAGCCGCTGTTGATAGAGCTGGCTACCGTTAAAAGGACGGGGCGTAGAGAGAGCGGTCGATTGCGGCAGCAGCGGGTCGGGGCGATTCCAGGGAAACTCGGACGCTAGAGCAGCCGTAGCCAGCCCCCGGTTGGGGGCAAAACTGAACAGCCCCCGAGGCAAGCGAACCGGACGCGCCTCAGCGGAAGGCACTAAACCAGCGGGCATGCCGGCAATCCGCATCCAGGAATTTGAAACGCGATCGCGGGCACTAAATTCTGGCAAATCTGAAGCGGGTCGTTCAACGTGGGCACGGGTAGGAGTTTGCGGCATGGGAGCGGGATCAGTCTGCCTCACCACCCCATTCATCGGCGGCACAGGTGACGGCGGCTCGTCCACTTGACCTCGTGCCAACAGCCCAGCGGCCAACAAAACCCACTCACTCATAACGTCCAACTCCTAATACGGCTCCTCCTCCTTTTGACGGAAAGTTTTAGCAGTTTCAGGAACTTTTTGATGTTTTTTGGCGATCGCGTTCCATTTTTTTTGGCGATCGCTCCCAACCGCCGCCGTTTACGAATTCAACCCTCTATGTCCTCGCAGGTAGATCAATTTTGCAGAATTGAACATTACACAATCCGTAACTCTCAGACGGCTCCGACTCAAGACATCCCAATTCACAGCGTGCTTCTGATCCCTTTGCCAGGATACTACGGCTTTCCGACTGGCATTTAGTATTTTAAGGGAATGTTATGAAACTACGGTTTTCCGAGTGACTTTAAGATATTCATTGAATGATAGTGACATTATCTCAAAAAAACAACTGTAAATCGGTCAACTTACCGTACTTTATTGTTAAGGAATGAGGATCTAATAACTCCATATATTTGATCCACAGGAAGGGCTGTCTGCGGACTTAGTCCCGAAGGAATTCCGGGTCTTATTAAATCCTCATTCCTAATGCAAATTCGCAGCCATAAACGAGTCGATGTGATGCTGCTGAAGCTTTTAGCTTGGCTGAGCACTCGATTCGGTCAAGATGTAGACACTGGGCGCTTAATTGACCTACGCCTGACGCATCAAGATTTATCTGAACTGTTGAGAGCTACCCGTGTTACCGTCACGCGGACGCTAAACCAGTTAGAGCAGCAGGAACTAATTGAACGATTGCCGCTTCAGCGCATTATCTTGCGCAAGAAGGGAATTCGGCATCACGAGATTTAGGGGCGATCGCCTTCAAAAGGAGAAGCCTACTCTTCTTTTTCAGCGTCTCGGTTGGGGTTTAGCTGGCAACCTTCTGGCAACTTAGTCTTAAAAAGTTTTGCTTGGGTAAGTTGAGCTTCAGTCCAGTTTTTAGTACCGCTGAGGTCGGCTTCGCTGAGATTTGCATTACTGAGATTCGTGCCTTTGAGATCGGAATCTTTGAGGTCGGCTCCAGTGAGGTCGGCATTCATGAGGTTTGCAGCAAAAAGGTCGGCATTGCTGAGATTAGCACTCTTGAGGTTAGCAGAGTTGAGCTTCGCCAGCCAGAGTTTTGCATTACTGAGATCGGAACCAACAAGATCCGCCTTGTTGAGGTTGGCTCCGCTGAGATCGGCAAAGTTGAGCTTCGCAAGGTTGAGATTGGCATTACTAAGGTTGGCACCTTGATAGTCAGACCCCTGAAAGTTGGCAAAGTTGAGCTTGGCCTTTATTAGGTTGGCATGGCTAAGATTGGCTCCGCTGAGGTCGGCACTTTGAAGATTAGTCTCACAGAGATTGGCACTTCTAAGATCAGCTTTGCTGAGGTCAACATTGCTGAGGCTGACCTTAAATTTGTTAATTACTTCAGCTTCAACTAGGAAACGTATGAGATGTCCTTTACGCTTTCCGTCTTGTTCAAGTATCCGGAGTAGAGATAATGTTCTGGCTCGGATCACATCGGACGCGGCATTCAACAACGCTTCCGCTTCGGATTGGCTCTCGCTGGCAATCTGGTGCTTAATAGCCATTGATATTAAATTTTTGTCAAGTAACAGTTCAGATAGGCGATCTAGGTAATTTTGTAGGGCTTCTTCTCGCTGATTAAATTCCACGCGAGATTGTTGAAGCCGTTGCAGAAAATATCCCAAGCCCACCAGTGTTAATGGAACTCCTAATAAGCCCATCCAATCCCATACATTCTTTGCGTCCTGAGGTATTGTCGTCGTTGTTATTTCAAGGATATTGCCACGACTATCTGTCTTTGTGCTTGTAGTCTTGGTATCATCTGACTCAAATCTAGACAGGGCGATTAGTACTGCAAGGATCGACAGGGCAGCAATTCCCCATATCCAGACTTCTTTCTTTGCCCACGGAGGCGTTTTCCTACCTCGTGCATCGATAGCGTACTTGAAAATACCTTCTTTTTGACTACTAAATTTTTTTATTAATTTCACAAGTGAGGTCATACGAGTTATTCCAAAAACGGATCTGACTTAGAAACGTGAATTTAACAAGCTCCAGATTTAGCTTAGGATGCGTTAGGCGCAGAGTAACGCATCCTACATAATCGGATGTTATTTGATCTCCATTCCTTACTATTGAACTCCAATGGCTATTTGAGAGTTTTCGGTATAACGTCCATCTCAAAAACGGCTGGACGATATCAAACAATTCCTGTCGATCGCATCCCCCTGATCGAGCAAGTTTTTGGTAGACGCTCCCACACCTTACAAAAAAACTCGACCGTCTGTGAGTCATATACACAGACGGTCGAGCTTTTATCTACTTTAATGGTGCTTACGAGTTAGGTGTTTAGATCCCCGACTTCTGACTAAAACTCAGCCATAAAGCCTGGTCGCATCGTAGAAGTCGGGGATCTTTGCGTAAGTCCTATCTCAAATCACCTGTGACGCGGTCTAAACGCCTACCTTATCAGCCTTTTTAGCTTTGGTGCGCGTGGGCATTTGAGTGGTTTGCTTGCGGTTTAACCCGCCCAAAAACATCGGCACAAACCGCTCCATGAAGGCTTGCGGATCGCGCTGCCAAGCGCGTTGGGCAATATCAACGCGGCTGCGCTGTAGGTCGGGAGCCAATAGCGTCTGAGGCAAGCGCTCCATCAGATACTGAGGCCGCTGCCAGAGGGGCATGGTGTTGGCAATATCTAGCAGGCTACCGACCCGGCGCAGTTCAGCCCCTAGAGTAATGTCCATCCCAGACTCAAAGGCCGCTTGTTCAATTGCAGCGTATTTCTGCTTAGCGGTTTCTACCTTTTGGCGATGCTCTGGGCTTTTGTCTGCCATTTGCGCCAGCCAACGATTCCCCCAACGCACATGTCCCGCTTCTTCGGGCAAAATCCGCTCAATTGTTTCGCGCACTTTAACCGTTTCGTCGGTTTGGGGCAGCTGCTTCAGCGCGTAGATGTGAGCCGAGAAATATTCACAGCCTCGTTTTTCGGTCACGTTGATAGCAGCCAAGGACGAGATTACAAAGCTGTCTTTGTCTTCGTCAGGTAGGTTATTTTCATGGTCGAGCAGGCGCTCAAATTCCTGGATGTAGGAAGAACCGGGAGGTGTGCCAACGCTCACACCCAAATCGACCAGCAAATCGGTCAACCACATGGCATGGCGGGCTTCGTCAGAAATGTGGCGAGATAGCTCTTTGACTAATGTTGGGGGGGTACCATCGAGCTGTTCTACCAAGTCGGTCAGGTCTTTGCAGCTCCGCTGTTCACTGTAGCGATAGCGGTTGAGCGTAATCATGTGAATTTCGCGATCGCCCACCACTTGTTTGAGCACATCACGGGCGCTGAGGGCACCAATAGAACTTTGTAACTTGCGAGGATAAACGACTGTCATGGCGATGTGTGGGGTACTATGGGCTTTTTGTAAAGTCTTTATAAATATTAACTCAACTTTCAGAATGCGGAAAACACCGAATTTGAGAGCAAAATAGGAAAAGTTTCCCAGCAACCCTAAGCACGTTCCATGTCAACCAAGAATCTGATCTTCACAGTCTTATTGATATTTGTACCTATCTCTATTCTGGCGCATTACGTATTTCATTGGGGAGCGCTGGTGCAGTTTTCGCTGGCCTGTCTGGCCATTTTGCCCCTAGCCGCCTGGATGGGCACTGCCACTGAAGAACTGGCTGTCGTCGTCGGTCCCTCAATGGGCGGGCTGCTCAATGCCACGTTTGGTAACGCCGCCGAGCTGATCATTGCGCTGGTGGCTCTCAATGCTGGGCTAGTGGATGTCGTCAAAGCCAGCTTAACGGGTTCGATTATCGGCAACCTGCTGCTGGTGATGGGCTTGGCCATGTTTTTGGGAGGGCTGCGCTACAAAGAGCAAAGTTTTCAACCCGTATTGGCGCGGGTCAATGCCTCGGCGATGAATTTGGCTGTGGTGGCATTGCTGCTGCCAACGGCGGTCAACTACACCTCTAGCGGCATTGAAGAGCCTGTTGTACAGCAGCTCTCGATTGCCGTGGCGATCGTCTTGATTTTGGTGTATGTGCTGACGCTGCTGTTTTCGATGAAAACCCACAGCTACCTCTATGATGTCGGCGTGGCCGAGTTAGAAGGTGGAGAACCAGGCGACTTGGGCAGCCCAGAACAGCACGGCGGACACAAACCCAATCCAAAAATTTGGACTGCGGTGTTGCTGGGTGCCACAACGTTTATTGCGATTGAATCTGAAATTTTGGTGGGTTCGCTAGAAGAAGCCACCGCTGTATTAGGGCTAACTCAGCTGTTTACTGGGGTGATCTTATTGCCAATTATCGGTAACGCGGCGGAAAACGCCGCAGCGGTTGTGGTGGCGATGAAAAACAAGATGGATTTGTCTGTCTCAGTCGCTGTTGGTGCCAGTATGCAGGTAGCGTTATTTGTGGCACCCGTACTTGTTCTGGTGGGCTGGTTTACGGGCAAGCCGATGGATTTGGACTTTAACCCGTTTGAAGTTGTAGCGGTGGCAGTGGCCGTATTTATTGCCAACTCAATTAGCTCTGACGGTAAATCGAACTGGCTGGAAGGCACGCTGCTGTTGGCCACCTATGTCATTTTGGGTATCGCCTTTTTCTTCCATCCGGTGATCGAAGGGATTGGTTGAAGTTAATCAGCCGTCAGGTGTTTCAAGAATCGCCACCTCGGGTAGAGTATGCGCTGACGGCCTGCGGTGAAACGCTTTACCCCAATTACACATCAGTTCTGTAATTGGGGCAAAGCGCCCGTGCCCGAGTTTCAATTTGGCTTGATGTGTTTACGGAAATTGCGGATTTTAGCCATTCTCACCGGGCAGCTAGAACACCAGCAGTAACCGCTGCCAAGGCGCATACGCAGTTCTCAGGAGGTCAAGTGTCTCAACCCAGTGTCTCAACCCAATTCCAAAATTGGTTTATTACCGCAGGGAAAACCCATCCCACTGGGGCTGTCTACCGTAAGATTCTGAGCGCAATTGAGGTAGTGGCATAGTTGGGATCGCCCCATAGATGGGGATGCACTTTGATATGGATTAACTTCTACGGCTGCACCAAAACAAACTAAGGCATCCAACCGCCTAGGGTTGGGGTTTCGGATCTTGCTCAGAAAATATTTACACAGCAAGTGATTGAAATCTTGCCGAATCTTGTTCTACAGACTGTGTATGTACTAATTGCTGGATATTTTTTGTGACGAGACAGGATGCTCCCAGTCGTCACACAGTACGTACTCCTGGCATTGCATCCCCAGTCTGACGTGAGGTAATGGGTGAACAGCTACCGTGAAATCAGGAGTTTGTCACTACCGCCTCATGGCGTTGCCACGAGGGAGAACCATTCATTGGAGGCCCCCCAAGATGAGTCACGATTTCTTACTGCAAGCAGTTTTTGAAAGTTATATTGACGGTATTTTAATCCTCAACGACAGCGGTGCTGTTCTGTCTGCCAACCGATCTGCCCGCGAGATTTGCCAAAAACTAGTCGCGGGTGGTCTGGAGGCTAGCCGGGTACCGCCGCAAATCTGGCGGATTTGCCAAATCATGATTGATACATCTGATCTGTATGATGATCAGCTCGTGATTATTGATGATGTGATCGAAACCGATGATTCCCACTCAGTGCGGGTTCGCGTCCGCTGGTTTAAGGTAGACGGGGTGGAGCGCCCCTGCCTGCATGTCAGTTTGGAAGATCGGCTCCAGTCGGCTCAAAAAATGGCGATCGCCGAACGCGCCCGCTATGGGTTAACCGCCCGAGAAGCAGAAGTGTGGCTGCTGCGCCAGGTCGGCTGCACCTATAAGGCGATCGGCGTTCGACTCCACATCACCATCGACACCGTGAAAAAGCACGTCCGCAATATCCACGCTAAGCGCGACGCCTTTCAGTGGGCACAAGACTAGCGCCTGATCCGGAAGCATTGTTTCCCGGCACAGCCAGGAAACAATACTTCCCACAACGTTAATCGTCGCTGCCCCCTGCCGACCCAAACCGATAGCCTTTGCCATAGACCGTATGGATCAACGGCAGATCTCGTCTGGTTTCAATCTTGCGGCGCAGCAGCCGAATTTGAGCCGCTAATACATTACTGCTGGGCTGTTCACCCTCACCCCAGAGCTGCTGCTGAATTTGGCTGTGGGTGAGTAATTGATTCGGATGACGCATCAAATAAGCCAGTAGCTGACTTTCCTTTTCCGATAGCTCAATGGTGCGGCCTTGCCCGTAGGCCACCTGATTGTCCAGATCCAGTTCTAGATCCTCGACCCGCAGCCGCGCATTGGTGATCCCTGGTTCTAGGGTCGGCGGGCGACGAAGCAAGGCGCGCACCCGTGCCATTAACTCTCGCAGTTCAAACGGTTTAATTAAATAGTCATCGGCTCCCGCATCCAGCCCAGCCACGCGATCGTCGATCGTGTCTTTGGCCGTCAGAAACAGCACAGGTGTGGTATCGCCCCGCGCCCGCAGCTGTTTGCAGATTTCTAGCCCATTTTGATGCGGCAACATCCAATCTAAAATCAGCAGATCATACGCTCCGGCGATCGCCCGCTGGCTGCCCTCTGCCCCATCATGCGCCACATCAACCTGATATCCCTCTTTGGCCAACATCCGGG
>Ga0163148_10004814_pt1 | contig 13908 bp, 9 predicted proteins | sample OliLakLV19MP7P2_FD_148606 | JGI IMG/M metagenome (GOLD analysis project Ga0163148, IMG submission 148606) | Freshwater microbial mat bacterial communities from Lake Vanda, McMurdo Dry Valleys, Antarctica- Oligotrophic Lake LV.19.MP7.P2 | ecosystem: Environmental > Aquatic > Freshwater > Lake >...
CATTGCAGGAATGGTGCAAACTGCCGGAAAACAACATAGAACTGACCTACATTGAAAAAGGCAAGCCCTCCCAAAACGGGAGCGTGGAGCGATTGAACCGATCATTCCGGGAAGATATCCTGGACGCCTACCTCTTTGAAGACCTGGATCAAGTCCAGCGCTTTGCCTACCAATGGATCTGGATGTACAACAACGACAGACCTCACCGGGCATTAACCGGACTAACCCCCAGGCAATTCCTGTTGAAATATGGAAAACTCCAGGATCAAACTATAACGGAGGAGTTTCCCACATTTCAACAGGAATGCGATGATGAATACGATATTTTTAAACCTTTACTTTTTATCGTAGCATAAAAGGGGGAGCCTTCACAATCAGATCGAAAGATGGTTTACTCTATTGACTGAACAATGCATCCGCAGAGGAAGCTTTCAATCAGTACACGAATTGAAACAGCGAATTACTGCCTTTATTGAAGCCAATAACGAGCATCCAAAACCGTTCAAATGGACCGCATCAGCTGATTACATCTTCAAGAGAATGGAGCAACGCGGTATTTAAATGAACTTACGTTACACCACACTAGTTGTTCCACAAACAGGACAATCTACTCCAATAACTTTGTCAAACAGAAAAATATGAGGCAAAGTATTGATTACGTCAATTATTGAATTTTTAAAAACTAAGAATAAAAGGATAATACTAATATTGCTTAATAACATATTTAAATCTAACTGAACGACAAATTAGTACAAAATTGTCTGATTAACCATCTTGGAATGAAGGATACTTCCATTTAATCATCTTTAATTGATGCTTGTTAAAAAGGTTTGGCGAGCATTGACTGACCAAAGTCGCCCAACTTATAAGTAAATCAACTTTGCCAAGTGTGACCAAATTTTTGGCAAGTAGTGGGGTTTTTATCCGCTAGAAGTGCAAATAATCCTATGGGGAAAAAACACACGGCAACAATGATTTGCCAAGATTTGTATCTACCTCTTTTTGTCAACTCACTACATTTTGGACATGAAAGATTTGCCATAACTATTTTATTTAAGTTTCCTACTCGTAAGGCTTTTCGGTTGCGCCTCGTTTTTAAAATGGTCGCTGAACTCCATTAATGATTTACTACTAACTCAAATGCGAACTTTAAGTAAGTTTGAAAAATCGGATTTCATTAGTCCAAGTTATTTCCGTTCATTTTTTTTTTGAAAACTTGCTTCAAAAAAATCAAATGACTGACCACGCCTAAAATGACTAACCAAGCCTAACTAATGTCTTTTAAAATCGTCTTCTAACCACAAGCAAATTGTCCGTTAAAGCTCTGATACCGAATTAATATAAAACCCGTAAGGCGGAGCAGATCCGCTAATCAACTCGTTTAATCCAATATTATGTAATTCATCTTTGTTTATCCCGTAATTGACTAAACTACCTCTAATGGGTAGTTCCAAAAACTCCCTCCAGCCAGTTGTAATTGTCAATCAATAGTCATATTTGTTTCAAAATTCAGATTACGGCAAAGTCAGCGGTCTTTTTTGATGAGCAGCACAAACTGGATCGGATTAGCGAATTGGGTGATCCTTTGGAACGTTTGGACAAGGCCATAGATTGGTCGCTGTTTAGTGCTACGTTAAACAAACACTTGCGTGCAGAAGCCTCAGGCCCTGGAGGCAGACCTCCGTTTGACTATGTGATGATGTTCAAGATCCTGATTTTGCAAGAGTATTTCGGTTTGAGAGATGAACGACTGGAGTTTCAAATTACTGATCGTTTCAGCTTCATGCGCTTTCTGGGTTTGCAAACCTATAGTAAGGTACCGGACAGCAACACGATCTGGCATTTTCGGGAGCGTTTAAAGGAAGGCAATGTCGTCCGCCAACTTTTTGAACGCTTCAACAAGCAATTGAAGAAGCATAACTTGATCGTGAACAAAGGCAAGATTGTAGACGCCTCGATTGTTCAAGTACCCCGTCAGCGCAACACACGAGAGGAAAATCAGTCGATTAAAGAAGGGGAAATTCCCGAGAGTTGGAGCGGGAAAAAAAGGAGTCATAAAGACACAGGCGCACGCTGGTTAAAGAAGAACAAGCTGAACTTCTATGGCTACAAGAATCACATAAAGGTGGACAGCAAATCCAAATTTGTTGATGCCTATTGCGTAACCGATTCGAGTGTACACGACAGCCTTGGGGTTGTGCCGCTATTGATTAAAAAGGACCGAGGCCAACCTCTATACGGTGACAATGCGTATTCTGGAGAACCTTTTGAAGAGAAAGGGTCAAAGGTTAAGATGAAGAACAAAACCCACGATAAGGGCTACCGCGGCAATCCTTTAACAAGCAAGCGGAAGAAAATCAACACCACAAAAAGCAGTGTTCGTGCAAGAGTTGAGCATGTATTCGGATTTCTGCACCAAGCAACCAGGGGCCTAATCATTAGGCCAGTTGGCATGGCAAGAGCAGAAATCAAAATTGGGCTGAAGAACCTCACCTACAATCTTTGCCGGTACAGTTTTATTACCCAGCGCTGATGGGATAGGTGTGCCTGGTTGCGAAAAAAACAGGAAAACCGGGCATGAAAAGGCTAAAAATAGCTTAACCTATGGCCTGAATTTTGCAGAAGTTGGTGTTTTTCAGTCCGAAATTGTGAAAAAATCGAGAATTGGCGCACCTTGGATGTCGTTTTTGGAAGTACCCTAATTGACCTTGCTCGCACCTGAAGTACAATAAACAGCAAATTTCATAAAATAAACGCAATCTTTCCTAACGTTAACCACAATTTCATTAAAAAATATTTTCCCCCCACTCCTGAAACCACTGAGATCCATTGAAGTGGTGGATGAACTAGGAATCACTCAACTCATGCTTGTAGCAGTGCGCGGGCTCGCTCATGCCACAAGCAGACCAACCCAACACATGGTCTAACCAAAACTGTTTGTGCTTCATCCGGCCCAGTTAAGAGTGGCCAAATCATGTGGAAAACACGAGTCTTACCGATGGCTTAAAGCGCATTCGAATCCGCCTATCCTATTATCTGAGCCCAAAGTATGTGTGGAATCACATCAGCCAGAAAGCCAAAATAGTAATACAAACCACTAATGCCCCCGACTTATTTTCCGGCCAAACAAACATCCACTAGCTGACAATCAACGACTTAGGTCCCAAATTTGCCTAATTTATGTAAAAATCCAGGTGAGTGTGGGCCTGCACACGGAAAAGTCTGGATGAGTGTGGATGATTGGACGAAGCAGAGGACGGTTGTTTTTTTTCTCTTTTAAAAGTCCAATTTAGCTAGTTTAGGCGGTGAAATTCCTAAGATAAACCATGCCTTTCATTTTTCTTCCCTAAATATTTGTTCGGAAAGTTCTAATAAATTCCGCATTCTCCTTCTTTGTTTTACGCGCAATTGTATCTTGCATCGTGCGAAACTTCAAAGTCATACATGAAACATCTCTACTTACTCAAAACCATTATCATAGCAACGCTTGTTTTATCCATGCAATCGTGCAAAAAAGACTATGATAAAGATGGTGTTGTCAACGATAGAGACAAGTGCAAAGAAACACCAATTGGAACAAAGGTTGATAAGAACGGCTGCCCCAATGTGAAAGAAATTGGTGACGTTCATTTCTACATTGAAACATCTGCGAGCATGGGCGGATACTTCAAGCAAGATGCAGAATATAAGACCATAGTTTCCGATTTGACAACAAAGATTGAGAAGAACATAAAACCACTTGACATATGGTTCATTGCAGAAACAGCAACAAAATACAAAAAGAGCACACAACAGTTGAGCAGCGACTTTGCAACAACAAAACTCGCTGACCAAAAGAGTTCCGAGTTGCACAAAATCATCGCCAACATTGCCGCGAAGAATGATTCAACCGATGTTACACTATTGGTTTCCGATTGCATTCTCTCCTTTTCTGACAAAGACATAAAGGAAAATAACGAAGTCAACAAGCAAGAAGCGCCGAACGCGTTAAAAAATAACATATATTCTACTTTTGCAGATTTAAAAAAGAACGGACTTGCCACAAGCGTTTACGCCTTCAACTCTAAATTCTACGGTACATACTACAACTACCAAAACGGCAAAACAGAATTGAACGGCAATAAGCGACCTTTCTACTTGTGGGTAATTGCTGACAAAGAAATTCTTGCGAAGTTCAACACCAAGTTGAACGACATTCCAACATTCAAACCCGAAAATTACTTGCACTTCGGTTTGAACGAAGAACCTGTTACTGCCTACGACATCATTCCCCAAATCGAGCGGAAAGGCAATTGGATGAAGTGCAGTACGGGGCTCAAAGATGTTGAAATTGGCAATACTGAAGCATTGCAGTTTTGTATTGCACTCAACTTGGAAAACTTGCCTTTGTATGCAAAGGACATCACTTACTTACAAGATAATTTGAAAGTAGAGAACAATGGTTGCGATGTAAGTTTTGAAGTGAAAGACAAAACTAAAGTGGACAGGTCTAAGCTCAAAAGCCAACCACAAATCGAATCCTTTGAAAGAGCAACACATACTATTATTTTCAAAGTGAATACCATGGCATTGTCAGAAGCCAAAATTAATGTAACACTTCCATTGCACTACGACACATGGTACCTCGACTGGTCTTGTATGGACGACAAAGACTTAAGGGCGGTAGAAGGGAAAACATTTGCCTTAGAACATTTGATTACGGGAGTGAAAGATGCTTATACAACTAAAAACAAAAATTACATCAATTTTGCATTGACTCTCACCAAGTAAATCAATACACTATGTTACTTACAATTTTTTCTTCTCTCTACGAGCTAACCATTGGTGAGAATGCCGACTTCCCTGAATACAGAGAAGGCATCTTTGATTCAGTTGGCCTAATCACGTTCATTGTTGCCATTGTTGTTTGCCTACTATTCTATGTGGCATTAGGAAGGTGGAAACTGATTTGGTATACGACGGTGCATTGGCTAATAACCATTATATTAGTCGCAGCAATCTGTTTCAGTTTTGCATTCACACAAGCCAAAGGGCAGTTAGGCGATGTAAATAGCTACTTAGTTCGTTTCGCAATTTTTAACGCGCTATACGCTTCTATCTACTTTATTGCTTTCTCATTTCTGTTCAAGAACTTTTCAATTTTCTCTAAACGAACCCCAATCTAAATTACACTATGAGAGTATTTGTCTTTGGAATAGGCGGAACCGGTTCGCGCGTTCTGCGCTCACTCACGATGCTATTGGCAAGCGGTGTTAAACTAAGAGGCGACAACGTAACCATTGTGCCTGTAATCATTGACACTGATGCGCACAATGGTGACACCACACGCACACGCGACACTTTGCGCAGTTATTACACTTTGCGCAAAAATTTCGTTAATAAAAATACAACATCGCACAGCGATTCGTTTTTCAACACACAGATTCGTTCATTCAATCGCCTCGATGCTAATGCAGAAGCAGACAGTGCTGATTTAGATGTGCAATTCAATTTTCAAAATCAAGACAATTCGTTTGCAAACTTCATCAACTATAACGGTCTTAGTCAAGCTAATAAAGACCTTGTAGAATTGCTCTACAACGATTCATTAGACGACCACCCCGAACTGCATTTAAATTTGAGCGTAGGCTTCAAAGGCAATCCGAACATTGGAAGCGTAGTCTTTAACGACCTCATGTTTTCGCAACAGTTCAAAAATTTAGAAAGTAGTTTCACTAGTAACGATCGCATCTTTATTGTTAGTTCGATTTTTGGTGGCACGGGTTCATCAGGCTTTCCTACATTAGTAAAGTTAGTACGAACATCGACCAACAACAATCTGGCAAAAACTAAAATCGGGGCTATCACCGTAATGCCATATTTCAATGTAGAGTCTAGCGACAAGAGTGCTATCAACTCTGCTATCTTCGATACAAAGACCAAAGCGGCTCTTTCTTTTTACGCGCAAGACACGCACATCAATTCCATCAATGCACTCTATTACATTGCCGATAACAACCAGTCTGGTAGTTTGCCGAATGTAGAAGGCGGTGTAGAACAATTAAATAACAGCCACCTAATTGAGTTTCTTTCCTCAACTGCCATTGTTGATTTCATCAATAAAGAAGACAATGACTTAGAAGTGCCAAGGTGCTTTGAGTTTGGTGCAGAGCATAACGGTTTGCCTTTCACTATATCGCATTTCAGCCCAAGCACCAAAGAAAAATACATTGCTCCTTTAATTCGTTTCGCTTACGCCGCAAAAATTGCAACTGACTTTATTCCTACACTTACCAAAGAAGCGTTCTACAGTTCGAAAGAATTGAACATTGGCGGTTCGCTTGGAATCCCAAACGAATACAAAAAACTGTTGGAATTTTTCACAGAGTTCAAAAAGTGGAGTGCCGAAGAAATGAACAACATTAATAACGGTAGAGTTTTTAACTCCTTTGATTTTAACCACACGCAAGATCATTTAAATTCATTAGTGCATGGCAAGGTTATCAAGTCCTCATTCCTTAATGGAGGCTTGACAAAGAATGCTGTGAGTTCGCTTCTCACTAGAATTGCAGTTGCCGAACCCAGAGACATGTACGTGCCTGAAAAATACCTCACAACACTTTTCAAAACAAGCAAGGAGTGCTTAAAAGCTTTTGGTCAATTACCTTAAGCAACTAATACAAATAGCAAAATAATCATGCCACATATTTTTCGATTCCATGTAGGTCGTAATAATAACATATATGATTGGAATTCATCCGACAGAATTCAACCAGCAGATGTACGCGATGTTATGGACAAAACCAACATCCTTACATCATCGGCTGGAACCTCAATTCCTACACCCATTGCGCGGATGTTTCTTTTCAAAACAGCTTTTGAAATTGTTGCTGTACAAGTGCGCGACAATCAAGCAGACAGTAGAAGCATTTATTCCGGTTTGGTTTCCGAAACGCTTGATTTATTGGAGATGCTTTATAAAAGCGGTTCAGACGAAAACAAGTTTAGTTATCAGAATTGGCTTTTTGACAACAGACAGCAAGACGACAATCTGATTCTAAAACACTTTGGTAACGACCATGGTCACCGCTTGCTGGCTGAATCATTTAAGCAAGCCGCAGCTCAAGCACCTTTCAACAACAAAATTGAAATCACGCTCATCTATTACCGCGAAGGCAATAATAAAATTTTGGTAGGTGGCACTTCGCCGTTCACGTTTGTTTTTACTTCTCCAAATTTCAAACGCAAACTGCACGACCTTGGCTTTAGGACTATTTCGGGCTTGGTGTCAAACGATAATCTTTTTGATTCCGACTACAAGCAATTGCACGAACGCGATGATTCATTCATTAAGTATGTTGAGGCATTAGCCACCACGCAAGGCATTGGTATCTCCTTTTCGAGCTTTACTGAGTATGTAATCAACGTGCGCAACAGAAACAGAAACCGTTTCAATTCAGTCATTGCCAACTTGCAGGATATTCAATTCAATGATACTCCCCTTTCAGTTTCACACATCAATTTGAAACAACTAAGTGAAGCGGACTATAAGATGAACATCAATATCCACAGTGACTACAAAATAGAGTTGCCTGACGATACCAATTACAGCGATTCGCTCAATCCACTTTTCTTGCTTGATAAGATGTCTTATGACGGGCAGTATTCTTCACCAAGTAGTCATTGGTCGACAACTACGCGAGTTAGCGAGAATCAGTATCCCGAAGCATCATTAGATGAAATTAAAGAGCGCGAACTCCCAGGACTTGACGGCTTCCACTATCCATTCCTTTCCTCTTTCGATTTTTTTGAGCGTTGCTTAATCAAATTACCCGGCTACTCTTTGAACGATGAAAGATTTCTTTGCCTTACTGACAACCAAACTTTCATTTGTCCAATAAAGCCTATCTTCTTTCATTTTTTCCCCATCACCAAAATAAAAAATTATGTAAGCGTAGAAACCAGGGGCGAACAAATAACTTTGGTGTTGAAAATTCCTGTTTTTGGGCCTACTAAAAATAGACGAAATTTTATTATTCGCAAAACTTACGATACAGCTTCCATCATAGATTACAGTGGCATCTTGGGCATTTTCCCTTTCACTAAGGCAACTCAAACAAACTTGTTGCACATCAACAAATACACTGTTGCTTCTTACGAAAACACCAACGCGGCAATGCAACTGGAGTCAGTAAAATTCTTTAAGAAGAGTGGAATACATATGGTAGCAACTGCTCCAGTTCATCGCTCCAATTACGCCGAAATTAAGACTAAATCAACCTACTATCAGTTGGATGAATCCTTCGACATCATTCAACTCAATTTCCGTAAAGACAATTCAAGCTGCGGTGGCGTTATAATTCCTAAGTTCAAAGAGGTTGACAATGGAATAGAGCCTTATATCTATGCAATTGACTTTGGAACATCTAACACCCATGTTGAGTTTGGCAGAGTAATAAATGATCGTGTTACAGAAACTGCACCGTTCACAATTGCCGAAAAGTCGATGCAAATGTCATTACTCAATAAGCCAAAAGCTGTAGAGTTTAATGATGGAGCGGAGCGTTACAACGACTATGAAGGTCGTTTAGCATTAGGTGATTTTGCCTCAGCAAAAACGGTTACACTTCGTGAATTTGTTCCTTTTCAAGTCGGCAATCAAAAATCAGCGGCAGTAAAATTTCCTTTCAGAACAGCTACTTGCGAGAGCAACAGTTTCGTTGGCAACCATTCCAACAATCGCCTGTTCTTAGATGCAAATATTGGTTTTCATATTGATGAGGATGCCTTATTAGATAACATTCGATACAAGACTGATTTGAAATGGTTATTGGAAAGAGCAAACAACGACCAGTTCAACATAAACCGTGTTTCTATTTTCTTCCGTGAATTGCTTTTAATGATTCGCACAAAGGTTTTGATGGAAGAATACAATCTACGTGGCGACATCACTAAACTGAAAATGGCTTTGTCCTTCCCTACTAGTATGGGCTCTGGTTTGAAGAGTAAACTAATAAGTTTGTTTGAGGCGCAACGGTTAGATGTGTTAGGAGTAAACTCTCTTCCACTGCGTGTAGTAACTGAATCCATTGCACCTTACTACCAGTTAAAATACGTTAACGCAGACATTCAAAACGACAGCTTCTGCAATATTGACATTGGTGGGGGAACCACAGACATTGTATTAATTGACCGCAACCCGTCTAACCCTAACGAACTTTTATGCTATTGTTCATCGTTCAAGTTTGCAGGAAAACAATTGTGGGGAAGTGGTAGCAACGAATGCAATCTTGCAGACAACGGTTTTGTTTCTTACTACAAGAGTTTCATACAGCGCACTGATGCGAATGTGTATGGCGAGTTAGAGAAGATATTGAATAGCAATAACAATAGAACCGAAGACATTGTCGGTTTGTTGTTCAGCAAACCTCAATACAAGTTTGTTGACATTTTCGATGACTGTAAAGAACTTAAAGTTGTTCTGCTTATTCACTACTCAGCTATCTTATATTACATAACTAGATTGGCACATCTCAAAGATGTTAATGTAGAGTTGCCACGAACAGTTAGCTTCTCCGGGAAAGGCAGTGAATATCTGTCCCTGATTTTCCCGTCGGACCGAGACCTTAAAGGCTACACAAAAAAAGTGTTGGGAATTTTTGCAGGAAAGCCAACACATAACGACTTCTTTTTAGAGCGAAGTAAAGAGCCCAAGGTAATCACGGCAAAAGGTACAGTACACTATGCAAATGAGCGCATAAACGAAAATTTAGATGACTGGGGTAACGGTGAGAAATCAGATATAAATAAAAAGGTTTTGACCCCGTTAGAAAGAAACTACAAGGGATTCAAAAATCAAGAGTATGAAAGTCTCACCCTTACATACAGTGCATTAACAGGTAATAGTGACTACTACAGCGACATCATGAGTAATCATGCAGAGTTCTTCAATCTCTTATTCGATAACAAAGAGCTTTGCGCCATCATAAATAGACAACTAGAACTAAAGGACTTTGCTAGCTACAAAAAGGATTTGATACCACTGAACGGAAATCTGGCAAGTGAAGGAAAACTTAGAGACAGCTTCAGAGCTACTTTGTTGGATTTGAATCCTACAGACAATGTAAGCGATTCACCTTTCTTTTTTGCACTTAACTATTCACTAATCGCGTTGTCGCGTGAAATAGCTGCAAAAGCAACCTAATAATAATTATATGAAAAAATTCATTCTGATATTTGGTTTTGTTCCGTCTTTAGTGTTCGCTCAAGCCAATGGCGACAGTTTAAAGTTTGAAATTATTAAAGAAACCGTTAACTTTTTTGCTTCTGATAGCAGTGCCTACAAAGGCCTAAGAGGAAAAACCTTGACTTGTGGCAAGGTAGACTATAGTTGCATTAGTGACTATTGCACGAGGAATGACGTTGGAAGTATTCAAAAAAAAGTTGATGAGTGGCAAAAGGCTCCCTCGGCAACTGGAGATGATTTGACAAATTTAGTTTCAAAGATTACAACCGACCTTTCTAATAAAGAATACAGGAAGAAATTAGATAGCTTCAAGAAATTTAAAGAAACGGTCAATCAACTTGCTTCATCTTTTGCAGAAGTTCCAATTGAAGTATTTGCTGAGACAGCAGAAAAAGATGCAACTAAGACAGTTCCAGCAGGAGTAGCAGAACTTGTAGAAAGGGATATGCCAAATTCAGAAAGCCAGCTACCATTAATTTCGCTCATACTTAGCATTCTTGCCTTGGTAACAGGAGGCTTAGCGCTTACACGCAGCAGTAGAGGAGGTTCTTCAGTGCGAATCGAGAAATCTAAACCCAATAATAAAATTATTTTAAATGATGTAGAAAATTTAAAAGGAGCAAAGCAAGAAAGTGGGGTGGATTTAGCCCCTATACAGACTCATATAAGTAATTTAGAAAGCCGTGTTTTAAATTTAGAGATCCAGCCAAAGGTATTTGAAATGCCGAAAATCAATAAGAATGTGATTTCAGAGCCTGTACAGAGCCAACAGATAACAAACAGCAATAAGTATGCCCGCTATCCTGATATGAGCAATGGCTTTACAAACGGGGCATTAAAGGACAACCAAAACGGGGAACTGATCTTTGAGATCCAAGTATCAGGCAGTAGTGCTTCGTTTTGTATTTCAAGTGATCCTGAGGCACAAGTGTTTGCATTGAGCGACTACAAAAACTATTTGTCAGATGCTTGCGATTTCTCCAATCAACCTTCAAAGGGGTGCCAAATAGTTACGAAAAGCAAAGGCTCACTAAATAGGACAGGTGGTAACTGGATTATTCAGAGCAAGGCTAAAATTGAATTTAGATTGTGAGGTCTGTAATTTTTCTCAAAGCTGGGATCAAAAGGTATTATTTTTGAACTCAACTTCTTGTTCCTCAAGCTATGACAGTAGAATTTCGGTACTCTGATTACGGTATCATTGTAGTGGTCTATTGCTGTTCTTGAGGGTAATAAGCGACTGGACTTTGAACTCCTATATCTTCGGTTGCATCTAGCCTGCCTTAATTATTACCTTTAATCAGCAATGCTGAACCTCATCCATAATTTGTCCGATTTATAGGGGAGCAGCCCAATATCATGCAAACCATGGAAACTCTCATCGAACAAGTTCGTGCATTCCTCATACAATCTGAGGACAACAAGCCACGTCACGAAATTTACAACCAGTTTATAAACGAAGCCAAAGCGAATAACCTCAATGAAGAGGATTTTTACAGAAAGGTGTTAAAGGCCGCTCACAAAGGCATTGACTGGAGTTTCATTGAAGAAGAGAAGAAAAAAAAGGATCTAGAGAATAAAGCGAACGAGGAAAAAGAAAGAGCTATTGAGTTAGAGCTGGAAGAATTAAGGAAGCACATTCGACACGCCCCTAAATTCATTGACCGCCTAACAAAATCCGCCTTTGATGATAGCGTAGTAAAGAAAGACGAACTCCGTCGCATATTCGATAGAGCTGACCGCCTTTCGCAAGACACCTATGAACTGGCAGAAAGAATCAGCGCCTTGATTGAGGAAAAAAACTTCAAAGCATATCCTAATGCCAACTACGATTTACCATCTCTTCGCCAAACACTTTGCTCTACAGATTGGCATAGCAACAATCGCTACGCCAAACTAACCACACCCCCACCCGAACCCTTCCCTTGGAAATTGGCAGGTACAGCCACGCTCCTAATTTTAGTAGCGGCTGGAGTTGCCTCCTACCTTTTTTACTTCCAACCAAAATGGAGAGATGAAACCGCACCGCGACACTATACAATCGCGCAAAATTCTACCTTACGTTCCTCGCCAGTTTCAGGAGTGGACTACAACAAGGTAGCCGCACTAGCATTCGGCACAGAACTAATCACCTACGACCACGGTACAGAGTGGTGTAAGGTAAAAGTGAACGACCAAGAAGGCTATGTGGCGACAAAGTTGGTATTGGACAAGTCCGATTTCTTCTTGCTCAACAGCATCTTCGGCGATTCTGAATCGAAAGTAACTATTGAAAGCATAAGGTGTCGCGTTGCTTTGCTAAACTATTTTAAACAGCACAACTATATTGGCAAAATGGATGATTCCATGCAAATAGAGGCATTTGGTCATGTGCAACGAGGCAAAGAAATGTGGCAGGTGTTTTCTAAAGGAAAAGATGTAAAGCCAAACACCGTTTTCTTTCCACCCAAAAGGTCAGGTGCTAAGTATACCGATTTTGTCGTTATCATAAAGAATATTGCCACCAGTAAGCGAAAGTTATTGCTTTTCTCTTTCAATGAAATGGAAGTTGCCACTTTAGAAATGGAGCAAGATGCACCCGACTTTGGCGCAATCAAAGTTGTAAAGCAATTCTTGAAAGATGGAGCTTACGTTTCTGTAGTTAAATACTAATGGCATGTTCTAAATACAGAATTGCAATCCTTTGGGTGCTTCTCTTTTTGCCTTATGTAGCGCTCGTTCCCGCCTACATTTGGCATAATAATGTTTTGCGCGATATGAGGGATTCTTCTTTCATCATCATTTCCAAACAAGACATGATGCTTTACCACTACAACTACAAAGGCGAGTTACTACAAAAATCTTCAGTAGCCACAGGCAAAAACTTAGGTAACAAAGTCGTCATAGGCGACCGCAAAACTCCAGAAGGCGTTTTTAGCATAGGTGGCGTGCGCGATGCATCAACTTGGGGGCATGACTTTGCAGACGATACTTTAGGAGAAATCAGAGGAGCGTATGGTCCTTACTTCATTAGTCTTAATGTGCCAGGGCAAAAGGGAATTGGTATTCACGGTACACACGACCTAAACTCCATAGGCACTCGCGCATCAGAGGGTTGTATTCGCATGCCAAATGAAGAATTGGTTCAGTTAGTTAATCACATCAAGTCAGCAACAGTTGTCATCATTACTCCTTCGCAAAGCGATGTAGATTCAACCTTAGGAAAAAAATCACACTAATCTGGACTTTTGTGCAAAATCCACTCAGAGTTTCAGTTAAATCCGGAAAGTTTCATACCTAAAACATTGTATCCGGGAAGTTTTGGCAAGCAGGTGAAAGCTCCCCCTTTTATGCTACGGTAAAAAGTAAAGGTTTAAAAATATCGTATTCATCATCGCATTCCTGTTGAAATGTGGGAAACTCCTCCGTTATAGTTTGATCCTGGAGTTTTCCATATTTCAATAGGAATTGCCTTGGGGTTAGTCCGGTTAATGCCTGGTGAGGTCTGTCGTTGTTGTACATCCAGATCCATTGGTAGGCAAAGCGCTGGACTTGATCCAGGTCTTCAAAGAGGTAGGCGTCCAGGATATCTTCCCGGAATGATCGGTTCAATCGCTCCACGCTCCCGTTTTGGGAGGGCTTGCCTTTTTCAATGTAGGTCAGTTCTATGTTGTTTTCCGGCAGTTTGCACCATTCCTGCAATG
>Ga0163148_10004816_pt1 | contig 13907 bp, 8 predicted proteins | sample OliLakLV19MP7P2_FD_148606 | JGI IMG/M metagenome (GOLD analysis project Ga0163148, IMG submission 148606) | Freshwater microbial mat bacterial communities from Lake Vanda, McMurdo Dry Valleys, Antarctica- Oligotrophic Lake LV.19.MP7.P2 | ecosystem: Environmental > Aquatic > Freshwater > Lake >...
TATAGGATTAGACTTTTATTTCGCAAAGCCTTGTCGGTATTTAGTTAGACTCTATTTACTTTTTTGCCTCCCGATTTTTTCGGGACAGGTTGATGCAAAAAAGTAACAAAAAAGATCAAGCCCGCCCGGCTGACGCCTGTCGGACGGGGCTGTGAATAAAAAGGCTCCCGACTTTCGGGACAGGTGAAATTTTCCAAATCAGCCTAAAATCAAGGAACTCGCCGGAAGAGTTCAATAATTTACAGATTGTGCCGGCTCAATCCGCCGCGGCGGATGATTTCTTAACGGCTGATGTGGAAAATTTCTAGCACTTTTTATTCAAGGCCATAACCAGCCTTCGTTTGCGAACAAAACACCTAATCCTATTAAATAATTAACAGCGCCATTCGTGAAAATGAATGGCGTTTTTTTTAGCCGGGTATTTGTTACCGTTTTGATTTTTTTATTTAGTCCAACCAGTATTTACCAAAGCCTGTCCACAAAGGCTTTGAATGAATTTCAGCCAACACATCCCGATAGCTATCGCATATGCGTCAAGCTAAGGATATTACCCCTCATTTTTTCCGCATAAAATTAATATTGAAAATTAGTGCAACTGTATTTACGCCAGCGGCGTAACCTGTTTGTAGCTTCGCCATTAAATAAATGCAATCCCTGCGCCAGCGGCGCAGCCTGTTAATTTGAGCAATGTAGAAAAACGCAAGGTTGGCCCGCCGGCCCAAAGGCGGTTTATGTTATAATTTTTACAAACAGGTTACGCCACCGGTGTAAAAATACCAATACCAAAAACCCTTGAAACCTTTTCCACATATATGTTATAGCTATTTAATTAAAAGATTAACTTGACGCATCTGCGATGGCTATCGGGAGCCTAAATTGAAATTCAGTTTTGGTATTAATAAACATTTTCACCATTTTCAAACTTTGCAACCGAATTTTACCACATGAACCAGCGCCAGTTATTTTTGAATCATATAGGCCAAACTTCCGATGCCCCATTGGCTTTAGAAATTGTAAAAGCCAGGGGCAGCCGTATGTGGGATGTAGCCGGTAAAGAATACATCGATCTTATCGGCGGCATCAGCGTTTGCAATGTGGGGCACTGTCATCCCAAAGTAGTGGCGGCGGTGCAAAAGCAGGCAGCGGAATACATGCACATCATGGTGTATGGCGAATTGTTGGTAACGCCGCAGGTGGCTTATGCAAAAAAACTGGTTGATCATTTACCAGCATCACTCAATTCCGTTTTTTATACGGCTAGTGGCAGCGAAGCTACAGAAGGTGCTATGAAGCTGGCTAAACGGGCAACCAACCGTACACAGATCATCGGGTTTAAAAACAGTTATCATGGCAGCACACAAGGTGCATTAAGTATAATGGGCAGCGAGTATTGGAAGAATGCTTTTCGTCCGCTATTGCCCGATACCCGGCAACTGGACTACAATTCATTCGACCATTTACAACACATCACTGAGCAAACTGCCTGTGTTGTGGCAGAAACTATTCAGGCTGAAGCGGGCGTATTGAAGCCACAAAACGGATGGCTGCTGGCATTGCGTAAACGCTGCACCGAAACTGGTACCTTATTGGTGCTGGATGAAATACAATGTGGCTTTGGCCGTAATGGTACGCTTTGGGCCTTTCAACAATTTAATGTGGTACCGGATATCCTATTACTGGGTAAAGCCCTTGGCGGTGGTATGCCATTGGGAGCCTTTATTGCAGATAAAAAATTGATGGATTTGTTCACTAATAATCCGGTGCTGGGGCATATCAACACATTTGGTGGTCATCCGGTAAGTTGTGCTGCGGGCCTTGCTGCTTTTAATGTCTTGATAGATGAAAATTTATTACCAGCCATAAAAGAAAAAGAAGAATTATTTCTTTCATTGCTCCAACATCCGGCAATAAAAGCTGTAAGAAGTTGCGGCCTGATGATAGCAGTTGAGTTTGATAGTTTTGAAACTAACAAGCAACTGATCGACATTTTAGTTGATGTAAATACAGGCAATGCAGGTGTATTTACTGATTGGTTTTTATTTGCCAGCAACTGCCTGCGTATTGCGCCACCATTGGTTATTAGTAAGGAGGAAATCGAACTTGCCTGCCAAAGTATCATTAAAGCTTTGGATAGTTTTTAAACAGTTTATAATCCTTTCACTATCCAACCGCAAGTTTTAGAATAAAACGGCATCATCTGTCGAATACTTTTGTAGGCGGTTCGTGCAACTTAAGCAGGTTGTTTTAATTTGGATTTTAGCCGTCTTTTTCCAGTTTGCTTTTCCTTCAATACCCGTTTTGCTTTATCTGCTTTTATAAATTCACTAATTGCAAGTTCTTCCTTCTTTGTCAAAGGTCGTGGGTCAACTACAAAATCAACTTCAAGTGGTTCTCTTATCAGTCCCATAATTTAAAATTTTAAAAATATTTATTTATAAGTTTTAATGCAGATTCTGTATTAATTACCATTAGGTGTCCACCAAATTGTATTGCACCTAAAGTTTCAATGTAATGGTCAATTAATTTTGTTTTAGCAATAAATGATAGATAACCTTCTCCGCCGCGTTGAAATGAAAGTTTGCAAGCAAATGCAACCAGGTTTCCTGGCACACCTAAATAAGTCTTGTGTCTGCCAATGTTAAATTGTGCACTCTCAATTAGATGCATATAAACATGATCAGACTTTACCTCTAAACTAATAATTCCCTGAATGATATTGGGATTGTTGGTAATGGTTAATTTATAAATGTCACGTTGAGGATGCCTAAACTCAGTTCCCCAATTAAACCTCCAACCATTTTTTTTAGTTATATTCTTTAATTCAGAATCTGTTAGCAAAGAAATATCTGTCGGAAAACTGTCTCCCGATTGAATATTCTCAATCGAATTTGTCAGCTTGTCGATGATGAAATCAAGTCCTAAGTTTTGTCTTTTTTTCACTCATCGAATTTACGAAAAAATGAATTGTCTGTCAAATGTCTTATGAATTTTGAGGGGGTCTGACTGACATATGGCAATATTTCATCTTTTTTTTCAAGCAAAGCCTGCTCTGCCTGCTTACAAAAGCTTCTTCCTCATCCTAACTATATTCCGTTTATAAAATTGTGTTCAATTTTTTGGAATAAATCCATAAACTGGACAATTAATGCAATGTTAAAGCGTTACAAGCTGGTATATCCTAATTCAATATCCAGTTTAATATCTATTATGGGACCGTATAAAATTTTTATTGTAGAAGATGACCCTTGGTATGGCGAAATCTTAGAATACCATCTTTCCCTCAACGAAGATTATGCAATTACCCGGTTTGAAACGGGAACCCAATGCCTGGCAAACCTGCATAAAAAGCCCGATCTCATCTCTATTGACTTTTCTCTGCCTGATTTTACCGGCGATAAACTGTATCAAAAAATTAAGGATGTTGATGAAACCATTCCCGTAATCGTTATCAGCGGACAGGAAGAAATTTCCGTAGCGGTAAAAATGCTGAAGATGGGCGTTACCGATTACATCATCAAGGATGAAAATACCAAAGACATGCTTTGGAATGCGGTAATTAATATCCGCAAAATGGGTAATCTTAAAAAACAGGTTGAGCAATTAAAAGAAGAACTGGGGCAAAAGTTTTCTTTTGAAAAAAGTATTAAAGGGCAAAGTCCTGCTTTGCAAAAAATATTTGGGTTGATGGAAAAGGCAACCAAAACAAATATCAATGTCTCTATAACCGGTGAAACCGGAACGGGTAAAGAAGTAGTTTCAAAAGGTATTCATTACAGCAGCGACAGAAAGAAAAAATCATTTGTAGCAGTTAACATGGCTGCTATACCTAAAGAACTGATAGAAAGTGAATTGTTTGGTCATGAAAAAGGCGCTTTTACGGGTGCTGTTGCAAGAAAGGCAGGCAAGTTTGAAGAGGCCAACGGTGGTACAATTTTTTTAGATGAAATAGCAGAGCTGGACTTAAGCCTGCAAAGTAAAATTTTGCGGGTATTGCAGGAAAGAGAAATAGTAAGAGTGGGAGGAAATGAAAAAGTAAAACTGGATATACGGTTGATTGTAGCTACTCACCGTAACCTGGCAGAAGAAGTTAAGAAAGGTAATTTCAGAGAAGATTTATACTATAGAATTATTGGCTTACCAATAGAATTGCCGCCTTTGAGAGACAGGGGCAGCGATGTATTAATACTGGCTAAATTTTTTGCGGATGAATTTGCAAAGGATAACAAACTTCCCGTTATTAACATAGCATCCGATGCCAAGGATAAATTAATGCGGTATCATTTTCCAGGTAATATTCGTGAGCTAAAAGCTATGATGGACCTGGCTTGTGTTATGTGCAACGACAATGAAATAAGGGCTGAGGATATTTCTTATACTTCCACCAAGGCGGATGAAGTGTTTACACTTGAACAAAAGACATTGCGACAATATACCTGTGATATCATCAAACATTTTTTACATAAATATGATGATGATGTAATGATGGTAGCCGAAAAATTAGACATCGGAAAGTCTACTATTTACAAAATGATACAACAAAGAGAGATTGTTATTTAATCCTATCTGATATGTATCACTTAATAAATGTAACCTGTAATAAAACATAAATATCAGTACATTTTATACGCTATCAAACACATCCAATTTAAAGTAAGTTTTTAAGAAAATGAGCATAAATACTTTCACACTTGATAGCAAACAATTTGAAAAGATTTCACCTTTTTATATGTTGCTTGATGAGGACTTAACGATTGTTTCTTTCGGCAAGTTGTCTGCCAAATTATTTATGCTGGATGGTACACAACATTTTTCTTCCCTTTTTACAGTTGTTTTACCTGCTATTGCTGAAACTTCATTTGAAGCCTTAAAACAGTCAAATGGCGAAGCGGTTTTTTTTAAAACGAAACAGCATAAAAAAATAACTTTAAGGGGAAATTTTGAATGGCTTGCTGATAAAAACAAATTATTGTTTATTGGTTCACCGTGGTTTGGTTCCATTGATAATGCAGGAGACAATCATTTAAACCTTCATGATTTTTCGGAACATGATTCCGTGGAGGATTTACTGAATATGCTTAAAACGCATGAAATTACAACAAGGGACTTAAAGGAACTGCTGACTACAATCAACAATCAAAAACAAAAATTTAAGAAAGATCACGAAGAGTTAAAACGACTTTCGCTGGTGGCAAGCTTAAATGAAAGTGGCGTATTGTTTACAGATTCTAAAGGTCTTGTAGTGTGGTGCAACGAAGGGTTTGTACAACTTACCGGTTATACTATGGAGGAAGTAATGGGCAAAAATCCCCTGGAGTTTTGCAAAGGCCCGTTAAGCAGTTCCAAAGGGATTAAGGAAATGCTGCATGCATTTACTACTGGCAAAAACTTTATTGTAGAAGATAAACACTACCGTAAAGATGGCACCTGTTTTTGGGGCCGCACAAGGAGCCAGTCTATATTAGATGAAAGCGGAAATGTTTTGCAATATTTTGCCATCATGGATGATATATCGGTTGAGAAAGAGCAGGAAGAGATTTTAAAACAATATGAAAAAAATTTCCGGAATGCACTGGAAAAAATTGGTGATAATGTATGGGAGTATGATTTTCGTACCGGCAAAACTTTTTTTTCCAGGTCTGCCAGCAATTTATTTGAACAAACTAATAATAAAAATATAGATGCCTATACTTTATGGAGGCAGATTGTACATAAAGAAGATGTAGATATCCTGATACAAAATGACGTAAAGGTAAGCAAGGGAGCGATAGATCACTTTACACTGGAGTACCGTATCGTTGATAAGGATAAGCATATTCGCTGGATATTAGACAGGGGTGTTGTAATAGAAAAAGACGCCTTCGGTTTACCACAAAAAATTATTGGTACGCATACAGATATTACTGCCATCAAACTAACAGAAGCTGCATTACACGAAAGTGAACAGCGCTGGCAATTTGCACTGGAGGGTTCCGGAGATGGTATATGGGATTGGAAAACTACGCAGGACAAAGTTTATTTTTCTAAGCCATGGAAAAAAATGTTGGGCTATGCTCCCGATGATATCGGTGAAAATATAGCTGAATGGCAAAAACGCATTCATCCCGAAGATGCACCTGCCATGCAGGATGCATTGCTAAAATACCTTTGCGGCGAGCTGCCGGCATTTCACAGTGAACACAGAATGCTTTGTAAAGACGGTAGCTATAATTGGGTGTTATCACGTGGTATGATTACAGATCGTACCGCAGATAATAAGCCCACCCGGATGATTGGTACACAAACCGATATCAATCATATCAAGCAAACGGAAGTAGCACTTTCCCAAAGGGTACACCAGTTTCAAAGCTTATCGGAAAATATTCCGGGCGTAATCTTTGAATATGAATCTCAGCAGGATGGTAGCCATTTATACAGGTATTTGAGCCCTGCGCTGGAAAAAATATTTGGCATTAAGCCAACCAATATTTTTAAATTAACACAATTCATTCATCCCGCCGACCTGGAGGAGATGGAGGCTACACTGGCAAAAGCTGCTCATACACTGGCTCCTTTTTACCTGGAATCAAGGTTAATATTGCCGGGAAAAGGCATTGTATGGCGGTCTATCAGTTGTTCATTTTCTTATAAATCTGCAAAAGGTGCCAAAGTATTCACAGGTTTGATGCTGGATATTTCTGAAAGGAAAAAGGCTGATGAGAAACTGAATGAATCGGAAAACAGGCTGGCTTCACTGATCGCTAATTTGCAAACAGGTATCCTGATGGAAGACGAAAACCATCAGATAGTTTTAACGAATGAACTGTTCTGCAAAATGTTTGGCCTAAACCGTAACCAGGAGGAAATACGGGGAATGGATTATACTGAAATTATTGAGCAGGTAAAGCATTTATTTAAAGACCCGGAATATTTTGCAGAGCGGATACTTACCTTACTTGAGTTTCAGCAACTAACGGTGAATGATATCTGGGAGCTAAAAGATGGCCGGGTTTTTAGTCTTGATTTTATACCCATCTACAACAATAAAGTGTACAAGGGGCATTTGTGGAAATATACAGACGTTACAACAGAAAGTACTGCTGTAAATGCATTGAAGATTAGTGAAGAAAAATACCGCGGCATTATTGCCAACATGAACCTCGGTTTGCTGGAAATTGATACTGAAGAAAATATATTATTTGCCAACCAGTGCTTTTGTGATATGTGCGGCTTTGAGCTGGATGAATTAATAGGTAGCAGGGCAGCCAGGCTTTTTTTGAAAGGAGAAAATATTGAGTTGATGGAGCGTAAGAATGAAGAGCGTAAAAGGAATACTTCGGATGCTTACGAAATAGTTGTAAAAAATAAAAGAGGCCAGGTTAGGTGGTGGCTTATAAGTGGAGCACCACGGCACAATGAAAATGGCGAGCTGGTAGGTTCTATCGGAATACACCTGGATATCACCGCACAAAAGGAATTGGAATACGAACTTACTATTGCAAGAGAACAGGCTGAAGAATCTACCAGGAGCAAGGAAGTTTTTCTGGCCAATATGAGCCACGAAATACGCACACCGATGAATGCGATTCTGGGTATGAGCAACCAATTGTCTAAAACTACTTTAAACAGTAAGCAACAATTCTATTTAGATACCATCAACTCAGCTTCGGAAAACCTGTTGGTTATAATTAATGATATTTTAGACCTCTCTAAAATTGAAGCAGGCAAACTGAGTCTTGAAAAAATAGCATTTGAACCTTTAGAGGTTATTAAAAGAGCCATGCAGGTATTGTTACATAAGGCAGAGGAAAAGGGGTTGGTACTAACCAATTCTACTTTTGATGATAAGATATCACCTGTATTAATGGGCGATCCTTACCGCCTAAACCAGGTGTTCCTTAACGTTATGAGTAATGCCATTAAGTTTACAGAGAGAGGGGGAGTAGATATTGCTGTAACTGTTGTAAATGATATGAAAGATGAACAGGTATTAAGGGTTACAATAAAAGATACCGGCATAGGCATGGATGAGCCATTTGTGAAAAGTTTATTTGAAAAGTTTTCGCAGGAAGATGCTTCTGTTACAAGGCAATACGGCGGTACCGGCCTTGGCATGAGTATTTGTAAAGAACTGATAGAATTAATGGGTGGCGTAATAAGGGCAACCAGTAAAAAAGGAGCAGGATCCAGTGTTATATTTGAAGTTACTTTTCCTAAAGGTTTGGTTGCTGATTTGCCGTCAAAAGAAACCTTTGTAGCCAATGAAAGTATGCTGGCAGGTAAAAAAATACTGGTAGTGGATGATAATGAAATGAACAGGCTGGTAGCAACAACAATTCTAAATAATTACGGTGCCGAAACGGCAGAGGCCGCCAATGGTCACGAGTCGGTAGAATACCTGATGAAAAATTTAGTAGACCTTGTATTGATGGACATACAAATGCCGGTGATGAATGGATTTGAAGCTACTAAAATTATCCGCAGTGTCATCAGCAAAACAATGCCTATCATTGCACTTACAGCCAATGCCATTAAAGGCGATAATGAAAAATGCCTGGACGCAGGAATGAATGATTATATGTCGAAGCCTTTTAAAGAGGAAGATTTGTTAAGAAAAATTGCAACAAGTTTGCTGGCAGAATTGCCTAAAAATAGCATTGCAGTTGCCAAACAAGTTGAACGTCCGGCTAGTTATTATGATATATCCGAAATAAAAATTATCAGCAGGGGTAATGATGAATTTGTAAAAAAGATGCTTAGAATGTTTATTGAGCAAACCCCCGGTCACCTCACAGAAATGCGTTCAAAATTGCAGTCAAATCAATTAACTGTTGTAGGCGAAATTGCCCATCGAATAAAGCCAACTATTGATAATATGGGTATCGTTTCTCTAAAAGCAACCATCAGGGAAATTGAAAAAATTGGTAAAAGTGGTGCTGATGATGGAGCGTTGCCGGGCCTGATGGAAAAAGTTGAAACTGATATTTCGTTTGCAATTGAGGCCATTAAAAGTGATTATCAAATAGCATAAATAAAAGCAAAACAAACCAAAAAAACAAACAATTATGAAAGTCTCTTTATCACTTTATAAAGATGCATCTTTTGCTGCAGGCAGCAACAGGGAAGCTATCAATGAATCTACCGTAAACCTTGTGCTTGGTTTTGGTGAAAAAAATATTTTAGCCAATGAAAATATTTATAAACAGTTAAAAGAAAAGTACAGCACTGCTGATATTGTTTTATGCTCTACCGCAGGTGAAATATACAATGATACAGTAGTTGATAATACCGTATCTGTAACTGCCATAGCGTTTGAAAAAACACAGGTAAAGGCTGTATCTGTAACTATTGATGATTTCAGCAATAGTTATCAGGCAGGACAAGGGCTGGTAAAGCAACTGCCCATAGAAGACCTTGCGTACGTATTGGTTATTTCAGATGGTGCAAAAGTTAACGGCAGCGAATTGGTAAGGGGTATTAATGAAGTAGTCCAAAATAAAGTGCCGGTTACCGGCGGTCTTGCAGGAGATGCAGCACGTTTTCAATCAACCCTTGTTGGCCTTAATGAAGAACCAGTATCCGGCAAAATTGTTATGATTGGTTTTTATGGACAACATTTAAAAGTTTCGCATGGCTCAATGGGAGGTTGGGATATGTTTGGGCCTGAACGTACAATTACAAAATCTGCATCTAATAAAGTGTATGAAATTGATGATAAAGATGCCATTGATTTGTACAAGTTGTATTTGGGTGCTTATGCTATGGAGCTACCTGGCTCTGCCTTATTATTTCCACTATCCGTTACATTGCCGGGTACTACCGAACCGGTAGTAAGAACGATACTTACAATCGATTATCAAAATAAGGCAATGGTATTTGCAGGCGATGTGCCATTGGGATCTAAAGTACGGTTTATGAAAGCAAACTTCGATAAACTGGTAGATGCAGCTTCTCAGGCCGGCCGGCAGGCAGTTGCCCTGAATCCACAAGCATCTCCTAAATTGGCATTGCTGATAAGTTGTGTGGGCCGCAAATTGATTTTAGATAACAGGATTGAAGAAGAAGTAGCTGCTGTAAGCGATGTATTTGGCCCCAATACATTACTAACCGGATTTTATTCCTACGGTGAAATTTCTCCTTTTTCACTTAACGCTACATGCCAGTTGCACAATCAAACAATGACAATCACTACATTCGATGAAAATTAAGTATTATGCCCTACCACAAGTTATTACAAAGGCAAATCAAAAAAATAGCTGATAGCTCAATACTCGGGAATAGAGATATTTTTAATTTACTACAGGTAATTGATGCTTCCTATAATTCGTTTGAAAAAGACAAGGCACTCTCTACTCATGCTTTTGAATTAAGCGAATTGGAATACCAGGAAATAAATGAAAAACTTAAACAGGAAATCGATGAAAAAAAGCATTCAATTGATAAGCTGAAAGAAGCCATCAAAAGCATAGAAATTGATGAAAACGTTGTCATTCATGATACGGGTGATAACCTGCCGGATATTGTTGCTTACCTGGAAAAGCAAATTTCAAAACGTAAAGCAGCTGAAATAGATTTGGTGAATGCAAAAGTAGAAGCTGAAGTAGCCAACAATGCTAAGTCTGAGTTTTTATCTATTATGAGTCATGAAATTCGTACACCACTGCATGTGTTGATTGGGATGGGACATTTATTAATTAAAGATAACCCAAGACCTGACCAGGTGCAAAATCTAAAAGTTTTACGCACAGCTTCTGATAATTTGCTGGTTATTATTAACGATATACTTGACTTTAATAAAATAGAAGCAGGAAAAATTGATTTGGAGGAGATTGACTTCAATATTAAAAACCTTGTTTCGGACATTAAATTAGCCAATTCCGTAAGAGCCCAGGAAAGGAATACAGAGATAAAGCTAATGTTGGACAACGACCTGCCCGATGCTGTTATTGGTGATACAACCCGTATTGGACAAATTTTAACCAACCTTGTTAGCAATGCCATAAAGTTTACCAAAAATGGCATTATTCGCATAGAAGTGAATGTGGAAAAAGAGCAGGGTGATATGGTTGATATACGTTTTTCTGTAAAGGATACCGGTGTAGGAATTGCAAAAGAAAACCTTGAGAAAATCTTCCATTCATTTACACAGGCGTCTTCTTCTATCACCCGCCAGTATGGAGGTACCGGGCTTGGTTTGGCAATTACCCGCAAGCTGCTAAAATTAATGAAAAGCGATATTGTTGTAGAGTCTGAACAAGGACAAGGTTCTACCTTTTATTTTATGCTGAAATTTAAAAAAGGAGTAGCCGTTTTTTCCGAGAAAAAAGTAGCAATTGGTGACTATGATTTAGCAGGATGTAAAATTTTATTAGTTGAGGATACAGCTTTTAATGTGTTATATGCAACACAGCTATTGGGGAGATGGCAGGCAAGTGTGGATGTTGCAGAAAATGGACTGGAAGCAATTGATAAAGCCAGGGTAAATGAATATGACATCATATTGATGGATTTACAAATGCCCTTGATGGATGGCTATACCGCCACCAGGGAAATTAGGGTGTTTAATAAAACTGTGCCTATCATTGCACTAACTGCATCTGCCAGCAACGATGTAAAAGAGCGGAGTTTGGAACATGGCATGAATGACTATATCACCAAACCATTTTACCCGGATGATTTTTATCAACGTATAAAAAAATATGTCTCTATTTAATCTCCTTCAGCTATAAAGTATGCGAATTGGTTTTTTAAAAGACTTCAATAAAATTTATGCTCCTTTTTAATTTATGCGAAGGATTATTTTTAGAAGGAAATTTAATCCGAAATGGCAGGTTATACTATCAGAAAAAGATTTTATTATTGGCCAACGTTTGTAGTCAGCAATTAATGCAGCAAAATTGCCGGAACCTATGGTAGGTACTAATATCAAATGTAATTTCATTACAGGCTCCCGATAGCTACCGCATATGCGTCAAGCTAATTTTTTAATTAAATAGCTATAACATATAGGTGGAAAAGGTTTCAAGAGGTTTTAGTATTGGTATTTTTTACGCCAGCGGCGTAACCTGTTTGTAGAAAATCTAAACATAAACCGCCTTTGACCCAGCGGGGCAACCTTGCGTTTTTCTACATTTCTCAAAGTAACAGGCTGCGCCGCTGGCGCAGGGTTTACATTTATTTATTGGCGAAGCTACAAACAGATTACGCCGCTGGCGTAAATACAGTTACACTTATTTTCAATATTAATTTGATGTGCTAAAAAATAAGGGGTAATTCCCTTAGCCTGACGCCTATGCGATAGCTATCGGGATGTGCTGGCTGAAATTATGTGCGATGGCACAGTGTGAAAGTATTTGGTAAACCTGCCTGCCGGCAGGCAGGTACCGACCTGTGCCGATCGATTTCGGCATTGGACTAACAATAGCGTATAATCGGTATAATTGGGCTAACCTTAAAAACACAATTTGAATTATAGTGTAAACAACAATAGCCAGTACTGTACTAGCTATTGTTGTTTACTGTGCGGCAAAGGAGATTCGAACTCCCACACCCTTTCGGGCGCTACCACCTCAAAGTAGTGCGTCTACCAATTTCGCCATCGCCGCATTTCTTTTTGGTAATTTTATTGAGGTGTGCAAATGTAAAATAATTTTATTCAACCTGTTTGGTTAAAATTACTTTTTGTAAAAAAGATATTTTACCACTAAGCCTGTTTTATTTTTTCAGGATTATTCTAAAAGTTGTACCCTTTCCAGGCTCGGTGTTTTTTACAAACAATTCACCTTTGTGATATTGTTCAATAATTCTTTTTGATAAGCTTAGGCCCAGCCCCCAGCCACGTTTCTTTGTTGTAAACCCTGGTTTAAATACATTGTTAATATGCTGCTTGCTGATGCCTTTACCTGTATCTGCAACATCAATTACAACCCGTGCAGTTTCGTCTTTTATGTTGATGCTGATATTGCCTTTTCCTTCCATCGAATCCAATGCATTTTTCAATAAATTTTCAATCACCCAATCAAAAAGTGGCCCATTAATCATCCCTGTAATTTCATCATCTCCGCTGCTGTTGATAGTAAAATTTACTTTTTCAGGCGCTCTTCGTTTTATGTACGCCACCATACTGGCTATTTGCACAACAATATTAATGGACTCAAGCTGCGGCGTGCTGCCAATTTTGCTAAACCGGTCACTTATCAGTTTTAGCCTGTCCACATCTTTGCTCATCTCATGCATTATTTTTTCGTTTCCTCCCTTTTCATTCAATAATTCTATCCAGCCCTGCAGGGAAGAAAGTGGTGTGCCAAGCTGGTGGGCAGTTTCTTTGGCCATGCCCGCCCATACCTGGTTTTGGGTTGATTTGTTTCGGGTGGAGATAGTGATTAAAGTGATGATAATAAAAAGGGCAACGATAAATAACTGGATCAAAGGATAGTACCGTACCTCCTGTAATAATTTTGAATCACCGTAATAATATTTATTTATAATCAGCGGATTACTGCTGATTTCTATTTTTATTTCTTCATGCAATTGTTTAAACTCCTGTACTTTTTCCCGGAGATAGCTGCTGTCATTTTTGATGGCATTGGCATCAAGGTTCAATCCCTCGCCTGAAGGATTGTCCATTTCATCTGTTTCAATTATGGGGATATCGGTATTGTGAGAAGTAATAGTTGTGGTAAGGTTCAGTGCTGATTTATCGGTGGTGCCAATCCTTGTTTTTAAGGATTGCACCCATACTTCCACTTTTTCCCTTTCATCATGTGCTATTTTTTTTGCCAGGTAATTACTATAAAAAATGGTGCCGGATACAATGGCAATGGCAATAATCCCCAGCCCGGTTCGCCAGTTAAACAGTTGCGTAAACATGCGATAAAAATAAACAATTAATGCTGGCGCAAATACTTTTAACAAAACCCGCCTGCAAAAAA